>Ga0187886_1000312_pt1 | contig 62607 bp, 48 predicted proteins | sample June2016WEW_20_1_FD_133001 | JGI IMG/M metagenome (GOLD analysis project Ga0187886, IMG submission 133001) | Peatland microbial communities from SPRUCE experiment site at the Marcell Experimental Forest, Minnesota, USA - June2016WEW_20_150 | ecosystem: Environmental > Terrestrial > Soil >... | reverse complement strand
TTCCAACGGGCACACCGTTTTGTACTCTAGGGTACAAAACGGCGTCGCCCTGCCTCCCTTTCTCGCCCTATGCTCCGCATAGGACTGCGACCAAGGGGGCGGCTCCCCCTTGGATCCCTCTACAAGCGGTTCCTCGCGGCTTGCCGCGGGGAACCGCTCGTCACATTTTGAGTTTGCGGGCGGCGAATTCCATATAGATCCGCTGCGTCTTCTCGACCATCCCCGAAAGAGTGAAAAGCGGAGGGATCTCCCGTTTCGCCCGCTCGCCCATTTTCACGGCCGACGCCGGGTCGTCGAGAAGACGGCTGAGGGCTTCGGCGAGCTTCGCCGGGTCTTTGGCCGGGACAAGGACTCCGGTATCGCCCGGCCGGATGACTTCCCGGACGCCGTCGATATCCGTGGCGACGATGGGCCGGCCGAGGGCGGCGGCCTCGATGAGGGCGAGCGGAAGCCCTTCCCACAGCGAAGGCAGGACAAAGACGTCGAACAGGGAAACGATCTCGCGCGCATCGGGCCGCTCGCCAAGCATCAGGACATGGTCTTCGGGGTCCATCTTTCCCGCCCGTCGCCGCAGGCTCTTCTCGAGGGGCCCTCCCCCAACGATGACGAACCTGGCTTCGGGATGCCGGCGCCGGACGAGCTTGGCGGCCCGTAAAAGATAAACCACGCCCTTCTGCCGGTGCAGTCGGGCGACCGTCCCGATGACGGGCGGAGACAGTTTCATCGCCGCCGCGAGCTCCCTCCTTTTCCGCGCGCTCATATCGGCATCGCGTAGGCCCCCGACGTCCACGCCGTTTCGAACCAGCCGGCATTTTCCCTCGGGCGCCAGCCGGAATTTTTTTCCCGCTTCGAGGTCCGCTTCGGAAACGAAAATGACGGCATCGGACCGCCGGGAAAAATACCGCTCTTGAAGCACGAAAAGATATTTCAGGAGCGGATTGCGGTAATGCAGATAGTGGATGCCGTGGAGCGTGTGGACGATGATCGGAGTTCCGGCCTTTCCGGCCGCCCAGCGGCCGAAGACGCCGGCCACGCCGCCGTGCGTATGCAGAATATCGATCTCGTTTCCCTTGAGGATGTCGGCGATGTCTTTGCCCGTTCGAAGGCTGATCTTCTTGCCGAGCGAAACAGGCATGAACGGGATTCCGGCGCGGCGGACTTCATCTTCGAGGGGCTTTCCGCCTTTCGCCGCGACGATGATCTCGAACCGGCTTTTATCCAAATTCTTGACGAGCGTTAGCAAATGGACCTGCCCCCCGCCCAAAAAGGGCTTGTCGATCATCTCGAGAATCCGGATCTTCCTCATCCTCGCTCAGGGTCCTTTCTCAACAGCTCCCGATACAGGCGCCGCAGCCGGGCGCCTTCTTCGCCGCGGAACGCGCCCCGGATGAAAAGAAACACGAGCTTCACCTTCAGGGAGGCGCGAAGAAGGCTCAAGGATATTCCCGGGCTGTGTTTGCGATAAAAAGACAATTGGCTTTTGCGATATTGATAGCGGCTGAAGTCCCGGCGCGGCGATGTCAAGGGACAAGCCTTCGCGGCGGAAGTGGACCCCCGGGTAAAGCCCGGGGCCCCGGCCGCCGTCGTCGCTCCCCCTTCGTGAAATATCCTGGTTCCCGGAATATAGACGAGCTTCCAGCCGGCTTCCCGCAGCCGAAGACAGAGATCGATGTCTTCGAAATAAATGAAAAAATTCTCGTCGAACCCTCCTACTTGCTCGAACGCCTTCCGGCGGCAGAGGAGGCAGGCAGCGCTCAGCCAGCCGACGCTTCGCGTCCCGGCGCTCTTTTTCAGGAGGCGTCCGTAAACCGGGTTCAGGAAGAGTTTCTGCCAAAGCTGAGCGGGGAAATTCACCTTTTTCCCGAAAGAAACCTGGACGGCTCCGCCCTTCCGAAGGAGGGCCGGGCCCGCCGCGCCGATGGACGGGTCGGCGCCGAGATGATCAAGCCAACCGCCGATGCTTCCGGGGGTGACGACCGTATCCGTGTTCAAAAAGAGCAAGAACTCGCCGCGGCTTTCCTTCGCTCCGATATTATTGGCCCGCGAGAAGCCGGCGTTATCCGCGTTCGCGATCAAACGGACGGCCGGGAACGAGCGGGCGATCAATTCCCGGCTGCCGTCCGTGGACGCGTTATCCACGACGATGATCTCGTGTTCGACGGACGGAACGTTCTCCTGGAGCGAAGAAAGACAGGCTTCGATGTGCCTCCGGTCGTTATAGCTGACAAGGATGATGGATAATTCCATGCCCTAGACCAGGCTTTCATCCAGGACTCTTTCGACCTCCCGGATCTGCCGTTCGAGAGTGAATCGCTCGAGAATGGTCCGTCTCCCGCCCGCGACGGCTTCTTTCGCCTTATCGGGATTCTGGAAAATGTATTCCAGGCCGAGGGCGATGACGCGGGGGTCGCGCGAATCCAAAAGAAAGCCGTTCTGCCCATGGCGGACGATCTCGGGAAGCCCCCCGGCCCGCACGGCCAGGACGGGCACACCCGCGGCCATCGCCTCCAAGGCGACCCTCCCGAACGATTCGACCACGGAGGCGACGACCAGAACATCCATGATTTTCAGAACATCGATGAGATCCGGCCGATAACCGGTAAAAATGACCCGATCGTCGAGTCCGCCGTCCTTGACGAGATTTTTCAGCCGGCGATGGTAGCGCGCGTCTCGGGCTTCGCCGACGATGAGCCATTTCAGCCGAGGAAATGACGATTTGAGAAGCGCCGCGGCCATGATCGCCTCTCTCTGGCCTTTGCCCGCGTAGAGCTTCCCGACGATCCCGGCCACCAGATCGCCCTCCCGAATTCCGAATTCGCGGCGAAGCGTCTCCGGCCGGCCTTCATCACCGCTTTTCATCTCCATGCCGTTGTCAACCAGGACGACCTTCGGAGCATTCGGAAAAGCCGCCTTGGAGATTTCCGAATTGACGATGATCCGGGCCGAGCTTTTCACGATGAAATTCGCGAGCGCCCGGCGGCCGAAGATATGAAAAAGAAAAGGATTCGCCCCGCCCAGAACCTCGTGAACCGCCCAGACGTGGGGAACGCCCATCCTCGCGGCGGCCTTGGCGCCGGCGTTCACCGCCGCCGAATTCGTGAAGACCAGATCGATTTTTTTCTCGGCGATGATCTTCGCGATCCGTCCGACGTTTCGCCCGTTCAAGGCCCGGCCGATGGGCTGCCGCCAGATCCTGGATTTCTCCGTGATCCACCATTTCATGGGAACGGCCCGGGTCTCGACCCCGATCTCCTTGGCGGCCTCTGCGAGCCGTCCCGGCCGCGGAACGATCAAAAACGGAGCATAAATCCCGCGGTCGAGCCGTTTCAGGATATCGAACAGCCAGAGCTCGGCGCCGTTGAGTTCGGAAGAATGGGAAACGAACAGGATATTTTTCATGGCCGTCCCAGGATCTCGCCGTAAAAAGCCAGGGTTTCCGCCGCCGTTTTTTCCCAAGTGAACGTCTTAGCCCTCTTTCGTCCTCGGGCTTTCATCGATTGCCGGAGCCCTTCGTCCTCCAAGACCAGCCTGATTTTATCCGCCATATCCTCGGGATCCTCCGGATCGAAATAGACGGCCGCGTCTCCGCCGATCTCGGGCAGCGCGGAAACGTTCGAAGCCGCGACCGGCAGCCCCCCGGCCATGGCTTCGAGGAGCGGGAGCCCGAACCCTTCGCATAAAGAAGGAAAGACGAGCGCCGCGGCGGCGCGGTGGAGATCCCGGACATCAGCTTCGGGAAGATAGCCCAGGATCCTGATCCAGGGCCCGAGTCCGCGCGCCGCGATGCGGTCTAGGAGGGCGGAGTGATCGGAGCCTTCCCGGCCCGCCAGCGCGAGCGGGATTCTCAACCCGCGGCCATGGAGGACGGAAAGCGCGTCGATTAAGCGGGGCAGGTTCTTGCGGGGTTCGGAGGCCCCGACGAAGAGAAGGAATTTCTCCGGCAGGCCGAACTTGCGCCGGATCGCTTCGGCCGGCGCCTCGTCCCCGGTTTCCTCATAACCGGCGTTCAATCCGAGGTACGTCACCCTGATCCGGCCTTCGGCCAGCCCGAAACGCTCCAGGAGCTTTTTTTTCGTGAACTCGGAGATCGTCACGATGCCGTCGGCCTTCCGAAGCGCGGCCTCGGTCTTTTTATGGAAATACCGCCGCGCCTCGACGTCGGCCTTGTCCGGAAAATCCATGTAAAAAAGATCGCAGACCGTGACGACCTTGCGGCCCCGCGTGGGCAGGATCAACGGCGTCGGAGAATGGGTCAGGTCGAGTCGCGTCCCGAACATCGCGTCGAGCGTCGGCCGCCCGAGCCTGTACCAAAAGAAATTCACGGCTCTCACGGGCCGGCGGAAATCGCGGAAGGTCCTATTCTTGAAGGGCGGAACCTTGGCCTCCGGAAATCGGTCCTTCCATGACGCCGAAAAAAGAAAATATTCGTTGACCGCGTCGAGGCGGGCCAGCGCGAACAGAAGGTTTTTGAAATAGACGCCGACGCCGGTTTCCTGTTTGAGAAAAGGGCGGAGATCGAACCCGATGCGCATTTTGAGTAAATGTATGCTGAATTCCCGGGAAATGTCAAATAAGGTCCGCCCTGACCGATGATCTTGCGATTTTCGTCAGGCAATGATATATATTCAGGCAATGATTTTGCGTCACAAGGAGAACTCCCATGCCCTTTGAAAAGATCGCCCAGCGCATCGAATCCTATCGCAATGCCATGATCGAGCTTCAGGTCAAACTGGCATCCATCCCCGCCATAGCGCCGTCGAGCGGCGGCGAAGGCGAGGCCAAAAAAGCCGAATTTCTGGTCAAATTCCTCCAAGAGAACGGTTTCGTGGACATCGAGGTCATCAAAGCGCCGGACCTCGATGCGCCCTCGGGATATCGGCCGAACATCCTCGCTTATTGCCGGGGCAAGAGCTCGGCCAAGACGATTTGGATCATGAGTCATATGGACGTCGTCCCGCCCGGCGAACTCTCGCTCTGGAGCGGCGACCCGTTCCGGCCGTGGGTCGAGGGCGGCAAGATCTTCGGCCGCGGCGTCGAGGACAACCAGCAGGATCTGGTCGCTTCGATTTTCGCCGTCAAAGCCTTTCAGGCGCTGGGACTCAAGCCCAATTACGATATCGGCCTGGCCCTGGTGGCCGACGAGGAAACGGGCAGCGATAAAGGGATCGCCTACGTCCTTCGCCATTCGAAAGCCTTCCGGCCCAAAGACCTGATCATCGTCCCCGACGCCGGGAACGAGGACGGGACGATGATCGAAATCGCGGAAAAGAGCATCCTGTGGTTGAAATTCAAAACGCTCGGCAAGCAGACCCACGGCTCCATGCCCGAAAAAGGGATCAACGCTTTCAAGGCCGCCTCTTTCCTGGCCGCCGAGTTGAACACGCTATATGACATCTTCCCGGTCAAAGACCCGGTGTTCGATCCTCCGATCTCCACGTTCGAGCCGACGAAAAAAGAGGCCAACGTCCCCAACATCAACACCATCCCCGGCGAGGATGTTTTTTACATGGACAGCCGGATCCTGCCGAACTACGAGGTCGCGGACGTCCAAGCCAAGATCAAGGAGATCGTTGCCGGGATTGAAGCGCGGTTCAAGGTCAAGATCTCCATCGAAGAGCACCAGAAAGCGCTGGCCGCGCCGCCGACCCCGGCCAAAGCGGCCGTCGTCATGGCCCTCGGCAAGGCCATCAAGGCGGTTTATGGAAAAGAAGGCAAGCCGATGGGCATCGGCGGGGGGACCGTGGCGGCCCTCTTCCGCCACGAAGGTTTCGAGGCGGCCTGCTGGTCGCGGCTCGACGAGACCGCCCATCAGCCCAACGAATATTGCATCATCGACAATATGGTGGGAGACGCCAAAGTCTTCGCCCATATCTTCCTGCAGGAATAAAGAAAGCCGCCGGAGGTCAAGGGACGCCTTAAGAGGACGCGGCCGCGCGTTTCTCGGAATGAAAGTGAAGGATCCCCGTTTTTCTCATCCCGAATTTGCGCATGGTTTTTTGGGCGACCTTGATCGTGTTGATGTGGACGGCCACGCTGTCCAGGACGTCGCGCGAATATCCGCCCGCGCAAACCACGGTGAGCGGGATTTTCAGCCGCCTCGCCTCTTCGATGATGATCGTGTCCCTTTCGATGAGGCCTTCCTTGGTCAGGGTCAATCCGCCGAGCTGATCGCCTTCGAGGGGGTCTGATCCGGCGACGAAAAAAATAAGATCCGGCTCGAATTTCCTGTATAAGCCCGGAAAATGCTCCTTCAACGCGGCCAGATATTTGTCATCGCCGTCACCCGACCAGAGGCCGACATCGACGGTGCTCATCTGTTTTTCGGCGGGATAAACGTCCATCTGATGGATGGAGAACGTAAACGCGTATTCCTTCTTCAAGAAAATCGCGGCTGTGCCGTTCCCTTGGTGAAGGTCGCAGTCCACAACCATCGCCTTACGGATCTTCCCTTCCCGCCTCAGCTTTTCGAGGGCCACGGCAACGTCGTTCAAAACGCAGAAACCCTCTCCATGGTCGGAAAAAGCGTGATGAAAGCCCCCTCCGATATGAACGCACAGACCGTCCTTCAGGGCCTGCTCGGCGGCTAAAATCGTCCCGCCGACATGGAGCCAGCCGAATTTCGCCAGGTCCTCCGTATAAGGAAGTTCCAAAGCCTGGATCTCGGCATGGGAAAGGGTCCCTGATTTCAACTTCTTCAGGTACTTGGCCGCGTGGACGAGGAGGAGGTCTTCGTCGACGGCCGGGGACGGTTCGATGAAATTCTCCTTTTTGGCCCCCATGGCCAGGAGGTTCTCGTAGATCATCCTGTATTTTTTGACGGGAAAAATGTGTTTTCCGAGGTCCGCCATCCAGTATTCGTCGCTGTAAACGAATTTGAAGGAGAATTTCTTATTGATGAAGAGATCGAGCAGTCCCATGGCGGAAACGGTAAGCATATCACTTCCCTTGAAAAACTCAAGCGCGTTCCCGGCCTCAAAATTGTCAATAGATCTTTCACTCCTCCGGAAGACCGGGATTTTTGGGAGAGACGCGGAATTCCTTGGTACACGACACTCAATCCGGAGATTGGGTTCATGTCCCAGAATTCCGCGTCGAATCTCATCGGCAATTTCGGGCCGGGCGGCGTTTCATTTTTTTGAAATGTGATATAATACCGCGTTCAAATAGGGAGAATTCGGGCGCGCCCGCCGAATTCACCGGATACAAGAACGGCTTTTGATGATACGAATACCGGAATGCGCGACCCCTGTTCCGAGGAGGCTTCTTTGAGTGTCTATCGCATCGAACGCCATCCGATTCTAGCTCCGGCATCCGCCGAAACCATACCCTTCAGCTGGAAGGGACGGCCGTTCATCGCCATCAAGGGAGAAACGATCTCGTCCGCTCTTTTCGCCCATGGGGAGAGAATATTCAGCTATCATCATAAAGATCATGCTCCCCAGGGCATTTTCTGCGCCAACGGCCAATGCGCCCAGTGTCTGGTCCTGGCCGACGGCCTGCCGCTCAAGGCTTGCATGGAGCTCGTCCGGCCGGGGATGCGCGTCGAGCCCGTGGACGGCCTGCCGGAGCTTCCCCGGGTCGCCGAATCCCCGCGGACCGGCCCGAGCGAAGAGATCGACATTCCCGTTTTGATCATCGGCGGCGGCCCGGCCGGCCTTTCGGCGGCCATCGAACTCGGCAAACGCGGCATCGAAACGCTGCTCATAGACGACAAGCACCGGCTGGGCGGCAAGCTCGTTCTCCAGACCCATCGATTTTTCGGCTCCTATGATTTGGTTTACGCGGGAACGCGAGGCATCGACATCGCAACGAAGCTCGAAAACGAGTTGCGCGCGTTTTCCTGTGTCCGCATCTGGCTTCAGAGCGCGGCCCTGGCCGTCTACAGCGACCGGAAGGTGGGGATCCTGGCCGGAGGCGACCGCCACGTGCTCGTCAAGCCTCAGGCGCTGCTCGTGACGGCCGGAGCCCGCGAAAAGTCACTCGCCTTCAGGGGCAATACGCTGCCCGGCGTTTATGGGGCCGGCGCTTTCCAGACGATCGTCAACAGGGACCTCGTCCGCTCCTCGGAAAAGCTCTTCATCGTCGGAGGGGGGAACGTCGGGCTCATCGCTGGCTACCATGCCCTCCAGGCGGGCATTCCGGTCGTCGGACTCGTCGAAGCCCTGCCCGAATGCAGCGGCTACAAGGTTCACAAGGATAAGCTGCGCCGCTTCGGCGTTCCCATTTATACGTCTCACACGATCCTGAGCGCGAACGGCGGGGACTCGGTCGAATCCGTGACCATTGCCGGGCTGGACGAAAAGTGGCGGCCCCTTCCCGGGACGGAACGCTCTTTCGCTTGCGACACCATCCTCATCGCCATCGGCCTCGACCCCGTCAATGAGTTCTATCTCAAGGGACGGGAATTCGGGATGGCGACCTTCGCCGCCGGCGACGCCGAGGAGATCGCGGAAGCTTCCGCGGCCATTTTCTCCGGCAAAATCAAGGGTCTCGAGATCGCCCGGGCCATCGGCCATGACGTCGGCGAAATCAAGAAAGAATGGTATGAAACGGCCGAGATCCTCAAATCCAAACCGGGAAAAACCGAGCCCGAACTCTATCCGGCGGAAGAAAGCGGAGTTTTTCCGGTCCTCCACTGCGTCCAGGAAATTCCCTGCGATCCGTGCACGACGGTCTGCCGGCAGAACCTCATTCACATCGACTCGAGCGACATTCGCCGCCTGCCCTATTTCAAGGTCCAGGAGAACGAAAAGGGATGCACGGGCTGCGAAAAATGCGTCGTGATCTGCCCCGGCCTGGCCGTCTCTCTCGTCGACTACCGCAAGGACCCGGAATTCCCGACCGTGACCATCCCCTATGAGTTCCTCCAGGACGGCATCGAGACCGGCGACATCGTCACGGTCCTCGACACCGAAGGGAGCGAGATCGGGGACGTCGAGGTCAGCGGCGTCCGGGCGATCAAGATCAACGACCGGACCGTCCTGGTGAAGCTCAAATCGCCGCGCGCCATCGCCAGGAGGATCGCCGGCATTCGCGTCCAGGCCGACAAGATCACGAAGCCCATGGCCCGCTACGTCGAGCGCACGGCCGACGACACGATCGTCTGCCGCTGCGAGCGGGTGACGGCGGGCGAGCTCCGCGCCCTCATCCAGAGGGGCTATCGCGACATCAACGAGATCAAGGCCGTGACGAGGGCCTGTATGGGCTCATGCGGCGCCAAGACCTGCACGCCGCTCATCCACCGCCTTTTCCGGGAGGAAGGCGTACCGGAGGCGGAGATCGTGGACCAGATCCATCGCCCGCTGTTCATGGAGGTGTCTCTCGGCACGTTCGCCGGGTGCGATGAGGCGAAGGGGGCGGGTCATGACCGCTAATAAGTCCTTCGATGTCATCATCGTCGGCGCGGGCAGCGTCGGCACGCCAACGGCCCTGTTCCTGGCCAAGGAGGGGATCCGGACGCTCGTCATCGACCAGTTCCGAAGCGCCGGCCAGGGCTCGAATAAGCACGCCATCGGCGGGCTGAGGGCGACCCACTCCGACCCGGCAAAGATCCGCATCTGCCTCCGGAGCCTTGAAATCTTCGACACGTGGAAAGAGCTCCACGGAGACAATATCGAGTGGCAAAAGGGCGGCTACATGTTCGCCGCCTACGGCGAAAGCGAGGAACGGACGCTCAAAGAGCTGCTCGTCGCCCAGAAGAATTTCGGCCTGAATATCGATTGGCTGGATAAGCAAGAACTGCTCGGGGTCGCTCCGGACCTGAATCCGGACGGCCTGATCGGCGGAACGTTCTCGCCCGACGACGGCCACGCTTCGCCGCTGCTCGCCGGCCACGCCTTTTTTTCCGAGGCCCGGCGCGCGGGAGCGGAATTCCATTTCAACGAAAAAGTCACCGGCCTGATCGTCGAAGGCGGAAGCGTCCGCGGCCTGAAAACGGACCGGGCGGAATACGGCGCCGAGGTCGTGATCAACGCCGCTGGAGCCTGGGCCGCCGAGATCGCGAAACAGGCGGGCATCGACCTTCCCGTCCGCCCCGATTCCCACGAAGGGGCCGTCACCGAGCCCGTCGCCCATTTCCTGAACCCCATGATCGTGGACATCCATCCCACGGATGCGTCCGCGAATTATTATTTCTATCAGCACGCGACGGGCCAGGTCATATTCTGCATCACGCCCAACCCGAGCATCTGGGGGTTCGACACGCGCGAGACGAGTTCGTTCCTGCCGTTGGTCGCGAGCCGCATGGTGACCATCATGCCCCGGCTCAAGAACCTTCGCGTGCGGCGGACCTGGCGCGGCCTTTATCCCATGACGCCGGACGGGGCTCCGCTCGTCGGCTGGGCCGGAGAAGTCAAGGGCCTGCTCCTCGCCGCCGGCATGTGCGGCCAGGGCTTCATGATCGGCCCGGGTCTCGGCGAGATGCTGGTCCATCTCATCAAAGGCGATCTTCGGGCCCGGGACCGGGAAATCCTGAAGTTCCTCTCGCCCTGCCGGCACTTTCAGGGAATGGAAAAACTGAAATAGGGAGACCCGGGATTCCGCGACGAAGGCTTGTCAAATCCGCCGAAAAAAATTATTGTATGAAAATATCATTTCACGAGAGGAGGTTTCGACCATGACAAAAACGAAAAACCGTATTTTTCTCATCGTCCTTGCTCTGACGTTCGGCGTTCTCGTCGTCTCGTTTCTGGGCGCGCAAGACCGCCTGAAGACGTATCCGGGGTACGACCAATACCAGAAAATGAGCAAGGAAATGCAGGGCGCCGTCAAGCCCGGTTCCCTGCAAGTGACGTGGAAAGACGGAGGAAAAGCGTTCGAGTTCGCCAAAGACGGCAAAACCTGGCGCTATGACATCGCCTCCGAGAAAACGTCCGAAGTCGTCGGCGCGCCGGCGCCCTTGGACCAGGCCGGCCAGCGCGGCCGCGGAGGCATCGGCGGTCCGGCCCGGGGACGGCAGTTCGCCGAGGCGTTTTCGCCCGACAAGAAGATCAAGGCGTTTTATCGCGACCGCAACCTCTGGCTGAGCGACCCCGACGGCAAGAACGAGGTCGCCATCACGACGGAAGGCAACGAAAAAGCGCGGATCAAGTTCGCCACGGCCAGTTGGGTCTACGGCGAGGAATTATCCCAGACCACGGCCATGTGGTGGTCGCCCGACAGCGCGAAGATCGCCTTTTACCGGTTCGACGAGAGCAAAGTCCCCGACTACTTTCTGCAGATGAATCAGACCAAGCCGTACACCACGGCCGATATCGAAGCCTATCCCAAGGCGGGCGAGCCGAACCCCATCGCGGACATTTTCGTCTATGACGTCGCGGCGAAGAAGATCACCCAGATCGACGTCCGCGACGGCCAGCCGTTCGACAACGCCGTCGTCGGCCATTACGCCTACCATGTGTCATGGTCTCCGGACGGCAAGGAGCTGCTCTTCAACCGCACGAATCGCCGCCAGAACATCCTCGAGTTCGCGGCCGCCGACCCGGCGACGGGCAAGTGCCGGGTCATCATCCGGGAGGAATGGCCGACCGGCTGGGTCGAAAATTCACCGTCGATGCAGTTTCTCAAAGACGGCAAGCGGTTCATCTGGACCTCGGAGCGGACGGGCTTCAAGAACTTCTCCCTTTACGACCTGAGCGGCAAGCTCCTGGCGACCCTGACGAACCATCCTTTCGAGGTCGCCAATATCGTGAAGGTGGACGAGGACGCGGGCGTCATTTTTTACATGGCCCGCGACGGCACGAACTATATGATGACCGAGCTCCACCGCGTCAAACTGACGGGAAAGGACGACGTGCGCCTGACCGACCCCGCGCTCAGCCATGCCGTCAATATTTCTCCGGACGGCAGATATTTTATCGACGTCGCCCAGGCCCATGACGTCCCCCCGTCGACCCGGCTGATGGACGCCAAAGGCAGGGTCGTCGCCGATCTGGCCAAAAGCGACCTGACCAAATTCGACCAGCTCGGTCTGAAAAAAGTCGAACTGTTCAAGTACAAGGCGGCGGACGGCAGCACGGATCTCTACGGAATCCTGAACTTCCCGTCCAACTTCGATCCCGGCAAGAAATACCCGCTCCTCGTCAGCGTTTACGCCGGGCCGGCTACGAACGGCGCCCGCGAAACATGGTCCTCGCCCAACCCGCTCACCGAATACGGCTTCCTCATCGCCAGCCTCGACTCGCGGTGCGCGAACTTCAAAGGCAAGAAAGCCCTCGACGCCATCTATCTGAAGCTGGGCATCGTCGAGATGGACGACCAGGCGGCGGGAGTGAAGGCGCTCTGGGACAGGCCCTACATCAACAAGGAGCGGATCGGCATTTTCGGCACGTCCTACGGCGGCTATTCGTCCGCGATGTGCCTGCTCCGCTATCCTGACGTCTTCGCGGCCGCCTGCGCCCAGTCCGCCGTGACCTCCTGGAACCAATACGACAGCATCTATACCGAGCGCTACATGTGGATCCCGCAGGAGAACAAAGAAGGCTACGAAGCCGGAACCGCGATGAAATACGCCAAAGACCTCAAGGGGAGGTTGATGATTTATTACGGGACCGCGGACAACAACGTCCACCCGACCAACGCCATGCAGCTCATCACGGCCCTCCAGCAAGCCGGCAAAAGCTTCGAGGTCCAAGTCGGCCCCGATCTGGGCCATACGAGCGTCAATCAGCAACGGATGATGGAATTCTTCATCGAAAACCTCGTTTTGCGTTGAAATCAAAAGGAGCGCATTCCGGGTTTCCGGATCCGGAGCGCGTCTCAGGATCGCTCTTGTCCCGGCCTGAGCCGCTTGAGGTTTGGCGACGTCAACCTTAGGGAATGTCCATGAACGATATATCCAAATCCCGGATGATATCCCGGGAAAAAAAGGCCCTTTTGATCCTGGCCCGTATTTCGTTCGCCGGCTTTCTCATGGCCTGGCTCGGCTCCGGCCTCGCGACAGGAGAGGGGGCCGCGACAAAGATCGCGGCCCAGGAACAAATCGTCGCGACCGTCGTCAAAGAAGACAAAACCGGAGAGAGCGGAATCGTTTGGGTCCGGCGGGTTCAAGAAACGAGCGAAATTCGTTTCGGCCGGATCAAGGACGGCAGGATCGTCTCGGATCGTCTCATTTTCCGTTCCACCCTCCCGCTCTTTTCGCCCGATCTGGACTTCGATGAATTCCAGAATCCCTGGATCACATGGATCGAGGGAGCCGGAGGCAACTTCTCCGTCGGCGTCGCGAGTCTCGTCCCGGAAAACGCGTGGATCATCAACGGCCCATATGTCGCCTCCGCCCTGACGCCCAAAATTCTGGCGGGCGGGAGCCGGGGAACATGGGTTTTTTGGACGGGAAGGGACGCCGCAAGGGATGAGATCTTCGGCTGCGTCTTGCTCGGGGACATATGGTCAAAGCCCTTCCGTCTCAACGGGGAAAGCCGCTATCCTCATATGAATCCTTCGGCCGGCCTTGACCCGAACGGATGTCCTTGGGTCTTCTGGTCCGCATACGACGGCCGGGCCTATGAGATATTCTTCTCCTTTTGGAATGGGGAGGCCTGGTCGCCCGAAGAAAAAATCACGGACGATCCCTCGGCCAACACCTCGCCGTCCTTCGCCTTTGTCTCGGGATCGACTCCCCTCGTCGTTTGGCGCCGATCCGTAGGCCGGGCAGGCGCGCTTCTTGCCCGGATCAAGCGCGGGCCGGCCTGGGGTCCGGAAATCGAAATCGCTTCGGACAGGGACGGGCCTCTCGGACCACCCCGTCTGGCCGTCACCGGGGACCTCCTCAAAGTGACCTGGGAATCGGGCGAACGAACCGAATCGCTCATCCTCTCGCTTCGAGAGCTGATCGAAAAAACCGATCTTGCCGTTTCGCGCGGGGAATCGCCGCCCGTCAAGGCATTTTCGCGGGACGAAAATCAATATACCACGTTCGGCGATAGTATCACTTATGCCGAAAACCAGGGCTATCAACCCCGCCTGGAGCCCCTGCTCACTCAAAAATACGGCTCGGCGAAAATTTGGAACGAGGGGATGGGAGGCGAAACGACACCGGATGGGCTGTCCCGGATCGATTCCGCGATCGCGGCGCACGCCTCCCGATATCTGCTCCTTATGGAAGGAACAAACGACGTCATCTTTCTCGATATCTCCATGGACACGGCGGCCTTCGACCTTCGAGAAATGGCCCTCCGGGGACTGGGCTCCGGAATGGTTCCCCTCCTCGCCACGATCATTCCCCGCAACGATTCGAAATGGTCTGACCCGGTCTATCAAACCAGGATCTTCGATCTCAACGCGAAAATCCGGCAGGTCGCCGCCGGCCTGAATATCCCGCTCGTCGATCAATTCGACGCTTTCTACACCTACCCCGCCGCGGACGGGGGATGGCCGTCGCTCCTGCTTATTGACGGCGTTCATCCGAACGCCAGCGGATACCAGCTCATGGCCGAAACCTGGTTCAAAGGCCTGAAAAGCCAAAAAGAGACAATCACCGTGCTCTCGCCGAACGGCGGCGAATCCTGGCAGGCCGGCACGACGCAGGCGATCACCTGGACGACCTCGGGAATCGTGGGGGACGTCCTGATCGAGATCTCGACGAACGGAGGAACGAGCTATACGACGATCGTTTCCGCCGCATCCAACAACGGATCTTATGCGTGGACGATCCCGAATACGCCCGGCTCCAACTGCCTGGTGAGAATCAACGAGGCTCCGGACGGCGCTCCTTCGGACGTCAGCGACCGTCCGTTCACGATCACGCCGCCCAAACCCAAGGCGCCGCTCGACCCGGTTTTAGACACGCGGTTGGACGGAACGGGAACGCGGAAGATCAACTCTCTCTCTTGGAAGGCCAACGCCGGGAACGCGGGCATCCCGCTCAAGAATTATCGGCTCTATCGGAAGCTCACGACGCAAGGAGACGGCGGGTTCACGCTTCAGGCCGAAATTCCTCCCATCGCGCTCCTTTACGAGGATTCGAGCCTTGAGGTCAAGACGAAATATGCTTACCGTTTGACATCGCTGTCCCAAGCCGACATCGAAAGCGATCCCTCCCCCACGGTCGTCGAGACGCGGAAATTCGAGTTCCCGCCCCTCAATCCCGCCATCAGGACGGCGATCATGAGAATCCTGTTTTATCAGGAAAAGCAGGACACCATCACGTTCGAGAGAAACGACCTGAACGACGAATCCGAAGTGAGTGGGTTCAACCTCTATCGCCGGTACGAGGGAGAAAGCGACGACCGATTCGTCAAGCTCGCCACCCTGAATTCCGCGACTTTGTCCTATAAGGACAGCGGCCTTCTTACGACCAAGACATACGTTTATGCCTTGACGACCGTCTACCTGGACGGCCGGGAGAGCCGCCGATCCGAGATCGTCACGGATCGCTGACAAAACGACCGGCCGCGGCGCCGGTAGGTATCGTCTCCCCGATCAAAAATAAACGTAAACCAACAGCTCGGCGATCATGGGCGGAGAGTTATTTATCCTCCGCGACGGCCTTACCGCTGTGTTTCAACGCGGCATGGGCCGCGGCCAGCCTCGCGATCGGCACGCGGAAGGGAGAGCAGGAGACGTAATGTTGTCCGATCATATGGCACCATTCGATGGAATCGGGATCGCCGCCGTGCTCGCCGCAAATGCCCACTTCGAGGTCGGGCCGGGTCTTTCGGCCGTCTTCGACGGCCATTCTCATCAGCCGTCCGACGCCGTCTCGATCGATCGTCTGGAAGGGGTTCTTGGGCAAGATTCCCTGCTCGATGTATGTCACCAGAAAATTGCGTTCGGCGTCGTCCCGCGAGTAGCCGAACGTCATCTGGGTCAGGTCGTTGGTCCCAAAGGAGAAGAACTCGGCCAGCTTGGCGATTTCGGCCGCCGTCAGCGCGGCCCTCGGGATCTCGATCATCGTTCCGAACTTGTACGAGAACGCGACGCCCTTTTCCCGCATGACCTGTTCGCCGATCTTCTGGAGCCTCGGCTGGATCCATTCGAGTTCTTTGACCGTTCCCGTGAGCGGGATCATGACTTCGGGCTTGACCTTGACTCCCTTCATCGTCACGTTGCAGGCGGCTTCGAAAATGGCCCGGACCTGCATCTCGACGATCTCGGGCATGACGATGCTCAGGCGCACCCCGCGCAAGCCCATCATCGGGTTGGACTCATGCAGGGCCTCGACCGCTTGGAGGACTTTCTCCATCGCCCGGATATCTTTGCTCTCGCCCTTGCCGAGGACGTAGTCCGCCATGGTTTGGAGGCGCTGGGTGATGATCTTTTCCTGCAGCTCTTCGGCCGAAGGCAGAAACTCGTGGAGAGGAGGATCGATGAGACGGATGATGACCGGATGGCCGTCCATGGCCTCGAACAACCCTTCGAAATCGGAGCGCTGGAAGGGCAACAGCTCGTCCAGGGCTTTGGTCCGGACCGCGACGGACTCGGCCAGAATCATGCGCTGGACGATGGGCAGCCGTTCCGGCTCGAAGAACATATGCTCCGTGCGGCACAACCCGATACCCACGGCTCCGTATGAGCGGGCGCGGCGGGCGTCTTTCGGGTAATCGGCGTTCGCCCAGACCTGAAGACCGGCGGTCGGCCACCCCTTGGGCGCCTTCCGGAGGCCGGGCCGGGCGCAGACCTCGTCGGCCCAGGACAGCAGGGTCAGGAGGTCGGTCTGCTCTTCGATCGAAGGCATGACCGTCGGGATCTTGTCAAGAAAAACTTTTCCGCTGGCGCCGTCCACCGAGATCCACTCGCCTTCTTTCACGACCTTGTCTTCGGCGGTCATCTGCCGCTTGTCGAGATCGATCTTGATGGCTGAGGCACCGACCACGCACGGGACGCCGAACTGACGGGCGACGACGGCCGCATGAGATGTCGCGCCGCCCTCGCTGGTCAGAATGCCCTTGGAGGCGATCATGCCGTGCACATCGTCCGGCTTGGTGAAGGGACGGACCATGATGACGTCTTTTTTCTCGCCTTTGCCCATTTTCTCGGCGGTGTTCGCATCGAAATAAACCTGGCCGACCGCCGCGCCGGGCGAGGCGTTCACGCCCTTGGCGTAGAGGCGGCCCTCATTTTCGGCCTTATCCTTGGCTCTCTCGTCGAACTGCGGGTGGAGGAGCGTGTCGACTTGCTCCGGCGTGACGCGGAGAATGGCCTCATCCTTGCCGATCAGGCCGTCGTTCGCCATGTCGACGGCGATCTTGACCGCCGCTTTGGCCGTGCGTTTGCCGTTGCGGGTCTGGAGCATCCACAGTTTGCCGCGCTCGATAGTGAATTCCACGTCCTGCATTTCGCGGTAATGCTTTTCCAGTTTGGCCGTGATGTCCATGAACTGGGCGAAGACCGCGGGCATGTCCTTGGCCAGGTCGGCGATCTTTTTCGTGTTGCGGATCCCGGCCACGACGTCCTCGCCCTGGGCGTTGAGAAGGTAATCGCCGTACATCTTGGATTCTCCCGTCGCCGGGTCGCGGGTGAAGGCCACGCCAGTGCCCGAATCATCGCCCATGTTGCCGAAGACCATCGTGACGATGTTGACCGCCGTGCCCAGGTCGTCTGGGATGCCGGTCTGACGGCGATAGACGACGGCTCGAGCACCGTTCCAGGACTTGAAGACGGCCTCGGTCGCCAGCTCCAGCTGCTTGAAAGGATCTTGCGGGAAATCGAAGCCTTTGGCCTTTTTCACCGCGGTTTTAAAGGTTTCGGTCAGAGCCTTCCAGTCCTCCGCGGTCATCTCCGTGTCGAGCTTGTAGCCCTTCTTTTCCTTGTATTCCTTCATCGGCTCTTCGAAAGCCTCGTCGGGAATGTCGAGCACCACGGAGCCGAACATCTCGACCAGCCGGCGGTACGAGTCATAGACGAAACGGGGATTGTTCGTGAGCTTGACCAGGCCCGCAGCGGTGGCATCCGTCAGGCCGATGTTAAGGACGGTATCCATCATGCCCGGCATGGAGAACTTGGCTCCGGAGCGGCAGGAAACGAGCAAGGGATCGGCGGGGTCGCCGAATTTCCGGCCGGCCGCGGCCTCGACTTTCTTGAGAGCGGCCAGCATCTCGTCCCACATCCCGTCGGGGAACTTGCCGGTTTTTTGATAGGCGTTGCAGGCTTCGGTCGTCACCGTAAAACTGGGCGGAACGGGCACGCCGGCGCGGCGCATGTCGAAAAGGCCAGCGCCTTTGCCGCCCAGCAGGCCGCGGACGTTTTCCCAGGATCCCGCGGACTTTTCCGCCGCGGCGACTTCATCGTAAAAATAAACCCATTTCTTGGTCATTAAACGACTCCTTAAAATGAAAACGTTAAAATATACTACGGAAACGGTCGGAAGCGCAAGAAAAGAGGAGCGGGGACGAAACCCGCGCGTTTGAAAAATCGTTAAAAGTTCAGGTCAAAGCCCGGCCGATTGAAATTCGGTGACAGTCAACGCATTACCGAAATTCGTCACCGAAATTATTTCTCGACCGAAGCCTTATATTTCTCGAGGCCGGCCTTGAAGATGACGAGGGAGCGCTTCAGGTCTTCCTCCTTCAGGACATAGGCCAGGCGGATCTCGTCCTGGCCTTTGCCGGGCGTTGAGTAAAACCCGGGGCCCGGGGCGACCATCACGGTCTCCTTGTCGAGCGCGAAATCGGTGAGCATCCAGATGGCGAAATGTTCGGTGTCTTTGATCGGAAGACGGACAGTCATGTAAAAAGCGCCCTGGGGCTTGCGGACGACGACGCCGGGAATCGCGTTCAGCCCGGCATGGAGGATGTCCCTCCGCCGTTCATACTCCCTGCGAACCGGCTCAAAATAGCCCATGCCCATCTTGTAAGCGGCGATGGCGGCCTTCTGCTCGATGGACGGCGGGCAGAGGCGGGCCTGCGCGAATTTGAGAGCGGCCTGATAAACGTCGTCGTTACGGGTGATGACGGCGCCGATTCGCGCTCCGCAACAACTGAAACGCTTGGAGATCGAGTCCACGACAATGATCCGGTCTCTGGCCTGTTCGTATTCGAGAAGGCTCTTGTGCGAGAGGCCGTCATAAATGAATTCTTTGTAGACCTCGTCGCCAATGAGAAAAAGATCGTGTTTCAGGCAAATCGCGACGACGCGATCCAGCTCTTCCGCCGAATAGACCGTGCCCGTGGGGTTGTTCGGGGAACAGAGCAGGATGGCCTTGGTCCGGAGGGTGATTCTGGATTCGATCTCCTTGGCCGGAGGAAGCCGGTAGCCGTCTTCGCCCTTTAACGTAAGCGGTACGATTTTGAGGCTCGCCAGCGAGGCGTAGCCGTTGTAATTGGTGTAAAACGGCTCGGGAATGATGATCTCATCGCCAGGGTCGCCGATCGCGGCGAAGGCGAAAAGGATGGCCTCGGAGCCTCCGCAGGTGATGATGACGTTCTCCGCTGTCAGGGGAATTTTATAGCCGTTGAAATAACCGGCGATGCCTTGTCTCAGCTCGAGGAAACCCTGGGCCGGGCCGTAGCCGAGGATTTTTTCGTCGTAGCTCCGGACAGCGTCCAGAATCGGCTTGGGCGTCGGGATATCCGGATCGCCGATGTTCAAATGATAGATTTTGATCCCCCGCTCCAGGGCCTTGTCCGCGTAGGGTTTCAGCTTCCGGATCGGGGAAGCCTGAACCGTTCGACCTCGGAACGATATTTCCATGGATGACTCCTTGAGATCTTTATGAATACCCATCGATTATTAACCAAAAAATGGATGATTGTCAAAAAAGAAGGCTCGGGGTATGCCGGACACTCTTGGAGGGAAACCCTTTTTTGGGTTTCCCTCCAACGGGAGCTTCGCTCCCTGCCGCCCTTCCCTGGAGCATCTCGTGAACGCATTTTTGCGGCTAGACTCTATTTACTAAATAATGAGGCACCCCAGACAGCGTCACCCGTTCTTCTATCCCCCCGTTACTCATTTCGAAACCTCGTCTTGGAAACTGTCCGACGGTCAGCCGTGTCCTTTATTGATAAATTCATGATATTTTGGTATTTTGTCGACAAGAGATCCGAGTATGCCTCACGATTCGGTAGCCAAAATCATCAAGAAACAAAGCTGGGGCGATTATCATCTCTTCCGCCTCGAAACGCCGGAAATCGCGGGAGGAGCGCGGCCCGGACAGTTCCTCATGGTCCGGGTGAGCGCGACTCCGTTCCCCCTGCTCCGCCGCCCGATCAGTATCCATGCCGGAGAAAAAGACACGCTCGATATCTTCTTCCGGGAGGCGGGCCAGGGGACGGCCCTGCTCGCCCTGAAAAAGGAAGGCGAATCGCTCGATATCATCGGCCCGCTGGGTCAAAAATTCGTTCCCGACGGCGCGCCCATTCCTTCTCCGGCATTTCTCGTCGGCGGGGGCCGGGGAATCGCGCCGCTCTATTTTCTGGGCCGAGAGCTGAAAAACTCGGGCGTCAAGGTCAAGGTCCTCTACGGCGGGAAAAGCCTTGCCGACCTTCCGGTCAAAGCAAAATTCGAAGCGTCCGGCCTGGACATCTCCTGCTCCACGGACGATGGGTCGTTCGGCTTTCCCGGATTCGTCACGGGGCTGCTCGAAGCCGAAATGCGAAGAGAGAAGCCCGGGATCCTCTTCGTCTGCGGGCCGGACCCGCTGATGAAAAAGGCGGCGGAAATCGCCGCCGGCCGCCAAATCCCGGCCCGGATCTCGCTCGAGTCCATGATGGGCTGCGGGTTCGGCGCCTGCTGGGGCTGCGTCAAACGGATCAAAAAGGGCGGCGGCGGAGAATGGCGGAAGATCTGCGAAGACGGCCCGGCGTTCTGGTCCGACGAAATCGTCTGGGAAGAGGGGGAATGATGGCCGACCTGGCGATTGATCTCGGCTTCCTCAAGCTCAGGAATCCCGTGCTCACCGCGAGCGGCACGTTCGGCTACGGACTTGAATTCGCTCCGTTCATGGATCTCGATAAGATCGGCGGCATCGTCGTCAAGGGACTTTACTACGGGCCGCGCGAAGGAAACCCGCCGCCCCGGCTCGTCGAAACGACCGGCGGGCTGATCAACGCCATCGGCCTCCAGGGCGTCGGCGTCGAGAAATTCGCCGCGGACATCCTGCCGGATTTGCGCAAGATCGACGGCGCGGTTTTCGTGAATGTCTGCGGCGCGAGCGACGACGAATATCTCAAGGTCATCGAATTTCTTGACCGGCAGGACGGCATCGACGCCTATGAGCTCAACATCTCCTGCCCGAACGTGAAAAAGAACGGCCTTTGCCCGGCGCTCGATCCGGATGCGACCTACGCGCTGGTGAAGCAGGCCAAAGCCGGGAGCCGGCGGCCGCTCATCGCCAAACTCTCTCCGAACGTTACCGACATCGCCGAGATCGCCAGGGCGGCCGAAGAGGCCGGCGCGGACGGCCTCTCTTTGGTCAATACGCTCCTGGCCATGGCCGTGGACGCCGAAACCCGGCGGCCGAAGCTGGCCAATGTCTTCGGCGGGCTGAGCGGCCCGGCCATCAAACCCGTCGCCCTGCGCATGACGTACCAGGCCGCTTCCGCGGTCAAGATTCCCGTCATCGGCATGGGCGGCATCATGAGCGGCGTGGACGCGATCGAATACCTCATCGTCGGCGCGCGCGCGGTCCAGGTCGGGACGGCGAATTTCATCGACCCCGGGGCCGCGGCGCGGATCGCCGGAGAAATGAAGGATTTCTGCGAGCGCAAAGGCATCGCCAGGATCGCCGACGTGATCGGAACCTTGAAAAAGGACTAGCGGGAGGCCGTCAAAATGACCGATTCCATCGATTACCGGCAACGCATCATCGTTGCCCTGGACGTCGAAAGCAGGGAACAGGCATTGGCCCTCGTCCGCGAGCTCAAGGACGCCCGGATCTTCAAGATCGGACTCGAGCTGTTCACGGCGGAAGGGCCGCAACTTCTCCGGGACATCAAGGCGATGGGGAAGGACGTATTCCTGGACCTCAAGCTTCACGATATTCCCAACACGGTGGGCGAGGCCGTTCGCATCGGGGTACGCCACGGAGCCCGCATGATGACCATTCATGCCTCGGGCGGATTCGAAATGATGGCCAAGGCCGCTGACGTCGCCCGCTCGGAATCCGAAAAGCGGCGCGCGCCCAAGCCCCTGCTCCTGGGCGTGACCATCCTGACGAGCCTCAAGAACGAAGAGTTGGAATCGATCGGGATGATCGCCGATACCGCCGCGCAGGTCTTACGTCTGGCCGGATTGGCCAAGAAAGCGGGCATGGACGGGGTCGTTTGTTCCGCCCAGGAAATCGAGATCGTCCGGAAGGACGCCGGCCCGGAATTCCTGATCGTGACGCCGGGGATCCGCCCCGCCTGGGCGACCGCGCAGGACCAGAAGCGGATCATGACGCCCGCGCAGGCGATCGCCAAGGGTTCGGACTATTTGGTCGTGGGCAGACCCATCACCCAGGCCCCTTCGCCGCAGGAAGCGTTTCTCCGAGTCTGGGAAGAAATCAACCCATTCGACTCCCCGGGCTGAAGCCCGGGGTACGCTCAGGGTTAATACTGAGCGGCGCTTTTTACCCCGATTTAAAAATCGGGGTTTGGCGCCGTCGAACGTATCAAAAAATAGCTAAAACCTGAAGAAACCCACTCCTCCCAATCCCACGAGCGCCATCGGAATCCAGCTCAGCAAGCCGATAATGACGAGAATGGCGATGCAGCTGATGACCATGAAAGGCACGGTTTTATCATTGGGGGTATCGAGGAGCGGGGAGGCAAATCCAAGATACAAAATATAGAAGCTATATAGCCCGATCAGCCAGCCGATGGTCCAGAGACCGTAAATAGGGATGATATGAAGGATTCCGGCGACCCAGTAGGGGGTCATGCCGTAGGCCACGAGCTTCAAAGACATCACCATGTCCGGCTTGGAGTTGAACGATGGAGCGAGCATGGTAATGATCATGGCCGCGCCATAAACGGCGGCCAACCCCAAAATATAAGATAGAATCCAGCCGATCAAAAACTTGCCGATCAACGATGCGCCCAGATAGGGAATCCGGCTTCCCATCAGAGCGCTCCCGATAAAACCCGCGATCGCCGGGATGGCGGAAAGGATGACGATGTATGACAGATAGAGCTTGTTGATCGTCGTCGGCTCTCCCTTGATTTTTTTCCATTCGTCTTGAGGTTTCAAAAAAATCCCCTGGATCCTGGAAATCAAGACATTAAAATCCATTTTGGACCTCCTTTCAGTTTGAAAAAATTATATATGCTTTTGGGGGACGTGTCAAATTGCGAGGAGAAAAAAATTGGGTAGCCAGGAGGGGCCCCGAAAAAGGTACGCGTCTTCGGAGCACATTTTATTCCGAAGACGCGGATAACACATCTTCTTATTGATATCACCTCCCCTTCCCCTCCTTTAGCCAGGAGGGGCCCCGAAAAAGGTACGCGTCTTCGGAGCATGAGAGGCGCGGGTCGGACTCGAACCGACGAATCGAGGTTTTGCAGACCTCTCCCTTAGCCGCTTGGGTACCGCGCCGTTCGTATCATTAAACTTCCGCTGGATCAGGCAATGAAAATGGAGCGGGCGATGGGACTTGAACCCACGACCTTCTGCATGGCAAGCAGACGTTCTACCACTGAACTACGCCCGCAGAAACATGGCCTAAACTAGCAAAAAGGCGTCTTCCTGTCAACTCCAAAGGGGGAAAAGGGAAGCTTTTTTCATTTGACCTGGACAATATCGTCCAGCCTCAGGGCGTCTTTTGCCGAGAGAGCCTTGACCGTGGCCGACCGGCGGCCGGCATCGATGACGATTACATTGCCCACAGCTTCCAAAGGAGCGCCTTTGGCGGCCTGATGAAAGACCGTAAGCTGCCGGCCGACTTCGAGGCCGTTTTCCTTTCCGAGGTCGATGAGGGCCCGCTGCCCGGGCCCAATCTGGAATAAATCACCGTCCAGATAGACGATCCGCCCCGCGAGGGCATCTCCGCCGCGGACGGGAACATCAAAACCCAGGTCTTTTCCGAGAAGTCCTTCTTTTCCCTCGAAGGGCACCAGATAATCTCCGATCAGGACAGGAGCGCAGGCTTTTTCCACGCGGGCCGAAAATATGTTATTTTCGAGGCGAAGGATCCGCGCCCGGCCTCGTCTGAAGGCCAGGGGACCCGAGTTTTTCCTCAGCCCGGGGACCCTGGAGCCCAATTCCAGGATCGCCATGAGTTGTCCCTCCTGAAGGCCGGATTCGGCATCGGCTTTGAAATAAAAAAGATCTCCGTCCGCCAGGAGGGTTTTTTCTCCGCCTCTTTCGCCGGCGATGATTCGGAGGCGCAGCGAATCTTCCAGAATGAAAAAAGAGCACGACAGGTCCGATTCGGAAATGAGAGCGTAAGCATTTTGAAGAGTTTTATCTCTTTCCAGCGGGACTTGGACGTTCCCTTGCCCCATGGACCAGGGCAAGCCCGCGGCGAAAAGCAAAAAGAGCCGGACTGTTTTATTCATGATTGACCTCAGATGCTTGATAAACCCATCTTTTTTATTATATCGATTCATTTTCGCGATAGCAACCGTACGACGGTCGGTCACTCTTGGAGGAAAACCCTTTTTGGGGTTTCCCTCCAACGGGAGCTTCGCTCCCTGCCACCCTTCCCTGGAGCATCTCGTGAACGCAATTTTGCGGCTAAACCCTATTAATAAAATGGGGCGCCCTGATCGGCGTCACCCGTTCTCCTTGTCACCCGGAACCCGACGCGCAGATTAAAAATGTTCGGTGGTCGGGCCGCGACGGCGGCTGGGGCCCCGGGCTTTGCCCGGGGGCCCATTTCCGCCGCGAAGGCTCGTCCCTTGATCCGCTTGACTTTCAAGGTCCATCTTTTTATTATAATTTTATCATCCGTTCGGCAAATCGGCAAAAAGGAGAGGAGGTCAAGCATGGGAAAAAAAGATATCACCGCGCGCATGGCCAAAGACGCCGGCATCACGCTCCAGCAGTCCCAAAAGGCGTTCGCCGCGCTTCTCGATTTGATCAGAGAGGACCTCAAACGAGGATGCAAAGTGAACTTTTCCGGCTTCGGGAGCTTTGAGGTCAAAACCCGGGAAGCGCGAAAAGGCCGGAACCCGAAAACGGGAGAGACGATCGCCATCCCCAGCAAGAAAAGGATCAAGTTCAACCCCAGCCGCCAGTTCAAGAATTCCCTCTAGCCCGCCGCCTCCGCTTATCCCCGGGCATCGCCGCTGTGGACAAAGCCTGCCGACTTCTTTAAAATATCCCTTCGCCCATATTCACCAATGACCAAGAAAACGACCGTCGCCCTGCTCTTCGGCGGCCGTTCGGCCGAGCACGAAGTTTCGATCCGATCGGCCGGCGCCGTTTTCAACAACCTGAACCGCGACAAATTCCGCGTCCTGTCGATCTTCATCAACAAGCGGGGACGCTGGAAAAAGGTCGTTTCTCCCCTCGTCCCGCCGCGGGAATTGGCCCGCGGGCCTTTTTCCGGATTTCTCCCCTGGGATCGCCGGAGCCGGGCCCTACCGTTCAGCGCGGACATTTACTTCCCCGTCCTCCACGGCCCCTCCGGAGAGGACGGGACGATCCAGGGGCTCTTGGAAATGGCCGACGTTCCGTACGTCGGAGCGGGCGTGCTCGGCTCCGCGGCGGGAATGGATAAAGCCGTGATGAAGACCCTTTTCCAGTCGCGAAATCTGCCGATCGTCAAGCACATCGTCGTTCTCGAGATCGATTGGAATAAAGACCCCGCCGAGATCCTGGGTGCGGTTCGGCGAGGATTCCGCCCGCCTTTCTTCGTCAAACCGGCCAATCTGGGCTCGAGCGTGGGGATCACCAAGGTCAAGGACGCCGCCCAAACCCGCGGCGCCTTCGATCTGGCCTTCCGCTACGACCGGAAAGTCCTCGTTGAAGAAGGGATCGTGGGACGCGAGCTCGAATGCAGCGTCATCGGGAACGACGAGCCCGAGGCGTCTCTTCCCGGAGAGGTCATGCCCTTCCGGGAATTCTACGATTACGACGACAAATACGTCGACGGCCGAACGCGCTTCGACATCCCCGCCGTCCTCCCCGCGCCTCTCACCCGGGAAATCCGGCGATTGGCGGTCGCGGCCTTCAAAGCCGCGGAAGGCGCGGGCATGGCCCGCGTGGATTTCTTTCTCGAGCGCCGGACCCGAAGACTCTACGTCAATGAGGTCAACACCATCCCCGGTTTCACCGAGATCAGCATGTATCCCAAACTCTGGGACGTGAGCGGCCTCCCCTTCCCTCGGCTCGTCGAGAAGCTCATCGAACTCGGATTCGAACAGCACGACGCGAAAAAGCGGTGCGTGGCGAAGACCCCGTGAGTTCCCGAATCGGAATCCCATGAGAATCCTCGGCATCGATTTCGGCGACCGGAATATCGGCCTCGCCCTGAGCGATTTCCTCAAGCTCACGGCCCAACCGCTCAGTACCTACCAACCCAAGAGCAAGAAAACCGAGGATCGCGATTTTTTCCTGGAGCTTGTCCGGACACGGCAGATCGACGAGATCGTCGTCGGTTTTCCCCTGCGCATGGACGGGACGCCCGGATCGAGGGTTGAAAAGACGCGCGCTTTCGCCAAGTGGCTGGAGGCGGCGGTCCGAGTGCCCATCATTTTCTGGGACGAGAGGCTTACGACCCACCAGGCGATCAACGTGGCCCACGAGCAAAAGGTCCGGCTGAAAACCAAGAAGTCGGTCATCAACCAGATTTCGGCGGCGATCATTCTCCAAAGCTATCTGGACAGCAGGCGAAGCGATGCGCGCATTCATCAAGATCGCTAAAGCGGCGCTCCTCTGCGCCCAGGTCCTCATTCTCGCCGGCTGGGTTTGGCTCTATTGGGAATCCCGCTCGGCTGGGACGACCGAGCCGGGGACGGTCCTCTTCGAGGTCGAAAAAGGGAAAGGGGTTCGGGCGATCGCCGAAGTCCTTTCGGCCGGGAAGATCCTTCCCAAGAAAACGCCTTTCCTCCTGCGCTACAAGTTGTTCTTCGCGCCCCAAAGCATCAAGGCCGGCGAGTACCGGATCCCTAAAACCGGTTCGGCCCGGGATGTCCTCGATATCCTGATCAAAGGCAAGATTTACCTGCATCCGGTGACGATCGCCGAAGGCCTGACCGGGAAGGAGATCTCGGGGATTTTCATCGCCGCGGGCTTTGGACGAAGCGATAAGTTCGCGGCGGCCTTTCGCGAGACGGACGACATCGCCCTCTGGGACCCCAAGGCCGGAGACCTGGAAGGATATCTTTTCCCCGAGACTTATCTTCTGCCGAAAGGGATCTCGGAGGGCGAGATCCTCCGGAAGATGATCGCCCAATTCAAAGACGTGTTCGGCGAAAAGGGACGCCGGCGCGCCGAGGAAATGAAGATGACCGTCCGGGAGGCCGTCATCCTGGCCTCGCTCATCGAAAAAGAGACCTCGCTTCCGGATGAAAAAAGACTCGTCTCCGCCGTCTTCCACAACCGGATGAAGATCGGCATGAAGCTCGACTGCGACCCGACGATCATTTACGCTCTCAGACAAAAAGGGCCGTTCGAAGGCCGGCTGCGGTCGAAAGAGCTCAAGTTCGACTCCCCCTACAACACCTATCTTCACCCGGGCCTTCCGCCGGGCCCGATCGCGAACCCCGGCCGTGAGTCGCTCGAAGCGGCTGTCTATCCGGCCGAAGCCGATTTTCTCTATTTCGTGTCCAAGAACGACGGCAGCCACCAATTCAGCCGAACGTTCATGGAGCATCAGATTGCGGTCAAGAAATATCAAAAATGAAATCGGCGGCGATGCGGAGCCGGCCCGGGGCTTGACCGCCGTTCTTTCCCGCGGGAAGGAAATCCTTTTGCCAAGCGTCTAAATATTTGATATATATAACATTCAATTTTTGCGAGATGCCGATACGTCGTCCGTGAGCCATGGCCGTAAAGATAGTTTACGAACGATTTCGGCCTAATCGCAAGAAACGACGTAGGTTACCTCATCCTCAAATGGCATGGAACTTGCTTTTATGTCGGAGGAGAGATTTTTAATAAGCTTTGAAAGAGGAGGATTCATGAGAACGAAAAAGCTTATAGCGCCGATACTTATCGCGGGATTCGCCTTCAGTCTTCTTGTCATGCCGAGCCTCGCCGCTCCCCAAGCCCAGGAAAAGCAGGAAAAAAAGGACGTCAAACAGCCCGCCGCAAAGGTCTTTATCCCCAAGGATGTCAGAGACATCCTGCTGAAGAACCTTCCGACTCGCCAGATCCGGGAGGATATTCCCTTCACCATTTTCAGGAGCTCCTTTCTTCCGGCCCAATCCGCCTTCTACATCTTTCTCTACCTGAAGATGAAAAACGCCGACCTCGGATATGCCGCCGCCATAGCCCCCCAAGCCGCAGCGGCCGCGACTTCCGCCGCCGCGCCGGCGACGGTCAAAGCCACGTTCGATGTTTTCCTTCAGTTCCATAAAATGGAAAACGGCCAGCCGACCCAGATCTTGAAAGAGGTCTATGTTCCTACCACCCAGGAACAGGATGCCGCCGGGTACGATCCGGCCAAGGAAGATTGGTACACCGTCGGATACCCCCTCCCCGCCGGCCAATATCTCGTGGCTATGGCCGTCACGACGCACGACCTGAAAAAGATCGGGACGCAGTACTACGAGTTCTCGCTCCCGGACATCAAGGCCCTGAAAGAGTTGGATACGACTCCCGTCTACTTCCTGAAAGATTATAAGGAATTGCCGGCCGCTGAACAGGTCGCCGCGCTCCACAGAAACTTCCTGAGATATTCCATCCTCCAGATCTCGCCGAACATCGAGAACGTGATCTCCCCCGGCGATCCTCTGGACCTCTTTTTCCTGATCCTCGGCGCCCAGCCCAACGATCAGAACAAGTACGCCATCGAATGTCAGTACGGCGTGAAACAGGGCGACAAGGAAGTCATCAAATTCGCTGTTCAGAATTACGAGACGCCGTTCATCAGCCAGCCCGTTCCGCTCAAGCAGACTCTCATAACCAAAGACAAAGACGGGAAAGAAAACCAGGAGATGAAAGATCTGTCTGCCGGGAGCTACACGTTCACGATCAAGCTCACGGACAAGATCTCGGGCCGGACCGGCGCGAAATCCGTCGATTTCACGGTGAAATGAAATAGGGCGGGGATCCCCGCGTTCAGATCTTGAAATCGAAGATCTTTCGCGACTTGCCGTTCATTTCTTTCCCATTGACGGTGACATCGACATAGCTCTTGCCGGGGGGAAGCTCCCGGCGGAACGTGAACGTGATGACCTTCGTTTTTTCCCGATCGGCCTGTTTTCCCTCAAAATGCCGGGACTCGGCGAATTTCTCCTTCTGGGCGCTGCTGTCCTTGTAGATATAGAATTCAAAGTCGAAATCCGCTTTCAGCGCTCCTTCTTCCTCTTTGAAATTCATCTTTTTGATCGGGATCGACAGAGTCAATTCCCCTCGCCCTTTATCGTATTTCAGATCGAAATTGAGGAACGTGAGAAGCGGCCCTCCGCCGAAGAACGTTTCTCCGAGCTTGGCCATTTCGATGGCCCCCAGGAGGTCGCCGGAGATCTCGTTGATCGCGTAGCTGCCGAAGCCCTTGGCGTCGATGAACTCGATGAGAAGATCATATTTGTAATAGATCCACCAGAGCACCTGACCGTTGCTGCCCTCGACGAAAAGATATTCCTCGGTCTTTTCCGGGGGCCCGAGATAAAGGTAGATCCGGCCCCGGTCCGTATCGATGCCGTGCCGGCCTTCTTTGAAGCGCAGGTTGACGTAGGCAATCCGATTCTCGAATTCTTCCTTGAACTCATTGACCTCGGTCGTTGGGTCGGGATCCCTTTTCTCCCAGAAATCCTTGATGAATTCCCGTCGGGAATCGATGTTCGGAAGATGGTTGAAAATGTCCCGCTCGGCGTCGGTCATGACCAGGCGGGACGTCTCGTAAAAATCGCGGCTTTCCGGATCGAGCTGCGGATTGACCCGCGGCTCGCAGGCGGCGAGAAGAACGACGGCCGCGGCGACGAAAAGAAATGACGTCTTATTCATTATGTCCTCGCGATGGAGAACGGCGAGCCGGCCCCCCCGGCGCTTGAAGCCGAGGACGCGGTCGTTCATTTCTTTTTCAAGTAATCCAGAAATCCCTGGACCTGAGGCGCCTTCTCCGAATTCGGGAACGTCTTCATGAACTTTTCGAACGCGGCGACAGCCTCCGCGTTCTTCTGCAGGCTGATATAGGTCACGCCCGCCTGATAAAGTCCGTCCTCAAAGTCTTTCTGGACCTCGAACGACTTTAGGAAATATTTCAAGGCCTCTTCGTATTTCGAGGATTTGAAGAAATTCAGGCCGATGTTGTAGAGGACGGTCGCATCCGTGATCTTTTCGAATTGGATCTTCCCGTACCATTCCAGGGCCTTATCCGTCTGGTTGCGATTGAAATAACAGTTGCCGATGAGAAGCATGACGTCGCTGTCGATAGGGTTCTTGGCCAGAATCTTTTGATAAGCCTCTTCGGCCTTGTCATAAAGCTCCTGGTTGAAGTAACAGTTGCCGATATTCTTCCAAATGACGTAGGCGTCCGGGAATTTCGCCAGAATCGCGGTGTAGGCGTCGATGGCGCCGGGATAATTCTTCTGATCGAAGAGCTCGTTGGCCTTTTCCAGGAAAGCTATCAAGTCGCCGGTGAGGGCCGCCCCCTGGGCCTTTTGCATCGTCAATTTGAGCTCGGGCGTCCGGGTCCACTCCGTGACGGTCACGGTTTTCATGACGGTCGAAAAGCCGATTTTCTCGAAATTGAGATTCCATGCGCCCCCATGGAGCCAGGCGCCGGTCCATTTCCCATCTTGGTCCGTCATGGTTTCGAATCCGGTCTCGGAGGTCGACCAGGTCAGTTTCACGGTGACACCCTGGATCGGCTTGCCGTCCTGGTCCAAGACGACGCCGCCCAATCTGCCTTTCCCCTTCCAATCCTGGGCGGCCAGGCATCCGCCGATGATGATGATACCCGCGAGAATCAAGACGGCTTTTCTCATCGCATGCCTCCTCGAAAAAACTCCATGCCTACGGCATGTCAACGCTCGACCCTCCGCTCTCCGGTCGTCCGCAGCGGCGGGGAAATTTTATTGTATCATCGGCGGCGCCAAAAAAAAAGCCCTTTCGTTCCTTGCAATTGTCTTCCGATTTCTCTAAACTCATTCTTCGATCATGAAGTTCGTCGCCGACCTCCACCTCCACTCGAAGTTCTCGCGCGCCACCTCCCGGGACATGACCCTCGAGACCATGGCTTTGTGGGCGAAAATCAAAGGCATCTCCGTCCTGGCGACGGCCGATTTCACGCATCCCGAATGGCTCTTTCTGATCAAGGAGAAGCTCGAGCCGGCCGGCAACGGCTTTTTCCGTTTGAAAAGCCCCCCGAAACCGGACGACGAATATCTGAAATCCGTGCCCTTCGCTCCCGGGGACATGGCCTTCATCCTCTCCACGGAGATCAGCTTCATCTATTCCAAAAAGGGAAAGGTCCGGAAAATCCATCTCCTGATCCTGGCGCCCGATTTTGAATCCGTCGAAAAGCTCAACGGCCGGCTGGCCGGGATCGGAAACCTGCGTTCGGACGGCCGTCCCATCCTGGGCATGGACGCCAAGAATTTCGTGAAGATGGCGGCCGACAGCTGCCCGAAGTGCGTCATCATCCCGGCCCACATCTGGACGCCTTGGTTCTCCCTTTTCGGGGCCAACTCGGGCTTCGATGCCATCGAGGAATGCTTCGAAGAAATGACCCCGTTCATCTTCGCCCTGGAAACCGGCCTGTCGTCGGACCCGCCGATGAACTGGCGCCTTTCGGCGCTCGACCGGTTCGCTCTGGTCTCCAACTCGGACGCGCATTCTCCGTCCAAGATCGGCCGCGAAGCCAACGCCTTCGACACGGAATTCAGCTACAAGGGACTCGTGGACGCCATCAAAAGCAAGGACCCGGCCAAATTTCTTTCGACCATCGAATTTTTTCCCGAGGAAGGGAAATACCATTACGACGGCCACCGCAAATGCCGGATCCTCTCTTCTCCCAAAGAATCGATCGCCCGCCACGACCTCTGCCCGTCTTGCGGCAAGAAACTCACCATCGGCGTCGCTCACCGCGTGGAAGAACTCGCGGATCGCGAGGAGGTCCGGGACTCCGGGCTGCGCGTTCCCTATCGGAATCTCATCCCCCTGAACGAGGTCATCGCCGAGGCCTGCGGCAAGACGCCGGAATGCCAGAGCGTCCGGGACGCTTATTTCCGCTTCATCCGCGAGTTCGGCGACGAACACAGGATCCTGACCGAGATCCCCATCGGCGAGCTGAGCCGGATGCAGCCGGAAAAGATAAGCCTGGGCATCGACCGGATGCGCAAAGGCCTGGTCAAAATCGTCCCCGGCCACGACGGCGAATATGGGATCATCCGCCTCTTCGATCGGGAAGAGGAGAAGAGCGAATCCGGCGCCGGGCAATTGTCGTTGTTTTAATCCGCCTCAAGCTTCCTCCCCGGGACCACGCTTGAACTTGAAGGTCCTACGGAGAGTGCGCTATAATGTAGGCGTGAATAAACGAACCATACTTTTTATCATCATCTGTCTGCTTTGCCTCAGTCCCTTCCTTCCCGCTCAGAAAAAGAAATCGCCCAAAGATCTTCCTCTCTATTACCGGAAATGGCTGGAGGAGGAAGTCGTCTACATCATTACCCCGAAAGAAAAGGATGTCTATCTCCAGCTCGAAACGGACAGGGAACGGGACATTTTCGTCGAGGCCTTCTGGAAACAACGGGACCCGACGCCCAACACCCCGGAGAACGAATTCAAGACGGAGCACTACCGCAGAATCGCCTACGCCAACCAATGGTTTGGAAAAGGGGGGCCCATCCAGGGCTGGAGAACGGACCAAGGCCGGATCTATATCCTTCTGGGAGAATCCAAGCACATCCTGAAGTTCGAGAACGAGGAAACGATCAATCCGGTCGTCATCTGGTTCTACGACGGGATGGCGGAATACGGCCTGCCCAATGCTTTTAATGTCGTTTTTTTCAAAAAGGATGGGGCGGGCGGTGTTTATGAACTTTACTCCCCGCTCCGGAACGGCCCGCAGCAGCTCATGATGTATTACATGGGAGACATGACCGAACCGACACAGGCTTATCAGGAGCTCTATAAACTCGAACCCACGATTGCGGGCATCTCCTTATCGCTCATCCCGGGCGAAGCGGATACCTCGGCCAATCCCTCGATGATGTCCGATATCCTCCTTTCCCAAAAAATCCCCTCGGCACCTTTCGTCAAAGTCAAGGACGACTATGCCGAAAAGCTTCTCCGCTATAAGGACGTCATCGAAGTCGAATACACCTCCAATTACATCGACTCCGACCCCCTGATCAAGGTCTATCAGGACGCGGCCGGTCTGTCTTTCGTCCACTATCTCATCGAGCCGAAAAAATTGACGTTCTATCAGGTCCAGGATCGGTTTCGCGCGGAAATCCAGGTGAACGGCAAGATCTCCGATTTGAAGGGGAACACCGTCTATCAATTCGAACGGACAGAGCCGCTCGATTTCGACGTCGACACCATCAAGAACATCCAGGCGAAGCTTTTCAGCTACCAGGACCTCTTTCCTCTCATTCCCGGCCAGTACAAAATCAATATCCTGTGGAAAAACACGATGTCCCGGGAATTCACGTCCGTCGAAGCTGATCTTCTGATCCCGGACCCTGGCGCGTTTTCGATGAGCGCCCCCGTCCTCGCCTTCCGCGCGGACAGGAACTCCAAATATAGGGGATCGAACAAGTCGTTCCTTCTGGGCAACATCCAACTGGTCCCGTCCGCGCGCAACATCTTTTTGCCTCCGACACGCTTTCCGTCTTTTTCCAGCTGCACGGGCTTCCGGCGGACATCAAATCCCGCGGCGCCGTGGAATATACGATTCTCAAGGAAGGCGTCAAAGTCCACTCCTTGACGCGGAGCCTCGCCGAATATCCCGGCCAGTCCGACTTCTTCGAGGAATTCCCCCTGGCCGGCTATTTGCCCGCCTACTATCAGATCAAAATCGCCGTCCTGAACGGCGAGAAAGCCGAAAAGCTCTCGACTCAGATCATGTTCGACATCACCCCCGCCGCCGCCATCGCGCGGCCGTGGGTCCTGTCCCGCCCCTTGCCGGCTTCCAATGACCCTTCGTTCGATGCCGTCCTCGGCATCCAGTATCTCAACAGGAATGAGCCGGCTAAAGCCCGCGCGTTGCTCGAGTCGGCCTACCGGCGCGATCCTAACTCGAAGACATTCGCTCTGGATTTCTGCCGGGTCCTGTTCGCCGCCAAGGAATACACGGAGGTCAAGAAGGCCGCGCTTCCGTTCATGAACGACGACCGAAAGTTCGACTTCCTGCAGATCATGGGAGAGACCTCCCAGGCCCTGGGAGAGTACGCCGAGGCGATCGCCTATTTCAAGGACGACCTGGCCCGTTTCGGGACAAACCTCTTGGTCTTGAACGCGATCGGAGAATGCTATGTCAAGATCGGGAACACGGCCGAAGCGCTTGTCGCCTATGAGCGATCGCTCCAGCTGAACCCCAACCAGGAGAACATCAAGGCTCTCGTCAAATCTCTGAAGGAAAAGAAATGAAAAAACTCGCGCCGGCCCTCCTTGCCGTGAGCGTCCTGACGCTCATGGGCTGCGCGACATATCGTCTGGCCAAGACCCTGGACCCGGATAGCAAAGAATTCCTTTCGAAGGTCCGCTATATTATCACCGGCGCGGAGCGGAAATCGTTCGTCAACCTGCCGGCCGCCGAGCGGCCGAAGTTCATCGTTGAATTCTGGAAAAAGCGGGACCCCGATCCCGACACGGAAGAGAACGAGTTCAAAGACCAGTACTTCCAACGCATCGAGGAAGCCAACCATCTTTTCACCGAAGGCGGAGAGCCGGGATGGCTCCAGGACCGGGGAAGGATCTATATCCTCCTCGGGCCTCCGAGCGAGCGTCTGGCGTATCCCCGCGGCGTCACGTTCTATGGGCTGCCCACGGAGTACTGGTATTACGGCTTCTTCCAGATCGTCTTCATCGACGATTATTGGAACGGCAAATACAGACTGGATCCCGACAGCGCCGCCCAACTCACGGTGATCATGCGGGCCCAGATGGAATGGAAGCCCACGATCCAATCAGAAGAAAGAACGCTGGACTGTTCTTTGGACGTGAAAGGGCCGAAAGGCGGGCAGGCGACGGTCCGGATCCTGATTCCCTATCGAACGATCTGGATGACCTCGGAAGATAAAAAGCTCAAAACAACGCTCGCCGTCTCGCTTGAAGCCCTGGATGCCGCGGGGGCAAAGGTCTGGGATCACCATCAGGACTGGCCGCTCTCCCTGACGGAAGAGCGCCTCGAACAGATCATTCTCGACGATATCGTCATCGAGGTTCCCCTGGCCTTGAAGTCCGGCGATTACATGCTCAATCTGGCCTTGACGAACGGGGCGGACGGCACAAAGATCTTTAAAAGAGCCAAGATCCATTTTTAAATGGCAGCCGGATTATCTTGGCATGAAGATTGCGTAAAAATATATGGAGGCCAACATGAAGGCTAACGCATTAAAAACATTATGTTTACTGGCTATCGCCGTTCTTTTGTCAACAAGCGCGGCATTCTCTCAAGCCGGCCGGGGCACCGGCCGCATCGGCGGCGTCGTCAAGGACGCGCAAGGAAAACTCATAGAAGGAGCCAAGCTCACCCTTGCCTTCTCTCAAAACGAAAATCTGAAATTCGATTCGACCTCGAATAAAAAGGGCGAATGGTCGTTTATCGGCCTGGGCACGGGAAACTTTGAACTGGCGGTGACGGCGACAGGGTTCGCACCTTTCTCTAAAAACGTTTACGTCAGCCAACTCGAAGTCAATCCGAGGATCATCGTGGAACTCCAGGTCCCCCAGAAGGCGACAGGCGGCGGGAGCATCCGGGACGAAGCCGTTCTTCAGCTTATCGACCAGGGCAACCAGCTTTTCAAAGATGAAAAATACGATTCCGCGCTCGCTGTTTTCCAGGAATTCCGCGATAAAAATCCAGGCGTTTACCAGATCCTGATCAGCATCGGCGACTGCTACAGGGAAAAAGGGGATTTCGAGAAAGCCGTCGCCGCTTACAACGACGCCCTCACGGGAGCGTCCATGGACGCCGCCATGGGCAAGGAGATGAGCGCGAAAGCTTTATCCGGCATCGGCAATTGCTATCTCAAGCAGAACAAACTCAAGGAAGCCCAGGATTTCTTCAAGAAGTCGATCGAAAACTCCCCCAAGGACGAGATCCTGGCCTTCAACGTCGGCGAAATCTATTTCTCCAACCAGAACATGGATGATGCGCTCCGCTATTTTGACCTGGCCTCCCAGATCAAGCCGGAATGGCCCGATTCCTATCTCAAAATGGGCTATGTTTTTCTCAACAAAGGCGATATGGCCAAGGCCGCCGAGAAATTCGAGAAATTCCTGACCCTCGAACCCGAGGGCGAGCGAGCCGCCCTGGCCCGAAATATCTTGAAAACCATCAAGAAGTAATCCGGTGACGACGTCATCGCATGGCTAATAAAAAACGGGCCCGCGACAAGAAAAGAGGGCGCCCCGTCCTGCGGGTCCCGCAGAAACAGCCGGCCCGGGGGCCGGGCCATCAAGACAAAAAGGCGAAGGCGGCCGGCCCTGTTCGCAAGGATCGCCGAAAGATCCGGGTGGCCCTTGGCTTCGCCCTCGTCGCGGCCGCCGCCGGAATTTGGGCCTTTCTTCTCCGCCCCGCGAAAAATTCCATCGTCCGGGACGATAAGCTGAACGTCCTGCTCATCACCCTCGACACCACGCGGGCCGACCGACTCGGCTGCTACGGATATGCCAAAGCGAAGACGCCGAACCTCGACGCCCTCGCCCAGAACGGGATCCGGTTCGCCAACACCTACGCCCCGGCGCCGCTCACGCTTCCGTCCCACTGCTCGATCATGACGGGGATGTACCCCCAGGCCCACCAGGTCCACAACAACGGGACCTACACGCTCGCTCCCGATAAATTGACCCTGGCCAAGATCCTGAAGGACAAAGGGTTCCAAACCGCCGCCTTCGTCGCCTCGTTCTCGGTCGATTCGCGCTTCGGCCTGGACCAGGGCTTCGATCTTTATGACGATAATTTCCAGGAAAGCACGGCTTTCAAGGCCTTGAACGCCGAGCGCAAAGCCGAGCAGGTCTACGCCGTGTTTTCGCCGTGGTTCGACAAGCTCCAGGACAGGCCGTTTTTCTGCTGGCTGCATTTCTTCGATCCCCATCTGCCGTACAATCCCCCGTCGCCGTACCGGGAGCAGTTCGCCGACAGTCCTTATGACGGCGAGCTCGCCTATATGGACTACATCATCGGCCTTGTCATGCGCCGGCTCAAGGATAAAAATATTCTCGGCCGGACCCTGGTCGTCGTGGCCGGCGATCACGGCGAAGGATTCGGCGAAAAAGGGGAATCCGGCCACGGCGTCTTCCTTTACGACAACACGATGAAAGTGCCGCTGATTTTTTACGCGGAAAACCATTTGCCGCCCCAAAGAGTCGTCCCGGCCCGCGTCCGGCTGATCGACATCATGCCGACCGTGCTGGACATCCTCGGCTTGCCCCGGCCGGAGTCCGTCCAGGGAACGAGCCTGGTCCCCTACATACTGAAAAAAAAGAAAGCCGATCTCGAATCTTATCTCGAAACCTATTACCCCAAGGAAAATTACGGCTGGGCCCCTCTCTTCGGCCTGGTCGCGGGCGACCGGAAATATATCCGGGCCCCGAAAGAAGAGTTGTACGACGTCAAAGCCGACCCCGGAGAGAACGTCAATCTCTTTCTCTCGGACAAAAAGAACGCGACCGAGCTCGAAAACGAGCTCGTCCGGTTCTTCCCATTGATCGGATCCCCCGATTCGAACCCGAAAAAGCCGCTCACTCCCGAGGAACAAGCGCGGCTCCGCTCGCTCGGCTACGTGGATTATTCGGACGCGACGGCCAAGGGCCAAGGAGCGGACCCGAAGGACAAGACGGCCGAGCTGAAGATGATTCAGGACGCCGAAAAATTCGAGTTCGAGAGTCGTTACCAGGACGCGGCCGACCTCCACGAGAAAATGCTCGCCCTCCGGCCGGGGGCGGCCTCGAGCTACATCAACCTGGCCCTCGCCCTGGCGCGCCTGAAGAAATTCGAGGAGGCCATCCAAACCCTCAAAAAGGGAATCGAGAGAATCCCCCATTCGGAAATCCTTCAGACGCGGCTGGGCTATACGTATCTGGTGACGGACCGCACGGGGGAAGCCCTGGCCGTGATGGCTGATGTCTTGAAGATCAATCCCCGCTCCATGGACGCGCTCACAGCGACGTCGGTGATTCTCGACGACATGGGAAAGAAAGAAGAGGCCCAGGGCTATTTCGAGCGCGCTCTCGCCATCGAGCCGGAAAATAAATTCCTGCGGATGAGCTATGCCCAAAATCTGGCCGCGACCGGCCGGGTCGCCGATACGGTCGACATCTACACGCGCCTGAAAAAGGATTATCCAAAAGACCCGCTGCCCTACCAGCTGCTGGGCATCACCTACTCGATACTCAAGGACTACGACAAAGCCATCGATAATTTAAAAGAAGCGACCTATATCAAACCTTCGCCGCCCGCCTATTATTTCCTGGCCATGGCCTTCAAGGAAAAAGGGGACGCCCCGGAGGCCCTCCGCTATTTGGAGCTTTATCTTGAAGATACGAGAGGGGAGAATCCCGCTCGGGTCAAGAACGCCCAGGCCGGCGCGGAGTATCTGAAGAAGATTTTGAATAAATAGGGCTCCCTGAGAAGAATCCCGATCCCCTGCGGATAACGGCTCGGATAAAGAGTTTCACTCCCTATCGGAATGTTATTGCTGGGTGCGGGGCCTGTCGCTGATCAGGCCCAATGCTCTCCCGCCAAAAAAAAAGCCCGGCCCCCGCGAGGGGACCGGGCCTTTGTATCAGTCTGCGATACGTGCTTCTGCTTGAACTCCTGCGTTAGAACGAGAACCGGAGGCCGAGCCGAGCCGTCCATGTCCCCATTTGTGCGGTGTACATCTTGAAGGACGGGTCGGGATCGACCGAGGCGAGTCTTGTTGTGTAGTCGAACGTCGTGGATTTGATCTCCGCGTCGCTGACGGCCATCGTGACTCGGTTAACCTGTTCATTAACGGTCTGCCAGGTCTTGGTGTTGGTGACGTTGGTGATGGTGAGGTTGATTCCGATGTTGTATTTCTTGGCGACTCTCAGCGTGTATTCGAGGTAGAGGTCGGCCCAAACGGCAAAGGGCATGCGGCCCAGATCGCCATAACCGTTGGGATACTGGTAGGTGTTATTGATATTCAGCCAGGTCGATATCGGCTGTCCGCTGCGGCCGTATCCGACCACGCCCACAGTCAGACCGAACGGGAAAGCATAGGAGCCGTAGGCCTTGAAATAATGGGTTCTGTCTTGCGGCAGCGGGCCGTCGAGCGGGGTTCCGTTCATCTGATAGGACATGAACCAGAGGTCGAAATAACGTTCCGTGTTGGGGCCGAGACGGCCGCCCTCGTCGGTGCTGGCCAAGCCGCCGTAGTTGCCCGCGGTGCGGCTCAAGGTGTAGTTGAAGCCGCCCTGCCAGTTGTTGCTGAACCGTTTTTCCAACGAGACGTTCAGGCCGTAGTATTCTCTCTTGGCATGGGGCGTCGGCCAGTAGAAGTCGCTGAATTGTCCGCCCTGGGAAACCGGCAGCGAATAGCCGAATCCCGGGTTGCAGGTGTAATACGATTCTCCGGCCGGTGTTTCGACGCCGACGTCTTCAATGGTCCGGATCAGGTGCTTCTGGATCAAGCGGACGGACAGGGACAGATCTTCCATCAGCTTCTTTTCCGCGCCGAAGGAGATCTCGCGCTGGGCCACGGGTTTCAGAGCGGGGTCGGTCGAGTCCCACGAAGGAATGCGCCAGTCCATCGTGCCGACGTAGCGGTTGGTTCCGTTCGCCGATTGGCTGTACGCGTCATCGATCTTGCCGCTGGCCGCGATCAGCGTCCAGTCGTAGTTGTTGAGCTCGTAGTAGTCGGTTTTCCACTTGAATCCGCCGTAGGCGCCTTCAGCGATATACAGCTTCATGACGTCGTAGTAAATGCCGAAGCTGCCGAAAACCTTGAGGCTCGAATCGCCGAAGACGTCATAGACGACGCCCAAACGGGGAGCGATCTTCTGGCTGAAGTTGAACTTCAGGGGGATGACGCTCGAATACTGGGGATCGTTGGAGAACGAGGGAATGTACTCGTATTCGTCCCGGATGCCGAGGTTCAGGGTCAGGCGCTGGCCGATCGTCCAGGAATCCTGGAGGTAGATGGCCCAGTCGTTGGCGTGGATGTCCCAGTAGTAGCCGTAGGGAGACGTGAACCCGCCGCGGACCTGGTAGTAGCCGTATGTGCCCTTTACGAGTTCACCCGTGGCCAAGCCGGCGTAGCTCTGCGTCCAGTTCAGGGTGATCCGGGGATGCGCAGCGACCTCGTCGAGGTTCTCGAAGGGGCGGGTCAATTGGGCGCCGAACTTGAAGGCGTGTTCGCCGGCCAGGTTCATATAGTAGGTGATGTCCAGGTTGGCGCTCATCTTTCCGTAAATGGCCTTGTTAAAAGTCGCCCAAGTTCCGGGCCAGTTGGTATAGTTGATGATATGTTTATACGCGTCCGGAATATCGGCATATGAGGTGTTGGCCCGGGCGAATGTGTAGATCGAGGTCGGGTTGGTGAGCTGCTGGTTGTTGGTATTCGACATAGCCCAGCCGCCGCGGAGGCTCACCAGCAGGTTGTTGCTGACGCTGTAGTCCACGTTGACGGCCGCGCTCATGTCGGGATAATCAAGTCCCTCCTTGGCATAGTTATAGAGAATGTTGCCCGAGCCGGTGACGGCCGGAACGGCGCCCCTGTACTTGGAGAAGTTGTCGACGAAGCTGGCCGAAATCCGCATTCCGGCGATCGGAGCCGCCGTCAATTTGATCTGAGCGTTGAAGTTATAGTTTTTCACATTGAAGGTCGTCAAGGGGCGGCCCTGGCGGATTTTATCTTTCGTCCAGTCGTCGGCCGCATTGCCCGCGGGATCGCTCAAGAACCACCGCTGCGCGTCCTGGCTCTGGTAAATCGGGTTAAAGGAGCCGAAGAACCAGACCTTGTCCTTGAAAATGAAGCCGCCGAGGTTGAAAACGCCTTCCATGCGGTCTACGGCATCCCGGTTGGATCCGCCGTTGAAATAGAGATCGTCGTTGTCCTCGTATGTGTAGAGCTGAGCGTTTCCTATATAGGGATTCATTCGGAGGAACGTATTGGTCTTGCCCGACATGTACGTCTTGTTGTTGTTGTAATAGCCGTACACGTCGCCGTGGAATTCGTTGCCGCCCGACCGGGTGATGACGTTGATGACCCCGCCCATCCCGCCGGCGAACTCAGCGGTGTATCCGGACGCCGTGACCTTGACTTCTTCGACCAATTCCATCACCGCGCCCTGGGCTCTCCCGCCGCGGTGGGGGTCGGTGATGTCGGCGCCGTCCATGTACCACATGTTTTCGATGCCGGTGGAGCCGTCGACCGATAAGCCGCCGGTGTTGCCGTCATACTGGACGCCGGGGACGGTGCTCAACAGGCCGTCGAAGTTTCTGCTCCGGGGCAGTTGCATGAAGATGTCCTTGGTCATCGTGCCGCCCTTGACCGTGCTCTTGACATCGATCAACGGGCTCTGCCCGATAACCGTGACTTCTTCGGCAATGGCGCTCTGGGTCAGGGTTTCATTCAGGTTCACGGTTTCCTGGGCCTGAACGACGATTTCCTTGCGGATTTTATCCTTGAATCCGGGCAGCTTGAAGACGACGGTGTAGAGGCCGCCGGGGAGCGAAAAGAGGCGGTAAATGCCCATTTCGTCCGTCACGGAGGCCGCTTTGCCGGGCATCCTCGGGCTCGTCGCCTCGACGGTGACGCCGGGGAGAGGCGCGCCCTGTTCGTCGGTGACCTTGCCGGTCAGCCGTCCGGTCGCCTGCTGCGCGGAAACATAGGAGAACGCCATGGCTACGACAAGCATAAAGAAAATGCTTTTTTTGAATCTGTTCATTCTCGCGTATTTCTCCTTTTCCCTCACATCTCAAACGGAGACGCATTGGGAATAAAAAAACCAAAACCTTGGGGCGAAGAACGTTCGGGCTTCGCTCCGGACATCAAAAAAAACGAACCGTTTATCTCGATTCTCACCTCCTTAAACATACTTTTACCTTGCCTATTCATCTAGATATACGCAAAAATCATGCCAAGATAAAAATGAATATAATTTGTTTGTTATCAGCATAATAACTTTGAATTTCAAGACATGTAATCCAAATATTTGAATTATTTCCAATATAATGGATTTTTCGTTTCCTGTTCCGTTTCCTTGACAATGTGGTTATGGGAATTTATATTGATGGCTTAGGCAGGAAGGAGCACCGCGATGGAAATCGAAATGAAAATCAAGGGACTGGTGGTGGATCCCATTTCCAAAATGCCGATCATCGTCCTGGAAAGCGTTCAGAGCGACCGGCTCCTCCCGATCTGGATCGGCGTCTTCGAAGCCAATGCCATCGCCCTGACCATCGAAAATATTCCGACGCCCCGCCCCATGACGCATGATCTTCTGAAGAGCGTCCTGTCGCACTTCGACATCGCCGTGGACCGGATCGTCGTCACGGACGTCCGGGACAACACGTTCTATGCGTCCATCCACTGCCGCCGCCGGGACCAGGAGATCGTCATCGATTCCCGGCCGTCCGACGCCATCGCCCTCGCTCTCCGGACGCATTCCCCCATTTTCGTCGACGAAAATGTGGTGAAGAAAGCCCACGGCCTCAAGTTCGAAGACAACCTCGAGACCTCGGAGAACCTGAAGAAGTGGCTGGAGACGCTGAAGCCCGAGGATTTCGGGAAATACAAAATGTAGGGGGCTCGGGGAAGAATCTCGCTCCTCGCGGAAATCTTAACGTTTGTTCCTAGGTTCGCAGCCGGAAGAGCAGGGACAGACCGATCAGGCCGAAGATCAAATTCGGGCCCCAGGCCGCGAGAAACGCATTGAGAAAACTCACGTAACCGAGACTCAGAAAAATCCCGATGGTCACCCAATAAACGATCGAGACGGCCAGGCCGATCCCGATGCCGACGAGAGCGCCGCGCTTTCCCATGGAAAAAGCGAAGGGAATGCCGAGGAGGGTCATGATCAGGGCGACGAAGGGGAACGATATTTTCGCGCCCAGGTCGACGCGGAAGTGGGTGGTGTCGAATCCCATGTTCCCAACGTCTTGAATGTGCCGCCGCAGCTCTCCGTAGGTCATCTGCGCCGGTTCCCTGCTTTCCTGCAAGAAAAGGCTCTCGCCTTCCGCGAGCGGCAGGTCCGCGGCCGTTTGCTTCTCGAATTTCACCTGCTTGTCCCCGGCGAATTCCCGGATCCAGCCGTTTTCCAAGTGCAGGCTTGGGCCTTTCAAGACGGCCTTCTCCGCGAAAACCCGGCGCGTGATCGCCCAGCGGGTGAAGTCGAGGTCGAAGATCGAGAGCCGGTTGAACGTCGAGGTCTTCGGATCGAAATAGCTGTAATGGTAAAACCGGTCCCCGTTCTTGCTGAGAACCCAGCGGCGGTTCTCATAGCTGTAGGTCCGCGGCGTCACGTCATTGATCCTGTTCCACATCTCCTCCGCTTTCTTGTTGGATCGCGGTAAAATGTTCTCCTGGATGTGAAAGGCCATCCCGCCGACGAACACGGCCAGCACGATCAAGGGCGCCACCACCCGGTAGACGCTGATCCCGCAGGCTTTCATCGCCGTGATCTCGTTGGATTTTGTGAACAGGCCGAGGGTCAGGAGGACGGACATCAAGGCCGTCACGGGCAGGCTGTAATGGATGAATTCGGGGATCCGGTATCGAATATAGGTTAAAAGCATGGAGAGCGGCTTGTGATGCTCATAGATATTTCCGATCCGGTCGAACAGAGTGACGATAACAAAGATGGAAATGAGGCCGGCGAAGATCAGAACGCCGATGAAGAGATAGCGCCTGATGAGATAGCGGTCCAGGATGTTCGGAAAAGGCAGGGAGAGCCGCGGTCCGCGCCGCCCCCCGGCGGCGTCGGAGGGCGCCGCCGCTTCCGCGCGGCGGAACCGGCGGGCGAAGGACAGGACGGAAGCGAAGGCCGTAAGATCGCGGGCGGATCTCGAAAAAAGAAAAAGGCTGAATAGCCCGAAGAGGATATTCCCGCCCCAGATCCCCATGAAGGGCGAGATGCGGCCGTCCATGGCCGTCTTCTCCCCGGCGGTGATGAGAATATAATAGACGAGGATGATGACGATGCTGAGGGTGAAGCCGCTCGTCCGCCCGCCCTTCTTCGTCGAGCTCCCCAACGGCAGGCCGAGGAAAACGAAGATCCAACAGGCGAAGGGCAGCGCGTACTTCTTCTGGATTTCCACCTGATAGGCCCGCCGGTCGTGCTCCGATTGGGCGATGGCCGCGGCGTTTTCGATGCTCTGGAAATCGTCTTTTTTGAGCCGGCGTCGCTCGACGTCCCGCTTGTCGAGGTCCAAAAGCGGACGCCGGGCCTCGACGGCCCTCAGCCCCTGCCCAAGTTCCCGGATGTTTTTCATCCGCACCCGCTTTTCCGGCGAATAGGAGGGGAAAAGATTCTCGGCTTCGAGCTCCTGGGTGATGTGCGCCGAGGACTCAACGCGGTAATATTTTTCAGGATCGGAGAGAGAGCCCGAATGCTGGATCGAATCGAAAAGCTCGAGGACCGCTCGTTTCGCGTCGGGATAGATGTGCATCTGCCCTTGGCGGGCCAACACGACCCGCGGCTCGTCCGCGGTATCGGTAAAATAGAGAAAGACGTCCCGCCAGCTCTTGTCTCGGTTGATGTCCTCGATGAACAGGACCATATTCGCCGTGGATTCGTTGAATTCACGGGCATTGAACTGCAATTCCGCCTTGTTGAGAACGGCGGCGGCCAGCGTCTGGTCCCATTGATAGTTGAAATAGGGGGCCAGGTAAAGGGTTAAAACCGAGGTCAGGATCCAGCCGCCGAGGGCGAAGACGAGAAGCGGGCGGAGCATGCGGAAAGGCCGGATGCCCAGGGTTTTTAAGGCCGTGACCTCGGAATCGGAGGAGAGCCGGCTCAGCCCGGCGAGAATGCCCATCAGGACCGACATCGGCACGGTGAAGGCAAGGATCGCGGGGATGAGATAGATGAGCAGCTTGAGCGTGACGCCGAGGGAAACGCCTTTGGCGATAAAAAGCTCGGGCGTCCGGAGGAGCCAATCCATGAGAAAAACGAAGCTGAAGATCAGGAGCCCGATGGAGAACGGCGGGACGACCTCCTTGAGAATATAGCGGTCGAAATACTTCAGCATGCGCCCCCATTTTATAGACAATCCGGAGGGGACACAAGACTTCATCAAATCCGCCCTCACCCCCCTTTTCTAAAGGAGGGGGAAGGGGGGATTATGGACGAAAAAAAAGGGGGCGGCTTTCGGCCGCCCCCTTGGTGCCTTCGTTGTTGTGGCGGGGATCAGTACATATCGCCGCCGCCGGGAGGCATGGGATACTTGGAAGATCTGTCCTCTTCCGGAATATCCGTGATCAAGCCTTCGGTGGTCAGGAGCAGTCCGGCGATCGAGGCCGCATTCTGCAGGGCGATGCGGACGACCTTGGTCGGATCGAGGATGCCGGCCTTGATCATGTCCTCGTACTTCTCGGTCAGGGCGTTGAAGCCCATGTCCTGTTTCATCTCTTTGACCTTGCCCACGACGATGGAGCCTTCCTGGCCGGCGTTGTTCGCGATCTGGCGGATCGGCTCTTCGAGCGACCGCCGGATGATGTCCACGCCGATCTTCATGTCGCCCTCGACTTTCAGATCTTCGAGAGCCTTCTGAGAGCGGAGCAGGGCCACGCCGCCGCCGGGGACGATGCCCTCTTCGACGGCCGCCTTGGTGGCGTGCATCGCGTCTTCGACGCGGGCTTTCTTTTCCTTGAGCTCGGTCTCGGTGGCCGCGCCGACCTTGATCAGAGCCACGCCGCCGACCATCTTGGCCAGCCGCTCCTGGAGCTTCTCCCGGTCGTAGTCGGACGTGGTCTCGTCGATCTGGGTCCGGATCTGCTTGATGCGGCCCTGGATGTCGGCATCCTTGCCCTTGCCTTCAACGATGGTCGTGTTGTCCTTGTCGATGACGATTTTCTTCGCTTCGCCGAGCCATTCGATGTCGACTTTCTCGAGCTTCACGCCGATGTCTTCGGTGATGACCCGGCCGCCGGTGAGGATGGCGATGTCTTCCAGCATCGATTTCCTCCGGTCGCCGAACCCGGGCGCCTTCACCGCGGCGCAAAGGAACGTGCCTTTCAACTTGTTGACAACGAGGGTCGCCAGCGCTTCGCCTTCGACTTCCTCGGCGATGACCACGAGGGGCTTGCCCAGCCGGGCCACGCTCTCGAGGAGCGGGAGGAGTTCTCTCAGGTTCGCGATCTTTTTCTCGTGGAGAAGGATGAGGCAGTTCTCCAGGACGCACTCCATGCGGTCGGGGTCGGTGACGAAGTAGGGCGAGAGATACCCGCGGTCGAACTGCATGCCCTCGACGATGTCGAGCGTCGTTTCCATGCCTTTCGCTTCCTCGACCGTGATGACGCCGTCTTTGCCGACCTTGTCCATGGCCTCGGCGATGATCTTGCCGATGGATTGGTCGTTGTTGGCGGAGATGGCGCCGACCTGGGCGATCATCTCGCCGCTGACGTTCCGGCTGAGTTTCTTGATATCGGCCACGACGGCCTCGACGGCCTTGTCGATGCCTTTTTTGATGAGCGTCGGGTTCGCCCCGGCCGTGACGTATTTCAGGCCTTCGGAATAGATGGCCTGGGCCAGGACCGTGGCGGTCGTGGTGCCGTCGCCGGCCACGTCCGAGGTCTTGGACGCGACTTCCTTCACCAGCTGGGCGCCCATGTTCTCCAGGTGATCCTTGAGCTCGACTTCCTTGGCGACCGTGACGCCATCCTTGGTGCTGGTCGGAGAGCCGAATTTCTTGTCGATGACGACGTTCTTGCCTCTCGGTCCGAGGGTCGCCTTCACGAGATTGCTCAGAATATTCACGCCCCTGAGAAGCGATTGTCTTGCTTCATCGCCTAATAAGATTTGTTTTGCCATTGTTCTTCCTTTTCAGCCGATCAACCGATCTTGGCCAGAATTTCTTCTTCGCGAAGAATCACGAGCTCTTCGCCGTCGATGGTCACTTCCGTGCCGCTGTACTTGCCGATCAGAACTTTGTCGCCCTTTTTAAGTTCGAGGGCGATCACTTTTCCGTCCTCGGTAAGGCGGCCCTTCCCCACGGCGATCACTTCCGCCTCCTGGGGTTTTTCCTTGGCGGTATCGGGGATAATGATGCCGCTCTTCCGGACTTCTTGTTCTTCTTTTCTTTTCAGAAGAACTCGGTCGTATAACGGGGAAATCTTCATAAAAACCTCCTTTAAAATTTTAGCAGACAGTTAAAGAGATTGCCAATATACACAAAAAAATGGCTTATGTCAAGACCCCAGGACGGTAAAACTGGCAAATCCGAGCTTTAACTGCCAGACAATCTTTTAATTTTCAGAGATTTTGCTCGGTTATGAAGGGTATTCCGGTGAATGCCAAGCGCATCCGCCATTTTTGTCTTGTTTCCGTTGTATTTTTTCGCGGCGAGCTCAATGTAGACTTTTTGAAATTCCTTCAAGGCGTCGCGGAAACGAACCTCTTTCTCGACCATATCGGCGATGAGAATTTCTAATTTCTGGTGGAGGTTGAGCTGGTCAATTTTCTTGTCCATTTTTGGTCCCTTCCTTGATGCTCTTAAGCTCTTCGATGAATTTCCGATAGGCATCCTTGAATTGATTTTTCAGCTCCTGGGGAACGAGATGGACCAGAGCCTTTGTCAGTCCATAACAATACGGCGCCAGTCTCGAGTCGGCCAGGGCCTTGTTATCGATCGGAAAAACGAGCAAGGCGAAGACAAGCACGCCGCAGATGAGGATTCCCTCGAGCAGGCCGAACGCTCCGCCCAGGATATGGTTGATGAATTTCAGCGGCCCGATCATGAGCTTTGACAGCAGCCAAGCCGCGAGCCAACCGAGGATCAGCACCCCGAGAAAGACGATGAGGAAGCCAAGGAACTTGCCGATCGCGGGCTCATGGATTGCCTTCAGCAAAAATCCGGCGACATCGTTATAGGAGCGGCTGGCGATGATGAAACCGATGACGACCGCAGCGAGCCCGATGACCTCTTTCACAAGGCCCCTGATCAGCCCCGCGATCATCGTGCCGGCCAGGATGACGACCAAAATGATATCCACCCATCCAATCATCTCATCGCCTCCTTTTCCGGAGCTCCTCGACCATCCAGATGCCCCCGTCTTTGACGAAGCCGAAATGGACATGGGGCTTGATGCGGCCATGGAAATCCGATCCCGCCGTCGGCACGAGGTCGAGGTCCCGGGCGATTTCCGCAAAGAAAGCGGTCTGTCCGGGCTCATGATAAGACGTATAGACTTCGAGACCGGCCAGGCCGCGGTCTTTGAGCCGAATGATGTCGTCCCGCGTCGCGTTCTCGAAATAGGCGCCTGGGTGGGCAAGCACAGGGACCGCGCCCGCCTCGGGGGCCATCGCCAGGACCTCGAGCAGCGGAATATGCCTTTTCGTGACGAAGGCCGGTTTCCCTTCCATGAAATAATCCTTGTAAAAGCGAGAGGGAGCCCGCATTTTCGCTTCCCCTTCATAATATGTCTTCAGTGCGGGGTCATTCTTCGAACCGGGCTTTTCGAGCAAGATCTGGGCAATCGTGACGCCCAGGGGGGGCGTGGATTTCGTCGCCGCGTCCACTTCTTCCCAGGTGAGGTCCAGGCCGAGCACGCGCAGTTTCGCCACGCGCTCTCGCGCCTCGATCAGCCGCTCTTCCGAGACGCGCTCGGCGAGCCGCCGGATGGCCGGGCTTTCCCAGTTCAAGAACGGAAGGAGCACGTGGAATTCGCGGCCGGCGAACAGGGTCGTGACTTCCATGCTCGGGACGACTTCGACGCCCGATCCCTCGGCGGCCTTCACGGCCTCAGGATAGGCCGCGACCGTGTCGTGGTCGGCGATGGAGATGGCGACGAAGCCGCTCTCGCTCGCCATGCGGATGAGCTCGGCCGGCGAATACTCACCGTCGCTCGAACGGTCCGAATGGATGTGGAGGTCGACGAACCCGCTCATGAAAAACGCTTACAGCTCGGGCTTGCCGGTGAGGAGCTTATAAATTTCCAGATATTTCCGGGAGGTCTTGGCGATGATATCGGGCGGCAGGGCCGGCGGATCCGATATCTTGTCCCATTTCGTGCTTTCGAGATAGTCGCGGACAATCTGCTTATCGAAGCTCGGCTGCCCCCTGCCGGGTTCGTAGGTCGTCAGAGGCCAAAACCGCGAGGAATCGGGGGTGAAGATTTCGTCCACCAGGACGAGCCCGCTCCCCTCTTGCCCGAACTCGAACTTGGTGTCGGCGATGATGATGCCCTTGGACAGGGCGTGGAGAGACGCTTTCTGGTAGAGTTCGAGGCTGATTTTTCTGATCTTGCTGGCTAGGGCGTTTCCCAAGGTTTTCTGCATCTCTTTGAAGGTGATGTTCTGGTCGTGGCCCACCTCGGCCTTCGTCGAAGGCGTGAAAATGGGCTCGTTCAACTGGCTCGATTCGCGCAGTCCGGCCGGCAGCTTGATACCGCTCACCTTTCCGGTCGATTGGTACTCTTTCCAGCCGGAGCCCGAGAGATAACCGCGGACGACGCACTCGAAAGGCACGACCTTGGTCTTCTTGACCAACATCGTCCGCTTGTCGAGCATGTCCCGGTATTTATCGAGAATGGGCGGGAACTTGTCGGCCTCGGCCGTAATCAGATGATTGGGACAGACGAGCGACGTGAAATCAAACCAGAATTTGGAAAGCTGGGTCAGGACCTTGCCTTTGTCCGGGATGAGCGAGGGCAGGATGAAGTCGAAAGCCGAGATCCGGTCCGTGGCGACGATCAACAGTTGGTCGCCGATTTCATAGACGTTCCGGACCTTGCCTTTCCTGAAAAGAGTCAGTTCGGGAAGAACGATATCGGAATACATTTTATCCATGGTCCACCATTTTTTATTATGCGGAGTGTCGGTCCAGCGGTTATGATACAGAAATATGGAAACGGGGTCAAATGGAGGCCGCGGCCCGAAATTGCCGAGAAGATGCGACGCGGAATTCCGGGACTTGCACTCAATCTCTGGATTGAGTGTCGTGGTCCAAGGAATTCCGCGCTTCACCGGGTCATGCCGATGAAATTGTAAAGGCGGGCGGTCCTGTCGCGGTCGCGCCGGAAAGAGAGGAGGCGTCTGTCGCAGTGCGTGCAGAGCGCCACATCGAAGATGTTCTCGGGCCGGAGTCCCCGGCCGATGAGCTGACGGCGATTGGCCTCTTTCAGATCCAGAAGATATTTGGGCTCGGACGCGGCCCCCGATATCGGCCGGAAAAGATCTCCGTCCAAGCCCGCCTCCAGGTAGCTGCGCCGCACGTCCTCGCCGACCTCGTAGCAAGATGCGCCGATGCACGGCCCGAGCGCGGCGAGGAGAGATTGAGGCGAGGAGCCGCGCCGATCCCAAAGCCCCTGGACGGCGCGCTCCAGGATGCGCCGGCGCGTCCCGCGCCATCCGGCGTGGACGGCGGCGACGACGCGCGCTCCTTCATCGACCAGAAAAACGGGCAGGCAGTCCGCCGTTTTGACGACCAGCAGGATCTCCGGCTCGCCAGTCGCCAGCGCGTCGCCAAGAAGCCGCCGGCGCGGCTGATCGTCGATGAAATGGACGTCGTCCGAATGGGTCTGTTTGAGCCTGACGACCTTGAAATCCTTCCACGGCGCGCGCTTCCCGAAATCTTCGAGCGCCCAAAGGCGCGTGCCGAAGCCGTGGACGAGCCAGGGAATCCGGGACAAGCGGGGGACAGTCAAAAATGAAGGAGCGGCCGGAGCGTTCATGGATATCCTATATTATACCGAACGGCCCCAGATTCAACTTGGAGGGGGAACCCGCTTCGCGTTTCCCCCTTCCAACGGGCACCGGGAAGACCCGGTCGCCCTGCCTCCCCTTCTCGGGGGGGCATGAAACCCCTCCCTGCGACCAAGGGGGCGGCTCCCCCTTGGATCCCTCTACGAGCGGTTCCCCGTGGCAAGCCACAGGGAACCGCTCGTCAAAAGACGGGCGGACGAAAATATTGCCCTTTAAGAGAGGGGAATGTATCATAAGCTTCATCGTCGCGAAGATCGAGGAAAGCCATGAAATCTTTTGCTTTCTGCGCGCTTCTTTTTTTTCTCGCGGGCGGCGTCCGTTTCGCGCCGGAAGACCGGCCGCGCCTCAGGGAGTTCGGCATCAAGATCGGCGTCCTTGAACCGGGACCGCTTAACGCCATCACCGACGTGGCGGGTGTGGGCGTCGGCCAGGTGACGCTCATCGAAGGCCGGGACGTCCGAACGCGAGTCACCGCGATCCTGCCTCACGAAGGCAACATCTTCCAGGACAAGGTCCCGGCCGCCGTCGATGTCGCCAACGGGTTCGGAAAACTCACGGGCTCGACCCAGATCGACGAGCTCGGCAATCTCGAAACGCCGATCGTTCTGACCAACACGCTGAGCGTGCCCACGGCCGCCGAAGCCGTCATCGACTACATCCTGGGGCTTCCTGAAAACGAGAACATCGCCTCGGTCAACCCCGTCGTCGGCGAGACCAACGACGGCGGTCTGAACGACATCCGCGGCCGGCACGTGACGAAAGAACACGTGCTCGCGGCCATCCGGACCGCCCGTTCCGGCCCTGTCGAAGAAGGCGCGGTCGGCGCTGGGACGGGGACGGAATGTTACGGCTTCAAGGGGGGGATCGGGACCGCCTCAAGAAAGCTCCTGGCCGCGCGGGGCGGTTATACCGTCGGCGTTCTGGTCCAGACCAACCACGGAGGCCTCCTCCGGATCGCCGGGATTCCCCTCGGCGATAAATTGAAAATCACGCCGGGAAGCCCGGAAGAAGATCCCCGATGGCGCGACGATCCGCCGGTCGAAGGCTCGTGCATGATCGTCGTCGCGACCGACGCGCCTCTCGACAGCCGCAACTTGAAGCGACTCGCCAAGCGCGCTCTTCTCGGGATCGCCCGGACGGGCGGAACCAACGCCAATGGGAGCGGCGACTACGCCGTCGCTTTCTCGACGGCCAAGGAGGTCCGAGTCCCGTACCGTTCGGCTTCGCCGACGCAGACGATAACCGTCCTTCGGAACGATAACCTGTCCACTCTTTTTCTGGCCGCGGCCGAAGCGACGGAGGAGGCTATTCTCAACTCGCTGTTCAAAGCTCAGCGGATGGAGGGGAAGAACGGCCGCGTCGTCGCGGCCCTGCCTTTGGACAAAATCAAAGAATTCATCAAATAGGGAAACACGATACCTATTGCCCTATTTTTTACCGGAGAGGAAATCATGAAGAAGACGATCGGCGTCCTCGGGGGGATGGGGCCCGAAGCGACGGCTTATTTTTTCGGCCTGATCATAAAAAACACGGACGCCCTCTCGGACCAGGAGCACATTCGAGTCTTGGTCTGGAACAACCCAAAAATCCCGCCGCGGACGGACGCCATCCTCGACGGCCGCCGCAGCCCGCTCCCCTCGCTCCTCGAAGGCGTGAAGATCCTGGAAAAGGGAGGGGCGGAGCTGATCGTCATGCCCTGCATCACGGCCCATTACTGGGCTTCGAAAATCGAAACCCGGTCGAACGTGCCGTTCGTCAACCTTCTCGATGAGGCCTTGCGCTACGCCGCCGTCAACATCCCCGGCCTCAAGAAAGCGGGACTCATCGCCACCACGGGAACAGTGGAATCCCGGCTCTGGCATGACGTCTTCGGGAAAAAAAAGATCGAGATCCTGACGCCCGATGAGCGCGAACAAAAGGCGGTCATGGAAGCCATCCTCGGCGACTGCGGCATCAAAGCGGGATTCGCGTCGGGACGCCCGCGGACCATGATTGTCCGGGCCGCCCGCCGGCTCATCGGCCGCGGCGCCCAAGCCGTCATCGCGGGATGCACCGAGGTCCCGCTCGTCCTGCGGGAATCGGACCTCTCCGTCCCTCTCATTGAGCCGATGCAAATCGCCGCGCGGGCTTGCATAAAGAAAGCGGGATATAGGATAAAGAAATAATATGGCCGGCGAGGCGGGCGATCATTTGAGTTCGAGGCAGGCACGGAGGAGAGTATACTCGAATTCGTAAACGCGTTCACGGTCGGCATCCGGTTCGGTGAACACCCCGCCTATGACCGCCGCGCCGAAGGTGCGGGCGACACCGCAGGCCACGATCATCCCCTTTCCCAGCCGTGCGCGCGCGGCGACGACGCGGCCGCGGTCGTCTTTCCAGAGAACCTCGCCTCCCTGAATCGTCAGGACGGGCGTGCCGTAGCCCGTATAAGCGATCCCGGGTATGGCAGCGAGTCCGGCCGGGTTGAGAAGGAGATGCGCCCGCGATGATTCGTGTTGGGCGTCGGCCAGGACAAGGAGCCGGCCTCCGCCGCGCACCCAGGCGAGAAGCCGCTTGGCGTCCTTTTCGCTCAAGTTGCGGCCGGGCAGCGGCAGAACGACCATGGAGGCTTGTTCGAGTTCGCTCCAGCCGAGGGCCTCATTCGGGAAAAGGTCGAGGCGCTGACTCCAGACATAGAAAGTGGATAGGTCGAGAAGTTTCCGGTCGCTCCGGTTGATGTCCACGGACATTCCCGAAGCGGGCCGGAGGATAAAATCGCCGTGGGCCAGGTCGAAGGCGACCCGGGTCATCTCAGTCCGCGGTGCTGGCGGCCGATAAATCCGCGCGTGCAGAACGGACGCAAGAAGGGCCGTGGCCATAACGCCGGCCAGGAACGCGGTCGTCGCGACATCCCGCATAGGGCGGCCCCCTTTTTTCCGTAGAGCCGCCAGGATCACCGCGGCCAGCGTCATCACGATCAACCCCGCGACCCGTCCATCGATCGGAGCGGCGCGATGGTTCAGAAACGCCATCACGCCCTGGATGAGGGCTGGGTTGCCGTCCATCAAGACGGAGAAGTTCGACCAGCACGTGCTGTCCGTCCAGGCGAAGAACCGGCCGCGGCCGTATTCGCCGGCGGCCGATTGGACGAACGCCCCCGGGAGGCTCCCCGCCTTGATGAACGGGCTCGGCCGGTCGAAAAAATTCTGGGTCGAGTAATCGGCCTGGCCGACGATGAGCCCCGGCCCGACGATGACCGGCCGCGCGTTCCGGCCCAGGGACAGGGTGCAGCTGGTCATAAAATCGAACTCATCGACGCCGCGGACGATCGGATGGCGCCCGCCACGGGGCGGTTGGAAATTCGAAAGCGCGCCGGTCAGAAAATCATAGGTCGCGTCATAATTGAAATGCAGGCCGAGGGGCCCGGCGATCTGGTTCAGGTAGGTGTTCATGGAAAAGACGTCGGTGTGGTCGCCGACCATCAGGACTCCCCCGCCTCCCCGGACGAAATCCAGCACGGCCGCGACCTCAGCGGGCTCATAGGCGCGGGTCGGGCACTTGAGCATGAGAACATCGCCGGCGGCGAGAGCGGCCGCGTCGAGACGGCCGGATGTCAGGGTCCTCACTTCGTAGAAATGATCGAGCCAGCGGGCCAGCGTCCAGAAGCTGTAAGTCGAGTACCGCCCATACCAATGGGTGTCCATCTTCTCGGTCGAGAGTTCCCAGTTCGAATGCGTCTCGTCGATCATCAGGCGGCCGGCTTTGACCGATCCGGCCGGCATCCAGAACAGAGCCATCCCAAGGCCGATCCCGGCAAGGGCAAATAGACCGACGCGGAAGAGGGCGGCCGCGCGGAATGAGCGGGCCGTCTCCCGCCTCTCCCAGCCGCGAAGCGCAAGAAGAATGGGAAGGATCGTCGCGAGCTGGACGAGCGGATGGAAGAGGACCGTCACCCGGGAAGGCGCTTCCGTGAGGAAGACGACGATCAGCACGAGGCGGATCAGGGCGCCGGCAACGAGCGCCGCGGCGAATTTGAGAATCTGACCAAGGCGCGGCTTGATCGAGCCCGTAAAGAATAGAACGATCGGGCCGACGACGAGGGCGAGGATCGCCCATCCGCCGAGAAGCGGCCAGCTGACTGCGACGGAGAGAACCTGATGCGATTGCTGGACGTGAACGATATATCCCTGGAACGAGGCGTTGAAGCCGAGGGCGCGCACGACGGCGGCAAGAATGGGCGTCGCCGCGGGCAGGTCATGAAGGCGGGCCCCGACGACGGCCCGGACAAGCGTCATGAGGCCGATGAACCAGGCCGCGGCGAGAACGGCATCCATCAAGCGGCGGACCTGGGGCGCGGCTCCGCGGTCGAGAACGAGAGCCAGCGCGACGAGGGCGGAGAGATAAATGTAAGCGCCGCCCATCCAGACAGCCAGGCCCAGCAGCGCGGCCGCGGAAAGAACGCGAAGCGCATACGCGGGCCGCGCGGCCGAAACGCCCGCCGCTGAGAGAGCGCCAGACTTCCAGAGCCAGGCTACGGCAACGGCGATCAGCGCCGCGCTGCCGGCGGCACTCCGCCAGCCGAAGGTCCCTTCGGACCAGATCATCGCGGCCCCGAGGAGGAGCCAGCTAATGTTCGTCTTTTCCATCCGTGTTCCCGCCCAGGAGCTGCCGCAACAGATCGATGTTCGGCTTCCAGTACGTCCCGATGGCTTCGAGGTTCATATCGCAGAAAAAGCGCGGGTCGGCGATCACGAGGATCCGGCCGCGGCCGCGAGGCGCCTCGGCGATGATGTCCCAGCCGCGTCCGCCGAGCTCCACGCCGTAGAGGGAGCGGGCAGGGCCCGCCGGGTCGATCTCGAGAGGCCAGGTGTCGCTGAACCGGGGCTGGTTCGTCCAGGGACCCGGGGTCGAGGAATCGAGGTACGGCACGGGGCCCAGAGCGACCGGGCGAAGTTTAAGCCCGGCCGCCGCGAGCAGGTCGCGCGTGAACGGCTCCTCACGCGCCCCGGCCGCGATCAGGGCCAGGCCGCCTTTGTCGGCGAGGTCGAGCAGGGCGTCGCGTTCGGCCGGGCCGAGGGGGCGTGTCGGAGCAATCACGATGGCCGCCTCCACCCCGGCGCCGCCGGCGAACCCGGCCAGTCCGCGCGGGGCGTTAACGGGAAGATACCCCGCCCGCATGAGATTGAGGTAGAGGCCGTCCACGCTGTCGTCGGTCGCACCGCGGGGATCGAAGGCATTGGCGTGGGAGAGGTCCACCGCCGCGACCCGCGAGCCCGGGACGGCATTAAACCTTTCGACCTCGGCGCGCGCGGAGAACGACGCGGTCGCGATCACGGCGGCGAAGGCGAGCGGAACGAGGGCACGAGCGAGCGGGCCGATCCCGCCAGCAAGGAAGAGCGCCAAAAGACCGAACACGCCCAGGAGCGCCGGATAGAGTAAGCCCCAGGGGGAAACGCGTCCAGCTGGACCGCCTGACAAAGCTCCAGCCGCGGCGAATTCGACGAGATGCCGGACGAACGAATGACTGGTCCTCAGGCTCAGGCTCTGGAAGATCGACGTGTCGCCGCAGGCGACGAGTCGCCCGCGCCCCACGGGCGCCCAAGCGACCAGGGTCAATCCGCCGATCGGTTCTCCCGGACGCTGCGTGTAATCGCCGATGTGGTTCCCGGAGGGATCATCGGGGTTGGGCCCGTCCGCGAAAGCGGCCCGGCCAATGAGGAGCGGACGTCCGGGCCGGCGGACATCGAGCGAAGCACCGACGCCATATCCGAGGAAGGTCTCGGACACCCCGGCCGTCCACCAGCGGTCTCCGACGATATCGAGCGACCCCGGCCAGGTTTCGCGGGCCGGTATGACCGTATCATCGCCCAGGGAGATCCCGGTGCCGGCGAGAAGGCGGTTGACGGGAGCTCGGAGGCCGAACATGTTCGTATGGTCGCCGGCGACGAGAAGTCCGCCGCCGCGCGAGACGAAATCGCGGAAGGCCGACACGGTCCCGTCCGAGAGCTCGAGCGGGTTGATGACCAAGACCGCGTCGAGGCCGGCGAGGCGGTCGGACGAGAGATCGGGACCGAAGGTCTCGATTTTCCAGCCGAGAGCCTTCAAATACGATGGCAGCATTCCGAAGTGGGCCGACGTGAGCTCGACACCCGGCCTTTCCCAGCTCGGCATCTCCCAGGTGCCGATGAACTTGCCCTGCCAGAGGCCGATCTTGAGCGGGTGTCCAAGGCCGGCGCCGGGGCGGAGTCCGAACCAGATGACCAAGCAGAAAATCGCGGTGAGACCGGCGGCGAGGATGATCCGGACCGAGCGTGCGCGAGTGGGAAGAGCGGACGATCCGCAGGAAACGAGGCTGACGGCCCATCCGCTCGCCAGACCGAGGAACTCCAGCCATCCGAGCTGCCAGACAAGGGAAGACGTGAAGTTCCCTTCAGGAAAATGAGCACGAAGGTTGACCAGGACGATCCAGGCGACGGCAAATCCGGCCGCCGCGGCGAGGGCGCGGATGATCCGTCCGCGCCGGAAACCCGCGGCCGACAGCACGGCGGCCATGGCCGCGCCCATGGCGAACAACCCGCTTTCGTTCCAGCCCAGGATCAGTCCGCCCCCGGGCGATAAGGCTTTCGTCAGCGAGGCGGCCGCGTTGTTCAACGCCGCAGCGATAGCCGGCGACATATGATAAAGCAGGAGAACGCCTCCGGCGCCGAGGAGCGCGGTCCGCAAGCCGCGGGCGAATGCGCCCGGCCACGGAAAAGACACGGCCGTCGCCGCGGCCAGGCAAAACAGAGCCTGGACGGGTGTCGCGGCGAAAAAGATTAGTAAGCAGGCGGCGAGAGCGGCGATCGTGAGCACGGCGCTCCCCTTCCGGTTTGAGCCGCCCGTGAGGACGATCCCCAAGCCGAGGGTCAACGCGGCGGCCCGGAGGGACGGCATCTCGAGCGGAGTGACCCATCCGGCGATCAGGCCGAGAAGAACGAACCCCGACGCGAAAAGGACGACCCGCCGGCTTCGCCTGGAGTCAGCCGGCATTACGGATAACCGTCACCGTTTTACGTCACATACAAGGGCGCACGAACTGGCGCCCGCGCACGTGGCCGCACCGCAAGTGGCGACGCCCGAGCCGCAGGTCAGGGCCACGCCGCAGGTGTTAGAAGAACACGAAACGCCGAGACACGTTCCGCCGCCGCAGGTCACGCCCAGACAGGTCGCGGCTTGTCCGCAGGTGGCCCCGCAGGTCGAAGCGTTGTTGCCGCAGGTGATGCCGCCGCCGCAGGTCTGCTGGGCGCAGCTGGCCGCGCCGGCCCCGGAGAGGGTGATGACGCAGACGCCGCAGCTCATGTTGTTCGCGGATATGATGATCGGCCCGACACAGACGCCGCAGCTCTGGGCGGCCGCGACCTGGTTCCCGCCGGCGCCCCGGGCCCCGGCGGTGTTGATCGTCACGCAATCATCGAGGGCCGAGATCCACTTGCCGTAACCCTCCAGGATACCGACGAACTGGGCCTGCGGAACGGGACGATTTTTCTCCGGCCGCTTCAGGTAGTCCTGGTAGAAGCCGTTGATCGTCTTCTGATAGTTGGCCGAGTTGGAGAAATTCCGGCCAAAGGTGATGATCGCCTCGGAAAAATACCCGGCCTTCATGATCGACTCCGCGGTGCCCTTGGGCGTTTGCAGGGCTTTGACCGAGTTCGGATATTTGACCAGGCAGAGAGCCCGGTAGTCGCGGTTGGCGTTGGGGAAGGCTCTCTTCAACCAGGCGCCGAAGTCGCGGGTGATGGTCGTGATCTGCGTCGTCGTCAGCTTCGACGTTTCGACGTTGCTCAGATAAACGCCCATCGTGTAGGTCTGATAGCTGAGGAAATCCCAGACCGATTCGGTGTACTTCGGCGGCGTTCCGGCGCGATAGGTCATGGCCGGCGGAGCGGCCGGCATCGTGGCGGCATCGACGCGTGCGGCCGAGAGGGCCGCGGAATCGGCCGCCGCCGGACTGGTTTTAGCGGCAGAACTCTGGCCCCAGAGAAACAGAAGGGCGAAAACGACGAGGACGGTGAAAGCCCCAAGAACCTCTTTGTGACGGATGATCCGAGCCATAAAGCACCTCCTCCCTGAACCGGGGAAGGCCCCTCGATTATGGTTAGATTATACGTCCCGAAAATCCATGCGTCAATCGATTTTTCGGCGGGCACAATTTGGAAACGGCGGCTGGGGTTATAAGAATTTACTTTTCGACTGCCTCGTGGTCTGTGATAAAGGCGACGATCTTCATCGAGCCGCCACACTCGAGAGAACCTGATGCGTCCGATAGAGAACCGTGCGTTCCGGATGGCGAGGGCGACAGATTCCCGGCATGGCGGGAGAATGATCTCAAGAAACGGGCCAAGGTCACGGAGAAGTCCGTATCTCCCTTGAAGAGACCGGAGGATGGCTGGCGAGGACGGGCTAGCGCGCCTCGTTTGGAGCCGGATGTCCGTTTGAGGGCAGACGTTCGAAAATCCGCAATTCCGAGGGAGTTTGTCCGCCTGCACGAGAAAAGCCGAGAGGACCTGGGTCGGCGCGAAATTGAATTTCGAACGATACCGGCATCTGCCTTATGCCATCAGGAAAAAAGGGGACACAATCCCAATTTGCCCATTGTCCGGAGCATCGGATATAATACTTCGGATATGGGCGGGATTAAACCGACGATTAACGAAAAGCGGGACGGGCCGCCGAAGACCAAATTCCGGTCATGGTTCGTTTTGGCGGCCGCTTTTCTAAGCTGGGGCTATTTGTTGTTGATTGTTGCGGACGGCCGATACGCCGGGGATATTCGCGGCTTTCTCTGTCTCGGCAAGGATATGCCGCATCCCAGCGCGCTCGCGACCGCGCCGAAAACGAGCCGGGACGGCTACGACGGCCAGTTCTACGCGGCACTCGCCACGGACCCGTTCATGAGAAACCACGACACGATCGCTGCCCTGGACAATCCGGCTTTTCGCGGGTCCCGTTTGATGATTCCGTTGCTCGCCTGGATCCTAAGCCTGGGGAATGCGGATCTGGCCGTTTATATCTATCAATTTCTGTGCTGGACTCTCGGGATCGCGGCAATCGTCCTCATCGCCCGGATGCTCAGCGAAGACGGCCGTTGTCCGGCCTGGGCCTTGATTTTAATCCTCAGCGGCGGATTGGTCGCGTCGCTCATCCGCACGACGCCGGATGCCGCAACAGTCGCGTTCATCCTCGCCGCCCTTTGGTTCCACCGCCGAGGCCGATTCGGGGCCGCGCTCGGCTTCGTCGTGGCGGCCGTCCTCTCGCGCGAAATCGCGGTGATCCTCGCGCTCGGTCTGGCCGCGGCCGAGCTCCGGGAACAGAAATTTGTCCGGAGCATCTCGTTCGTGGCTGCGCCCATCGCGGTATGGTTGGCGTGGAAAGTCTATATGCAGATCTGGTTGGGAACGGCCTTTACGGCGGGCGAAAAGATCTTCAGCTCGCCCTTCTCCGGGGTCGTGAGAAAAATCGGCGAAATCATTTACGGCTTCGTCAGCACTCCCTCGATGGAAATCGCCGGTCTTATCGCGGTGGCCGCTTCTCTGGTGGGGTTGGCGGCCGTCGCGTCTCAAAAATCGCGATGGACCGCCCCTGACTATACGTTCCTAGGTTTCACCATCCTCATTCCGTTTTTGAGCTATTCCGTCTATATCGAGGCCTGGGGGTTTACCCGGATTCTCATCGTCCTGCCTTTCCTGGCGATTCATGTCGCCGAACGCCAAAAGTCGGCCTGGCGACGATGGAGCCTGCGTTCGGTGGCGATCGCTTACGCGATCGTCGGCGTGATCATGCTGACCGGCGAGATCCGCGCCGCGACCCGAGGCCGAGGCCTCGGCCGGGCGACGATCGATGCCGTGTCTCATCTCGTGACGCCCTCCAGCCGGCCTCATCAAGAAAGACGGCGCGGGGTGAGGATGGATGCCTCGCTCCCCCCGTTATTAACGCCGATCCCAACGGACCCGGTTTCGGGACCGCCGGGATATTGGGCTAATCGGGATCGTGTCTCAGAATTCATCAATCGCTGACCGTATCCGAATGCGCTCCGGCGAGGGCGGGCTAGCGCGCCTCGTTTGGGGCCTGACGTCCGGTTGAGGGCAGGCGTTCGAAAATCCGCAATTCCGAGACCGACCAGGAGAACGCCTCGCTTTTCCCCGTCTGGATGATCTTCAGATATCTGGCCGGGCCGCCCTCCAGCCACAGATCTTGATTAGCATGGACCTGATCCGCGATGAGCGAAAGACAAAATTCCGCCTTCGAGAACCGCGATGGGACGGGCCGCCAATGAGCCCCGTCATCTGAGATTTCCATCTGAAAATCCAGGCCGTAATCATAATAGGTCGCGCCGCCAAAAATGGAAACCCTGCGGACATCACGGGCTTTTCCGAGGTCGATCTGGATGAATTCACCGGGCCTGATCGCCTTCTCGGACGTCCAGCCGGAGGCAAGATCCTTGTCCGTCATCAAAGAAGCCGCCGGCTGATTTTGAGAGACCGTGATCCGCCATTGGTCGGAAGGGATTTCGGCCATGGCCGGCGACTCCTCGGCCGGTCCCGATTTCCGGAAAGCGCGTTCCGGATGGACGGAGAAGACGAGATCGTCCCCGAGAAATTCCTTGAACGTGTTCGGCCGGGAGAAGGGATATTGAAAACGCGCGGCCAGACGGAGCTCTCCGCCGGTGAGGGATTCGCTTTGCGCCGCGACGCCGGGAACGAACGCCGGGGGGAGCAGCTTCGCGTGAAAAACGACAAAATCCACGTGGAGGGCTTCCAAAAGACGGAGACTCTCCGGATCGGGGAATTTCCTGAACGTCTCCTTCAGCCAATAGGCCGAAGCCGGGATGAACCCGCTATAGCCGTTGACGATTCTTTTTTTGTGGTACGTGGAGAAATAAAGATAGAGGGCCTCACAGGGGATCCACTCGGCGAACGGAAGCTCCAGGACAACGGCTTCCTTCCTTTGCTCTTTGAGCCATGCGTAGGTGGGCGGGAGATCCTTCCCGACAGGGACGGAGATGCCTTCGATGGGAATGGAAAGATACTCGAGATTGATGAAAACAAGGAGGGCTCCCGTCAAGACGCCCCGCCAGGCCTTTTTAGTCATTTTGGCCAGGATCCGTTCCCAGCCGAAGCCGGCCAGGACGCTGATGCCGAAAAGCACGAAAACGGAGATTCTGGCCGGCTCCCTGATCCCGTCAAACCCGGTCACATGCCGGAAAAACCAGGGAAAGGGCATCGGAAAAGCCGTCGTGGTCTTTCCCGAGAGCGTGAAAACGGCGCCGAACGACAGCAGAGCGGCCCAGAACGCCAGAATTGAATAGCCCAGAATCCAGGCGCTCCGGTCCGCTTCTGGCCGGGCCCTGAGGCGTTCGAAAACCTTGGCGGCAAGAAAGAGAGCGCCAAGGATAAAAAGAAAGAGAAGGGGTTTTTCCGCCCGGTTCGCCGAAAACTTGAGTCCGCCCCAGGCAAAGCTGACGCCCCCCGCCAGGGCGACGACAAGGCTCAGGAGGTTCGCGGCCACGAGGGCGAGGAAAAGGATCTTCGCGACGCTGCCGATACGCCGTACAATCCCGCTTCGATC
>Ga0187886_1000311_pt1 | contig 62639 bp, 55 predicted proteins | sample June2016WEW_20_1_FD_133001 | JGI IMG/M metagenome (GOLD analysis project Ga0187886, IMG submission 133001) | Peatland microbial communities from SPRUCE experiment site at the Marcell Experimental Forest, Minnesota, USA - June2016WEW_20_150 | ecosystem: Environmental > Terrestrial > Soil >... | reverse complement strand
TATTATTCCAACCAGCTTGTTATCCTTTATTACGGGAAGTCGTCGGATTCCTTTGTTGACCATTCTTCTGGCAGCTTCTTTTAGTGGAGCTTCTGGATCGATTACTCTGAGGGGTGTGGTCATCACCTCTGAAACTTTGATGTTTAGCGATTTTCTCTCCGCCAAGACTCTCCTTACGAGATCCCGTTCAGTGACGATCCCTACAGGCGTATTTTTGTCCATGACCACCAAATCGCCTACGTTGTTTTGCGACATTAGGTCTGCGGCTTCAATAACAGTTTTGCTAGCGTCGATGGTTATGACATTCTTCGTCATGAAATCCTTGACTGTCGGCATCACTTTTCAAGAGTGTTCGATTGGATAAAAGTTTTTTGCATGCGCACATCTTCCTGTTCTAGATTCTACCAAAATGCCAACAAATTGCTCGAAAAGAGGGCGCAAAAAATTCTTGTAGGCACAGCCTCTGGCACGCGCGCGGATTCGAACTCTCACCAAGCATACTAAGTATGCTTTTTTACCGGTATACTTGGGTGGGGGTCCCACTCCCCGCACTGCTCTCTTTCTAGGAATGGACTCGAGCCCTTTTGGGTATGGGTTCCGGCGGGCCCGTTATTTCTTAAGCGATTAGCGCGTGTTGCTTTAATTACTGTGAGGAAATACTTAAGTCACCATTGACACTCTACCCGATAAAGTGGCGAAACACTTGAAGGCGTTGGTCCTAAGCGGGGGAAAGGGCACTAGGCTCAGGCCTCTGACGTTTACACTGGCCAAGCAGCTGATTCCCGTCGCAAACAGGCCTATTCTCGGCTACGTTCTCGACCAGGTCGCGGAAACGGGCATAACCGATGTTGGTCTGGTCATCGCGCCAGAGACTGGAAGCTATGTCAAGGAATACGTTAAGGATGGCGCGGAATGGGGTTTCAACGTCACTTACATCACTCAAGAGCCGTTGGGTCTGGCACACGCAGTCAAGACTGCCAAGGGCTTCTTGAAAGACGACAGCCTTGTCATGTGCTTGGGGGACAACCTTCAAGGTTTAGGAATAGTTAACCTCGTCAAGAGGTTTCAACGAGAAAAGCTCGACGGACTCATCCTCCTGAAAGAAGTGGAAGACCCGACGAAATACGGCGTAGCCGTCTTGGACGGAGAAGGCAACATAAAGCAGCTCATAGAAAAGCCTAAGGAACCCCCGAGTAACCTCGCAATAGTCGGCACTTATATACTCTCCAACAGGATCCACCAGGCCATAGAAAGGATCAAGCCCTCATGGAGGGGTGAACTGGAAATAACTGACGCCTTGCGAGAAATGATAAACATGGGTTTCAAGGTCAAAGCTGGAGTGCTCAAGACGTGGTGGATAGACACAGGCAAGAAAGACGACATTCTCTCGGCCAACGCGAAAATATTGGACGAGTACATAAAGAGAAGCGTCAAGGGAAAAGTCGAAAACAGCACCGTCGAAGGAAGAGTCAGAGTAGACGCTGGGGCGAAGATAACGAACAGCACGGTCAGAGGCCCATGCACTATAGGCAAGAACACGGTGGTGGAGAACTCCTTCATAGGGCCTTACACGAGTGTTGGAGACAACTCACGAATCGTGAGCTCCAACGTGGAATACTCTGTAATCCTAGAGAACGCTCTAGTTCAGGACGTTGACAGGCTGGAGGAAAGCCTCATAGGCAAGAACGCTGTGGTGTGTAAAAACAGAAAGACCAGAGCGATAAAACTTCACGTTGGAGACTATTCAGAGGTGGAAATATGAAAGAGTACCCCTTGAAAGGAGTGAAAACCAACGAAATAAACATCCTGCCAGACGAAAGAGGCTTTTTCGCCGAGGCGCTCAGACAAGACTGGAAAGAAATGTTTCTAGACGAATGGATAACGCAGGTGAACGTAAGCAGCAGCTACCCAAACGTCGTTAGAGCATGGCACAAACATGTGAGAGGGCAAGTCGACTACTTCCTCGTGCTGAAAGGAGCAATGAAGATCTGCGCCTATGAAGAAGAGACGGGAAAACTGGCAGAAGTCATAACCAGCAGCGAAAAGCCGACGATTGTGAGAATACCGGGCAAGTACCTGCACGGGACAAAAACGGTCAGCAACGAACCATCATTGACGGTTTACTTCGTGACAAGGCTCTACGACTATAAGAATCCAGACGAAGTCCGCAGGCCGTGGAACGACCAGAAAATAGTTCCGACGGAGATAAACGGCAAGAAAGACGACCCTCGCGTGGGCAAACCGTGGGACTGGTTCAGTCCTCCGCACAAGTGAGAGGGCCAGAGCAATGAGAGTGTTAGTCACAGGCGGTGCAGGGTACATTGGCTCCGTCCTCACGAGAACCATTTTGGAGAAAGGCCACGACGTAACATGCCTCGACAGGCTGTTCTTTGGAACCGACCCTGTAAAAGACGTAACAGACAAAATCACCTTGATCAAGGACGATATCAGATGGTTCAAGCCAGAAATACTGAACGGAGTAGACGCCGTCCTCGACTTGGCATCACTTTCAAACGACCCGAGCGGCGAACTTGACCCTCAGAAAACTCTGGAAATAAACCACAAAGGAAGAGTGAGAGTAGCCGCTCTGTCTAAGAAACACGGTGTAAGAAAATACGTTCTCGCCAGCACATGCAGCGTCTACGGCTTCCAGGAAGGAACTCTGACGGAACAGTCAGGCCTGAACCCCTTAACAACGTACGCAAAGGCCAACATGCTGGCTGAAAAAGACATTCTACCATTGGCCAACAAGTCCTTCACTGCGACGGCACTCAGACAAGCCACTGTCTACGGGTTTTCCCCAAGAATGAGGTTTGACCTAGCGATAAACGGCATGGTTCTGGGCTTCTTCAAAAACGGTAAAATACCCATCATGAGAGACGGCAAGCAGTGGCGCCCCTTTGTACACGTGAAAGACACGTCAAACGCGTTTATCAGAGTGTTAGAATCGGACCCGGAACTCGTCAACGGCCAAATCTTCAACGTCGGCAGCGACGAGCAGAACGTGCAAGTCTTTGACCTCGCCAACTTGGTGGCAGAAGCCATCAAACTGCCGTTCAACTATGAATGGTACGGCACACCCGACAAGAGAAGCTACAAAGTGAGCTTCGACAAGATCAAGAAGACACTCAACTACAGAACAGACTATTCGCCGAAAGAGGGGGCAAAAGAAGTGTACGACGCCCTTAAGGAAGGAAAACTCAACCCCGACGACCCGAAAACGATAACCGTCAAATGGTACCGCAACCTTCTGGAAATGCACGCTTTCCTCAAAGACATCGAGGTCAAAGGGGCAGTACTATGAAGATCACGATCATAGGCTCAACAGGCCAGCTCGGCACAGACCTCGTGAAAGCGCTGAGTGGCAAACACGAAGTCATAGGCCTAAACCATCAAGACCTAGAAGTCACAGACTACAACAGATGCCTAATCCTGAAAAAAGATCGCCCAGACATCATAATAAACACGGCTGCATTCCACAAAACAGACCAATGCGAGGACGAGCCGCTGAAAGCGTTCTTCGTAAACGCCGTAGGCGCCAGAAACATAGCCACGGTGTCCAAAGAAATCGAGGCCACAGCCACGTTCATAAGCACGGACTACGTCTTCGACGGCTCCAAAAAGGAACCCTACACGGAAGATGACGCTCCAAACCCAATCAACACCTACGGAATCTCAAAACTGGCAGGCGAACTCTTCACAAAACAAAACCCCAAACACTACATCGTAAGAGTCTCAAGCCTCTTCGGCGTCGCAGGAGCAAGCGGCAAGGGAGGTAACTTCGTCGAAACAATGATAACAAAAGCAATGAAAAACGAGCCCCTAAGCGTAGTGAACGACATGTGGATGACCCCCACTTACACGAAAGATGCTGCAAGAGCAATACAAGAAATCATAGAAAAAAGGCTACCTTCAGGAACCTTCCACGCGTCAAACCAAGGCCAGTGCACATGGTTCCAGTTCGCCGAGGAAATATTTAGACTCGCAGGGTTAAACCCAACACTGAAGCCCATAGAGACAAGTCAACAGCAAACAAAGGCTCGCAGACCCGCATTTTCAGCCTTAAAAAGCACCAAACTACCAAAACACGGCATACAAGCCAGAGAGTGGAAAGAAGCCCTTGCCGATTACCTGGTTGAAAAAGGGCACATAAGCAAGACTGGCCTCACAAAGGAAATGCGTTAACGTCGATCTACGAAATGGCCTTGGATTCTATGCGTGCCGGTTAATTGTCGAGTGACTCCTCGTGCCATTTCTTGCTGTACTTTAACGGTGACAGTTTTTCTCCTTCAGCAGGCTTTCTAAAGACATAGAGGTGTTCGTGAGCTATCTTGTAGAATTCGTATTTTTTGCCTCTCCACTTCTCTCTTGTCGTCTTCGTCTTCCATTGAAGTTTTATGATGTCTTCTTTCAACAAGAAGCCTGCGTCTAAGAACACTTCCAAGATTCGGGCAGATATAGGAACGTAGTGGAGATGCTTCCGTGTGTCACCTATCAATACGGCACAGCACTTGTTATGCTTCAGAACTCTGAAGGCTTCTTCTGCAACAACCCGCATTTCTTTCAGATAACCTGCGAGTTTTTGACTCGAAAGGTCACCTTCAACTCTACTGTTCGTATAAGCGATTATTCCCGTATATGGCGGATGAGTGGCAATGAGGTCTATCGAATCGTCTTCGATGAGATTTAGGTTCCGTGCATCCCCAACGTAAGTTCTGATTTTGAGGTCTTCAGGATGGCCTAAGTTCACCGGGTTATAGGAAAAATTTAGTCTATCAAGAGCAACCATAATGGCGTCTCTGTTTATGTCAACCCCAACGGCGTTTCTGCCCAGCAATTTACATTCTACAAGAGTTGTCCCTGATCCTACCATCTGGTCTAAAACTACGTCATCTGGATTCGTGTATTTGAGTATCAGATTCCTCGGAACATAGGGCGACCAGTTGCCTCTGTAATTGCCTACGTGTGTCGCCCAGTTTCCTCTATTGGGAAAACTCCAAACCGTATGAACTTCAGGAACGTATTCTTTCGGCGGACCAAACTCGGTGATCTTCCAATTATTTCCAATGTCTACTTGTTGGTTTTCTATCGTCACAACTCTTTTCCGTGCAGCAAAGGTCTTGAACTCATGAAGCGTGACAGGTTTCATCAAGCGATAAGGTTTTGCTCCTTGCTCCAATCCATCTTGCAGTTGCACTGGTTCTACTTCCTCTTTCTCTTGCGCTTGTTTCGCCCTATTTTGCTTTCCACTTTGCCAGTACAGTTCCCAAGAAAACCACGATTCCGGAAAAGACGACCAACGGTCCGGTTGGCAAGTTCAAGTAGCTTGAGAACAGAACTCCGGAGCAAGCGCTGAGTGTCCCGAAAGCTGCGCTCAGCACCGCATACTTGAACAGGTCAGCGCTCACGTTCTTTGCTGCTGCCGCCGGAACCACTACTAGGAAACCCACTAGGAGCGTTCCTGTGATTTTGATGCCAACTGCCACGATAAGAGATGTCAGCAGAAGATACACGAAGTTTGTCCTGCTAACATCGATGCCTTTTGAGATTGCCAGTTCTTCTGAAATCATGCCCAGCACGAGCTTTTTGTAGATGATCTTCGTCAAAAACACCGCTATCGCAGAGACGACTATTGCGGCTACCGTGTCTAGGATCGTTACCGTGGTTATATCTCCAAACAGTGCCTCAAGGAGGTCAGCTCCTGGAATAATCAATATGCCGATTGCAAGGGCAAGCGTGAACATTGCGCCAACGATCGTTTCAAAAGACAGTTTAGTGACTCTTCCCAGATGCCAAATGATGATGGCTGAAGCGAACAGGAAGGCAAAGGCTCCTAGAAAAGGTGGGAAGTTGTACAAGATTCCCAGCGCGAGTCCAGGCAAGGCTACGTGTGAAAGGGCATCACCGACAAGAGCCATTTTTTTGAGGACCATGAGAGAACCCAAATAGCCCGCTGAAACGCCCACTGAGACCCCTATCAAGAGGCTGAGCAACAATGCTTCTGCCATAGAGGGTCACTTTTTTTCGTTGGGTGTTCCAGCGCACACCGTTTCGCCGTAGATCCTTTTCTGTATTTGCGGGTTCATTATTTCCTTTGAATCGCCAAAGAAGGTAACACACTTATCCAGTGCCAGTAAATAGTCCGAGTATTCCCTAACAATATGCACGTCATGCGTGATCAGAAGTACAGTTATCTTGTTTTTCTCCTTCAGCTCCTTAAGCGTCACGAATATGGGTTCCTCGCTGCCGAGGTCGACGCCGCTTGTCGGTTCATCAAACAGCAGAACGTTTGGGTTATCAGCCAAAGCCCACGCAATGAGCACTCTTCGAAGCTCTCCTCCGGACAAAAAGCCCAAGGTCTTGTATGCCATGTTCTTGTTGTTAAGTCTCACAGGGACCAGAGAGCTCTCAACGTCCACGTGATTTTTGAACGACAAAAACTCCTTCACAGAGATGGGAATATCATCAACTGCAATGTTCTGAGGAACGTAGCCGATCTTCGCTTTTTCTGCCCATTCAATTTTCCCCGTGTATGGCACCAGTTTCAACAGTGCCCTGAAAAGCATCGTCTTTCCCGCACCGTTCGGTCCAAGAACTGCCAAAGCAGTTCCTCTCTTCAGCTTGAAACTCACATTGTCCAAAATTGTCTGATTCTGAAGCTTGACGCTTAGATTTGACACCCTCAAAACATAATCATCGTTATTTTCCATGTTTCACGTGCACGTGCCATCTTTGATTGCTCTATCAATATAGGTTTTGCTGATTAGTCAGTGATTCGCTAGCGCGCGATGATGGCGTGCAATAAGGAACGGCTGGCACGTCGGGTTTTTTCCAGCTTCCGGAGGCTGGTTAGCTATCTCCCAACGCATGTAAAACGCATAATTGCATAGCCGTCGAAAGGTGGACCTGCATGTCCCTATACGAAAATGGTTTCAAGTTGGACTGCTGCACACGAGAGAAAAGATTGGCAACGTTTAAACGCGCCGAGATTTAAGGCTCGCGGTGCTTTTCTGAGGTTCCAGTTCTTTGACTCGCGTCTCTATGAACTCGGCGACTCTGTCTCGGCTGAACATCTTTTCTGCTTCTTGTTTTTTCAATTCTTCTCTTATTGTTTCCAGAACCTTTTTGACGTCGAAAGGCTTCAGTATGTAGGCGTTTGCTTCCCTGTTCAGGGCTTCAACGGCGTTTTGCAGGGATGGATAGCCTGTGATAATTATCTTTCGCATCTTAGGCGTCGTGTCTTTCATTCTTGTCAGAAGCTCTGTTCCTTCCATGTCAGGCAAGCGAATGTCTATTAGCGCTAAATTGTAATAGCTACTACTAGTCTTTTCAATGGCTTGCTTCCCGTTTTCTGCAGTTTGCACGTAGTAGCCCTCGCCCTTGAGTATTGCCTCCAACGTTTTTCTTATGCTCTTGTCGTCGTCGACAACAAGGATTCTGGCATGTTCACCCAAACCTGTTCACCTCCGTCCGTTACAGGGCTGATTGGAACGGTAATCGTGAATGTGGACCCTTTGGCAATGGCACTTTTGACAGAGATCTTGCCCCTGTGTGCCTCCACCATTCGTTTGCAGATCGGCAGGCCAAAGCCCATTCCTTTCGCTTTTGTCGTGAAAAGCGGGCTCCAAAGCTTGTCAAGCACGCATCTAGTCATGCCTTCTCCAGTGTCTGTGAAAGAGAATTCTGCGTTGTTGTCTGATTTCTTGCTTCTTATTGTCAGTGTCCCGCCTTTTGGCATGGCTTCGACAGCGTTCTTGATTATGTTGATGAAGACTCTTCTCATTTTTTCGATGTCAACGCTGATCCTTGGGTTGTCTCTCGTTAAGTTCTTAACCTGAATGTTTTTTGGAATCTTGACAAGCGACAAGGCTTCTTTCAGCACCATTTTTGGGGTGGTCTCCAAGAATTCAAGTCTGATCTCCTTTGAGTATTCCAAAAGGTCGCTGATGATCTTGTTTGAACGTTGAACGTCTTCTTCTATGATGTCAACCATTTCCCTGGATTTCTTGTTCAACTTCGGGCTTGAATTTGCTTTAATGTAATATGCTGCCCCAGCGATTCCTGTGAGTGGGTTGCGTAGGTCATGCCCAACCATCCCCGCCAATTGGCCGATAGCTGCCAACCTCTCATTCTTCAGCAACTTCGCCTGAGTTTCCATCAACTCTTTTGTCCGCTCTTGAACCTTCACTTCAAGCTCGCCAGCATACTCCGAAATCTTGGCCTTGGCACTGTCCAACTGCTGAATCAGCTGAGCATTCTCGATTGCGACCGCTGCCTGATGCAAGAAGAGTTCCAACGGCATCAAAGAGTCCTTAGTCGGGCGTCTTCCGTCCACAGGGTCATCCATGCTCAGGCGACCTACGATGCGTCCGTCTGCCAATCGAAGCGGAGCATACACCGTGTCCTGTGGATGCCAATCAACCATCTCTTCAGGCTTAAGATGGCTCAGGACACTTGTCTTGTACCCGTACTTTTCTCTAACCCAAGGATCATTCCATGGAAGGTAATAGAATTCGCCGATTTTGAAGCGTTCATATTCTGGCCCCAGCCGTTCACGGATCACATGTCCTGGTGGTCTGTTCTTCCATAGAAATTCTCTTTCCTCGTCCGTTATGCCAACGGCTACCATGTCATCTGGGCTTCTCATCTCCACGTTTTCGTCTCTCACGGAGATGACAACTCTTCGCCATCCGAACTCTCTGATCGCCTCGGCGATCGTTCGGAGGCGGCGGCGTAAGTCCGCGGTGTGAATCATCTCAGCCGAGCTTTTCATAAGCGAAGCCATCTGGCCCGAGCGGTTCTCAATCTCCCTCCGTTTCAACAGGTTGCTGATCGCAGTTGCAGCGTGTGAAGCCAAAATCTGCAGCAACGTAGCGTCTTTTTCGCTGAATGCTCCTGGTTTCCTGCTTTCCACGTCTAAAACTCCCAGTACTCGGTCTTCTGCAAGAACTGGAACAGCAAGTTCTGACTGAATACCGGGGAAACCTGCAACGTAATCTTTTTCTTTATTCACGTCTGGAACAAGAATGGGTTCACGGGTTTTTACGGCCCTGACAGTTAAGCCTCTCGTTCCATCAATTCGCAGATCCGGAAGCACAGGTCTTGTGTGCCCCCGGTGACATGCGATCACAAGGTTGTTTTTCTCTATGGCCATGAATGTGGCATACTCGAAACCCAACGTTTTATGCATGGCGTCTAATGTCCATTGATAGACCTCATCGAGAGTCTTGGCAGCATTAAGCTTCCCACCGTGCAAGTTCAACGTTCTAGAACGCTCTTCGTCCTCCATCAGCTCACTCGTTCTTTCTTTTACCAGCTTCTCTAACCGTTCAGAATGAGACTTAAGCTCCTTCTCCAACCGAATACGCTCAGTAACATCCTCTACCATCTCAATGGCTTCGATGACTTTGCCATCCTTATCCTTAATCGGAGACGATGTCACCCTAAAATGCATGGTCTCGCCGGCCACAGAAGCACTCTTAGTTGATTCATGCACTTGCCCGTCCACCAGCGTCTTGTACGTCGGACAATAGGAGCAGACACCCTCTCGAGGCGGATTGTTGAAAGCCCTGAAGCAAACAGGCTTCTTCGAAATTTCGAACTCCGGAAACCACTTTTTCATTTGGGCGTTTGAAGCCAGAATCTTCATGTTCGAACCTATCACTAGGATGCCAACAGCTATGTTGTCAACGACACTTCTGTACTTCCTCTCAGACTCGCTTAGAGCTTCTTCAGCTTTCCTGCGTTCAGTGATGTCTTCTATGGCTAAGCCAACGCAGTTGTTGGGAAGCGGCAAAAACCTCAGATGAAAGACTTTGTTGGAAATGCGTTCGTCGCCATAGTGAAATTCCTCCAGTTCCCTAGTCTCGCCAGTTTGAATGACCTCTACCCAGGTCTTGGGAACCTCTGTCTTGAGAAGAGCAGGATAGATTTCAGCCAGAGTTTTTCCCAGAACCTTTCTTCTTGATACTCCAGTTGCCTTTTCCGCCGCCGGATTGGATAGAACAAGCCTGAAGGAGCCCAAATCATCTGGGTTTTCAAGCTTCCAAACATCTAAGCCAATTTGAACACTCTGCACTAGTTCTTCATAAAACTGGTGATAGTTAACCATGCGCCTTTTCTTGCTTTTGACCCTCAGCGCATGTCTCTGTAACCTGGCTCCTCTTCTTATCATTCAGCCAACTCCGCCGTCGTCTTGATTCTGTTTCTCTGCAAGAAACAACCATTGGCAGCAATAATGCATTCTGCAAAGGAGCTTTCCGCGTGAAAATGGACCCACTGCTCAACAGACTCTCCTGTAGCAGATAATCCCTCATCGACCGTCCTACATGGAACTTCGTCGAAATCCTTCTTGGACAACCAGAATCACCACGTATCGTTGCATCATCGGTTTAAAGACGTTGTAGCAAACGCCAATAAATAACTTATGAATTCCTAATCTCTATCACCCGTTTCTATGGTTAGCGCGCACTGTTGGCTGTTTCCAGCCTCTAGAGGCGGATCAAAGCTGAACCCGCTTGAACTAGCGTAATGAACGTGTCCCTTCAATTTCTGACGGCCAGATGTGCCGAGAGCATGGTCAGATTAGTGATAGAATCGGATCTAATTCTGAAAAACACTTTATAGGCAGCCTGCGGTCTGCTGATTGCGTGGTGATGTGAAAGAATGAGGAAAAGTTTGAAGATAGCTGCTGTAGCCGCGGTTTTGTTCATCGCACTGGGCACTGTGGCCTTCGTGTACGCATGCTCGCAGAACGGCGCCATAGCTAATGCTGACCAGCAACAGACGGGCATTCAGAACATGCAGACCTTTTTCCAGTCGCACAACATCACTCTGCCGGACAACGTTACGATACCATGTGGTCAAATGAGGCGCATGCCGCAAATGCGGGCGAACGGTAATTATTTGACTGAAGGGCTATTGCAGAACGCTACGCTCTCAACGGTTCAGGGAACCGTAGTCTCAGAGTTTAGAAGCATGCTCATCCTGGACACTGGCTCGAGTCAGGTCCGGGTCTTGCTTCCTAAAGACTGGACACTGGGCAACGAAGTCGTGGGCAGAGCTGCACTGTTCAACGGCACCTTTGTGAATCCTGGGCAGAGCGTGACGGTTAAAGTGTTGGAGAGCAACGTGTTCAGCAACGCTAACTTCAGCATCAACGTGATGGTCGGATACGAAGCAATCAACGCGACAAACACACACGCGTACGCGGTGCTACCCTTCAACATACAACCCGCTAGCTAGACTATCCTCTACTTCTTTTTTTGAAACGTTTCCTGTTCCTCGTTTAGCTCCATAAATCCAAAATGGAACAGGAGGACCTATTGTGCGTTATGTGAAGTCCGCCGATTTTGAAGAATAGGCAATTCAGGGCTTAGAATCTGGCTTGCCCCATCTTGCCCCCGCTCAGGCTTGCCGAAGGCCTCTGGCATCTGGCTTCTCTTCATCATTCTCACACAAAATAGAGAGGGCTCTCTTCAGGTTTTAGCAAGCTTTGAGGGTCAGTTAGGTTTGACCCCGTAGACCTTCACGCTTGATACGGTGTTTTCGAGTTTCTTGAGTTTGTCCAGGGGCATCTGTGAAGTCTTTACGATCGCTTGTGCCGTAGGATCGTTGGCCATGTTTTCGATTGGGAAGTAATTCTCTTCGACAACTTTGACTTCTTTAAAACCAGCGTCTCTTATCATTTGCAGGTATTTGTCTTTCATTTCGGCGCCTGAGAGGCATCCGATGTATGCTTGAACGTTTCTTCTTATGATTTCTGGAAGCTGTTTCAGAAGCACGATGTCTGAGACCATCAGTCTTCCGTTGGGTTTTAGAGCTCTGAAGGCCTCTTCAAACACGCGCTTCTTGTTCGGCGAAAGGTTGATCACGCAATTCGAGATAACAACGTCAACCGTGCCGTCTGCGACCGGCAGATTCTCGATTTCTCCAAGTCTGAACTCAACGTTCCCATACTTGCCTTTCCGGGCATTCTCTCTGGCCTTGTCAACCATTTCAGGCGTCATGTCCACGCCAATAATCTTGCCGCCCTTGCCAACTCTGTTTGCCGCTAGAAAACAGTCAAACCCTCCGCCGGAGCCAAGGTCCAGCACAGTTTGCCCTTTCTTCAGAGAAGCCAACGCGACAGGATTTCCGCATCCTAAGCCCAGGTTTGCGCCTTCTGGAACTGAGCCTATTTCTTCTTCAGTGTAGCCTATTCTCTTGGTGATCTCCTTGCTCACATCGGAGCCGTTGGAACAACAGGAAGTTCGTGTGTCGCAGCAGGACTTCTGTTTCTTGGCGATCTTTGCGTAGCCCTCTCGGACCATTTTCTTCACATTTTCTTCTTCCACATGGTTCACCTCCTACATGATGACTTGCACGCGCTATCTAGCAGGTCTTGGGCCTTGTCTTCAAAGGTCCAATCTTTCACTTGCAACCACATTGGTCGTCCTCCTCCAACCATTCTTTGACATCCTCTTCTGTCGAGCCAAACGGACAATCGTCCGACTTTTCCATGGGTTTTCCGGTAAGACTAGAAGCAAATTTGTCCATCTTGCCAAACGCGCCCCTTCTCACGACTCTCCCTATCGCTATTGCTTCGATGATCTCCTTCTTATCTACTCCTACTGACTGAGCCTGAGTGACGGCGGTCTTGAGACAGGGCTGGCAATTCGCGGTGACGGAAGCTCCGACTGCTATCAACAACTTGATTTTGTCTTCCATGTTAGATCAGTTCTTTTTTTACTACTACTTTTGAGTAGTAGAAAACTATTTAAGCGTTTTCTGACAACTGCTGATTAGAAAAAGGGGGAGACGCTCGCGAACATAACAGAAACGGTAGTTCGAGACAGAATGGTTTCACGGCTTAAAGAGCTTGAGTTGCCGACCCATGAAGCCTTGGCCTATGTTACGCTCTTGACGCATTCCAATATGACCGCGGGCGCGCTGTGCAAGGAAACAGGCATCCCGGACTCAAAAATCTACCATGCCTTAGATGGGCTCTCCAAGAAAGGCATGCTCATAGTTCAGAGAGGTAACCCAAACATCTATCGTCCCGTGCCGCCGAAGGAAGCCGTCGCCAGTCTAGAACAGCAGATGACCGAAGCGTTCAACGAGAAAATGATGGAAGCCGATGTTTTGGTTGACGTTTTGACGCCGATATATGAGAGCGCCGAGAAGTCGGAGGAACTGGAAGTGGCTTACATCATTCGGGGGCAAAAGAACATCATCAACAGGATGAAAGCCCTGATTGAAGCAGCCCGAAAAGAAATAACGATTTTCATTCCGTACCCCGCAGTTCTCAGAGAACTCAAGAAGTCGTTAACAGAGGCAGAGGAAAAGCGAAGAGTCAAACTGAACATCGCCGTGACGCAAGAGGTTTTCGACAAAGGAGACTCTTCAAACCTTGGAGATGTACGCTTACTCTGCTGCTCAGTTGGAATGCTCATCTCCGACATGAACACTCTCTTAACGCTGTCAGACTGGATAGACGAAACCGCCATGCTGACGCAAGACCACAACATGATTCGAGTTGCCAGAGACTACTACGACAACCCTGCCTGCTGCAAGGACATGTGCTAGCGCGAGCTTCGAAACTTTCAAACCCATGCCTTCTATTTTCTAAGACGATCGAAAAGGACAACCCGTAATATCCGTTGCACGTGATCTTTATCTCCAGCACATGCGCACATATCATCTGCAAAACAGTGCCTTCTCGTGGTCCTTGTTCGACCTAACTGCGCTCGTTGTGGGAAAGGTTTAAGGTTATCCGGGTCGTTTTGCCCTAGTCTAACAGTGAGGAATTTGGACTTAAGTCTCATGGGAGAGTCAGCCGCGATTCTCACATCATGCTTCTGGACGTGCAGCTCTATCCTTTTCACGTCGGCCGGCAGGAGGTTTGGTTCATTCAGTGTCAACGCGTATCGCACGATAATGGCCATTGGGCTTCTGATTCTTGCTCATGCCGTTTTGTTGGGTACCCTGCTGCCTCTTGCAAGCAGCGGACAATGGTTCTGGATGGGTGTAAGCGGCATCGTTGGGCTTGGCATCGGTGATTTCGGGTTGTTTGCGGCGTACGTTACGATCGGTCCGCGACGTTCAGTCCTGATTCAGTCTTCAGCCCCGATATTTGCATCATTAGGCGCGTACTGGATGTTGGGAGAGACGTTCTCACTGTTGTCTATTCTTGGGATAGCGGTCACGTTGACAGGTATCGCTGTAGTCCTGCTGGAGCGGGAAGAGAAGTCGGAAGAGAAGCTTGAGGCAAAGAATCGGAAGGCTTGGGGAGTGCTTTGTGGTTTGATTTCGGCGATGGGTCAAGGGTTCGGCGTTGTCCTGTCAAAGAAGGGAATGTACCTCGATACGAGCGTGGCGATGAATCCTGTGTCTGCAGCGTTGATACGGATGATGCTGGCGGGCTTGTTCATTTGGACGTGTGCTCTCTTCGCGGGAAAACTGTCGGGCCTGCACCGGGCCGTGAAGGACACGGTAGGAATGAAGTACACTGCTGCGGGTGCTCTAGTTGGGCCGTTCGTAGGCATGACGCTGTCAATGGTCGCTGTAGCCGATACTAAAGCAGGCATTGCGCAGACGTTGATGTCTTTGATGCCCGTCCTCATCATCCCGGTGGTGTGGATAATCTACAGAGAAAGGACCAGCTGGCGAGGCATACTGGGGGCATTCGTTGCCATCATTGGAGTGGCCATTCTATTCCTAGCTTGAAACTAAAGCGTGCTTGAGCCCGGTAGACAGCGAGCCAAAACGCAAGCCTAAATCAGACATTGTTTCAAAAGGCCAGCGTGTTGGTTGTCACGCATAGCTCACGGAGATGTCCATCTCAATCATCTCCTTTTCTGCTAACAACGATGAGACCTTGTCGCTACTCGTTTCCAAACGCATACCGCATGATTGCCTTGGTCTTAGAAGTGTTCTGGACTTCAACAAACCCGACCTTCTCAAACGAAGATATATGGCCAGTGTAAACGAGCGGGTCTTGCTGCTTCTTGTTTAAGCTGTTTGGATAGCCTTCTACAATCGTTGCTCCTTGCTTTCCAGCATAGCCTACAGCCGCCTCGAGTAATTTGGTTGCTACGCCTTGATGTCTGAAAGGTTTAGCCACGAAGAAGCATACAACGGACCACACTGGCTTGTCATCGACTCTCTTGAGAGTTCTGGATCTTTCCAACCTGGGATATTGCTCTCTAGGCGATATCGAGAACCAGCCGATCGGTTTGTCATCGGAATAAGCGAGTATGCCGGCAACCGTTCCAGATTTCACAATTGCTTTCATGGCTTCTCTGTTCTCTTTGCCTCTCTGTCTCATCCAATCTGATGCCGAAAGCCTCCACCACATGCACCAGCAAGCGCGACACGTCTTATCCCCTTCAAAAAGCGTCTGAAGATCTTGCCACGTTTCAGAAGTGAGCGGACGAAACTCCAAATCTGCGACCATGACTCGTTGCCGCCTCCTGTTCAGTCAGCGTTGTAAGTCTCTCTCAACGTTATTAACCATCCCTAAGAAGGGCGCCCGCCTCGACTAGAGCGCACCTCTTGTTTTCTCAGCACATAGATGACCCATGGCGCAATCCTCGTTTCATTGACCCACACGTACGGCTTACTCTCCTTTGCCAATGGTTTGTAGGTGTTGACCAGTTCAAGCCCGGCCCTCCTGTAGGTTTCTCGGTAAGACTCGTCCGTCCAGACAACATCCTCCACCGGCCTCTTATCTTCCAGGTCTGTTTGGATTATTCTCACTTTGTCTCCGCTCTTCGCATGTTGGTTTTCCGGAAAGTCTTTTGTGGAAAAAGACGCCCACTCATGCGTGTAGATCTCAGGTGACGAGACTAGGTTAACCAGGATTCCTTCAATGTTAAGCAGACGTCCAAGCTCTCTGAAATTCCTCACCTTTTTTTCCATGGTGGGAATGTTGTCGAACGTGAACGCGGACAGCACAAGGTCATAAGCATCGTCCTTAAACTGGCATAAGTCGCCCTCTTCGATCAGACGATAATCACCCTTGGAGTCCAGCTCTCTGCCCCTCTTCAGCATGTCCTCTGAAATGTCAACACCGACAACGTCGAGCCCAAGCTTCTGCAGAAAACGGGTCGAACGTCCAGCTCCACAACCAAAATCAAATGCTCTTCTCCCTTTGGCATATTCGCGTATGATCTCAGGCAGATCCCTGTAGGCCAAATAGTACGTGCCTGGAAACTCGAGCTTCGCGTAGGCTTCTGCACGTCTAGCATCCTCGTAGGAGTTGAAGAATTCCATATGCATATGCACCCGTCTCTTTGCTTATTTTATCTGTTTGCGTCTAGCGCGAGTCCTTTTTCGATTGGGTCTTTTTGTCCATGAGCTCAATCTAGAGCATTCTAAATCTCTGACTCTGATGCCCGCGTATGTGACCTTCATTTCTTCATTTCTTCCGAGCACGCCTCAATCTGATAAGGATCAAACCCTTTGTAGAATTAACGTTTTGAAGCTTCGTCCGCACTGCGAACTCTGATTTGCTGGAGAATGTTCATCGTGTCATACTCGACCCATTCTTCAACGATCTTTCCAGCTTTGATTAGGGTGATGTCTATGTAGGGGATGGCAATTCGCTTTCCAATTGCAGGAATACCCTTATACTCGCCCGTGTGTGTGCAATGCATTGTTATGCGGCTTGCGACCTTGTCTCCTTCAGCGATCTGGTCTTCCACAATGGCTTGGATGCTGGAGAAAGCATGAAAAAACACGAGTTCATCGCGTTTCCTCTCGTAAGAGTTCATCGGTTCTCCGCCTCCTCCGGGGTGTAGAACGTAGTGAGGGTCTATGAATTCCATTACAGCATCTGTATCTCCAGTGCCGTAGGCTTCAAAATATCGGCGAGTCACTGCTTTGTTAAGTTCAGACAACATAGTGTGCGTAAGTTGCCATTCACTGGTATTTATTGATTTGGCGTCCGCTCTCATTACAATGGCGCGTATGTCTGTTCCTAAATTCGTTTGCAAAGTATTTTATGCTTCTGGCTTTGCTCCGTCGATGGATTGTGATCTGCCATGAGATGGGAGAGAGCATCGGTAGAAGGCGCGTCCCAACTCTCACACTAGAAAAACGGAATTTGGGAACACGCACGCGTGCTACTCACAACGTTGATGATGACTCGCACGACTGGAACTAGGGGACCTGATAGTTTTCTTTTCCATTCTGGTTTTGTCTGGGGATCGTTATGGTGAACTGTGCTCCTTTGCCAGGCTCGCCAGTCTCTTGTATGGTCCATCCGTAGACTTCCATCATCTTCTTTATCAGGTACAATCCAAGGCCAGTGCTGCCACCCGTACCGTATCCTTCTTGGAAGAGGTGAGGCTTGTTAGCAGCCGGTATGCCCACACCATCATCCTCGTAGATTAGTCTTAACGTGTCTTCCCCTGTCTTCTCATAGCGCACCGTTATCGCAGTGGTCTTCTGACCATACTTCAGTGAGTTGTGGATCAGGTTGTAGAACAGCTGACTAAGTAACGAATCAGCCAAAACGGTCAGGTCTTGACAATTGTTTGTGATTCTTATTCCTCTCATGTCTGAGAACTGGGAAACGGCTTCATCAAAGGCTTTTCTTGGTTCCATCGGACCGAGGTTCTCGATGCCCAGTCGTTCGTAGGCGGTTGCGAAGTCAAAGATCTTGGCTACTTGTTGGCACGCAGACTCAGCTTCGTCCAAGTATTTCAAGGCTTCAGGGCTACCCGACAGGTGCTTCTTCGCCAAGTACAGGTTTCCCTTGATTGCTGTGAGCTTGTTGCGAGCATCATGACGAGTCAAGCCACCGATCACGTGCAGTTTTTCATTGACCGTCTCCAGCATTTTTTCAGTGTTCTTCAAGTCAGAGATATCATGGTACGTCACAATGATCCCTGCGATTTTGCCCGAACTCTTTATCGGAGCGGCAGACGCGGCCACTGGAACTAAAGACCCGTCTTTCCTTCTTCTGATGGTATCTCGGTAAACGTATTCTTTCATGGCTTCCTTGTCCAGTGCATCTCCTTCTTTTGTTCTGCTTTCTGGAACCACAACATCGTTGATGCGTTTTCCTTTGATTTCTTCAAGGGAATACCCAAAGAGTTTTTCAAATCGGGGATTTATGTCCAAGACGCGACAATCTGGTCCGAGGTAGGCGGTCGCTTCAGGATTGTTTCTGAACAGGCCTGCGAATTTTTGCTGGCTCTCCAGAATCAGCTTCTCCGCCTTCTTGCGGTCGGTAATATCCACGATTATCGCTTGGAAACCAACGGTTTTCCCGTTGATTGCGAGTCTTGTAGGTTTTGACATGAGATGTAGAATGTGTCCGTCCTTGTGCAGCACCCTGAATTCAAAGCTGTACGGTTCTTTCCGCAGGAGAATAGCTCCGAGGAACAACCGTGTTATCTTTCCTCTATCCTTTGGGTGCAAGAAGTCTTTGAATGGGCGATGAAGCAGTTCTTCCGTTGAGTAGCCTAGCAATTCTGCCAAAGCTTTGTTCAAATAGGTGAAGCGTCCTTTCAAGTCGCTTGTGGCGATGGGCACACTCGTTTTTTCAACTAGACTACGGAATCTTTCTTCTGATTTGCTTATTGCCTCTTCGGCACGTTTGCGTTCGGTTACGTCTCTCAGAATCACTTGGACGCCGATGATGTTGCCATCCTTCACAATTGGGTTGGCCCTGTATTCTGCAGTTAGGTCTGCTTGCGGGGTCTTAATTCCTGTTTCGTTCTGGACAGATTTTCCCTGCGCTACTTGTGACAGATCGTTAATGATAGTTGGCCAGTAAGGCTTCAGAATGAACCTTGAAATGTTCTTACCAATGATTTCCTTCTTTTCGTAGCCGAACCTTAGGATGGCATTGTTAACGGATGTCACGTTTCCTTGCAGGTCAAGCGTGACTATTAGATCTGTGGCGTTTTCGAACAGCTCTCTGTATTTCTCTGCGCCTTTCAGAAGCTCTTCTTCTGCTTTCTTACGTTGAGTGATGTCTATGAAGGTTGCCTGCACCGCAGGTTGCCCGTTATATTGGATTCGATTTGAAGTTAAGGCAATCCAGAGGATAGTTCCATCTTTTCGGATCGCTCTGTACTCGTTGGTTGAGACAGATGGTTTTCCTTCGAATCGTTCTTTGAGTCGGGTAAAGAAGATGTCTCTGTCATCGGGGTGTATCAGGCATATGATTGAAATGGAAGCAAGCTCCTCCTGAGAATAGCCTGAAATTGCGACCATAGCAGGGTTGACAAAAACTAGTCGAGGAGGAACGCCTTGAGCTATCGCTATTCCTTGCAGAGACTGTTCCACAAGCGAGCGGTACTTGGCTTCTGACTGGGCAAGTGCCTCTTCGGTTTCCTTGCGTTCAGTGATGTCTTCAAGTTCTGCAACGAACATGCGAGGTTTGCCGTGTTGGTCGCGTATTGCGCTGACCTTGACTCTTCCAACTATCACGTTTCCGTCTTTTTTGATGTAGCGTTTCTCTTGAACGAAGAAGGATTTCCTGCCTGCGCCAAATTCCATCTTTGCAATGCTTTCTTTAATGTCTTCAGGATGGGTGATGTCCATGAACGTCAGCTTTCGGAGTTCTTCTGTGTACCCGAGTATTTTGCAGAACGTATCGTTTGCACTTACGAAGTGCTTGTCCGCATCTGACGTGGCTATCCCGATAGGTGCGTTAATGACTATTGCCCTAGACTGTTCCTCGCTTTCCGTCAGCGCCTTCTCCACACGTTTCCGTTCAGTGATGTCTCTCATTATTACTTGAAGCCCTACCACCTTGCCGTCTTTCATCAATGAGCCAGGGTGAACCTCCGCCCAACGACTTTCTCCGTCTCTCCGAACATAAGAGAATTCAATCGGCGAAACTGACTTTCTCTCCATCACTGAACGGAACAATTCCATAAACCTGGGAATGTCCTGCGGTCGAACAGACTCAATCTTCGTGAAATGCCTGCCAACAACTTTATCCGAGTCATAGCCTACTATCTTCAGAAAACTATCGTTGACGGATGTGATTGTGCCGTTCAAATCCACGGCTATGATCCCATCAGGAGCCAACTCAACCAAGCTTCTGTATTTTTGCTCAGATTCTCTGATTTTTTCCAGTGCAGTTTTTCTCTCCACCGCCTGTCGCACTGCATGAGCAAGCTCCTTGTAGACTGTTTCAGGATCCCCGCTTTTGTTGAGGTATTGATCAGCCCCTAGGTTCAGTGCTCTGATGGCAATCTCTTCCCTGCCTTTTCCAGTGAACATGATGAACGGAATCGTGTTTCCTTTCTCTCTCAGCTCCTTTAGAAATTCGAGACCATCTTTCTCGGGCATCTGATAGTCAGAAACGACGACGTCGTATCTTTCCGTCCTCAGCTTTGTCAGGGCCTCGTCAACGGATACAGCCGTGTCAACCTGGACGGGTGCTTCCATCTCCAGACACTGCTTAGTGACCTTGACAAAGCCAGAATCGTCATCAACGTGCAGAACTCGAATAGGCTCCTTTTCGTTCAATTCCACTAGTGCTTCTGCGATAGGCTCGGCAGTGGATTCAGTCATCTATCCATCTTCCATGCTATTAGATGCTTGAAACACAGAATATTGACAAGAAAGTCCAACCGTTGATATAGCAATTATGAAACTGCAATCAATACGCAAGATCGTTGCTACTGATCTTGACTCACGCTTGGTCTACAAAAAGCTTTCAAGAAGGCGACTTCCACGGGCTAACGTTTAGGCTAGAACCTTTTTCAGGCGTCGTCTGTTCTTATTCAGCTGGCTGAGCGCTACCATCTGTCTGAGCGTTGGTACTTGACGACTGGAGTGCTCTCTTTTTCGCGAGCGGCCTCTGTGGAGATGCGCAGGTACTCGTTGGTCTTCTCTTCTAGGAGTCTTCTTATTTTTTGCAGTAGTTCTGTTACCTCGAAGGGCTTCAGTACGTATCCGTCTGCTCTTTCGTTGACGGCTTTCATGGCGCTTTCAAGGCTGGGGTGTCCCGTGATGATTATCCTGATCATTTTCGGCTGTATTCTTTTCAGTTTGTTGAGAAGTTCGGTGCCTTTCATGTCTGGCAGTTCGATGTCGATGAGGGCGACGTCAAAAGAGGATTTCTCACAGGTCTTGACTGCCTGCTTGCCGTTTTCCACGGCTTCAACCAGGTATCCCTCGTCGCTGAGGACCGTTGAGAGCATGGTTCTCACTGCGACGTCATCGTCAACGATGAGGATGCTGGTTAACAGAGCCGTCACCGTGCCCTTTTTCGTCCGCTTCGCTGCAACCTTTCGAATTGTTCTTCAGGTGAGATATGTCATTTGTGAAGTTGAAATATGAACTAGCTTGCTGCATGCTGCAATTCATCGAAGCGTGGGTGTGCCAGAGATTCGCTCGCCCGTTGCCTAGCGCACGCTTGCTTCGGTCCTAGTCATGTTGATGTTGTCGTTGAAGAAGCAGACTGGGAGCGAGTCGTTCAGCTTCGTGTAGATGCTTGCGTGTTGCTTATACGTTTTGCATATACGTTTTGCATATACGTTTTGTTGATTTGGTCGTGTGTCGCTTTGAAGTTGTGTGTGCCGCTCCGGTTGTTCGGCTCAATCATTGTGACTGTCTGAGTTGGGGTAGCTGTGTTGTTTAACCGTGGAGAAAACGGCTTCAGTGGCGTTGTCTTCGAAGGAGTTTGATATCCACCAAGTGTTCTGTGGGAGGAACCGCGTGTTCCTGAAGGAGAGCTATGAGCAACCTCGTATCAAGTGTTCACTAGGCGAAGACTCATGGACCTTCGTTTGAAGCTCATGTTAGGCGGGGTTCTCGCACTTCTCCTCGGTTTGGCCTTTTCCATTCCGCTTCTGGTTTCAAACCTGAGGCCGGTGACGAGTATAGAATTGATTGTGGACGTCAAGTACGCATATTTCGGCGATCAGGTGTTCAGCCAGAATATTTCGGGTCTGTGGAGAAATGCCAGCAACCCTCAGGAGTACATGCGCCATCATATCACGTACCTCATCGTGCTCAACATCACGAACCGCTCTGACAAACTCGCGTACGTCGAAGAGCTCGAAGCGGCCGCGGGCCCGATGATTCGCGTCGAAAACGGCGGCCCTCAGATGCAAAACCCCGTGGTGTACGATGTTCGAACAGTCAAATGGTACCCCGGCTGGGACCAGTACTGGAGTCCTAACGAGTCTAGGCTGGTCGCTCTGACCGGAATGGTCGACGTTTTTGAAACGGTCTACCTGTCACTGACGAGTGGAACCATCTACGTGTACGGGCGCGTTGAAGCCCAGCCTAATGGAGAAGGAGCCTATTCCGTCGGATTAAGCGTCAAGCAGGTGCAGCTACAAGCGTATGGCAGAGAGTTCTTATACAATGCTCTAATATCTGGAAACCAGATGTTACAGATCGGCAACGGCTTCGACGTGTCCGTCCAGTCGAGGAGTTGACAGGCTGAACGCTGACGAAGAGCTTGAGGGCACCACCCTCAAGGTGTACGTCTACCTGATGGGAAAGGGGAAGCCTCAAGGCCCACGGGACGTTATGAGAGACTTGGGACTCAGCAGCCCCAGCGTGGCTTACAGGCACCTGCAGAAACTGGAGAATCTCGGGTTTATACAGAAAGACAGCTATGGGCAATACGCAGTCAAAGAAAAGGTCAGCATCAAGGGCCATCTCTGGGTCGGAAGAAACCTCGTCCCCAGGTTGATATTCTACTCCTTCTTCTTCCTGGGCATCTTGACCGCAGAAATCATCATAATAGCTGTACGGCTTTCAGCAGCCGAAACCCCAAGGTTCGACTTCGTATTCCTCACAGTCACAACAGCAGTGACCATGCTGATATTTCTCCTCGAAGGAATGAAACTGCTCCTGAAAGTCAAAAAAGAATGACAACTCTACTGCGCAAAAACCCCCCACTTTAACAGTCTAAGCACAAGCAGGCAGCACACCTGCTAGCGCAGTGGAAGGGCCAAGAATTCTAAGCCGTGAGCAACAGCTTAGGAAAAGAACAGAAAGGTTTCTGCAAAAGGCTGGCGTTTTTGTTGTAATCCGACAAGGTTGGAATTGGGCCTTGACAAGTTTTGCTTTTGACGTTTGGGGAGAGGTGGAGGCGATGGAGAACGAAAAAACACATTGGATGTAGCATATGCCTCATGCTCAATTTGTCGAAGTTGCGTTTTGCGCGCGTCTCTACGACAAGTGGGCAGGTAAGGGTTAGTCTTTGGGGCCTTTGAGCCAGCCCTTAATCCCTACTTCCTTTTTCTTTTCCTTTGGTTTGGTCTTTGCAGTTTTGGAATGAAGAGTGATTCCCCAGCAGCTGAAGGCATGAATGTAAGGCTCCTGGATAAGATGAGTGAATGACAGTTCGCCGTATGCCAAGAATCCTATTACCTGTGTTGATGAAAGCCCTTCTTTCAATATCTCAGCCTCAGTTCCCGACCTGCATCCAGCCATCAGCTCAACCATTCTTCTGTTAATGCAGGAAACGAGGATGGTGGCATCGTTTCTGCTGAAGCCTTGGTCTTCTCTCAGCATATCGTACACGCGGCGAGCACCTTTCTGCACCTTCTCACAATCGCCTATGACAAAGTAGCCAGGCATCTCAGGCGTGTAGCTTCGGATTGGAAACATGAGTTCAATATCTTCTCCTACCATTCGCATGCCGGCAACACAAGCATAGTTGTCAAAAGGGAAGGCAAAGGCGTATCTGGCCACAACAGGATTGAATATCAGTAACCTTTTCTGTGCTTGAGAGAGTCGTATTGCTTCCTGAATTGTTTCCTTATCGACTGTTGGAAGGCTTTTTTCTTTGGATAGTTGAACTTCGTTTTCATAGATCACTTTGGCACACTTAGTGAGGGGATCTTCGTTGCCGATGCGTTTGACGTACTTGAAGCGAGGTTCCTTCTCGCTGTTGAAATGAAATGTGTGTTGTCTTCCAATTCTCGTTATGGCGTTCACATCTAGGCCGAAAGAGGTTTCACACAGGTTGGGAATCAAGGCACAAACGGCTTCTCCATTAAGGACTTTCAACTGTGAATGCTCTTTCAGCCTCCCATAGAACTGATGACAAAGCTTGGCAGTCAGTCCATCACCGCTGCTTCCGCCTATCACGTTCATTATCCTTGCCTCCCGAGTGCTGCCCATGAAATTGGCGATTCCCTCCGCCAAGAAATGTTCGTAACCTGGAGTGTCAACCTTCGACCCTTGAGTCAGCACAAGCAGAGTCTTTCCCATGTGAAGATGCTCTTTGCTAGCGGTCTGCTGAGTGAAGTCGACCCATGCGTCACGCGTCATTTCCCTCCCCTGCTCCCCTGCTTCCTGTGGCGTTCGAAGACCCCAAGTTCGTCCCACGCCTATCGGAAGGTCCGTGGCCAGAGCTAAGAGAGACAAACCGTTGTAGCCTATTCCCGAAATCTCCTTCAGTTCAAGGTCCTCATTTTCTAATTCTCCACCAGTCGTGTGACCGATGAATCTGAGCTGGTCTGCAGCGTGTTTCTTGAATCTGTCTCCTATTGCTCTAAGAATTGATTCACGTATCAGGGCGTCCTTCTCTGCAGGTTCCCCTCTGTAACTCAGGTACAAGATCAACAGTTTCACATCTTCGAGACTGCAGTCGCTTTTCAGAAGGTCTGTTTCAAGCTTGTCAAGACCCGTTCCGATTAGTTTCTGGGCTTCTTCTGGACCGTTTCTTTTTCTCAGCTCCAACTCTCTTTGTGGGTCAGTCTCCAGCTCGTTCAATGTGTGTGCATGAGCGGCGAAACCCGCGAAAAAATGATCATCCATACGACATCCAACCCAGTATTGAGCTTGATCAAGTTAGCAGGCCTTAAAAAGCTAACTAGGCGTGGTCTACGGCCTTTGCAGTCATAGTATTCCTGCCTTGACCCAGAGCAGTTTCTGTCGATAATGGCAGAACTAGTCTTGCAGAGTTTTGACGTTAAGCATGGGAATTCAATTATGCAGAAGTCTCAATATGCGCTAAAGCGCACGCCTATCGACGCTTTTTAAGTGACTTTTTTTCCATGTCCAATTCGAGGAAGACTTCCCCCATTGTCCATTTGCCCATGAATTGCTTAAAACCGTGTCTTTCATAGAGTCGTCGTGCGTCAGGACTAGCTGTAGATGTCTCGATTCCGACTGCTCCCTTCCTTACAGCATCGTCTATTGCTCTGTCAAGAAGGAGAGAGCCGATTCTCTGGTTACGGAATTCTGGAGCGACATAGAAGCACGTGATGAAAGCGTTCAAACCACCATCAACTACGTCTTCATGCATTACGTAGTGAACAAAACCTATGACCGTGCCTTTTCGGTCAGCCACAAGTAGTTCCTTGTTTTCCATAGCCCGCTTGATTGACAATTCTCTAGGGACTTTCCAATCTAGCCATTCCGTTAATGTCTTGCTGATGGTCGAGATGTCCTTCTTGGTCGCTTGACGGATTCTGATTGTCTTTCGCAAGCTGCATTGTAACCTCCCTCAAAGACCATTCTACGCTATCTTGCCACAAATAGGTTTTCTTCCGCAGACGAACGCGTAAGGGAGCAAAGTCTTGTTGTTGGTTGGTTTGGGGTAAAGTTTCATCCCAAAACCCAAAACTGGAAAATGCGTTGTAGTGCAATATGTTTTAATGGATTTGGCTGGTGCATGTGGTTCTCCAACAGATTTATCTATCAGTAAAACTATTCGAGATCTATAGCGTTTTTTTGACGGCAACGTTTTTGTAACAAACTGTAACTTGAAGCTGCTTATGGCAATGCTGGAAAGTCCATGAAATGTAACAAGTGGAACCACCATCGTCTACGTTACTAGTTCTTGTGGTTCTTGGTGACTTTAGACAGCAGAAAATAGCCCGGAAGAACCGCAAACCCGAAGGCTCCCCATATGCCCCATACCACGTTTTTGTTGACCAACATTCCGTAAATGCTAAAGACTGTGATTGAAGCCGTTGAACCTCCTATTCCTGAGAACAGTCCCATCACGGCAATGTATCTTCCCCGCATGTCTCCTGGTGCAAGATTAGCGGCAAAAGCCGAAGCCGCTGGGTAGAAGATTATTTCCCCCAGCGTCAGAACGGCAATGGCTGCCAGGAATTCGATGAAGTTCGAGGCAACCATGAAACAGGTGAATCCGGCGGCAAAGAATGTCTGAGCGATAATGAAGGCTTTTGCGGGACCTATTCGCACTGTGCCCAGCCTGATGGGGATTTGGAGCGTTACAACCATGGCGCCAGCTATCGCGGAGAGAGTGCCAAAGACGTACGGTTCGAAGCCGAGGTGTTCGGTGTAGACGGAGAGCAGGCTGTAGAACTGCACGTAGAGGAAGTTCGTCAAGGACATCATGAGGCAGAAGAGCATGAAGACCTTGTCTCGGAACACTGAAGCAACATCATATGATGGCGCATTGCGGCCCTGTTCAGGCTTTGATTCTCTGATCAGCAAGCTGACGCCAGCTGCCGCTGCACCCACAAGAACAGCGCAGTAGAAGTAGAGCACAGAGAATCCGCTTGTGCTTGCGATCAAGCCTCCGATGGGCAATCCGACCATGAAGCCGACGTTGCCGATCATGTAGTCAAGACCGTAAGCGTGCTCTCTTTTCTCCGGCTCAACCAGGTCTGCGATCATCGCGCTGTGAGCGGGTTGGTAAAGCGCCATCACGATCGACAGAGCTGTGAAAAGTAACAGGAACTCTGCATAAGCGCGAGCGTACGCGAAGCCAACGGTCAGCGCAACCTGTGGAACCAGTGAGAACAGCATTATTCTTTTTCGCCCAAACCTGTCACACAGGTGCCCTGCCGCTGGAAGAGCGAAAATGCTTGTGAGTCCGCCTATCGTCAGCATCAGGCCGACAAGCGAAGGGTCAAATGCTAATCCGCCGCTCTGAGTTTTCCCAGCCAAGAACATGGCAAGATAAGAAAAGGAAATGTTCCTTCCAAGCGAGAAGAGGAAGCCCAGAAAAACCAAGATGTAAACCTGAGAGGACAAACCAGAGAGGCCTGCCTTCGAAAAAAGACGTGAAAACCTTTGAAGCCTTCGTCCATGGCGGATGCGGCCCCTCGACTCATCTTTTCCCAAGCTTACGCACCGTACAAGGTTGAACAAGGTTCCTCATAAGATATTCACCGTTTTGCATGGAAAAACAGCCCTCTGATGCCGGTTAACGAATTGCCTAACGACGTAGGCTGGAAAAGTGGAGAAGCACAAAGAATGGTTAACTCAAATATGAGCAAATGTGAGCAACTAACACGTGCTTTTTCTGAAATATGTGATTTGCATTCTGATCATCTCAGTGCAGATCTTCCATTGGCCTTTTCGAAGTTTTTGTTCACGATGTGGTAGACTGCCCATCCTCCTAGAAGGCCGGCTGGGTCTTTGAGCGATTTGAAGATCTGTTTCAGTTGTTTCTGAGAAGTCTTTGTTTCACTGGGCTCGTACAGCATGTTCCGTCACTTTTTCAAGAAGTTTTTCTGCGGCTTCCGTGCATACGCCGCCTTCTTCGAACAGGTCAACGATTAGCTGTGGCACAGACACAATTTCCAAGTCTTGCCGCTTGAACGAGTTATAGAAAACGTGAGAATCGGTTGTGAGCAGTCTCATGTTGCCTTTTCCAACGAGGCCTTCAATAATTGTTATGTCGTGCCATTTTTGTTTGTCTTCGGTCTTGACATAGAAGTCGGTTCGCGAAGGGAATAGGTAGTGCTGAACCAGGTTCTCTGCTTGGTATGTTGTAAGTGCATATGGTAGTTGGGCTTTTTTGATTAGGCTGATTGGGTCTTTGCACATGTACTCCTGCTTTTGAGGTTTGGCTTTGACACTGAGCCAGTACTTCACAAGACCAGAATAGTCTGTGACTTCCGTGTCTTTCACGAATTTTGACTCTTCTAGCTTGCCTAGGAACTCATGAAGCCAAGGAAATGAGCACTCTGCTTTTTTGGCCAGTCTATACTTTGTGAGTGTACCTTCTGGCTCGTTGAGGAGCACACGTATCACACGTTCTCGAATTACGCCTCTGGTTTTCACGTCTACACCCGCAGTATATCGGTAACTCTTTGCATTTAAATAGGTTACCGATATATCGGTAACTCGCCACTCATAAATACATTACCGATACATCCGCGCGAAACAATCTGAGGACAGGTCTTGCTGCAATGTTTTTATGAAAATGTTGCCTATTAAATACAGGTAGGGGCTTTTGATTTGACAGAAGATAAAAGCAGAGCGAACGAAATAGTCGAGTTTTTGAAGGGAACTTGGGTGACGAGAGACGTTACTGTCACCCCTAACCATGAGGTTAAAGTGGAAGAATACAGGGAGATAATGAAGATCAAGGACTCTGAAACACTCAGTATCACGGCTCTGGGAGTTGACAAGGGGCAAGATGTTACAAGGGACATGGTCATAAGACTAGTGGGCAACAAGGTGGTCTTGTCCCAGAGGGATTTTTCTGCCGAAGGCGTGAAGAAAGGAAATTTCGTTTCAGTCAGAGGAACCCATGACGATCTTGTGTACGACTTTCGATTATACCTCTTAGATGGCAAATACGTTTTTCAGAAAGACATCTGGAGAGAAGGCAAAATAGTGGAAGTCCAGATGTCCATTCTTCTGCGAAGAAGCAAGTAACAGACCGTAGAAAAACACGATACTCAAAACACTGCAGAGTGGGCCAGTAGGTGGGAAAGTCTGGCTTGTTGGTTGAAACGCTGCTAGAGTGAGCGACATCTCCCGAAATTCCCGCCAAATAGCGGGTTTTTGAAACATCACTGATATACCGAATGAATGAAATTAATCATGTGATTAGTCAAGAACCTTGATTTGGTTTTTCTTCCTTAGGTTTTCTTGACTCTTTAGGTTTAGGGAAACCCTTACGAAGGTTTTCTAGTTCTTTTGGCATCCACTTATGCCGAGTCCAAGAATAAGCAACACAAAGAAATGCCAATATAATCAATAGAAAAACTTCCATCAAGTGCCAGTTCCACTCAAGATAAGATTCTGCTTCAAGCGGTTTTTGTTAGTATTTTTGGTTCTTTCCATTCTTCTCTGAGGATGCTGAAGATGAACATGTCTGTCTTTTCTCCTCTGATTAGAGCGAGTTTTCTCAAAGTGCCTTCTCTTTTAAACCCAACTTTTTCTAGAACCTTCTGAGAAGCTACATTTTTGGTGTGAGTAGTTGCTTGTATTCGAGCAATGTCCTTCGAAAGAAACAGATAATCTACCATTAACTGCGTAGCTTCGGTGCAGTAGCCCTTCCCTCTCTCACTTGGAACAAGACCATATCCTATTTCCTGCATTTTCGCATAGGGTGCAAGCATGTTAAAATGCCAAATGTGACCAATTTTGCTTCCGTCTTTCTTCTCGATGATAAAAACCTTCGTTTCGAAAAGGGTACTCTCGCCTGACTTCTCAATCTCAGCCCTAGACATCTGCAACGGCCTAAGATATTCACCGCCGAATTCAATGTTGTTACACCATTCTGTAATTAGTGGTAAGTCCTCTTTCTCCATTACCCTCAGATTTACATTCTTACCTTCAAGCAATCCGAACACCAATCCAAATAGTCAAGTCGGTTCAGCATTAACTTTTCCGCAACATCATTAGGTTTGTTTATCTGGTTCTACCCTAACGCTGAGAGGTCCAATCCCAGCAAGGGATGGCAAGATGTGTGATAATAATTGCTCTGCACTAAGTAGCCGAACTTTACTGTTTGGATTGGTTTGTGTCCAACCATTTTTCTCTTTATGGTATCTTTGTATATAGCCATGTTTAGTTGTGATGTAGATTGTGCACTCATTATTCTTCAACTGAATTCACCAATCCACACGGTATCCTTCGGTTCTGCTATAACTTTTCCGCAAAACCAAAACTGGCTTAGAAAAAATATGTCGAAAGCGTAGAACGGAAAAAAGCTAAACTCCAAGGGTCAAACTGGCTTGAAAAGAGTGGTAGAGGAATGTTGCAGCAGAAAATGCGCTTTTGTTAACTCTTCGGGACTTGAATGATGGAAGATTTTCCTGAATTATTAGCACAATTCAAAATGGAAGAATAAAGACTTCTGTGAAAAATGGGAAGGTTGTTGTTTCTTAGAGTTATGTCAGTCTACAGGACCACGAGTAATCTTTGTGGGTTCAGGTAGTATGTCGAATACTTTTACTTCGATATCACTCACGGCTGGATTGTTCTTTGTCGCTGCAATGATTTCTCCTTTCAGGTACGCCTCTACTGAGGCATCGTCTTTAAACAGGTAGATTCCACCTGCTGATTTTTCAGCCTCATTCATAAGCCAGACCTTCCATAGAAGCCCCTTGACGTTTGCGATGGGTTGGGCACCTTGTAGAAAGACTTGCTCAACCTGTGGTCTTGTCGCCTTGAACTTAAAATCTATCTGCAGAATCTTCTTCATTTCTCTTTACCCTTCAATCTGTTGTTTAATGGAAAGTTGTATTTAGCTTTTCCCAATACCCCTAAGAGTTAACAGAACCGAAAATGCAAAGGCTTAAATTGACTGATTTTTATTTTCAAATCGAAATGGATTCTTCAAAGTTAATGTTGACTGCTTTGAGGTTCGATGAAAGAATTAACCAGCGAGACTTAGAAGGCTTAGCTGAATTAATGACCGATGACCACACCCTCATAGTCATAGCAAACAACAAAGGAGAGACGACTAAAGGCAAAAACGTTGTGAAAGAGGGTTGGAGAGAGTTCTTCAAGAAATACCCGGATTACAGAAACATATTCACCTCTGTAACAATTCAAGGCAATGTTGTCGTTATGGTTGGCTACTCCACGTGCTCTTTCAAACCTCTCGATGGTCCAAACATGTGGACAGCAAAAATACGCGGTGCCCGCATCTCCGAATGGAGAGTATGCTGGCTAGACGAAAGGTAGAAACAAGCCTCCATCCAACGCGCACACTCTTGCGAAGGCAAGATTCAGAACGGAAATCACTCATCACAGGACCGACTCCTCCCGAAACAGCGAGTAACTCTCGCTTTTTTGACCGTGCGAGTAGTTACATGACAGAAGGCGAAATTTAACCAATAAGTTAAACGGATTCGCCACACGTGCGCTGGGTTACATTTAAAACCTCTTAGGTTGAACACATTGTACGAGGTATTAGCGTGAGTGGAATTAGTCCATTCAAGAAATACACTGCTGAACTCGTCGGGACAATGGTGCTGGTGTTGATGGGCTGCGGAAGCGCCGTGATTGCAGGCAAAAACTTTTCGAGCTTAGGCGGTAACGGCACTGTAGGCATTGCTTTAGCTTTTGGTTTAGCTGTGCTCGTGATGGTTTACGCGATTGGAGGCATCTCTGGCTGCCACATAAACCCCGCTATTTCAATCTCCATGTTGGCTGCTGGTAAATTAAGCGTCAAAGATACTGTAGGATACGTAGTTTTCCAGTGCATAGGCGCCGTAATTGGTGCAGGGCTACTTTACTGGATCGCTATCGGTAACCCCGCTTACAGCTTAGCGAGTAATGGTCTGGGACAAAACGGGTATGGTGTAGCTTCTCCAGCTGGTTACTCCATGACTGCCGCGTTCATTGCTGAAGTCGTGTTAACATTCATATTCCTTCTTGTCGTTTTCGGCGCAACAAGCCAGAACGCGCCGAAAGGATTTGCTGGAATAGCCATCGGGTTAAGCCTAACGCTTATTCACCTTGTGGGAATACCCATAACTGGCACATCGGTTAACCCTGCTAGAAGCTTAGGTCCCGCAGTCATCGTCGGCGGCACGGCACTTAGCCAGCTTTGGTTGTTCTGGGTAGCTCCCATAATCGGTGGACTCTTGGCAGCAGCAGTATGGAAAATCCTAAAGTAACAAAATAGGCGCGCGCTAACCGTAGAAAAAACCGCTAAAAGCTCGCTATTTCTCCCGCATCTTCCCCGATTTGTTTTTGAGAATCGGGGTCTTGGTAGGGGTACCCTTACTATGTAGACCTAGGTCTACTGAACGCTATCATTCGTTGAAAGGTTCTCTAAGAATGCCATAGGCTAGTATCGGGTCTGCAATGCGATATTTGCTGTCGGCCTTTTCAATGAGACTGGCCTTGATTAACCTGCTAAGGCTCACCGAAGCAAACGCAAATAGTTTTGTTTTCAAACTGCATCCGTCGTAGCCACGGACTTTTCGTCTTTTATGGCTTGTGAAAGAACAAGTCAATGCGAGCGTTACCAAAAAGCTGATATGACCTTTAGAAATATAACAACAAGAGGATTGCAGGCAGGTAGTCCTGGAGTCGCTCATGTCTTTGCCTTCATACCTTGAGGTTCCTGTGGTTTATCAAGAGGATGACTTCTCATGTGTTCCTGCTTGCATCAAAATGGTGCTAGAGTTCGTTCGTACTCAAAATCCAGGTGCCTATGTTCCTAATGTTGAGACCCGAGAAATCGGGGAGACGATAGGCACCGATGAACTCGGAACATCCTTGGATGATGTGAAGAAAATCAATGACAAGCTTCTGAAAACAGTTCCGTCTGTCGAATTCGTGACAGAAATGAACTGCAGTTTCTTTGAGATTGAGAAAGAAATACTGCAGGGTAAGCCTGTAATTGCGTGGATCAAAATTCCATACTCGCATTCAGTCGTGGTAACAGGGTTAGATACGACTTTGTTGATTGTTTACTACAATGATCCGCAAAGGGGGAAAAGGCAGATGGAGATGGGAAAATTCATATCTTGCTGGGGAGAGGTAGACAATACGTTGATAAAAGTTAAAGTAGGCGAAAAGCTACAAAGAATCATGCCGGAATACGTTCCGAAGACCGAGCAAAGGGATGGGGAGAGATGAGCGTTCTGCAGCAAGTTGCCAAGAAATCCAGAGAATATGTTCTGAGTCACTATGGCAACCTTCTCTCCATAGATGAACCTGTCTTTAGTGAAAGGGAAAGACTCTGGAAAGTCAAGTTGAAGACAGATTACCCGAGATTGATCAAGAATGACAATCCAGAAGAACGGTTTGTTCGCACGCTTCTCATCAAAGACATAGGAACTGTATGTGTCAACGAAGAAATGGCAATAGTCAAAGACTGCTCCACTTCAAGAAGCCAGTGTGTGGGCACTCTTAGAACACGTTTGAGAACATGGGAAGAGCGAGCCGAGAGTATCATAGTCAAGACTTCGGCGTTCCAACTTGCAGGCACCGGCATGGCCCAAGTCTTTCTAAACCCTATCAGGACTATCTTGTCGAATTTCCTTGAAGAGGAGACGACTGTAATTTCGTTTGAAGAACTGGAAGCGCTAAGGGAAAATTATCTCAAATGGGTCCGTTTGCTGGAGGATCTGCAGCTGCTACGAAAAGAGCAGGAAGGATACACGTACGGCAACATTTTCACCGAAATGAGGAGGAAAGCGAAGGATGATTCAGAGTTCCTCACTCAGGTTCTGGCATACGTCGTGAAGGAGCGCTACCCAATGCTCAAAGAAGTATTCCATCTCAGGCAATTTGAGACCCTTGTACATCTGGACAGTTGCTATTACATGCCCGCGTTAGAAGCTGAGAAGATTCTCTTGTTAAGAGCCGAATCACTGTTTAACCGCTACATTGCTCAGTACCGAGCGCGGTCAAAACTTGAACTGCGAGCTGGCCTGCTTGAACTGTGCAACTCAGATGCTTTGAAAAAGAAGAATGAATACTATTTTGGAAATGAACGTCTCTTCCAAGAAATGCTCGAAACGTCGAAGGAATTCTTCGACCTTTCTTCACCTAAGATTTGAGCGTGCGCCGGTGTTAGCTAGCATCCGGATCGTTGATTAATCAATGATTTGAAGAAAAGCCGCATATGCGGACTGATGAATGATGTGCCCAGAAAGCGAGAGCTATTCACATCATCTCAGTTAGTGATCTTGTTCAAACATGCCACAGTGTTGCCGCTGTGGCCGCTGTGGCTGGGACAAACAGAGAGATGAGTATGACCCTTACTAGCCAGACAGCAACGATGTAACCGCCAATCGTCTAGTGTATTTTTCATAGTATGACATGAAAGTGTTGTAGAAAGTAAAATTCCGTTCGCATTGGAGAAAAAGTGTGGGGAATTCTGTTCTGCTGTACACTATTTTCTTCTCAGTTCATAGTAGTCTATGAAAAGCAGTATGCCCTGTATTATGAAGTACAATCCGACGATCCACTGAAGCAAGTCGTGAAATGCTATGACTAGCAGACCGAATATTATGGCAATTGCAGCCAGCACTGGCTTGGACATTGTGAGACCGATCTTCTTTAGTCCTTTATCAACTTCTTTAGTCATAGGTTGACCCTGAACGTCTTATGTCTTCACGTTTATTATTTATAATTAACTCCTTCGTCACGGTGCTGAGTGAGATGAAACCCTTCATGAAGCGTGCATTGTTGAAATACTCTTTTAATGAGTTGAAAGCATACGTATATCGTTGTGTGATAAGCACATGTCTGCAGATGTTTCGAAGAGAGTAGCAGAGTTTCTAGATTTGGAAATTGAGGAAAGTGACTTGGGTCAGCCGTATTTCGGCAATCCAGACTATGAAACGTTGCCGTTTCCCACTGCCAATTTTGTTCCAATTCAAGATATGGAACCGAGCATACGCACGGCTTTCGTGGATGGTGGAAACCATGAAATGATTGGTGCGCCGAACTTTTCAGTTCAGATGAACAGGGTTTACTTCAACATTTTCAAAGGTCGAGAAAGAATTCTTCCTAAGTCTTTGCCCAGAAAGGTGGAGTTTTACTCTGCAACGACGGCGAATTACAGAGATGATGGAATTTATTATGATACTTCGGTTTTTCCTCTGAAGCCTGAGTTCGAGGGCTTCGTCCCTGATCAGTTCCTATCGTTTAGTTCGCTTGACAGAACGGTTACAATTGGAAGTCAGAGGGCAGACATTCAGCATGTTGCTTCTGTCGCGAGGAGGTTTGCTGAGTGGGAGTTTGCTAAGCATGTTATTGAAAAGGAGCTTGAGAGGGGAGATATGATTGTTCATGATGGCAGTTTGCAGACGAGTCTTACTAATGAGTACAAGTACCTGGCGCGAGCGGTTGAGGCAACGGTGAACAAAGGGGTCGTTTTTGCTGGGATTTCGAAGACGAGTACTCTGTTCACGACCACTGGTCTTTCCTTGTTGGGTGCTGTGCAGAAGTTGGCTGAGGATTATGCGGTGAAGGGTCCTTGGTGTCTTCATATAGCTAAGGTTGCTAACGTGTTGCATAATGCCTTCATTTACGTGGTCAAGCTGCATGAGAGTGCAAGGTATGTTTTCAGGTATGAGATTTATGGTGAGCAGGCAAGGAGAATGAGTGAAGAAGACTTTTGCAGGGTCACTTCCGCCGTGGCGAGCAATTCGAAAGACATAAGCTTCCCTGGGTATCCTTATGGCCTAATAGATGCTGACAATTTTGCAAGAGTGAGCGTTGATGAGATAGATGCGTATAGAGTGCCGCTTATGTCCGAAATATCGAAACATGGTAAGTGGAAGAAGATGTCGAGGCATATTTGCTCCGGTGACGCTCACGGCGTGTTAGGCTTGTTGAAGGGTTGATCGGGATATGACGTTGGAAGTTTCAGGTCAGATAATTGCGGGAAAAACCGGGCAGATTCTGGCAAGAGAAAAGGCTGGTGGAGAAATAGAGATAGGAGATTTGCTTGTAGCTGAAGAAGATGGAGGATACGTGATTCTCCAGGCCTACGAGCTTGTTTATGGGAGCCAAGTGCCGCAACTAGTGAGGGAGCTTCTGGCGGGCATGAAGCTTGAGGGCATGGGCGTTGACTTGGATTTTCTTGAGCCACAGTTACGGAACTATGTTATAGCACAGATCAAGGCACTCTTACGGGTCGGCAAGAACAATGAATTGAAGATACCCAAGACCCTTCCCAAGTTCTTTTCCACAATCAGACACGTTGCCGAGAAAGATCTTGGTTTTCTCACCAAGCCAGAGAGCCCCGTGTATCTTGGAAAAGTCAGAAGTGGGTCGAAGATACTGGATGTGGACGTCTATGTTAATGGAAAGGACATGCTCACGCATCACGTGTTGATTCCGGCTACCACTGGAAGGGGAAAGAGCAACCTTGTCAAGGTCATGTTGTGGAGCGTTCTGGCCCAGGACTGTCTTGGCATACTGGTTCTGGACCCGCATGATGAATATTACGGCAGGCATGGGAAGGGGCTGAAAGATAATTCCATGGCGAAGCAGAACTTGCTGTACTATTCCACGAACCCTGTTGCGGGAACAAATACTCTTGTCATTAATCTGAGGTCGATTTTGCCTTCGCATTTCCAAGGAATTGTAGAGTTCACGGATGCTCAGCATGATGCCATATCTTTGTACTATCACCGGTTCAGGGACCAGTGGATAGAGAACATCGTGCGGGGAACCGACATCGGTGATGCTGTTGCCCCTAGAACGCTTGAGGTGTTGAAGAGGAAGTTCGACAACGTGCTAGGCGTGTACATAGATGACAGCGGCGATTTTCAGTGCAGAAGCGGCGTCTTCAGCGACACGGCGGGTTTAGCCACTACCAGGGAAATTTCGAAGGCTCTTGAAGATGGGAAAAAGGTTATTATCGACACGTCAAAACTGCTCGACGAAGCCGAACTGCTCATAGGAAGCATCGTCTCAAGCGGAATCTTTTACAAGTATCAGAGGTACAAGTCTGAGGGCACGCTGGAACAAAAGCCCGTGGTAAGCGTCGTGATTGAGGAAGCGCCCAGAGTTCTAGGCGCAGACGTGCTTGCTACGCGTGGAGACAACATTTACAGCACGATTGCAAGAGAAGGCAGAAAATTCCAAGTAGGCTTAATCGCCATAACTCAGCTGGCCAGCTTGATTCCGGGAACGATACTTGCAAACATGAACACCAAGATAATCCTTGGAAACGAACTGGCAGCCGAGAGGCAGGCTGTGATGAACAGCGCCGCACAGGACCTGTCATCGGACGATAGAACCATCGCAAGCTTGGACAAGGGAGAAGCCATCGTGAGCAGCAACTTCACACGATTCGCCGTGCCCATCCAGATACCTCTGTTCGAAGATTATGTTGAAGACAAGTCGCAGGTGAAGCGGAAAGAGAAAACGGTTTTTGTGGGGTAATGCCATGTTCAAATTTGCTCATCTGGCAGACATTCACATAGGGGCAAACAGAGACCCAGTTCTGGAAAAACTGGAACTAGCCGCGTTCAGCAAAGCCATGGAAACCTGCGTGCAGGAGAAGGTTGACTTTGTTCTGATAGCCGGAGACCTGTTTCACGCCAACCTTCCGGACATGCACGTTGCCAATGAAGCCGTTAAGAAGATGAAGGAGGTCAAGGATGCAGGCATTCCTATCTACGTCATCTATGGAAGCCACGACTACAGCCCGAATGCCACGTCGATAATCGATATTCTTGACAGCACAGGCCTCATCAAGAAGGTGGTGAAAGGAGAAGTCGTAGACGGCAAGCTCAGGCTGGAAGTGTTCACAGACCCGAAGACGAAGGCAAAGCTCGTCGGCATATCGGGCAGAAAAGCAGGGCTGGAAAAGAACTATTTTGAAATCCTCGACCGAGAACACTTAGAAGAGGAGCAGGGCTTCAAGATATTCGCTTTCCACAGCGCAATCTCAGAGCTGAAGCCAGAGCTCTTGGCGCAGATGGAGTCTGTTCCGGTGTCTCTGCTCCCGAAAGGCTTTAACTATTACGCAAGCGGCCACGTACACCGGAGGACAGAATCAGGGTTTCCAGGGTACGAAAGAGTGGTTTTCCCAGGGACGCTTTTCGCAGGGTATCCGAGAGACTTGGAGGACACTGCCAAAGGCGAGGAGAGAGGCTTCTACATAGTGTACTTTGATGACATAGTGCAAGACGTGAAGTTCATCGAAATATCCGTATGCGGTTTCGAATACTTCGAGTACGACGTGACTGATAAGAACTCGGTGCAAGCCAGGAAAGCCCTGCTTGACAAGCTAGGCAAGATTGAAGTTCAAGACAAGATTGCCGTTGTCAAGATAAAGGGAACACTCTCCGGAGGCAAGACTTCAGAGGTCAGCTCAAGCGAGATCAGAGACCTGCTGAAAGACAACGGTGCGTTAGACGTGATCGTGAATCGCTATGGGCTCTCATCCAAGGATTATACGCCGGTCGCGGTTATGGACGAAGACGTCCCTGCCGTCGAGAGTAGACTTCTCAGGGAGAACATAGGGGCCGTCAAAGTTTCTGTGGAGGAGCTCAAAGCCGACAAAGGCGCCAAACTCGCGGAGGACTTGCTGAAGATCTTGAGGCAGGAGCAGAGGGTTAACGAGACAAAGAAGGACTATGAGGAACGCGTCCAGAAGCACGCGTGGGCTTCACTGGGCCTAGGAGATGAACGTTAGTGATACTCAAATCGCTCAGGCTTGAAAACATCAGAAGCTACAACGAGCAGGCAATCACTTTTCCCATGGGCACGACATTGTTTGAGGGCGATATAGGTTCGGGAAAGTCAACCATCCTGATGGCAATAGAATTCGCGCTGTTCGGATTAGGCTCACAGAAGGGCGGAGCCCTGCTTAAGGCCGGCGCAAAAAAAGGTCTAGTAACACTGTGCTTCGAAGTGGACGGGAAAGAGTATGAAGCCTGCCGCAGCCTGGAGAGAAAAGCCAAGAGTATCCAGCAATCCGATTGCGCCCTCAAAACCGAGGGCACGGTTCTGCAGTTATCAGCTTCCGAAATGAAACAAAGGATTCTTGACATACTCGCCTTCAACGAACCGGCAGACCCCAAGGCGCAGAGCGTCATCTTCAGGTACGCGATTTTCACGCCGCAGGAAGAGATGAAAGCAATCATCTGGATGAGGGCAGACTCTAGGCTGCAGACTCTTCGGAAAGCGTTCAGAATCGAGGATTACCGAATCGCACAGGACAACTCGAAAACTCTGGCGAATTCGATTAACCAAAAGTCGATCAAGCTAGCGTCACACGCTTCCGACCTCGAGAGCCGCAGAGAAAAATGCAGGACAAAAAAGGGCGAAATCGCAAAGTGCGAGGAAGAACTGACAAGCCTAGGCAGGAACAGGGCGGATCTTGATGGAAAAGTGACCACGCTGCGAGAGAAGGTCAATGCACTACGGAAAAACACGGAGCAGCTCGTAAAAGCTGCAGGTGAAGTTCCCCTCCTAGAAGCGGATATCAAAGACAAGAATAGTGAAGTTGTTAACCTCGAAAATGAGGTTGAAGAGCTTGCGGCGGAAACAGGAAAACCGCATCCCGAGATGGAAAGACTGAGCAAGATGCAGGAGCCTACGCCGAAGACTGAGGACCAGCTAAAAGAAGAATTGAGGACAGCGAGGGAAAAAGAGCGAGAGATGAGGTCGGCGCAGGATGTCATAGGTGCAAAGATAAGTGATTATGAGTCTGTTGAAAGAAACAAGGTCTGCCCAACATGCGACAGACCAGCGGACCCAGAGGAGTTTGAAGAGAAGATCAGGCTCAAAAAAGAAGAGAAAAGTAGCGCGTCAGAAGAAGTCGTCGCCTGTGAAAGAAGAATCGAAGATATAGGACTCCTGCAAGAATCGCTCAGAGAATACAAGAAAGCCCAAGATAGACTGCAGACCTTGGCCGAACGCGTCAAGAAGAACCAGGAGAGGATAGAAAAGGCCCGTGAAAAAGCTCAGAAGCTGAGAGAACAGGTTACGCATGCAAGAGACAGGCTTGAGAAGGCTATGCAACACGTTGAGGAGTTTAACAGGATCTCGACTGAGATTGAAGGATTATCCAAGGAACTGAAAGAAGATGAGCGGCAGCTCACCAAGGTCGAAAAGGACATCTCTGGAAGCCAGAGGACCCGTGAAATGCTCACAAGAGAAGTTGACGAGCTGGAAGTGGAGATCCAGGCTAAGGAGAAGGGGAGAAAAGCCGGGGAGAGACTGAAGGAATATCAGATGTGGCTTGAGGAGTTTTTCGTGCCCACTTTGCAGTCGATCGAAACTCACGTGATGATGAACATAAACCAGGAGTTTAATCAGCACTTTCAGAAATGGTGGACGATGCTCGTCGACGACCCTGGCAAAGAAAGCCGCATTGACGAGGATTTCACGCCGATAGTTGAACAGGACGGCTATGAACAAGACTACAACTATCTGAGCGGCGGCGAAAAAACCAGCCTAGCCTTAGCTTATAGACTGTCACTTAACACCATCGTGCAGAAAGTCTCAGCGGGAATCAAGTCCAACCTTCTAATACTTGACGAACCTACCGACGGCTTCAGCAAAGAACAGCTGTTCAAGATAAGAGAGATACTAGACGAACTCAAATGCCCACAAGTAATCATGGTTTCACACGAGAGAGAGCTAGAAAGCTTCGCCGACCAAGTCATGAAAATCGAAAAGAAAGACGGGATTTCACAAATAAAGGCTGCATGAAAGCCAATGTTACATTGGTTTAGTCAGTGCTTAGCGCGCGTTGGCGGCGAAACGCTATCCTTTAATCTTGTCATGACAATTAGGAAGCGTGCCAACTAGAACTTGGTATCCTGGCAAGAATCTTGTTCTGAAAACCCACGAAGAGATGCTGTCGGAGTTTGGTGGTCATGCTGGTTTCGAGAGAGGCATCCAATTGCTCGATGTCGTTTTGAAAGAAATGAAAAGGACGAAGGGCATATGTGGAAAGGCAGCGGTTCTCCTGAGGAGACTTGTAGATGTAAGGATATTCTGCGACGGAAATCACCGTACGGCCTACGCAATTACAGACATTTTCCTGCGAATGAACGGAGAAAGAATAAGGGTTGATGATGAGCTGAAAGTAATCAGGTTTATAAAAGACATCAAGTCTTATAATGTGATTGAGATAGAAGCGTGGTTAAGAGATGGCAAAGTGCCGAAAAGACCCCGTTGCCGTTCTTCATGAAAGCATTAGGGAAAACTATGCAATACTGAAAGGTCTGAACAGCGGATCCAAGAGAACAAAGAAACGGGTCTGAACACTTCCTTCAGGCTTTTGTGCATCGATAAATCTTCTGAAGTGAAACCTTTTTCGCTTTTGCAGAGGATAGCGCGCGCGCTTTGTTGCGATTGAACGCTTCACTGATTTCATTCAATGCTTTGTAAGATGTTTCGATTTGTGCCTTTGTGTAGACCACGTTCGATCGCCTCTATGGATTCAAATGTCAGTTGTGCCTTCTCCAATTCCTTCATTGCAGCGCCAGTTATGCGTGGTGCGACTATAACACCTTTTGCTTTCTTTGGGAAAGATGCAATTGCCTTTTTCAACTGGTCCACGGCTTCCAGTTTTGCGGTTGTGTTCTTGCATTCGACCAGAATGTATTCCTCAGTCTTTGGGTCAAAAAGGATTATGTCAGGTTGCTGTACGGGGCCTGTTGTTCGTGCCTTCTCAGCGGTTAGTCCTTTTTGCTCGAAAAACCGCATGGCAAGTTCAATTAGGTCCATTCCTTGAGTCTTTCTTTCGAGATTCTTGGTCAAGAGCCGTTCGGCTGCTTCTCTCGTTCTGTCGGTGAGGTTGAACAAATCTAGAACTAATTGAACCTCCGAAACCACTGAGACCGTGCCAACTCTGTCATCTGTCGTATTTCTTAATCCGTATAGAACTGACTCGTCTTCGGCTATTAGGAAAATCACATTCCCACCGATTTCAGCAATTTCAAGACTTAGGTCATCTACGATTTTTTTCAAATCGTCTTCATTCGTTAGGTACATGTGAATCTCTGCGGGTCTGATGTATTGCGTGAGAAGATCTGTTGCGAAGGGTCCTGTGAACGCATATTCTAGACCATATCGCATTGCTGTCTTCGCCAGCGCTCTCCCTATTTCATATACCGTACCTTGAGCATAATACGTCTTGTGTGGCAAAATATTCGGGTCGTAGAACGATGCCCATCTTCTGAGTAGTTCTTCCTCTTTACGTAGCTTAAGGCGCATTGATCTGTCTCTAACCAGAAAACCCATGTCGATTAGCTTGTTTGTGACTGTGGAGACCGTCCCTAAACTGGCTTTGGCTTCCAATGCCAGTTCTCGGGTTCTCCATGTTCCTGTAGGTTTTGATAGTAGAACGCGGACTACTCTGCTGGATTTTCCTGTGAATATGCTTCTGACCATAATGCGATCATTGTTCAGTGAAGTATTTATATGTTCAGTTTTACTGAACTTGTTCAATATTTTACGTATGTTCAATATTTTTGAACGGCACAATCAAGCTATGATCCACCAAGAGCGCGCCCTGAATCCAGATATAATCTTTCGCTAGTAGTTTCCAAATTCACGTGTTCCCAAATCACCCTTGCTACGGTTACATTCAACGCAGGAAGGAACAAGGTTTCTTAGGTAGTCAGTCCCGCCTCTCGAAAGTGGCCGACTGTGATCTACTTCCCAAGCTCCTCTCTTGCCCAACCTGCCTAAGCGTCTAGTTGAACTAATATACATCATCAGAGGGTCTGGAGAATTGGCAGTTCTCTCGCTTCGCGAGGCAGGAATGAGAGCTTTGTTGAATCCAACAAGAAATGATATTAGCTTAGCCCTTGAGAACTTCGCTGAAAGGGATATTTTCGTTGTAAGGGAGTTTTCTGGGCTTCTTGGCAACATTGATGGAACAGCTTCTCTGGAACGAGCTCTGGTGGATCTCTACTTTGAGTCAACTAGAAATAGAATACCTTTTCCTGAAGAAGAAGCGGCTCGCATCTTTCTCAGGGTATCAAGAAATGAGCCGATTAGCCACAGTCGTTTGTTAATGTTTGCTAATAGGAGAGGAATTGAAAAGGAAATTGACGTGCTACTAGACTTCGTCCAGCCCATGACTTCTTCAAGGCCCAAAGTCGAGAACAAACACGTGAAAGACTTTCTGAAAACCATGGAGGCCGTAGAATGGCGATAAAGCTGATACATGCGGCCAAGTATTTCACCAAGGATGAAATACTACGAAGAGCAGAGTACTATGAATACCCAAACCCTCTAGCCGTCGAAATCTTTCTTTGGGACTGCGAACTCACAGCACAATTGCAGATTCTTTGTAACAAAATGGTGCTGAAAGGAGGCGCCGCCGCTCAGTTGCATCTACCTTTGGAAAAACAGAGAGGAAGTGTTGACGCAGACCTGGCGACAACATTGGAGAAAAAGGACGTTGAAGAAGTCATCCTACAGCTGGGAAAGACATTGGAAGGATGTGCAGAGTTTTCGCGGTATGAACCTAAGAAGCCCAACCTTGAGCTTCCTCTATTGACATATCTCGCAAGCGTTCCTTCCCAAGTGGATCCGAAAAGAGAAAAGCTAGAGATCAAACTTGATTTTCTATGTGAGAGCCCTGACTTGCCTCACGCTGATCTCCACAACGTCCAAACCTTTGCCTTGAAAGTCAACAGAGTAAGATGCTCCACCGCTGGGGCACTCATAGGTGACAAACTGCTTACGCTTGCCAGGGGTAGCATAGGCACGGAACTTGAAGCAGACCTGCCGAAGCAGATCTATGACGTCGACGCACTGTTTGAGACATGCGATGTCTCAGCTCAGTTCGTTAGTGACAGGATTATTTCAATAGACGAATTGACAAAACTTGAGGCATCTTTCAGAAGAATAAAGGTCACTCCGATCGAAGCCCTCAATGATGTCGTGAAAGCCATGAACAAATATTCACTGGTAGATACTCCCAGTGCTGACGTCCTCACGAAGAGGGAAATAGAGAGATTTCAACAATTCTTCGTGAGCAAAAGTCAGAGGAAGCCGTATTATGAATGGAGTTCTGAATCTTTGAGGATACGATTTCTGGCCATTCTCGCGCAAAAGCGACTATTAAAAGAGATGGAACCCGTCGATGTTGCTGAGATCATCAGGGAATGCAAGGAAATGGAGGCGTCTCTGCGGAAGATTTCAGGAGATTCTGTGGGCGATCTCAGAGAGAAAATGTTGAAGCTCGTACAGACACGCATCCTCCATTACAAGGATCTTCGAGGAAAATCATTGGAAAGAGTCTTTTGGCAGGTTCTAACTCTTGAAAACCTTGAAAATATAAAGTCATTGCTTTCAAACTAATTCGGAATCAATCTACTGAAATGGATGATCCAGAACTTCTTTTCGAGACCACCAAAGAACTTCAAATTGGTAAACAGAGAAAGAATTTGCAATTACAATTAATTAATGCAGTTATTTGCGCGCGCGGCTCATCACAGTCTGTCTTCTTGATCGCCGCAGTAGTCGATTCTCTACCAATAGTTGGAGGGCTACTTGCTCTTGCCGGTGCGCGAAGGTTAGCGCGCTAGTGCGTAACGCTTGTCCCTTGATAATCAATGATGGAATCAGTATTTTCTGTAATATAGTATGAGGAAGAGCAGAAGCAACATTACTTTTCGAACATTAACACTAGGGCGCGCTTCTGTCGTTTGCTTTCTTTGTTCTTGCGATCTCTGAAGTTGAGTCTTAACACATGTTTTCTTGGATTCCACTCGATCTTCTACAAGCCTGAAAAGAAGAGATCTGTTAGTATTAGGTTGGCTTCTTCTTCATCATGTTCTTGGTTGTATTCATCTTCGTATTCGCTTCCAAGGTTCTCGATAAAATCGAGGAAGAATTGTCTCGCAACTGCTTCTTTGCTCATACGTACCCGCTCCGTTCCATTCGCAAGATGCTATAAGACTCTTGTACTTATGCTCTTTTGAGGGGGCTTCATCTGGTTAAACTCAGGTTCTATGGTGGAGTGAATGAGATTGGCGGCAACAAGATTCTTCTAGAAGACAGAAAGACGAGGATTTTCTTCGATTTTGGGCAGTCTTTCACCTTTGGTACTGATTACTTTACGAGCTGGCTCGCACCAAGAGGAGTCAACGGTTTAGGAGATTACTTTGCGTTTAACTTGTTGCCTCGCATCAGCGGTTTGTATTCTCAGGAAATGTTGGCTTCTACCAGTCTTTGATACGTTGAGCCTGAGGTCGATGCTGTGTTCTTGTCGCATGCTCATTTTGATCATGTAGCTCACATTCAGTTCTTGGACCCGAAAATTCCCATTTACGTCGGGGTCGGCACTAAGCTGTTGATGGAGTCGATGGAAGAGACTAGTAGTTTCTGCAAGTATGGAGAACATGAATGCCACAAGTTTCGCACTGGACACAGCTTCAAGGTTGACGGCGTGACGGTTGAACCGGTGCATGTGGATCACTCTATTCCAGCCGCTTATGGCTTCATCATCCACACTTCTGAAGGGTCAGTGGTCTACACGGGAGACCTGAGAATTCACGGTCCAAGGAAAGATCTGACCGAAGATTTCTTGGAGAAGGCCCAGAATTGTGAGCCGGTTGCCTTGATCTGTGAGGGAACAAGGATGGTTGAACAGGAGAAGCGCAAGAACTATTCGGAATCTCAGGTCAGGCAGTTGAGCAACGAAGTTGTTTCCTCAACCGATAAGTTGGTGCTTGCGATGCGCTACAGTCGAGATTTGGACAGGTTTAGAAGCTTCTACAAAGTCGCCAAGAAAAACGGAAGGAAAATCGTTGTTTCACCGAAGACTGCATATTTACTGAGCAAACTTCTTGATGATGAGCATCTCGACCTTCCGGATCCGCTGAAGGATGCTGACATTCTGGTTTATTACAAGCGGAAAAAGTCAGGTGGCTTCGATGAGAAGGACTACTATGTTTGGGAGCGAAAGTTCATGGACAAAATGGTGACGCACGAGTTTATTCACAAGAACCAAGGAAAGCTTGTCATGGACCTGGACTTCTACCAGTTCGCGGAGTTGATAGACATCAAACCAAAGCCTGGAAGTCAGTTCATTCACAGCATGAGTGAGCCGTTCAGCGAAGAAGACATTGAAGATGAGGTAATGCACAACTGGATAGATCACTTCAGAATGCACTTTCATCAGCTGCACGCATCAGGACACTTGAATAAGGATCAACTAGTGGACTTGATCAACCGCATTCAACCCAAACAGGTTTTTCCGGTGCATACTGAGAATCAGCAGCTGTTCGGACACTACTTCAAGAACGCCCAGATGATAGAACATGCGAAAGAATATTCTTTATGAAAGGAAGAATTCTAACTTCGCGCTACTGGCTGGATAAACGGTTTAGAACGTATCCCAAACTCAGCCTTCTCAGGTTACGGGTCATTTTCCCGCCTAGACGGGATTTTCCCTAGCAGCAAGCGCGCGCTACTAGACGTCGGCTTCGACTTTGTCTGCGGCTTCAACGAACACAAGATCTTCAGAAAGCGAAAATACTGACAACGTCACCCAAACGAACTCCCGCAGTTTTCAACATGATGATGCGGGGGATGGGGTTTGAACTCCATCTCAACAGGCGACGTCTCCACAGGCTCCCGCAACTTCCTTTTTTCTGGTTTTGGATACGGCAGTTGGGCTTCTAGGATTCAATTGGAAAAACATATATATCAAATCCGAGTCTTGGCATTATTATGATTTGTAGATATGTGGAAAAGAGGAGAATATGACTTCCAGAATTGATGATATATGTACCAATATTCTCTCAGTCTTGTTGAAAAATACGACAGATGCAATGGATTATGCTCAATTGCAGCGCGCTGTCGGGGCAGGGTCATCGACCACTATCAAGAAACACGTGGACCATCTTCTAAAAGAAGAGTTAGCCGAGGTAAAGACCGAGAAGCGAGGCATGCGGCGTTACTACAGAATTTCGCTTTCTAGCAAAGGAGTGGATACTGCCCGTCGTCTTCAACAGAAAGGTAATTAAGGGATGAGGAGGGAGTTAATGAACCCCCGAAAGAGAGCTAGTTCGGTTAGAATGCCGGAACCGTCTTCACATGTGAGAGAAGGTGGAGAAATGAGACCTTTCGATATGGTCAGTCCTTTGGACTATAGATACAATAAGGAACTTTTTGGAAAACTCCAGCCCTTTGCTTCTGAAGAGGCCTTCATCAGGTACCAATTGAATGTAGAGACTGCTCTTGTAAGAGTGATGAGTAGATGGGGAGTCTGCTCTGAAGAAATCGCAGAGGAAATAGAGAACGCTTGTGAAAGGGTCAGAATCGGGGATGTATATGCTGAGGAAAAAAGAATAAAACACAGTGTGAGGGCACTTGCGAATTGCATAAGAACTAATGTTAGTGAAAGGGCCAAACCGTTTGTTCATCTCTCGGTGACTTCATCGGACATCACCGATACAGCTACTGCTATGCGTCTGAGAGATATGTTCAAAAAAGTAATCTTACCAGACCTGCTGGAGCTGGAGAGGTATCTTATCGAAATGGCCAGGGATAACAGCGATCTAATTCAGATAGGGAGAACACATGGCAAGTTTGCGGAACCGATCACATTTGGGTTTGCAATAACCAAGTATGTTAGCCGGCTTGCTGATAGAATAGAGACAATAGTTCATGCGGCGGAAAATCTACGTGGCAAGATTTCGGGCGCTGTTGGAGCCTACAATGCTCTGTCATTGATAGTTTCGGATCCTGAAAAGTTTGAAAAAGAAGTCTTGTCTGAACTTGGGCTCAAGCCAGCCACACATTCTACCCAAATAGTCGAGCCTCAGTTTGTGACAGATTTGGCATGTGCAGTGACCTCCTGCTTCTCAGTTTTAGCCAACCTTGCAGATGATTTTAGGCATCTTCAACGCAGTGAGATTCAAGAAATCGAAGAATTGAAGGAAGACAATCGGGTCGGATCTTCGACGATGCCTCATAAAGTGAACCCTTGGGATTTTGAGCACGTCAAAAGCATGTGGAAGGCTTTCGTGCCCAGAATAATAACGGTTTTCATGGATGAGATCTCTGAGCATCAACGTGACCTTACGAATTCGGCTTCAAGCAGATTTGTGACGGAATTGTTTGTCGCGTTTGATCACTCAGTAAATTGGACAAGAGACGCACTTGCAAAGATCAAGATAAACAAGGACAGCGTCAAAAGGCATGTGCAGGAAAGCAGTAAAGAGGTGGTTGCGGAACCTCTTTATATTCTGTTAGCGATTCATGGGCATCCTGATGCATATGAATATGTGAGAAGAATGGCAACGAAAGCTAGAGAAAGTGGGCAAAAACTGTCGGAAGCAATATGGGAAGACAAGCAAATCCGACCTTATATCGAAAAAATGACGGAAAAACAGAAGAAAATACTTAGACACCCTGACGAATACACAGGAATCGCAAAAGAGAAGACAGAATCGGTTTGTTCTTACTTGGAAGCCGCCCTCCTCCTCTGACTCATACGTACGATGCACGTCAATTGCAGACGTTTCTTGTCTGTCAAATGCTGGTGGTTCGGCGAGCTGACTGCCGTGACCCATTGAAAATCACTAGTTAACATCATCCAAACGCGTTGCGTATTTGGCCGGCACGCGCAGACAAACCCCTTGGCTTTTTCAACATACAGGTGCGGGAGTGGGATTCAAACCACACTTAGTTTTGCCCTGAGAGTTGTCACGAACTCTATTGCAAGTGGCGATGTCTCCCGCCAATCCCTCTTTTTTCTTCGTCATCTTGAGATTTATATGACCAATCGAGTTTAATATGAAGCGCGTGCTTACTCAAACTCAGGCCACGATATCTCCCGCGTAATCCCCGTTTTTATGTTGTTGGTCATGGATAATCACAAAGTGTCGAGGGTGTGGTTTTGATCTCGCGCTATGAAGAGTTCATTGAAAACATCATACGTTGCCATCAAAAGGCTTTAGATGATCCAAACCATCCCTGCCATGGCATTGTTCGTGCAGATTTCTTATGCGAACCCTTCCGACTCCGAGATTTCCCACCCAAAGTCCAGGCGGATGTGATGTTCTTAGGGCTCAGCCCAGGCAATCCAGAGCAGACCACTCCTCCATTTTCTCCCCCGGCGAACGCAGAATTTGAATATGTAAGGGAATATTGCAAGAAGCCAATAGCTGATGGATATCACACAAATTTCAGGAATGCAATGAAAGAGCGAATTGGAAGAGAACTTGAATACGTAAAGGCTAATCTCGTTCACGGAATAGGAAACAAAGAAACCGCTCTGAAGTGTCTCAAGCCTTGCGGTGACAAATTTCTGCTAGACATGATTGGATTATTCTCCGGGCTGAAATATGTGATAGTCTATGACTTCAAGGACAGGAAAGTTCTAGACTATGTCAACATAAGACTGGGCATCAATCTAGACTTCAAAGACTCAACTGTAACGAAAAGTAGTACAATAAAGAACGGCATGATTTTCATGGCCGCACCGAGAACACGGAGATATATAAGAAGAATGTCCGAAGCAGAGCTCGCGCGCTAGATGCTGAGCCGGGCAAAGAATTTAAGTATAGTTCAAGAAACAATGACGTTTGCCATGGTGAAGCCCATTTGGAGAATTTGTTTTCGGAAAAGTTAAGACCCGTGCTTCTAGATCCTTCTCTCTTGATTCATCGGAGATTCTGGACTTCGATAGAAGAACTTCAAAGAATCCTCCCTAGGCGATTGATATATGTTCCTGCCGGAATCAGGAAAATTGAAAATCCGGAGTTTCAAGAGTTCTATGGAAGTTATACTAACGCGTCAGAAATCTTGAGCATAGAGGCGGTAGTGGAGAGAACTGAGGGGCTCTTCCAACTTTTCTCATGGAGGAATCTGGCGGAATTCATGCCCAAAGAACTTGTGGAGAGTTTTGAGAGATTTAGATCACATCTACAAGGCTCACATTTGTCCGAGCCACTCAAGAACATGCTCATAGACGAATATGTTTTTTTGGTCACTCGCTCATCGGTACTCTCACGATTAAAAAAAACATTCAAACTCTTTGAAAGCCTTGACGCCCTGCCATTAATAAATCTCGAGAGAATTGTCCCAGAAGAATGGCGAGCCCATGTTAGGCACATCAAGAAAGCAGTTAATCTTGTCAACTATATCGCTTTGACTGGAAGTTTCGCGATATGGCTAGGACAGCCTGGTCCTAATTTGCTTGCTATGTTAGGAGCACCGGCAGTGAAAGGAATTAGAATGTTCTTAATAGACCCTTAGCAACGTGGCGCGCGCTTAATGCTAGGTCATAAATGTAATGTGGTCTAGCTAGTATGTGGTGAGTAACAATGGATCGTTTCGAGGTAGAGCCTATAGTAATAAGAAAATGCGTGAAAAGATATAATGATGGGACAGATTCAGAAAGCGAAGGAGTTTATGAAAAGAGTGTCGATGAACTTGGGAAGCTTGCTTTGCAGGATATTACTAAGGCAAGTGTGGAGCTGATCGTAAGACCATTCTTGCTTGAATGGGGACATATGCGACGCGTCTTGGGCAGATCCAAGTATAAAGGCTGGGAGAATAGGCTCGCACCATGGATACAACACAATCAGGAAAAACTCCAGAAACTCCGAACCTCTAGTATCGCTGATGATTATGATCTCGATGAGTCTTCTGCTGACATCATGGAACTTTATAAATCTGTGAAGAAAGCATTCAAGGATAGTGGTGTAAGCGCAGCCAAGACATTACATCTTATTTGTCCAAGTTTCTTTCTTGCTTGGGACAGTGCCATTGAAAAAGCGTTTCATAAGGAACTCGAGAAGAGCGTTATGGAGTTCTCTGGTGAGGAATACTTTGAGTTTATGAAGAAGATGCAGGGCCTCACTAGAAGATATGATGTGGTTTTTTCCGAATTAGCAGGAAAGTATGAAATACAAAAGGTAAAAGTCTTGGATGAGTTCCTATGGACTCTGTGCAACAGGCCCCTTTGTTTGTTCTGACGAGAACTATATGAAGCCCGATAATGACCCCTTTAGAGCTGGCGCGCGCATCTTTCTTTTTTTGTAGTAGACCTACTAAGAGGAGGTCTTGCTTTCAATCTCCGCTTTCTGCGTAGGCTTGGATGTGGGTGCTAAGTCCTTCTTTAATCATTTGAACTCCAGCTAGCGCATCGGCGAGTTGTCTTTCAGAAGCATTGATCAAATTCATTATGAACTCCAAGAAGCCTGGGATTTGGTAGAGACTAGTTAAGTCTTTTTCTTCAAACTTCTCTCGTATTTCCGGAGTTTCTACCATTGCTAGAACTAAGTACGCGATGTATTTTCCTTGTTCGATTGATTCAATGTCTCTTGGGATAGCTCTGAGAAAGCCCTCTAGAAGAGCATGCACTATAACCTCGGTTTCTCGCGCGCGCTAATCATCCATCGGAAGTCGTGTGTTCTGACTCTTGCTACAGGGAGGCCTTAAGATCTGACGCTAGGCTATCCAGTTGTTCCACATCATCCAGCATCTGACTTAATTTGCAGATGTCCCATTTTTGGGCTTTCATGAAGTCAATCAATGTTATTGGGGTTAGTTGTCGTGCCTTTCCCTGGGGTAACAATCCACGGCAAGTTTGTAGATACCATACTGCGGCCTGTGCCTGCTTGGAGGTAATCGGCTGTTTCAATTCGGCTTCCACCTGTTTAGCGACATCTCGCATACAATTACAGGCTGGAGTGAATATTTGCCAATCATCAGGCGGGTCACGTGACCATCCGAAGCTAGGATATCCACATTCATTCAGAAATCGAGTGACATGCGAATTTGGTGGAACAAGATCCTTAGCGATTCCGCAACCATATAGCCAAAGAACCCCCTTAATGTATCTGACATTGTAGATTTCCCGAGCAGCTAGATCGACCAAATCAAGAGTTCCTCCCGTATCGTTTTGAAGGTTCTTGATTCTCTGAACTGTGATGCCGTATTTATCAAAGAAGTTCAATGCTGTGCCGATTGTTCTGCTTAGATCGAGACTTTCGATATCGGCTGCTGCAACCTGGAGTATTGCCCTTTTGAAGCCTTCTCCAGGTGTTCCATTAATGCTGTTCATTTCGTTGTTGATTATAGCTAGTGCTTTCTTGCTCCAAATTGGATCCTTTGGAACAGTGTGTGCAGCTTTGAACTTCAGAATGTCGTCTAACACTTCTTTGACATAGGCTGCTTGGGCACTGCGAACTGTGGCTCCTAGGAAAATTGGGTAGAGCAACGCATCCCAAATATCGTCGCGTTGTTTTGGAAGCTCATCCCAATTCCAGTCTTCGATTACGAGTTTAACGACGTCTGAAAAGCCTACTGGGAGCATTCCGATCCCGACGAATATATCCTGAATTCAGTTCCTAATAGACTTATGCAAGAAGGGCTGAATGGGTCTTTCAGTCTCGGGTGGAATAGAAGCTTATGTGGCAACTCCTATTGCCACTTGTGGATATTCAGGATCCATCTTATGGAGTTCGTCTCTAACTCGTTGCCTGAGCTCGACGGCAGGTTTCACGCAGTAGTTGACGAAATCCTCGTGTGTGGGCTCTAGGCTTGGGAATAGTAGTTTCATGAAACCTGTTGCTAAGCGTGTTATTGCCTTTCTATCTCTCAGATCTTGGCAGTTTTCCAGTTGCATGTTTATGGAAACGTAGTCGGCGAACCGTACATCCTTTCTTAGTGAATGCAGTATCTCTGAGAAAAAGTCCCCTTTGAAGCCTAAGTATCTTGACGGTGTGTCCTTTGTTACTCTGGGTAGATCCCATCCGGATATCAGTCCATGTATCCGGTCAATGAAGGCAGTCTCTCTCAAGAAGTTGGGGATTTCGTTGAACAGGCCGTCATCAGCATGTATTGGCTTTCTATTTTCGTCTAGGCTGATGTTGCCCATCATCACGAAGCCACATTCCGACGTTCCCATTGTCTTGCCACGGCTGAATCTGCCAGATTCTAGGTAGACTCTCAACTGTGCAATCACCTCGCCTGCGCTGTCTCCTCTTATGCTTTGTACTTCATCAAGTACTATTGCGTCGTATCTTGTGACGATGCCAGGGGTTCCGGTTGCTACGTTGTGAAACAAGACGGCTGGGCTCACTTTTCCTCCCCCTATGACCCTTGCGTATCTGGACAGATTGTCGTAGACAAACGATTTTCCTGTTCCTTTAGGTGCCAACTCTACCATGTTGACTCTGGGTTCAATAAGAGGGATGATTCTTGTCAGAAGGACGATTTTCTGTCTTTCAGTCAGTGCTAATGGATTGAAACCTATGCTTGAGACCATGAGATCTATCCATTCATGCGTGTCAAAATAGTGCCTGCACTCGGCAAAGTAGTTCACATCTATGCTGTGGATTTGGAACGGTTTGAACGACCGCATCCAAACTTGTCCTTTCTCTCCATAAATCGAGGGGGGAACGTATTGCAACTCTCCAATTCCCCATACTCCGCTTGTCAGCATTAGTTCGTTCCCTTCTACAATTGAGTCTACGATAAACGCATCATTCATGTCCAATAGAGGAATCCTTAGGCGCCTTTGGCCTATTTTCAGGTTGACTTCAACGCTATAGTCGTCTAGAAGATGAACGGTTTCCATGTTGATGAGTTTGTTCTTGATTTCTTCCTTTTGTCCTTTGCTAGGAAGATATTTTGCGAGGAAATCGGCGATCTGTTGTCGAGTCTTCTCAGTTAAAGTTCCTTTCTCGGCGAAATTTGAGAGAATCCATTCACCGACGTAAGTAGGGATAGACCTTGCACCAAATCCGGCTTGGTGTATGAGATTCTTGTCGATGATGACCTCGCCATAATAGTCTAATGCTTTCTGCTCAAATGCTTCCATTCTAATCACCTCAAGGTAATTCCCCAAGTTTGAAGGATGTTTCCATCAAGGACTTCATTTGCACCGCGAAACCCTTTGTTTCAGTATATGATTTGCCAAGGAACTTAAACTCGACAGCAATTTCCAAGCCCTTGCTTGCGTCAAAACTCTTGTAGAATCTGCAAATGATCGTTGACCTGGACAAACTTGCAGGATCAATCTTTTCTATCACTGGAGCTGGTTCGGCTATTTCTATGTCCTTTCTCTCTTCCTGGACTATTGAGGTTCTTACGTCTTCAATAGAAACTGAGTTTTCATTCACTATTTCAATTTCAACGCTGGTCTTTGTCAAATATCGGAATTCATTCCTCAGAAGTCTAAGAGTTGGTCTCCTGAATGCGATTTTGCCACCCTCGAGGACAATAAATGGAACTATGGTTTCTTCAGGAGACAATCCTCCATGTACGAAGAAATGTTCAGTGGTCTTCTTGAAACGATAATATCCTTTGGCAATCAAAACATTTTCCGGCAGGCCAAACGATGCTGCATCGAGATAATAACACTGGAATTTTATGTTTGCGGGGAGTTTGTTGTATTCTTCTTGGGAAACCGTGAGAAATCTGTGATGAGCATCGAGTGATTTTCCAACAAAGAAGGCTGGATCTATTTCATTATGTACGCTTGTCGGAATCATCGTGGATCCGTGATCTGAGCATATGACGATCATGGCGCTGTTTGTAAGGCCGTTCTGATTGAAAAAGCCCGTTGCAAGATTTGCCAGATTCTGCAGCTCCGCCTCGACTGCTACGGAGTGCCTCTTTCCAAGTTTTCTTTCATCTTGGTGAAGGACATCGTCAATTTGGATACAATTTACAAACAACACGTCCCCGATCGACGCTTTTGCATCTTCCAATTCCACCGTGCTTCTGAGGTAGCGGAAACGTCTGTCAGGAAAGCACTGTTGCCATTCGTTTGAGATAAGAGAATCATAGTCGAGAAGTATTTCAGATGCTTTTGGCTGCCCAGCAATTAGACAACGTTTCGATGTTTCTGTATCAGATGGGATCATGGAGAAGTAGGGGGTTTTTTGAACAAGTCTGAATCCATGGTTTTGTAACAGACTTGTTAGGACATCTGCGAACTTGAAGTTGAAGTTGTCGATTACCAGGATCAGGAGACACTTGTCGGTTGTGTGTATGCCGATGATTGTTGGGAGGATCTTATAGACTATGTTTGGGAAGTTGCTTCTGATGTTGACGAAGTTGGAGTAGAGCCAATCCCCAAATGACTCGGATTGATTGGAAAGATTGTTGTCTTCATTGTTTGTTTCTTCGAGCCAGAAGTGATAAGGTAAGTATTGCTGCGTGGCCCATTCAATCATTTTTGCCGCATCCCATGAAGATTCCGGAGCGCTTGGGACATTAGGGCGAAGCAGCAGAGCAAGTTTTCGCAATTCAGGCTGGACCAAAGGCAACACGTCAGAGAATTTCTTTTCTAGAGACTTTAGAGTCTCATCCCGTAGGGCGTTAGGCCATTGTTCGAAGGTCCTTGCTAGTACCCTGAACTCTTCGGGAACGAGACCGCTGGCCCATTCAACGATTTTCAGCGCGTCGGATTGGGAAAGCCCATTCTTGAATTGTGTGTTCAGGAATATTTCTATGTTGTTGATGGTTGTTTCTATATCTGCGCGGTCGACTTTAATGCTGGAAGGCACTAGGCGGAGTTTCTTGACAGCGTGGATGACTTTGCCTGCGGCGCGTTCTCCTACTTCATTTGGGTAGTTCGCCAGAACTGCGTATAGGCTCAATGCCCTTTTCAGTCCTTTAGGATCTTGTAAGAGATATTCAATCACTTCTTTTTCATACTCGTCTTTTGCATTCTTGAGCCAATTCTCGAGTTTTCTTTCAAATTCCCTTTGGATCAAATCTCTCTGTAAATTTGCTTGAACTTCATCCGCGCAAATCGCTGCAACGAGATTGGATAGATTCTCCAAAGGTGTGGTTTCTGAGCACATCATGGCGGAAACAAACTTTGAAAGAACGAAGTCAGTGAAACTCGAGTAGGAGATCTTTTCCATGGCAAAATTGAGTAGGTTCAGCTCCACTACTTCTTGATCTGTCACATCTGGAGGGATATTGAATCCCCATTTCTCGGCTAGAAGAGTGCTAGGTCTTATTTCTTTGACTTCCAGATTTGTTTCAGAGTATTTTTCCTTTAGCTTACTTAGCCATGCATATGCGGTGTGGTCTTTAACTATGATTCTTACAGCGTTCTTGGCCTTCAGGGATTCTGTTGCCAACTTATATGCTCTGACATAGTCAGAAGTGCTGTATACCACCATGGTTGACGTCTCTTGAGTATCCTCAATCCCCTGAGGATCGTAGTGAATGGATGCCTTTCCATTGCTCATTTTTCCGTCTCTTTTAGTAGTTCCGTTAGGGTTTTCTTGACTGTCTTCTTATCCACGATGCTATGTTCAAGGCTTTCATTGATTAGCGACTGGATACTTGTTTTGAAACTCTGCTCGTCCAGCGGAAAGACAAACTGAACAATTGTCTGCTCTTTTCCGAAGCTTTTCTCTACACGTATCTCATGTTTCTTTTCTTGGTCAATGAAGTTGATTTCGGTTTCCTTGCTCCAATTGCCTTCCTTGTCTCCTGTAATCAAGCGGAATCTCTTGTTGCCTCCATCAACGTCTAAGGTTGTTTCGGTTTTTATTTCGCTTCTTTGAGATTTGCTGTCCCAAGGATCTTCGCCATTGCTTGTAGCGAAGACCACTGTGTCTTTTGTTGGGGGTTTTACGATGAGTTTTGCCGATACCCTGTAGTTGATGTTTGCGCCTTTCTTGCTCTCTTCACACTTGCACTTGTTAAAAGGGGTAACCTGCCAGATTGGTGGATCTACCTTGATTTTGTTTTCTTCTATGTGCCCCTTGCCTATCCTGATTTTCTGAATGTAATCTTGCGATTTGTCGTTAGTCCAGTCCTTAACAGCCTTGAGCCCGAAGCCAGGATCCTCCGGAATTGATACGAATAATGTGTCAGATATGTCAAGAACCTGCCCAAGTTTTTTTGTTAGCGTCTTGCTCTCGTTTGTATGCCATGTGGCATCAAGGTCTCGCTGATTATAATCAAGCGAATTGTACCATTTTTGGATTCCAAGTCGCAGGTCTTCAAGTGTGTTGCCCTCGACCGAGAATATCTGTTTTATTTCGTTCTGGATCTCGTTCTTGAGGCAATCGTACGCTTCATCGATACATTTTTTGTCCGTTTTCAGCTTTGCGAGTATATCTTTTGCCTTTTGCTCAGTTATCAATTCGTCATAATCATAATCATAGATTACTTGAACTCTGCCGAAGACAAAATCGTGAGGAACGATTTCTGAGATATTGTTGAACGCATCTATTAGTTTGGGAATCGTTGGGAGAAGTTTGGTGTCGTATATTGATGACTTGGAAATAGTCTGGAGTAAATCCCACCATAGTTTGAGATTGTTGTAAGTTTCAAAGACTGATCTGTCACCTATTTTCTGTGGCGTTCCCAGGCTGAACAAGTCGAAAAGCTGATTCAGGAAATCTCTCTCGGGTCGAGATATTTGTCTGTAGACAAGCACGGCGTTCGGGTAGTTGCCCTCTATCAAATCATAGATGACATCAAAATCCTTTATTTCAATGTCGCCAATTTCTGTTTGTTCTTTTTTGAGTCTGACACTGTCGCCATACATCTTCAGTACTATGCTTAGGAATATTGAAAGAGATATTGGACCTAAGCCGTATGGGGGACCTGCATATTTCTTTATGACGGCTTCTTTTATCTTGATCCCTGTCGTTTCCTTGATCTTGATCTGGTTCATCATGTCAGCGAGCGCTGGGAATATTTGGGAGAATTTCGAGGAGTCTGCTTCAATCTGGTATCGGTATATTGAACCTTCGGGTTTTCCTGTTTGCCTCAGGACACCTTGCGACGCCAAAGTGTTCTTCAGATATCTGATTTCTCCTTTTTCGTTTGAGTATGAGGAGTCTACTTCTATGTCCCATTTGGGGGACAAGATCCTGTTTACTGCATCTTTCAGCGCGATATTCTTGTTAGGCTGGAACTTTGCCGCGTGAGACAAGTTGAGATCGATATGCTTAAGCCGATTCCTTTTTCCGAATAGGGTTTCTAGGCATTTATCGGCGGCATCCGATAGGTTCGTTATCCTGTCAAGCAAGATCTTTCCTTGGTCGGCATACCAGATCGAATTGCGGCCTTCCATGGCTTCTGTCTTGGCTTGGGTAAGGCGCTTAAGTGCAGCTTCCACGAGTTCATTCAAACGTGATTTATCTTGTGTTGAAAATGCTTCGTAATCATCGGAGTCCTCTATGCTCTTTACAGCGTTGAAATCGAGTAGGAGATCGGTCCAGTCTGTAGGCGTTTTTGGAATAACAACGAGTACTCTATTTGAGGTGTTTTTAGCCGCGCTTTTTCTGGCTTTGTTTATGTCATCAAGTGTTTGGCACAGCACGCATAGGACCACACCTTCGAAAGAATCTTTCCAGTCCATCGGTGCCTCAAGTTGACGTTGAAGTGCAGTGAAAAGGTTGACGTTTACTCCATCTACTTTCTCACTCTGTTCCAAATCTGCGATCGTCACTAACTTTCTTCTTAACCGCTTGTCTTCATTGTATAAGGCGTTGTATCCCTTTGCTTCAAGATAGAGATCATCCTTTGTGAATGGAATTGCAATGTCAACTGCTTGTGCGATGTTTTGTGGGTAGTTTGTCGTATCTTTTATGTAGACCTCAATTGCCGTGTCAAAGTCCACTGCTTCGCTTTTCTTGAACTCGTAAGCGTCGGAGATTCCATTGTAGAAGAGGACTTTTGCTTGGTGCAACTTCTCAATAGTTACGTCGATCAGGGCTCGTTCTTTTGCTGATTTAGGATACAACGTAAACGAGATGTTCTCTAGATCGTTTTTTACGCCGATTATTTCGTGTATCAGCATGACTTTCAATATGCGTTCTGCAGTCTTGTCACCTTCGATGTCGATGCTTTTTGCAACTTTGTTCAGTTCTCGAACGGTGGCTTCATAGTCCATCAAGATTCTTCTCGTGGATTCTTTCAGTTCCTTGTTGGTTGAGGTCAAGTTGTCTTTGAAATAGGTGAATAGCAAGTCGGTGGAGTAGAGGTTCAGATTGTTTTGGTTGTCCAAGACTTCATTGTAGTTTACATAGAATGGGTAGGACTGGTCTTCTGCTGTGAATTCTCCTGAGAAGAATGTGAATACGGTTCGGTTGTTGGAGCCCACCTCACTTGCAAGCTTCAGCAGGCAATATGTTGCCATGGGATGCATTGGGTAGATCTTTTCAAGTATTTCTTCACGCAGTGTAGCAGCGTCGAGCTTGTCAAATATGCCTGTTCTCTTACAGTCAGGTATCAGAGTGTTGAATATGTCGCTGTTTGGTGCAACCTCCTTAGTCCAGATTTCGGATTTTCTGTTTGGAACTACGATAGCTCCAATAATCTTCTCCATTCCCTCAGGTGTGAGCCCGATTTCCTCTACGCGGTCAGCTACGACGTCAAAATCAGCTTTGTCTTCAGGCCTGGAGTAGTCTTTGATAGGCCTATGACCTGTCGCTAGGAAGACGACCGGGCAAGTTGATTTGCCGGCTTGTTTCCATCCTTGGGCACATAATTGAGCGAAGCTTTGAATTATCTGAAGGCTTATCCGCCTGTCTTTCAGGGTATAGCCAAACTCGTCGAATATTACGAGAAGCCCTGCATATTTCTCTTTGAACTTCGGACTAGACAACAAATCCTTAAGGATTTCAACCAAGTTACTTCTTTCATAGGTAAATTCAGTATCCAGAACATTCTTGTAGATCTCCTTGAATATTGTCATTGCTTCTTCTCGATAGTCTTTTAGACCTTCCATCAGCTTCTTCAGTGTGTACTCAGGATGTTTTTCTTGAAGTTCTTGTATGAATGCTGGAAGCTTCGGGAGACGTTTTTGTTGTTTGTCGGCTTTTTGCCAGTTATCGATTTTCCTCAGTGCCTCATTGAAGTGGGTGTCCATGAAGTAGCTGACTTCCTCTCTTTCGCACGCTCGGGCTATAGCTTGCAAAACGACCTCTTCAAAGTCGTCCTTGTTTCCGAAGTCGCAAATCGCGACCAGGTATCTGCCTTCTTTTCGCAGGGCCTTCAGTTCTTTAGCCTTTGATTCATCTACTTTTGCGTAGTTGGCAAAAAAACCTTCTAGCTCGGAGCTATTGGACTTGTTGCTGAAGAGGTTGGCGATCATCAAACAAAGGTGGGATTTTCCTGTTCCGTAGTTACCTGTCAGGAAATAGAACCGTTTGTCCTTGGGTCGGAGTGCCATCATTATTCTTTCGATTGCGTCACGATGAGCCTTTATGGGAACATATCGGGTTATTCTTTCAAAATTCTTCTCTGGATCGATAAATTCGGTTCTCACGTCAACTGCTGAAGCGTATCCCGAATGGATTTCAACAAATTCCTTAATCTTTGTCACATGCTTGTCTCCTTTATATAGGCTATCTGATTAAGATGGATTATTCTGCTCTCGTTTCTTGAATTGAGAATACGTTTCGAGTCAAAAATACCTTCTTCTTGCAGCTTCACCCATTCCGGCATGAAGCCACTTATTAGGCATGATAAAGCCAAGACGACCATAAGGGGCAAGCAAGGACTGCGCTTTCTCCAAGAAGCACAAGTAAATATCAAATTCTTTGAATGCAGTCTTATAATGTGTACGATAGTATTCCCATGTTTTCGGTTCGTCTCGAAGAAGAATTGAACGCACATAAGGCGGGTTTCCAATCACAACATCAAAACCACAGCTGCCATTGTTTTCGCTTGAGCTCAAAAAGACTTCTGGGAACTCTAACCACCAGTGAAGGAAACGATTCTTTTCCGTCTCTACAATTTCTTCAACTTTGCTATCAGCCGATACTTCCTTCAGTTCAACTGCATTTCTTAGAAGCAACTGATATGACTCTTCTTCGATCTGGTGCCCAAAAAAAGTGGAAAGCCAAGTGTCAGCAACCACTTGAAGATTTTTCTTCAACTTCTCCCATTCGAGAAACTTCCCCTTTTTCATCTCAACATCTTCGATCTCTTCAGTCGAGAAGTTCATCTCGTTCACCAACTTCAAGACTCGGGGAACAAATTCTTTTCTGAAAATTGGGTAATAAAGGGTAGTCTGAAACTTCTTTTCGTCGATGATCTTGGCTTTATCGGGCAAAGTCCCCAAGTCATCCAATTTTACTCCTATGAGGGAATTCCCTGTTCTAAGGTGATGATCCAAGAAAGTGAGAGGTTTCTTGTTATCAGCAGTGATCAACCAAAGCGAGAGTTTGGCTAGCTCAGTAGCCAAATCATTCAAGTCGACACCGAAAATGCATTTTTCAACAACTCGCCGTCTCCATGAAAGGGGACTCGTATCTACTGAATCATTCTCCCATTCAGATGAATACAGTAATTCAACAATGAAGTCAGATAGAAAATATGCTGCATTGACCAGAAAATGACCACTGCCCATGGCAGGATCCAGGACTTTGATAGACAATACCCTGCTTTCAATGAAAGACAGAAGCTCAGAATCAATGTATTTTTCAACTCTTTTCCTTTCTTTGTCGTCGATGGCGGTTGCGTGTGCCTCCACATGGGTGTCTATAAGAGCGCGCAATTCTATGCTGAGATCGTCAAGATACTGCCCCAACGAGTTCTCAACGATGTGCTGAACAACATCTTCTGGCGTGTAGTAGCTACCAGTAAACTTGCGTTCTTCGCTGGACTGCGAGAAGTAGATATCGCCTTTTTCAATCACTATATCCGTTCTTGTAACCTTGCCAGCCAACGTCTCAGGCAAAAATCTGTAAGCGTTTTCCTCTTTCCGTCTAATCATCCTTTCAGGTGCTAAAAACAGCTGATACTCTAGAATACCTTCGTATAAACTCCCCAAAGGTCTCACTGAAAGGTCATTATAGTCTATTCTTGCAGTTTTGCCATGTTCCTCCCTGAATCCCAGACTGAACAAGGCTTCCGACAAATGTGCATCATGGATCACATGATTTGCAAGGTATGGCTTCTCGCCATCATCAAACAATCCACCATTATATGGAGGAATAAGTAAAGCGTGATTGCCTCTGTTGATCCAGTCAAAAAGTTCGCAGAGACTGTTCCACATTTCTCTTGAATGCGGATCCGTGACTCCCTTGGAATGATTCTCCTTAGCTATGCTCATCAGTTTTTCCATGCTCTTCTCGTAATACTCTCTATTTTGGAGCGGCAAAAGACCTCTTGCTTCAGCATAAAGTGCAAAAAGAATTCTATATAGTAAATATATCGAATTGCTGAAGACAACTCTCTTTTCATCTTCGGTGTATGATTTTTTGCCTTCCGACTCAATGAAACCCATGCAAATCTTGCTGAGTATGCTCTCTATCTTGCTCTCAAGATGCTTCTCGATCTCTTTGGTTTCTTCATCAGACTCATGCCTGTTGGCATCAAGGCGACATGTGCCCGTCTCACTGGGTGGGAATGCTGTGGCGCTAAAGAATTCTGCAAGCAAAAAGGTCTCCTTGGAGTCTCTGGTTCGCAAAGCCTCGCCTAAATCAACTTGAAAATAGGTTTCGAAAGGAGCCTTCTCTCTAACACAGTACAAACGCCAAAGTAATCCATTCGTCAGTATTCCCCACTTCAGGCCGATCTTCCTGAGCGCAATTATCAAGGACACGGCATAGTTTCTGCCCTTTGATGTCTGATCAAGACTCTCGTGAGGACTCACGACATAACATAAGGACACCGCATTCTGACGACTTCTGTCACTGTACAAAGTAAGAGAATTCTCTCCAAGTTCACTTCTGATGTGACCCAGAACATCAAGGACGGGCCCTACAAATGACGTAACAAGAGCTTTCAAAGAACTACTATCCATCTTGTCAAGCCATTCCTTCAAGGTCTCGACAAGATACGTCTGTTGATCTTCTTTCAACTCTGCAAGTTTGGAATCGAGATAAGCCCGGGCAAATAAGACCCCGTGATCTCTAGACGCATCTGCTGAAGACACCAGTTAACACCTCAATTCCACTAATAGACAAATGATTCTCTTGTACCTATTAAAAACTTGATCACTTTCTCGCACAATGCGCGTACTTTCAATTTTTTCTGCAGACAAAGAATATTTTCCTGCCTTCTTCTCTCAAATTGGCTTCAACGATCTCGAAACACTCAGATAGAGCAGATTTCATCTTTGCAACCGGGTATATTGTTTCTTT
>Ga0187886_1000310_pt1 | contig 62674 bp, 47 predicted proteins | sample June2016WEW_20_1_FD_133001 | JGI IMG/M metagenome (GOLD analysis project Ga0187886, IMG submission 133001) | Peatland microbial communities from SPRUCE experiment site at the Marcell Experimental Forest, Minnesota, USA - June2016WEW_20_150 | ecosystem: Environmental > Terrestrial > Soil >... | reverse complement strand
TGCCCAGGTTAGTGTTGTCACTCCACAGTTATCTGCTATCGTTGCATTGGGAACGATCACTGATGCATGGCAAACTCCAGCATCATCATTCTGTGCAATATTGGCAGGACAGGTGATCGTAGGTGTAGTAATATCCACCAGATTAACATTGATATTTGTTGATGTATTGCATCCAGCGGCATCAATAGTCTCAGTCACAGACACTGTGCCAGAAGGTCCGGGACCCCAATCAACAGAAATCTGATTTGTTCCATCACCTGTGAAACTTACAGCTCCGGTAACAGTCCAGTTATATGAGTGTCCAACTATATTAGGAGTGTTGTATATTTCATTTATCTTATTTGGACAAACAGTTAAATTACCACTAATCACGGGTGCAGGATCAGGATTTATTATAACTGAATAAGCAGGTGATGTAGATGAACATCCCGTGGTTGTATTGGTCACTTGGAGGGATATCTGTCCGGTTCCTGCACCACTCCAATTAACAGAAACCTGATTTGTACCATTCCCGGTAAAACTTGTAGCTCCGGTTACTGTCCAGTTATAAGTTTGATTTGCCTGATTTGGTACAGAATAAATAACACCCGTTGCATTTTCACATACTATAAAATTATATACCGAATTTGAAGATTGACCTGAAATACTCTGAATAAAACCTGATGGGCCATTCTGGTTATTATATTCGGTTTGAATCCAGGCAGATGACCTGACCATATTAGAAACACGAACCTCATCAATGGAGCCATTCCATCCTTCATTTCTTCCAGATTGATCTCCTGTATTCCCCATGTCTGCCAGAGTATTCAATATGTTTAGTCCGGTATAAGTTCCTGTTGCCCTTGATACTCCATTAACGAACACTTCATAATTTATACCATCCCAAACCAACACGACATGATACCAGGTATTGTTAGCAAAGGTTGCGATGCCTGTTTGCTGATAATGATTATCTCCAATTCCCAGTGCAAGGTTGCTTGTGTTTTCCTGAACATAAAGTTGCAACCGGTTATTGTATGGCGGAACAGTAGTATGTCCTATTATATACCTCGGATCAACGCCAGCAGCTGAATTTGAATTAATCCACGTCTCAAATGTTCCTGTGGATGAAGACCAATTTGTTGTTCCGACAGTAATATAGTCGGTAACAGCGTCAAAATTTCCGCCATTACCTATCTTCCCCGGAACATTTGTTGTACCGCTATTTGTTCCGTTATTACCATTTGATGAGGCATCCAGAAAATTATTATTAAGGTGCCATATACCTGAAAAACCATGGTCCCAGGTTCCAGGAGAAGATTGATTTGTAACTATTTGTGGATTTCCATAAAAAATCCTGATTTGAAAATTGGTCCCGTTTGAAAGAGAAGGAACCCTTACCCAGGCAATAAGATCACCTGTTGCAGGATTATAACTTTCAAGGCCATGATCCAGCTTGTTGTAATTTATATCCGAGAAAATAATATCGTATCCGTTCGCATTCAGTACATGATTCATTAGATCAACATCCGTGATATGAATTAATACCGGAAAATTTGTGTTTGATCCTACCACTTTACTCCCATCAATTGTTATCGTTTTTTGATAAGCATACCCTAAAACAACAGCAGGCAAAGGGTTAACGGTAACAACAACGTCATCAGTACTTATACATCCTCCGTTTGTGACAGTCAATGAATAGGTGGTCGTTACACCCGGGTTTGCTACGGGATTAGCAATATGTGGGTTACTTAATCCATATGTGGGGCTCCAGGAGTACGTCCCTCCACCTGATCCATTTAACGTGGTGGATGATCCCTGGCAAATTGCCACATCCGTTCCGGCATTTGCAGTAGCATTGCAACCAGCTGCAAAACAATAATCAAAGGATGTGGTATTTAAGTTATTTATCCCTGTCCGTGTAATTGTACTGGATGGTATGAAACTTCCATGCGTTCCAAAGGCCTGCCACGAGGTGCTTGCGGCATTTCTCCCTGATATTCTGGAACTTGCATCAATAATATAACTTGAGAAGCTATCTCCGTCAAGAGACAATGAATATGTATTGGTTGGAACTGAAGAGCTACTAAAACTCCAATAACCATCAGTGAAGGCATTATTCAATTGGGAAGAACCATCGAGATAAGGAGAAAATGAACCAGGAGAAGATTCAATAAATTGAGCTGTAATACTCATTGCAGAAGAAAGCGTTGAAAAATTAAAAATCGCTGGCCGGTAATATAATGTAGTACCAACTGGAAAAAGGTAATCTGCTCCGGTTGTGACTACCCCTCTCCGAAGTCTCCCAATTACAGTTCCTGAGACATAGTTCAATGCTGAAGCAGAAGAATTTGAAAGTATTAATGTATTTGTTCCGGTCGCAATATTGCTGGCAGTCATTTTAAGAGTACCGTCAACAGTAACATCACCTGGAAGTGTTTTTGTGCCACTCCCTGATGTTACCAAATTATAATAATTTGCAGAAGGGATTTTAATGTCCTGTCCTCCAGTTCCGCTATAATTAATAGTATTCCCGTAATAAGAAGCGTCTAATACACCATTTGAATTCATTAACAAATTATCGGTACTGGCATAGTTTAATGTCCCTTCATTTATCCAGCGCATTCCTGAAAAATTTAGCGCGTTTAATCCAGTATTTATTGTAAGTGTAGTCTGATTGGTAACTGTGTAAGGATTAACATTGAATTCGAAATAATCCATTATCATTGTCCCGCTTCCGCTCAACACTATGTTTGCGCTGGCTCTTGCCCTGGCAACTGAAACATTGTTACTGTTATTGACAATATTCCCATAAAACAGAAGGTTTGAACTGGGGCTACCAACGGATGTCCATGTTGCTGTATTCGAAACTGTTATTTTTCCATAAAAGATGACTAAACCACTAATATTGTTATCACTAAGTATACCGGAAATATTTGTTATTCCGTTTACAGTAAAATTATATGATGATAACTCTAGCGTTCCCGAATTGATATAAAGGTCACCAACAGGATATGCTGGACTGACATTAAGTGTTACATTATTATTAATATCTATCCCTACCGGTGAACTATTTTGACCTGGATAACCTTGAATTACCGTTGGTTGAGCCCAAAACCCATTAAATATTTCCCACGTGGCAAGAGTGGTCCATGATCCTGCAGCTTTTGAACGATAATCACCATTGGTTTGCGCAAAGATGATTTGTCCTGAAACCAGTAACAAGCAACCAGCAACCAGTAACACTTTTCTAATACCCCGTCCCTTCAGCCTGCCAGAAACTGAGTTAACAAAAGAAACAATATTTGCGATTGCGGAAATCAAACTTTCAGATTCAGTATAATACAAAAAACTATCGTCCGACTCCAAACTCTTTTTTTTTAAAGCCGATCAATATTTAGTTCTATATTTTGTGTCCGTTCTACCAAATAAAAACGGAGTCAACTATTCATTTATTTCAAGACTATGAATTATTAACCATGGTTGCACTGCTATAACCATTTAATAATAAGTTAAAGATAAAACTTATTTCAAAGGATTATGGATTTTTTTGACCAATGGAAAAAATTCTTTGAAAGTAGCTTCGGGTTGATTAGAACCATTCTGATAATCGAGTAAGATGATATAGAAAAAAGGATTGTCTTGAGGTCTTGCGTTCGTGCTTGTCTCGACAAACAGCTAAGCGTAAAGACAGCCCGGCAGGCGTCAAGACTAAATGATTAGCATCGCATCACCATAAGTACCAAACCGGTACTTCTCCCTGACAGCAGTTTTATAAGCATCGAAAAGAAGATCATAGCCAGCAAACGCCGATACCATCATAAGAAGAGTGGAATAGGGAAGATGAAAATTACTTATCATCATATCAGGAACCTTGAATTCATAAGGTGGGAAAATAAACTTATTCGTCCAGCCATCAAATGGTTTCAGATAGCCTTCGGTTGAGACTGAACTCTCAAGTGTTCTAACAACTGTTGTCCCCACGGCACATATCTTATATTTTTTGTCTTTTGCTCTATTTACGATTTCAACAGATTCGTCAGTGATCACTATCCTTTCTGAATCAACTTTGTGTTTGGTCAGGTCTTCCACATCGACACTTCTGAAATTGCCCAAACCTACATGAAGCGTTATTTCGGCAAATTCAACGCCTATTATTTCAAGTTTTTTAAGTAGTTCCCTGCTGAAATGCAATCCGGCAGTCGGAGCAGCAACGGCACCTTCATGTTTTGCAAAAATGGTCTGGTATCTTTCACTATCTTCAGGTTCCACCTTCCTGTTGATGGACTTTGGGAGAGGCGTCTCTCCAAGGCTGTACAATGTTTTCTTAAACTCATCATAGGTACCATCAAACAGAAACCTAAGTGTCCTTCCCCTGGAAGTTGTATTATCTATTACTTCAGCAACCAGGAGGTCGTCTTCCCCGAAATATAATTTATTCCCAATCCTTATTTTTCTGGCCGGATCTACCAATACATCCCATAAACGCTGTTCCCTGTTTAGCTCCCTTAATAAAAAGACTTCTATTTCTGCACCCGTCTTTTCCTTATTCCCATATAACCTTGCCGGAAAAACCTTTGTATTATTGAAAACTAAAACATCATTCTCATTAAAATATTCCGTGATATCTTTAAATATCCTGTGTTGAAACTCTCCACTTTTTTTGTTAACAACCAATAATCTGGATTCATCCCTGTTCTCAGAAGGATAAAGTGCAATAAGCTCCGGTGGCAAATTATACCTGAATTGCGATAGTTTCATAATAAATATATAATCATCGTGAATTAAAGAAGTCCTTTATACGTATAATTATCAATTTTGTTTCACCAGAGTGTATAATTTATTTTTTTTTGATCTGAAAGACCTTACCTGATTGAGAATTTTATTCATTCTTGTTTGTGTCAGAACAACTTGCAGGGTTCATTTGTTCAATATATTCCTTAAATTTTTCTATGCTGAACGCATTTTTCACATGATATAAACCTATTGTGGTCCTCTCAAGAGAAGATAAATAACTTCCGCTTTTTAATGCAAGTCCAAAATCCCTTGCAAATGATCTTATGTACGTTCCCTTACTGCACACCAGTCTGATTTTTATTTCGGGTATCCTATAGGAGATTAATTCGATTTCTCTGAAATGAACAGTAACAGGCTCAAGTTCTTTTTGTACCCCTTTCCGTGCAAATTCATACGCTCTTTTGCCAGCTATCAGCTTAGCAGAATAAATCGGAGGAAGCTGTTTCTGTTCACCCAAAAAACCAAGTAGAACTTCTCTTACATATGCCTCAGATATATGACCTGTCGGATATTGATGATCCGTCTTTGTTTCCAGATCAAAAGAGGGTGTTGTTTCTCCAAGATGAAATGTAGCCAGGTATTCTTTATCAAGATCGCGGAATTCATCAATTTTTTTGGTTGCATTCCCTGTGCAAATTATCATTAATCCGCTTGCAAGCGGATCCAGCGTACCGGCATGACCGACTTTTATTTTTTTAATCTTAAAAGTGCTCCGGATCATTATTCTTACCTTATTCACCAGATCAAATGAAGTCCAGTAAACAGGTTTGTTAAACAATAAAACCTGCCCTTCCTCAAAAATGCTTTTTCCCTGGTCATTCATATTAATTCAGCAGAATTGACAGCATCAAAAAGTTCTTGGATCAGTTCAAGAACCAATGCGTCTAACCAATTCAAATAGTTGAAATATTTATTTATTCTTTATCAGTCTGTTTGGGCTTTTTCATAATCGCCCATATTTCGAATATAAAGCCTGCCATCACAACTATCGGAGCCAGGGTTATTCTCCGGAAACTGAAGATGTTGTCACTGAATTTATCGGGACTTGGAGATTTGCCACCAAGCATCAGTAAAAACCCAACTACAATTATACCGAATCCAATAGCCAGCAATTTGTAATTTTCGCGGCCAAGAGCAAAATTCAATTTTTCCTTATTCTCATTTTTTGTACTCATGATTATTTAATAATAAAGTTTGTCTTCGGAAATACTCAGATACCTGTTAACGGAAAAAAAAGTAGAAATAATATTTATTAAAACTCCGATTATTATGATTGAAGCGCCAAGAAGAAGCAAAAGGTAAGTGCTCTCAAAGCTAAACATCAGGAAGAATTCCTTTTCAATTAGATAAAGCATGCCCATTAGTAAACTCATTGCAACAAGAGCTGCCAGGAGTCCATGAATAGCGCTCTGAACAAGAAAAGGTCTCCTTATGAATGCATGAGTTGCCCCAACCAGCTGCATTGTTCGTATCAGGAACCTCCTTGAATAGATCGACAGCCTGATTGTATTGTTAATGATAGTCAGTGCTATCAGAAAAAGGAAGGTACTTATTACCAGAATAAACAAACTGATCTTTTTAACATTTTCATTGATAAGAAAAAGCAATGATTCCTGATAGTAAACCTCTTTCACAAAAGGATATTCCCTTACATATTTTTCAATTTTTGCCACACTATCGGGACTTGTGAATCCCGCATGAAGATATACATCGATAGAAGGCGGAAGGGGATTGTCTCCAAGAAAACTAATAAAGTCTTCCCCCAGATCTTTTTTCATCTTTGCAGCCGCCGCATCCTTCGAAACGTATTCAGTCGATTTAACATAAGCTTTGGCATCAAGATCTTTCTGCAACATCCTGATGTCAGCCTCTTTTGCTTCATCATTAAGCATTATAGAGAATGAAAGGCTTTCGCGCAAATAATCTGACAACTCCCTGGCATTTATAAGAACAAGTCCTAACACCCCAAGGAGGAAAAGAACGAGCGAGACACTTATCACAAGAGTCAGATAGGAGCTTCTCAGCCGTATCTTGGAATATCCTGTCTCTTTATTCTTCAAACTTTTCTATTTTTACCTTTATCTTTTATCTTATTCTACAATAGTAACCCAACCGAACTGATCGGCTTCATCTCCATTCTGAATGGAGGTAAGCTTTTTGTAAAGTTTCATAGTTTCAGAACCCGGCTCGCCATTTTTGCAATATTCATAAATAATATTTTTCTCCGGATCAAAAATCTTGGCTATAGGACTGATTACAGCTGCTGTACCGCACGCTCCTGTTTCAACAAAAGAAGAAAGCTCTTCAACCGGAACCTGTCGCCGTTCAGTTTTCATCCCAAGACTTTCAGATATTTCGATAAGACTCATATTTGTAATGGAATTTAAAATTGATTCTGATTTTGGAGTCACATATGTATTATCTTTGATCCCAAAGAAATTTGCCGGTCCGCATTCATCAATATACTTTTTTTCTTTTGCATCAAGGAAAATAGTATTTGAATATCCACCATCACGTGCAGCAATTATGGCCCTCATGCTGGCCGCATAGTTACCTCCCACTTTGTAAATACCTGTTCCCATAGGGGCAGCCCTGTCTACATCTCTGCATATCAGCATGTTTACAGGTTTAATTCCACCCTTGAAATAGGGACCTACAGGTGTGACAAATATCAGAAAAGTATACTCTGAAGCCGGTTTGACACCCACCTCAGCACCACTGCCATATAAAAGGGGTCTTATATATAAAGTTGCACCAGATCCGTATGGGGGAACAAATTTTCTATTCAACTGAATAACTTTAAACAAAGCTTCCCGGAACATCTCAAAAGGAAAGGCTTCCATTTTAATACCGTCTGCTGAAGCGATCAATCTTTTTGCATTTTCCTCCCAACGGAATAACCTTATCTTTCCATCTTTCCCCGTGTATGCCTTAAGTCCTTCAAATGCCTCCTGACCATAATGTAAGCCTGTTGCAGCTATATGAATATCAATATATTCCGATGAAGAAACTTCAAGCTTGCCCCATTTCCCATTTTTATAAATGCAGCGGATATTAAAATCTGTTTTTATATAACCGAATGGCAGACATTCCCAATCGAACTTTTCCATAAATACTGGCAATTAAAATTTGGCGGTAAAAGTACATTTTTAAAACATATCTTGAGCACTTTTCTACTGGAATTTGGATTATTCACCGTACACCTGAAGTCCCGCAATTTGATCTTCGACAGGGACATTCCTGAGAAGTCGGGCGGTTTTTGTGATAAATTCATGATCTGATAATTGTTTCCGTTGAGTCTCTATCCATGTTTTATTATCAGAATGTTTACCGTACTCCGTTCTCTCCCTTAATAACTTATCTGTAAGTCTCATATAATCAACACGACCGAGATAATCATACCTTGCATCATGAAGTATATTATCCATTAAAGATTCCTGACGATCATTAAAGGAGTTTCTTATAATATTTTTAGTTGATTCAACATTCTCGTGACTAAAGCCATATCCGGGCAAGATCTCTTCAACCAGGCGCAATGATGCTTCCATTGGTTTTTCATAGTCTGAGATGAATCCTGTAAAAAGAAAGACAGACGCCAGTTTAAGGTTGATAAAGTCCTCTTCAAGGAGGTTCTCAGCAGTCGAAAGCAGTTCCACCTGATTGGCGATATTTTTTACAAGAGATGAATTGTGAAAATAAAGGTTTGGTGGAGCTTCATCATCAAACATTTTCGTTATCATTTCCTCGATGTCCTGCAGTTTGATCATCTGCATTTTTACGACAAACTTTCTGTTAGGACCTCCTTTCTCATCACTTAATTCAGGAACTATTCCGTTCACAAAATACATCTCAAGCTCTCCTTTGTACTTAACAGGCATTTTCCCGCGGTATTCACATGCGAAAAATTCTTTCACAAATTCATATGTTGTACCTGAGATATTAATTTTACCAGCTTCCCCTGATGATTCCATTCTGCTTGCAGTATTGACAGTATCGCCCCAGATATCATACGATAGTTTCTTCTGTCCGACAACCCCCGCAACCACTGATCCTGTATGAATTCCGATTCTAATGTCCCAGAACTTCATTCCTTCAAGTTCGGATGTTTCCTTCAGCTTTTTCATATATCCCTTCATTTCAAGAGCGGCAAGAATGACCTCTACAGGATTGGTCCTGTTCTTCTCCGGAATTCCTCCTGCACACATGTAAGCATCCCCAATGGTTTTTATTTTTTCAATGCCATGCTTCTCGACAACAGAGTCAAAATAGAAAAAGAATTTATCAAGCTCATCTATTAAAACTTCAGGATTCATCTCTTCAGCTATTTTTGTGAAGCCCTGAATATCCGAAAACAGAACTGTTACAAAATTGTATTTGATCTTGGTTGCCTTTCCTTTTTCCATTATCTCACTGGCTGTGTTTTTCGGAAGGACATTTGCCAGTAATGCTTCTGTTTTTTCTTTTTCAATTATCAGATCTTCTGTTCTCTTATTGATTATCTGCTCAAGCAAATATTGTTTACGTGCAAACCTCAATTCAATCTGATCATATAAAGCCCAGATTATCAGGGATAACAATATAATGTAGAAAATTACAGCAAGTCGTGAGAAGTACCATAAAGGCAACACTCTTAAAGAGAGTAAGTTGATTTCCCCAGCGCTATTACCAGATATTATGTACCTTATTTTAAACAGGTATTTTCCTGCAGGAAGGTTGGTGTATTCTTTAAAACTGATTCGTTTCCAACCACTCCATTCCTTGTCAAATCCTTCAAGCAGAAACTGATAATCAATACTGTCTGCAGGTTGTAACTCAAATGAGATATTATTATACCGGTAATTTAAAACAATATTTTGTTTGAGTTCCAGATCTTGCGCTTTAGCGCTGTCTGAGGTAAAAACAACAGAATCACCATTAATTAAAATACGCTTTAGTGATGGTGTCACCTCTGAATCATAAGAAGTTTGAATTGCAGAAGCTTTTAAAAGGACTGAAAATAAAATAATCCCGAAAAGAAAATTCAACCTCAGATAATAAGACATAAACAATTATCTTGCTTTTTATTAATCCAAATGTAGTACTTAATACAATCAGGTCAAAAGGAAAGTCCAATTTTGAGTATTTTTGCAGGTTAAACCGTAATGATTCTATGATATTAGTTTTTGCTTCCAATAATGAGTATAAGATTAAAGAAATAAACAATCTCCTGGGCAAAAGTTTTAAACTTTTAAGCCTGAGTGATATAAACATCAGAGAAGATATTCCTGAAGATGAACCTCTGCTTGATGGTAATGCATTATCTAAAGCCAGGTATGTCTATAATTCTACAGGGATGAATGTTTTTGCCGACGATACCGGGCTGGAAATAGATGCCTTAAATGGATTGCCGGGAGTTCATTCTGCCAGATTTGCCGGGGATAATAAAAATTCATCAGCAAATATTGAAAAAGTTTTATCAATGCTTGGCGAAACTGAAAACAGGAAAGCCAGGTTCAGAACTGTAATTGCGCTGATCCTTGAGAAAAAAGAGTATCTATTTGAGGGAATTATTAACGGGACAATTATCAATGAAAAAAAAGGTGCCGAAGGATTTGGATATGACCCGATATTTGTACCTGAAGGAAAAACATGCACATTTGCTGAAATGTTGCTTGCCGAAAAAAACACTATTTCTCACAGAGCAAGAGCATTTGAAAAACTAAGGGAGTTTTTATTTCAATATCAATTTTCAGACAATAAAGAAATGATTTAATTGTTTATGCTTCTGATGAGAAGATTTTTGACCATACAACTTTTACTTTTGGTGTTTATAAATTTACCTGGACAAACACCGGTAGGATCATGGTCAGATCATCTTGTATATAACACTGCAGAATGTGTTGCTGTAGGTACAGAGGAGGTTTTTGCATCAACCGGTTCATCATTAATAATTTATAACAAAGGATTTTCTGAGCTTAAGAAAATGTCTCGCATAAACGGACTTACTGAAACAGGAATAAACACAATAGCATGGTCAGAAGAAAATAAAACGCTCATAATAGCTTACATAAGTACAAATGTTGATCTTTTAAAGAACAATATAATTTACAATATCCCTGATATCAGCAGAAAGTATATCCCGGGTAATAAAGAGATAAACAAAATACATACGAACGGGAGGTATGCTTACATGGCATGCAGTTTCGGAATTGTAGTTTTGGATCTCGTTAAAAAGGAGATCTATGATACATGGAAACCAGGAACCGGGTCCGACAATACAGAGGTTTGGGACATTGCTTTCGGAAACAATAAAATTTATGCAGCCACAGACATCGGGCTATATTCTGCCGATCTTTCAAATCCGGGATTATCTTACTTCGGAAACTGGAATCCAATCAGTTTCCTTCCAAATCCAACAGGGAAATACACATCATTAATATTTTCAGGAAATAAACTATATACAAACCTTTCAGATCCCTCATCAGGAGGCGATCAGGTGTATGTTATTGATAATGGCAGTTCCCTGTTCTCATTCATACCTGGTGTTTATAACAAATCATTCGATCCCGCAACTGGCGGATTTACAATCTCTTCCCCTTCTTCCATAAAATACTATGATAACAATGGTTCACTTATTAAAACAATCTCATCATATGGTTGGGCAATACCAAATATTTCTCAGGCTATAATTGATAACGGGGATATATGGATTGCGGATATTAATTCAGGCCTCATCAGAGGTGAAAATATGTCGGAGTTTTCAGCGTTAACTCTCCCCGGACCTGTGTCCAATAATGCTTTTTATATAACTTCATCGAATGGAAAAACTATAATATGCGGAGGAGCTACCGATGTTTCTTGGAATAACCTTGGGAGGGCTATGCAGGTTTCAATTCATGAAAATGATACCTGGACTTCCCTTCCATCTGGTACAATTATTGATCCAATGAGGACCCTGACTGATCCCGATAATAATAATCACATGTTTGTATCAACCTGGGGAGGAGGATTGCTGGAATACATAAATAACAACCTTATAAAACAATACACTGAGTCAAATTCACCATTACAGACGACGATCCCCGGACGACCATATGTAAGAATATGTGGTCTGGCAATGGACAAATCAAAGAACCTCTGGCTTACTCAGACAGAAGTCCCTGGTAGTATTAAAGTACTTAGATCAGATGGAAGCTGGATTGTTAATCCGGTAACAATTGATGCTCCGACAATCGGAGATATCATCATTACGAAAACAGGGCAAAAATGGATTGTCCTGCCCCGTGGATATGGACTCTTTATTCTTGATGATAACAGTACTCCGGATGTTTTCAGCGATGACAGATATATGAAGATGCTGGTACAGGATATTGAAAATCAGCCAATTTCATTTGTCTATTCGATTGCTGAAGATCTTGATGGCAACATTTGGATCGGGACAGATCAGGGGCCACTTATCTATTACAATCCTGAAAAGGTATTCGATAATGATCTGAGAGCCAACCGGATAAAAATACCCAGGAATGACGGAACAGGTCTTGCCGATTATATGCTGAAAACTGAAACAATCACATCAATTGCTATCGACGGTGCCAACAGAAAATGGCTGGGAACAGCCAGTTCCGGAGTTTATCTTCTTTCTTCTGATGGGACAACCAGAATTAAAAACTTTAATGAACAAAACAGTCCGATCCTTTCAAATTCTGTTGTAACCCTTGCAGTGGATAATAAAACCGGAGATGTCTGGTTCGGAACCTCAAAAGGGGTCCAGTCCGTTAGAGGTGACGCCACTAACGGAGGAGAAAAGTTTACAAATGTTTATACTTTTCCGAATCCGGTCAGAGAGGGTTTCACCGGGAATGTTACCATCACAGGGCTTTTAAGGGATTCTCAGATCAGGATAACCGATATAAGTGGCAATCTTGTGTATGAAACGGTATCAGATGGAGGGCAGGCAACCTGGGATCTGAAAACCTATACAGGAAAGCGTGTTGCTACCGGAGTCTATCTTGTTTTTTGTGCAAGCAAAGATGGCACACAATCGCATGTTACAAAAATGCTGGTTATAAGATAATAACTACTCTGTTATAAGGGTTTGGATGCGCTCTATCTGGAGTTGCTTATTTACCTCCCTCAGACTTCTGGCTGTTTTAGTAAAATACTGGTGCCCTGAAATAAATTTAACCTGTATTTTATTCCAGTCATTAAGCGAGCCCATTTTATTCTGTGCTTTAAGCTCTTCGAAAAGAGTGTTGGAAACCGGGATAAAATCGCTCCTTCCAAGGTAATCAAGATCAGAATCACAAATAATATTTTCAAGCAGGTTCGTTGGTTTAGGTGGTAATTTGGTCGACATTATTAACGAGCAAATTCTTTCAATCTGATCAGGAGAATAATTGAATTTCGGGAGCATCTCCATCGTGATTTGTGTCCCGTAAAATTCATGATCATCATAAGCAATTATATGTCCGGCATCATGAAATAAGGCGGCTGTCTTCAACAACAATATCTCCTCGTCGGAACAACCCTCTCCCCAGCCTATAAGTTCCACTTCCGTAACTACATCGACTGTGTGTTTTACATTGTGATAAAACAGATAACCAGGCAAATCCATTTCGAGTTTATCTAAAATTATCTCCTGGATATCAGTAAACTGGATAAGTCCGAATTTTATCCGGAATGATTCATTTGGTATGACTCCATCGCCGTCAACCGAGAATTCAGGTTTCAGTCCATTCACTTTAAACATCTGGAGATCATCTTTATATTTTACCGGGAGTTTACCAAAATACTCACAGTCAAAAAACTCTTTTACAAGTTCATAAGTCATAACTGAAATAAGGATCATCCCGCTATCAGTAACAGCTTCTATACGGCTTGCAGTATTTACAGTATCTCCTTTAATATCATAGTTAATTTTCTTCCTGCCGGAAATTGTAGCGGTTACCGGTCCGGAATGAATGCCAATTTTTAATTCCCATATACTTTTGTTTATTCCTCTCTTTTTTATTTCATATTTTTCAAGGAAATTTCTCATCTCTATGGCTGCCATAACCACATCAATTGGATTTGTTATGTTTTTGATGGGTATTCCTCCGGCACACATATATGTATCCCCGATTGTTTTAATCTTTTCAATTTTAAACCTCGTCACAATAGCTTCAAATTCAAAAAATATCTCATCAAGTTCATCCATGATTATTGATGAATCCATACCTTCAAATAGCAACGAAATACAATGGATGTCTGCGAAAAGAACCGTCGCCATATTGAATTTAAGCGACCTTTCTTTAATTTCTTCTTCACCGAATTCCTTCAAACCATCCGGAGAAATTTTTTCATAAAGAACCTTAATTTTCTCATTGTCCCTTGTCAGCTTTTCATTCATCTTCTCCAGTTTCTTGATATGCTCCTCAAGCTCCTGGTTCTGTTTGGCAAGCCTTGCAATCCTTTTTACAAGCTCCTCATTGTTAATCACTGTCATAACATAGTTGATTGATCAGTAAATATAATAATTTTGTGACGAAATAGCGGTTAAAGTGAATAGAGTTTGGAGTGAGTGGAGTGAGTGGCATTTTATGTGATCTATTTCGGGAGTTAAAACCCCTCTGTCCCGCTTTGCGGGTTTGGTGGGTACAACTCTAGACATTCCAGTCACTTTTTCAACTTTAACTTTGTACCTGAATAACTCGTTGGAAATTATGCTTGAAAAAACCAGGGGAATAATACTTCATCAGATAAAATACACCGACTCAGGTATTGTTGCCCAGATATATACAAGAAAATTCGGAAGACAATCCTTCATCATCAAAGGGATGAGAAGGAGGAAAGAAGGGAAACATAATATTCTGTTTCAGCCAATGTTTATCCTTGATCTTGAGATGTACTACAAGACATCACGTGAAATGCATATCCTGAAAGAATTTTCCGTTTCATTCACCCCTTATGATATCTATTCTAATATTAAAAAAAGCAGTGTTGCAATTTTTCTTGGAGAAGTTTTGACCTCCGTTCTGAAAGAAGAGAGTCCTCATGACGAGATGTTTGACTATATAGAAGATTCTATAAAATACTTCGAGAGATGCAAGGAAGGCTTTGCAAACTTCCATATTGCTTTTCTTGCCGGACTTAGCAGTTTTCTTGGGTTCGAACCGGGCCCTCGGTTAAATAAAGATGATGCATTTTTTGACATGATGAATGGTATTTTTGTTCCGATACCTCCTGTTCATGGCAATTACGCAAACGAGGAAATTACAAATATCCTCGCTGACTTTTTTGTGGCATCTTATGACAACATAAGTAAAATATCCCTCACAGGAAACCTTCGAAATGACGTTCTTGAAACATTGGTCAGATTCTATTCACTCCATCTCCCGGGCCTTAAAAAGATAAAATCACTTGAAGTTCTGAAAGAGGTTTTCAGCTAAATTTTAAACCATCATCCTGAAGTTTTTTATCTATCTTTAAATGTCAAATTGATGATATAATGGCGATTATTCCTTCTATAATTAACCGGCTGAATATAAAGCGCATAAATCAGATTGAAATATTCAAAAAACATCCATTTGAAACACAACAGGAAACATTATACCAGCTTCTTGCAAAAGCTGCTTCAACAGAATGGGGTAAAAAATTCAATTACTCATCAATCAGCTCTATTAAAGAGTATCAATCGAGATTTCCCATCCAGACGTATGAGGATATAATCCCCTATGTTGAAAGACTTCGTAAAGGAGAGACAAATCTTTTATGGCCCGGGGAAATAAAATGGTTTGCAAAATCTTCCGGCACCACTTCCTCAAAAAGCAAGTTCATACCAATGAGCCGTGAAGCACTTGAAGATTGTCATTATAGAGCTGCAAAAGATATACTTGTAATCTATACTATACAGAGACCCGATACACGAATATTCTCCGGTAAGAGTCTCACCCTTGGAGGAAGTCATAGAATGAATCAATTCAGTAATGATTCTTTATATGGGGATTTATCAGCAATACTTATTGAAAATGCTCCATTCTGGGTTGAAATAATCAGAACACCAAAACAGAAGATTGCCCTTCTTGAAGATTTTGAAGAAAAACTCGGCCTGATAACAAAATCTACCATTAATGAAAATGTTACAAGTATATCCGGAGTCCCTTCATGGTGTCTTGTTTTAATAAAACAGATCCTTGCCTTCACTGGAAAAAATAACCTTCTCGATATCTGGCCGAACCTAGAAGTGTTTTTTCACGGAGGTATAAGTTTTACTCCTTATCGTGAACAGTATAAGAAACTTATTCATGGTGACCAGATGAATTATATGGAGACATATAATGCTTCAGAAGGGTTCTTTGGAATACAGGATGATCCCTTAAGCAGCGATATGCTCCTTATGCTCGATTACGGAATCTTTTATGAGTTTATCCCGGCAGATAAAATTAATTCGGATGATCCTCCTGTATATTCTATTGCGGATGTGGAAACAGGGGTAAATTATGCAATTATCATTTCAACCAACGGTGGCCTCTGGAGATATATGATGGGAGATACAATAGTATTTACCTGCCTTGACCCTTACCGGTTAAGGATTTCAGGAAGAACAAAACATTTTATTAATGTTTTCGGAGAAGAGGTGATTGTTGACAATTCCGATAAGGCTCTTGAATCGGCTTGTAAAGCAACAGGTGCCGTGGTTGCTGAATATACTGCCGGTCCTGTGTTCATGAACACATCTTCAAAAGGATCTCACGAATGGATCATTGAATTCGAAAAAGATCCCTCAGATTTAACCGAATTTATAGATACCCTTGATAACTCTCTTAAGTCTCTAAACTCAGATTATGAAGCCAAAAGATTCAAAGACCTGAATCTTGTGTTACCGATTCTCAGATCGGTTCCCAAGGGTACTTTTAATAAATGGTTAAAGACGAAAAACAAATTGGGGGGACAAAACAAAGTACCACGACTTTCCAATTCGCGTGAATACATTGAGGATCTATATATTATTGCAGGAATCAGAAGTGTCTAAAGTTTAGAGTGACTAGAGTTATAGACCCATTAAGATGATCTGTTTCGTGAGTAAGACCCCTCTGTCCCGCTTTGCGGGATTTGGGGGCAAAACTCCAGGCACTTATTTCTCAACAACAGACAAACCGTACTCAATTTTTACTAATTTTATAGACTATTAAACATAATAATTGGAATTATGCACATAGCTATTGCAGGAAATATCGGTTCGGGCAAGACAACATTGGCAGGCTTGCTTGCAAAACAGTACGGATGGGTTGCTCACTATGAAGATGTTGATGATAACCCATATCTTAATGACTTTTATGAAGATATGCAACGCTGGTCATTTAACCTGCAGATATATTTTCTTAATTCCCGTTTTACTCAGATACTTGAAATCAGGAAGTCGGATAAAACTATTATACAGGACAGAACAATATATGAAGATGCTTATATTTTTGCACCGAACCTCCATTCGATGGGACTGATGTCAACCCGTGACTTTGATAACTACTCTACACTTTTTAAGATGATGAGCTCCCTGGTGAAGCCTCCCGATCTGCTCCTTTACCTCAGGGCGTCTGTTCCAACGCTTGTTAACCAGATCCAGAAACGTGGGCGGGAATATGAAAGCTCAATCCGTATCGATTACCTTAAAAGATTAAATGAAAGGTACGAAGCATGGATGGAAACATATAACCTTGGCAAAGTTCTTATAATTGAAGCTGACCACTATAATTTCCCAAACAACAGAGATCATCTCAGCGAGGTAATTGATAAAATTAACGCCGAATTGCACGGTTTGTTTTAAAATAAAAATACAGAAGGGGCTCAATCAGAGCCCCTTCTTAATATTTCAACAAAGATATGCTACTTTGATTCTGGTTTTGGAGCAGGAGTCAAGGCAACCTCAACGTAACTATCAGTATTTAAATATTTATTGGCAATTGCTTTTATATCTGCAATCGAATACGAGTTTATAAAAGTTTTATATTCTTCAAGAGTAAGAAGTTTGTCGCCAAATAAGAAATGGTTTTTAAGTGAGGTTAGCCAGAAACCGTTCTCCTTGAGTTGCGTCTCCTGTTGACGGATTAAGGTCTCCTTCACTTTATTCAAATCAACCTCAGTCGGACCATCTTTTTTGATTTTTCCCATTTCATCAAGAACCGTCTGGGATAGTTTTGTAATATTATCAGGATTGCAACCCCACATCGATTGGATGGTGTACATTGGTTTGGGTAGTTTTGAAATAGTGCCGTTTACGCTCACGCCATAAACTCCGCCCTGGTCTTCTCGCATCGATTCCCTGCATTTTATCGACAGTATATTCATCAACATCGCGAAACTCTGGCGATCTTTGTCCTTCCATTTGAAATCACCTTTCCACACCATGGCTACAGTACTTTGTGGTTCTGAATTTTTTGGAACTTCAACTACAAGTAATCCTTTTGGGAATCCAGGAGTTACATCTTTCCAAGTCTCTTTCCTCTTGGTTGAAGGAAGTCCGCCTATGTATTTTTCAAGAAGTGGGATCACCTCATCAATTTTAAAATTGCCTGCCATGAGATATGTGAAATCGCTGGCATCGGCAAAACGGTCTTTAAAAATACCTATCGACCTGTCTAAGTTGACCTGGTTAATCTGAGCATCTGAAGGTACCGCGATAACCCTGGGGGAATTAAGTGAAATTATTTTGGACAATGTATCCTGGAAAATTACCTGTGGATTAGTTCTCATCGGCTTTATCATGTTCTTTATCCGGGAGATGTAAGCATTGAAGGCGCTTTCGTCTTTACGGGTCCTGGTAAAATAAAGATAATTAAGCTGAAGCATCGTTTCAAGATCTTTAGGCGAGCAGTTGCCATTCACACCTTCCTGGAGATCACTAATGTACGGATTAAGTTTCGCAGTATTCCCGGAAAGTTTCTTTTGTAATCCTGTAAAATCATAATCGCCGAGTCCGCTCTGAGTTATAATTGAAGGAGCAAGAGTTGCTGACATTATATCACCGTCAGGATAAAGTGATGAGCCTCCCGGACTATAAGCCGATAGTACAATTTCATCATTTTTGAAATCAGTAGATTTTAAGATCATATGGACTCCATTCCCGAAGGTTAATTCTGTAAAACCAAATTTTTTATCATCGGTTCTCTTAACTACTTTAGAGACAACAGGTGTTTCAGCCAAAAGAGGAACATCTGAAACTTTATCAACATAAGCTTCAATTTTCCTGGTTTTAACTGCCTTAATTATATCCATTACCTGGTTTTCTGTCGGTACTATGTCACCTTCCTTTTCCGGGGCAGTAATCAGTGCAGCCATATTATTTTCAGTGATCCAGGCCTGTCCCAGTTTATTAATTTCTTGAAGTGTTATACCCGGTAAGTATTCTTTGGTTATTTCAAATTCTTTTTTGATACCCGGGATACATTCCTGATCCAGATAATTCCTTATAAATTCGTCGGCATATGACCTTGATTCAGTTTTATCAGATTCTTTCGCCATCTTTTCATAATTTGAAAGTATATCCTTTTTCTCCCGATCAAGTTCCGTTGCCGTAAAGCCAAACTGACGCACTCTTTCATTTTCGGTAAGAACGACTTCAATGCTCTTTTCAATCTGGTTCTCTTTTGCTCCTACTGATAAAGAATAAACATCAACTGACCGGCCAATAAAGGAACTATACCCGGCATAAGCAAATAAAAAAGGCGACTCTGGTTTTTGTGCAATTTCCTGCAGGCGATTGTTTAACATCCCGGTATATAAAGTTCGCATAAGTTGATCACGGTAATCGCCAAATGTAACATTGTAAGATTTGGGATGTTTAAAAAATACCGTTGCCGAATAGCCTGGGGCTTCCTTATCCGTAACTACACTTATCAGGGGTTCAATATTATCAGGTACCGGAAATTCGACCCTCTTTAGCGGATTTACAGATTTTGGAACTCTTCCGAAATATTCCTTCACCTTCTCTTCTGCAAGCCCGGGATCAATGTCGCCAACAACAACCACTGCCATCAGGTCGGGACGATACCATGATTTATAAAAAGCGCGCAATGTATCATATGGGAAGCTTTTTATCACATCAATTTTCCCGATAGGAAGTCTTTCAGCATATTTTGAACCTTTTAAAATGACAGGGATATATTTTGACATCATGCGATCTTGGGCACCCAGGCCTAATCTCCACTCTTCAGTTATTACACCCCTCTCTTTATCAATCTCAACATCTTCCATGCTGACCTGGTGTGCCCAGTCTTCCAACACCTGGAATCCTCTATTGATCCACTCAATACTGTCAGTCGGAACTTTAAGCATATAAATTGTCTGGTCAAAACTTGTATAAGCATTCAGATCTGCACCAAACTTAACTCCCAGCGATTCCATCATATCGATCATCTTATTGGCAGGAAAGTTTTTGGTGCCGTTGAAGCACATATGTTCGACAAAGTGAGCTAACCCCTGCTGGTCGTTTGTTTCACAAACAGAACCGGCATTTACTGCAAGCCTTAATTCCATCCTTTTTTCAGGCTTTTTATTTGCCTTGATGTAATAGGTCATCCCGTTATCCAGCTTCCCGATTCTTATATTCGGATCAGCAGGAATCGGCTTATCAGGATTCTGGATTTGAGCAGAACTTACTGATAACACAAATCCCCAGAAAACTAAAATAAAAAGAAGTTTAAAATTTTTCATCATATTGATTTTAAATACTATTTGAGAATAACACATTCACTTTAAATTTTTATGCAGCGATAAACAAGAGAGTGGAAACAGGTACAGGAAGTAAATTTAGAAATTTATTCTTAAAACCACAATGAATAATTCAATTTTCAGCAGTAGAGACACCCAAATTGGACGTCTCATCATCTATTATGCCATTACATTTTCATCCATTTCAATTATTTTTAATAATAGGCCAATTGACCATTTTGAATTAAAATATTACCTTGCCATTCTTAATAGATCAAATCATTATGAGTTCAACACGCAGAGATTTTATAAAGACTGCTTCTGTTTTTGCTACTGGAGCCGTTTTGCCTCTTGATGTTTTATCAAAAGCAAGGATAGGTGTTTCGCCCAACGATAAAATACAGGTCGGGCTCATCGGGGCAAATGGTATGGGGTTTAATGATCTGACGTCATTCCTGAAGAATCCCGAAATAGACTGTGTGGCATTATGCGATATAGACCGGAATGTTTTGAACAATCGTACTGACGCACTCGTTAAACTTGGCTTCCCAAAACCTAAATTATATGTTGATTACCGCAGGATGCTAGAGAACAAAGATATCGATGTGGCAATCATAGGAACACCTGACCACTGGCATTGTCTGATTCTGGTTGATACTCTCGAGGCAGGGAAACACGCTTATGTTGAAAAACCGATTGGAAATTCCATTGCCGAAATAAATATAATGCAGAAAACCGTTAAAAAACATGGTAAGTTAGTGCAGGTAGGCCAATGGCAAAGAAGCCAACCTCATTTTGTGGATGCTATAAATTACCTGAAATCAGGAAAACTTGGTCGTATCCGCACTTGCAAGGCATGGTCGTATGTCGATTGGAAAGGTGCGGTCCCTAAAGTGCCAGATTCACCGGTTCCCGACGGAGTTGATTATACTATGTGGCTCGGACCGGCTCCAAAGCGCCCATTTAATAAAAACCGTTTCCATTTTACTTTCAGATGGTACTGGGATTATGCGGGAGGGTTGATGACCGACTGGGGGGTTCATCTTATAGATTATATTCTATATGGAATGGGTAAAAATGTTCCGGTATCTGTAATGGCTATCGGTGGCAAATATGCCTTCCCCGACGATGCTATGGAAACTCCCGATACTATGACGGCAGTATATGATTTCAAGGATTTTACAATGATCTGGGAACACACAATAGGTATTGGTCTTGGTAACTGGAAAAGACCCCACGGAATGTCATATATCGGCGAAAATGGTACATTGGTTCTTGACCGTAACGGTTGGGAAGTAATACCTGAAAAACAGAGAATTGAAGCCATGCCAGTTCAGAAAAATGTTGGCGTTGGTCTTGATCTTCACGTAAAGAATTTCCTTGATTGTCTTAAAAATAATTCACCCCAGAAACTTAATGCAGATATAAATATTGGAAGGGAAGTGGCTCTTGTCGCCCAAATGGGAAATATTGCATTCAGGACGGGTGAGAAAGTCAATTGGGATGATACAAAACAGTCGTTCCACACCAGTACAGCTAATAAGTTGATTATTCCTGAATACCATAATGGCTGGACTTTGCCGAAGTATTAAAAGGTACTGAATGATATTCAAATTTCTAAAATTTGGAATTGTCGGCTTTTTGGGGATGGTAATTGATTTTTCAATAACCTTCCTGTTAAAAGAAAAACTTAAAATACACAGATACATTTCAAGTTCAACAGGATTTATTCTAGCCGCAAGTTCAAATTATCTGTTTAACAGGTTCTGGACCTTTGAGAGTAATAATCCCAGAGTTCTTGTTGAATATGGGACCTTTATAATTATTTCTCTTTTTGGTCTGATTATTAATAATTTGTTTCTCTATCTATTTGAAAAGAAAGTCAATTTCTATGTAGCAAAGTTTTTCGCAATACTGGTAACAACATTATGGAATTTTTTTGCTAACTATTACCTTACCTTTACTCATTGATTTTTACTTCTTTGAAGCTGCTGTTAAAGGTGTCATACAAAATGCCGGTTTCTGAACAAATAGCAAGCTTATACATTCCCGATGGTAAGTCTTCAATAGTAAACTGACAATCTACTGAAATTGTCTCTCCGACATTTAATGTTGATATATAATCAGGAAGTTCCAGATTCTTTTTGACCTCTATGTTACCATTCTTTATGAAAGCAATCTGAAATACAACCGGCAATTCTTTATGTTTAAAGTCGATCACAAATGGGTAAGGGTTGAAGATCTTTAAATGAATTGTATTGATCCCTTTTCTCCTGAATGTATTTTGATCATCGCTTAAAATCACACATTCCCGTTGAAGCGACTGAAAATCCTTAAATACTCGTACAAAAACAGAGTCGCCGTTGAAAAGTATTTGTTTTGTCAGATTCTTCTTATAGTATTCTGGGAAAAAGTACGTTACATATAAAACTTCTTTACCGTGAACCATTTCTTCAAAATCCCATAAGTCATATTGTGTTTTACGATATGACAAATTATCCAGAGAGTATGCAAATTTCCCTGTATAAAATGTATAAACCGACGGGCGCTGATAAGAGTTGGTAAAGATAACCGGACGGGTTCCCGCTAACATGCTTATTTCATTTGCCCACTTCTTCTTATTATGAAATTCACTTTTTAAGACTGAGACAGGTAAGAAATCAATCATAGAAGCAATGCGGACAAATAATAAAAGAGGGAATAGGAAAATCGCAATCCATTTTACAAACCCTCTGATCCATGACCTATATTCAACATTGTTAAAAAGAATTATTATCATTGGGACTGTTATCAGAGCGGTCCATTGCGGTTCAACATGATATCGAAAGCTTGCAATAAAAAAGAAAGCAAAAAACCCTGTTATAACATAATATAATGCCTTTTCAAACAGATTTTTAATTCTGATCTTAATTATCATCCAGATACATATTGGCAGAATAAACGGATTATTAATGAACAACTGATTTGCCAGATATTCAGGAACATGACCAAGATTAAAGGCTGAGACTCTGTCAATAAGATGGTATTTCAAAGAGGTGAATCCGTTGGAATACTGCCAATATAAATGTGGGGAAAATAACAATACTGCCAGAATTGCTGCCATATAAAATCTGGTTCTTTTTAATAACCTAAGATTTGAAAGAATGACAAGTATTATTAAAAGACCACTATGATATTTACTGTACATAAGAGCCGCCATTGAAAAACCAAGGAAGAGTGTGTTTTGCCAAGATTCATCATCTAAAAACCGTTTATATGCCAGAAGAAAAACCGCAGAGAATAATAACAATGGCGCATCAGGAGTAGCAATAAAACCATAAATATTGAAAACCGGAAGGATCGCAACTAGCATAAAAAAAAGTAAAATGTTCCCCTTTTTCTGTCTTTGTCCTTTATCAGTCATCGACCAGATTATAAGTAAAGCAGCTAACTGGCTTAAAACAACCATAAACCTTACTCCAAGTTCATTTTGAAAAAACAGATACCCGATCCTGATCATTAATGCGATCATGGGAGGATGATCAAAATAACCCCAGGCAAGGTATTTTGAATACATCCAATAATAGGCCTCATCATTGTCTAAAGGAGTCAGCCAGGCCTGTAAAAAGTTTAGAACTCCCCATGCTACCAGGAATAATGTAAAAGGTTTTAAAGCGTAATCTCGTAATTTTAAAGTCATTTTTCTGCCAGAATAAATTCAATTTTCTAATCGGTTTCCAAAATCCTTTTAGCAGTCTCTTTAATTTCATTGAACCTCGACTCCTCCATCCTGGCTCCTACAATTTCGATTACTTTACCCGCCATCAGGGAACCTAATAATCCGCATTTCCCAAGATTCAGTCCGTTTGCATATCCGTAAAGAAATCCTGAAGCATAAAGATCACCTGCTCCGGTTGTATCTTTCAGGTTTACCTGGACAGTACCAATTTTAACGATCTCCTCACCCCGCTTAACCCACGAACCTTCGCTACCCACTTTAATAACAGTTACTTCACAGAACTGTGACATATAATCTAATGCCTTCCCCGGTTCCAGTCCCGTGAAGGATCTGGCTTCCTCTTCATTAGCAAATACAATATCAACATATTTTTCGACTATTTCTTTAAAATCCGCCAGGTTGGATTCGACTACATTGTAACTAGCCAGATCAAGTGCAATCTTCATATTTCCCTTTTCAGCTATCTGGCAGGCTTTTTCAACCAAAGATTTGTTGATGATTAAGTAACCTTCCAGGTAAAGAATATCGTATCCGTTAAAGAGTTCCGGATCAAGGTCTGTGGCCTGAAGTTCAACTGCAGCTCCAAGGTGAGTAGCAAATGTTCTTTCTGAATCCGGAGAAATGAGAGCTACTGCGGTACCGGTAATTGAATCTTGTCTGAACAACATGGTTTCTATTCCGGCATGCTTCATATCTTTTTCAAAAAAATCACCCAATTCATCTTTCCCGATTGATCCAATAAATCCCGTTTTTACACCAAGCATTGCAAGTCCATGTATTGTGTTTGCTGCTGATCCTCCCGCAGTAAGGTTTCTGTTAAGGTGCACAGTTTCAGACTTTATTATATCGGATTTTATTCTATCAACCAGCTGCATACTGCCTTTAGGTAAAGAGAACTTCTCCAGCATATTATCCTCATCAACCATTGTCATTATATCGACCAATGCATTGCCAATACCAAGGATTTGTTTCATTATAAAAAATTTTTTCAAAGATATTGCTTAATTCACTAAAAGCCCTTACTTTTGGCCTGCTTAAATTTAGCACGTTCATTGAATATTATTCCACTTCAGTAGCCGGGTTAGTCAAAGCAACACCTGTTTTTTGCAATTCATCCACAAGCCATCCAGGTTAACAAGTGACAAAAAAATAATCCTCAGTAGCTCAGTTGGTTAGAGCATCTGACTGTTAATCAGAGGGTCGCTGGTTCGAGTCCAGCCTGGGGAGCAGAGATAACAAATAAAGCCCTGATATATAACTATATCGTTGAGTCTTCCAAGATCACAGCTTTGTAGGATGATAAAGTGAGCCAGGAATACAAAAAACTTTGTACAAACAAATCAAGCACCAGAGGAATACAGAACATTAAAATATTCTGCAAGCCTTATGATGATTTTCGCATCTATTTCAATTTGTTGCTGCGCTTCTTTCCAGTTTCTTTGTTCAATAGCCTCGCGAATGCCCGGTATTGTTTTTACGCCATAACCAGTATAATATCCGGGTGCGTACAAGGTATGTTTATACCATGCTCTGCGTGGTAGTCCTGTTTCATTCAATAACTGTTGTTCGGCCCTGTAAAGTGATTGATTAAAAGCTACGCTAATGCTGTTTGTCTTAATATTGTTTTGAAAAACAACATTTAAGCTATCTACACTCTTTTTTAATTGTTGTAATGCATTTTGCAAGGGTGAAAAATCAAGAAATGGCACTTCAGGTTTCACATGTGGAACGATATATCCTTTTGTTGGATCTTCACCCACAGCATAACCCCCGGAATAAATAATCTGATTTTCTAATTCTGTAGTTTCACGGCTTGTCTGCAAAAGAGTTATCAGCTCCTTTGAATATGCGTCAATAGTTTTAAACAAATGCGTGAAATCAAAAGGCAATTCATCTGCATCAGACATTCGTAAAATGGCATGCCCTGCAGTTTCAGCAAGAGTCACACCATATTGAAATCCGGGGTCTTTAAACTTTTCATATAAACTATATGAATCATAGATAGAATGATATTCACCACCATCGTCTTCTCCACCAAATCCGAGGTTCAATGAGGGAATTCCTGCATGTTGGATAAAAGAAGAATAATCCGAACCGGAACCCATCCCATTTAGTTTTAATTCTTTTTCATCCCAGATCCTTTTCTTTGCTTCCGCACTCTTCGCTGATATAACTTCATGAGCTCTTTTTCTTTCAAAAATACTTACCTTAGTTTGCGGGTCAATTACCTGTTTTGCAATTTCATCCATGAAAGGTTCCAACGCTTGGGACCCTTCAACAGAAAGGAAACCACGACCATTACCATCGGAATTAATGTAAACTACAGCCTTTTCTTTTAATTCTTTTTCATGTTCTTCAACCCATTCAGTGGAACCAAGCAAGCCTGGTTCTTCTCCGTCCCAGGCACAATAAACGATAGTTCTATTTGGTTTCCACCCTGTTTTTAACATACTGCCTATCGATTTAGCCTCTTCCAACATTTCTGCCTGCCCGCTAATGGGATCTGCAGCGCCATTCACCCAGGCATCGTGGTGATTGCCGCGTATCACCCATTCGTCAGGAAATTTAGAACCTTGAATTTTCGCGATCACATCATAACATGGTACAATATCCCAATTAAAAGCAACCTTTAAATGCACTTTTGTTTTACCCGGCCCGGTATGATATGCAAACGATAAACCGCCATGCCATTCGGCAGGAGCTATGGGCCCGTCAAGGGCTTCAAGCAATGGTGCCGCATCATGGTAACTGATGGGTAATACAGGAATCCTTAAAAGACTTGGTGCTTGTAACCTGTCTAATCTTTTTGCATCTTTTGTTGCGCCAATTCCTGGGGTTAAAGGATCACCGGGATAAGTTGACATATCGATTACAGACCCTCTTTGTACACCATATTCGTTTCTGAAAGCACCTTTCGGATACACATCTCCACGGAAATATCCATCATCGGCCGGGTCGCTGTAAATGATACAGCCAATGGCTCCATGTTCCTGCGCTACTTTAGGTTTTATACCTCTCCAGCTATGACCGTACTTTGCAATTACAATTTTCCCCTTTACATCAATACCCATCTTATCCAATATCTCATAATCCTCCGGCAGGCCATAATTTACAAATACCAGTTCAGAGATGACATCCCCATCGGCACTATAGGCATTATAGGTGGGTAATTGTCCTGTCTGGCCTGATGTGGCATCTTCTTTCAGCGCAGGTTCTTTTAATATTGCTTTATAAGTTTTGGGCGAAGTCATCTCAAGTATCCTTGTTTTAGGAGTTGGAAACAACACATAAAAGGTTTCAATTTTTGCATCCCATCCCCATTTATCAAACAGGCTCAAAATATAATCAGCATTTTCCTTATCTGCGGGAGAACTTATGTGGTGTGGTTCCGCGGAAAGCTTTTTAATTGTTTCACCGATATTGGCTTTGCTTAGATTTTTGTCAAATGCAGATTCAAGGCTCAGTTCCTTATCAATATTCTTTTCATAGAAGCCGGTCATTTTTTTAGTTTGAACAATTGAAGATTGCAAAATAAAAAACATTAGAATGGTAATCAGGGATTTATTCATCGTGAGAAATTTAATTATTATTAAAAAAGAACTAATTTCCCGGAGCTAAGGATAATTGTGGAATCAAAATACTAAGGTAAAAAGAACATTGTGAATTCAAAATTATTTTTCTGGTTACAAATAGCTGTATATGATCTGTTAACAATTAAATGCTGTTAACCATTACTCACAAAAATCATATTTTTAAGATAGCTTGTAATTAGTATCAATTCAGTCCCTAATGTAATCGGCTGTTCATTATCTCTATTAATCTTTACCAATTCTCTAATCGGTAAAGCAGTTAATGGTATGTTTTTCGTGATCTTATCCGTTAAATCTTTATATTCCTCTTTTGCGTCCATTAGCACGGAATTTTTTCTTTGCCTTGTCTATAACGTCCTGGGGTTTACTTATAGTCAACCGGCCTGCCGACTTTGCCAGACGAAGCCAAAGGGGAAGTCTGAAGGCAACCGAAGAGCACTTTAGTGCGCCGAGCTCGGCGCAGCCAATTAACTATAACGTTAGTTAATGTTTTGCTCCTTCATCGTTTGTAGATTATCAATTGTGTTGAATTATCCTTGATAAGAATTTAATGCCCATATTGAAATTATTAATCCTACAAGAATAATTACCAATCGAATTTTGTTATAAAATAGCCATTTTTGAACAAGAACCTTTAATTTCTCAGACTCATATTGTTTCGACTCAAAGTAAACATTGATAGGTCTGAATATTGTGAAAACGGAAATCGTGACTCCTGCAACAATTATTAAATCCGCTGCAACTAAAGTACGAATTAGTCCACCGGAATTCCAAACAAAAAATAGTGTAATGATACAAGCAAAAATTGATGTGAATATTGCAGGAGCAAAATAGTGAGTGTTGTTCCCCTTATGGTAAAAGTGGCTGTAACGGTTAATGTCCTCCACCGTGCCTGATGACCAATTGGGAACGTTTGTGATAATGTTGTTGTTAATGAGTTGGATTTTATTATCTTGTCAGTATAATTGTCACAGTTAATATAAAGCTTGCATTGCACTCATGGCCTGAACGCTAACGGGAGCCTTGTAGAGGAAGGTTGTGGCACCCGGTGCAGCCCGGCTTAGCAATATCCAGATAATTTTGTATGAGTTGTCCCCATAGGTAAGAATGCTATGGCGTAGTATTTGCAATCAGGGTGCGTGAGGGCTATTTACCCCACCCGGCTGTTATGGGCTGGTTTAGTTTTCTGTAATGCAATTAATGATTGTAGGTTAATTCATGTATGATCTACAAAATTTTTTTGCCGGTGAAAATTTTACTACTTTATTGTATATCAGTTTAACTGTTCTAAGGTATTCAAAAACTGATGTTAAATCTTCATCGGTCATTTTACCATACATCGTCCAGGGCATAATGGAATTGAAATCTCCCGGCTTTATCATGGTATTCAATGTTAAAGAATCAGAATGCGAATGAAAATAATAGAGGAATGCTTCTTTATTCCATGGACCTATTCCAGTTTCCTGATCGGGAGAAATATTGCTAGAACGGACGATTGAGCCGTCAGGGAAAGGAAATTCTCTTCCGCCACCGAATTCTGTTCCTTCAATCAAGTTCCCTTTGTTAACTTTGGTGTGGCACTCTATGCATCCCGAAGCGGTCACAATATATTTTCCGTAATTAACAACATCCGTTTTTACAGGTTTCTTTGAGAGATGAGCTTTTTCGGGAATTGTGTTGATGAGAAAATTCATGGGAAAATCTGAGGACGATTTAGTAACATCATTTTTAATTGGCTTCAGGGTGCGAATGTATGCTATTATCGATTTTATATCTTCTTCATCTATTTGTCCATAATAACGAAAAGGCATTACGGGAAACAATGCTTTACCTTCTTTATCAACTCCCGTTGTGATAACTCGAAAAAGTTCTCCATCAGCATAACGGCTGATGCCTGAGGGAGTAATGTTTTTTGCGTAATATGTTCCGGGAAAACCATATTTCTGGTCGAAAAGATCACCTCCCATTCCAATAGTTCCCTCAGCTGGAGGACCAGAAAATCTTGACCAGTCGCGTCTCGAGTGACAATCAATACAAACTGTTACATGGTAAGCAAGATATTCCCCGAGTGCAAGGCGTTCGGGTGTGGCATCTATCTTTATATCTGGAGCGGACCCAACATTTGGCATAGCGATTTTAATGTATAACAATCCATCTGCTATGAATATTACAATTATTATTATTAACCAAATTAAAATCTTTTTTACTTTTTTTATTCAGTTGAATTTTTAAATTTTCCTACTTGTTTGAATTTTAGAGGTCGCCCAGTTTTTAAATTGGCAACGGGTCCTCATATTTCAATTTCAAATTTTTAATATCGCATTTAAGACTATTAAAATTATACCTTAGTTTTACCGAAAGCAAATCTATTTTACTCTTCCCAAAGTTCCAGACTAAAAAGTTTCATAGTCAATATATTCACAAATAAACAGTTAGTATATAGTACTACATTTACATGCAGGTTCAATATGCGACATAAGGAGAGTAACCCGAACACTTTTTAACCTGGTTAATTATCCATAAGGCATCGAATGGAAAAGCCACATTGCATATTGGTAGGGCTCCCTGAAACATCGTTGAAACCGGTATTAATTTCACGATTCACAGCGAGTACTGCATCGTTGTTTAATCTGTCTATCATTTCCGTAGCCGACCACCAGCAATCGATGTCGCCAATACTTGCGAACGAACCATTCATGTGACGGTTGCCACTCGGAATAGCTGTAAAACCGCTGCTATTATTACTTGATTGGTCATTACCTACATTACCTGCAGTTGGGTCTATAGTCCAGCCCGATGTATCTGCCATTGATTTGCCTATGTCTTCTCCGCTGCCTTCGTAACCATAACCGTTGTTTGTAAGGTATTCCGTTAAATTTGTCCAGTCGGCATCGGTAGGAACATGCCAGCCATTTGGGCATAATTTATTTGTACTAACTGTATACCAATTATACAAAGCACCATAAACTTCTTTATTTGCAATATCATTATTATACCAGCAGCAGGCAGGTGTAGATAATGCTGCCCATTCAGCATTGTCAGTAACCAGTGGTATGTCTGTATTATCATCGTATTTGGTTGTTTTCAGGTTCTCTACCGCCCATATCTGGGAGCCAATGGTTACAGTGTGGTAAACATTACCGTCAGCATCTCTTATGAGGTTATCATCACTCTTCTTACATGATTGAATCAATAAGATTAATAGGATTACTCCAGAAATTCTAAATAAATTTTTCATATGAGATCATATTATGATTAACTTTCTCAAAATATGAACATTACCAAATTTACAATTTGTTTAAACAAAATGCAACTTTATATTAAAAACCATCCACCCAAGAATTGACTCAGATGGATGGAATATACTTTAAACTTTAAGAGATCAACTTGAACACCTATGAAAATTCTTTTGAATATCCTTCAATGTGCTACGATATTATTACTTCAATATTTTGTCTTTTATAGTAAATATTTGAATGAAAATTATTTCCCTCCGAATAAATATGCAACAGAGAATCCGATCACCTTGATTTTCATTTCCGTATTATCGGTTGTTGTCGGAGACAAGTTTGCCAGGCCTAATCCATAATTGGCAGATATAAGGAGGTTTGCAATTTCTACACCAGCTCCAACATTTAAGCCGAAATCTAATGGTTTTATATCGTCAGATTCTTTTGTACCGAAAATTATGTTGTCAGATACACCGCCCCCTTTAATCTTTCCACCTATACCATAGGCGACATATGGGCCGGCATTAAGAAATAATTTTGCAGCACCTAAATCAAATTTATACACTACATTAACTGGAATTTCAATGAAGCTTGGGGTAATTTCATATTCTTCCGCAACTTGAAGAAAAGTAATAGAGTACTTTGAACCTTTGGTAGAATATAATACAGCCGGCTGCAAACTAAGATTGTCCGATAAAGTAATTTCAGAAACTACACCAACATTAAAACCCACAACTGTTTTAGGATCATAACTCACCCCACCACTTTTTAATGTCATTGTAGATAAATTAAGGCCCACTTTGGGACCAAATTTTATCTGAGCTTGCATGTTCGTAACTGCAAACATTAAACAGATTGCCAATACAAATTTTAGGATGTTCTTCATTTAAGTAATTTTTAGTAAGTCTACTCGTAAAGCTTTTCAACATTCGCTCCGTACTCTTTAATGGATTTTCCGGATACTCCAATAGAATAAATATTCCTAAAGGATTATTTTTAAAGTTTAGTCAAGTTGTGGTATTGTCAGTATTTAGTAGATACAATGTTAAAAGATGTAAATGAACTTTGTGGAACACAAGTTATGCAATAATTATAATACAAGTATAATTTATTTTAATCCAACCACCAAGGAATAGACCCAGAATGATAGAATTTATTTAACCTAAGGGAGCAACCCGAACACCTCTTTACATGGTTAATTATCTTTGATACAGTGAACAGAATAACCATTCTTCTTCAGGCTGAAGATTCTGAGAACATCGCTGCCAGAACAGCCCATTGTACGACACCATGCAGCTGTTGCAACGTTTTCTGTAGCCGACCACCAGAAACCGAAGAAGCCAACATTGGCGAACGCTCCATGGTTGTTACGGTAGCCACTCGGAAGAGCTGTAAAACCACTTTCGTTGGTTGCTCCGGTATTAGGCTTTTCCCAGTGGGTTGTACCTTTTTCTCTTAGTTTTCCACCAGCAACACTTTCACCTCCCAAATAGGTTGTGAGTGTTGTCCATTCTGCATCAGTAGGTACATGCCAACCTCCGGGGCATAATTTATTTGTATTAACTGTGTACCAATTATACAAAGCACCGTACGTATTTTTATTGGCAGTTGCATCTTTATTATACCAGCAATATGCAGGTGTGGTTAGTGCTCCCCATGCCATTTCATCTGTAACCAATGGTATGGCTGTGCCATCATTATACTTTGTGGTTTTCAGATTCTCTGCCATCCAAACCTGTTTGCCAATGGTTACAGTTTTGTAAACATTGCCGTCAATGTCTTTCGCGGTCTGTGCCTGTAGTCCATTTAACCCTATACAAAACAAGGTTACTGCAAATAATTTTACATTTTTGTGTTGCATTTTTGTTCTCCCTTTTTAATTTTTGTCCTTTAGCTTTCATAATTCACTGGTTCAAAGTTATTAGATTTAATTATAACCAGTGGTCTTAAATCCAGGTAGTATTATACAATGGCCTCAAAGCGATATGCCATCTACCCCAAAACAACTTTCACGATATGTTCTTTACCATCACCAAATACACGAATCAGATTCGATTTTTGAGGTTTATTATCAACTACGACTTCCTTAACCCCTTTCGATTTTCCACCAGGATTTACAACTTCAATATGGTAAGTTGCACCCCTGAACTTACGGGTTGCTTTAAACCCTTTCCAATCTGTTGGAATACACGGATCAATTAAGAGTCCATCATAATCAGGACGAATCCCCAATATATACTGTGAGATAGCATAGAAGTTCCAGGAGGCTGTCCCTGTCAGCCATGAGTTTTTAGCTTCGCCGGGTTTAAAAGCATCTTTCCCGGCTACCATCTGAGCATAAACATAGGGTTCTGTCTTATGCAGATCGCTGATCTCTTCCAGGTATGAAGGACATATTTTCCGGTAATATTCCCAGGCACGGTTTCCATTGCCAACCACTGTTTCCCCGATCATGATCCATGGATTATTGTGGCAGAAAACACCTGCATTTTCTTTGTAACCAGCAGGATACGACGATATTTCGCCATATTCAATATAGTATCTGGTAAATGCCGGATTATTTAGTACTATCCCATGTTGACAGTCTAACCTTTCCTTTACTGCGTTGAGTGCTTTGGTACATAGTCCTTCTTCTTTGCCAATACCGGCCATTGTGCACCATCCATTCGATTCTATAAATATTTTAGCTTCTTCATTTTCATGGCTGCCAATTTTGCGGCCATAATAGTCATAAGCCCTTATAAACCATTCTCCATCCCACCCATGTTTCTTTATAATATCTACCATAGTATTTACATGCTTTTGAGCACGTTTAACCTCGTCATTTTTCCCTAGTTTTTTACACAGATCAACATAATCACGACCATAGACCACGAATAAACCTGCAATCATAACAGACTCAGCCTTAGAACCTTCAGTTTTATTCTCCGTGGTCTGGAAAGATTCATTCGGATCGTTCGAGAAACAGTTCAGATTGAGACAATCGTTCCAATCGGCGCGGCCAATGAGAGGAAGGCCATGGGGACCAAGGTTGTTTACAACATGATCGAATGAAACAGTAAGGTGGTCGAATAAACTACGTGCAACAGATATTTCATTATCGAACGGTACCATTTCATTTAAAATACCAAAATCGCCGGTTTCTTTAATATAGCTAATTGTTCCAAGGATCAGCCACATAGGATCATCATTGAAACCACCACCAATATCGTTATTACCACGTTTGTTAAGCGGTTGGTATTGGTGGTAGCAACCACCATCAGGAAATTGAGTAGAAGCTATATCGATAATTCGTTCCCGAGCACGCTCCGGAATCTGATGAACAAAACCGGTCAGGTCCTGATTGGAATCGCGGAAACCCATTCCACGGCCAATACCTGATTCGAAGAAAGAAGCTGAACGCGAGCAGCAGAAGGTAATCATACACTGGTACTGGTTCCAAATGTTTACCATCCGATCCAGTTTTTCGTCGCCCGAGTTTACAGAGTAGATACTTAACAGATTATCCCAGTATTTGCGGAGATCGGCAAGTGCAGCATCAACTTTAGCCGTAGTATTAAACTTAGCAATGGTTTCTTTTGCCTTCTTCTTATTGATAATATTTTTTGACTCCCATTTTTCATCCTCCTTGTTTTCTACATATCCTAAAACGTAGATGAAATCTTTTGACTCACCCGGTTTCAATTCGACTTCAATAAAGTGTGAAGCAATTGGAGACCAGCCATGAGCTTCGGTATTACGTGGTTTGCCTTCAGCTACCACCTGTGGCTCATCAAAACCATTATATAAGCCGAAAAACGACTCACGATCCGTATCAAACCCCTGAATAGGAACATTCACAGAGTAATAGGCATAATGATCGCGTCTTTCCTTATATTCGGTTTTATGATAGATGACTGACCCCTCTATTTCAACTTCTCCTGTAGAAAAATTCCGCTGGAAATTTTCCATATCAGATGCAGCGTTCCATAGGCACCACTCTAAAAATGAAAAAACCTTAAGTTTTTTAGTTGTGTTTGAATTATTAGTTAAAGTAAGTTTTTGAACTTCAGCCCATGTTTTCAGAGGTACAAAATAAAGAATATTGGCAGTGATCCCGTTTTTATTGCCTTTTATATTGGTGTAGTTCATCCCGTGCCGGCATTCATAATTATCGAGCTCAGTTTTGCAGGGTTTCCATCCCGGTGACCAGATATTATCGCCATCCTTAATATAGAAATATTTACCGCCACTATCCATCGGTACATTGTTGTACCTGTACCGTGTAATGCGACGGAATTTAGCATCTTTATAAAAAGTATATCCCCCTGCAGAATTTGAAATAAGCGAGAAGAAATCTTCGTTGCCAAGGTAATTGATCCATGGCCATGGAGTACGCGGATTAGTGATCACATATTCGCGGTTTTTATCATCAAAGTAACCGTATTTCATATTTATATAATTTATATTTTGATTTGATTATTGCTGACTTTGTTGAGCTCTGGCTCTTCTATTGTTTAATTCAGTTGTAATTTCATCCATTTTCCTCTGGTTTAACGGATAGAGTGTCATTACACCGGCTGCAATAAGGGCAATAATTGTCGGTATCCAACTCATTAGCATAATGATACCCGGAACTGCGCCCTGAATGGCTGCTGTATCCTGTCCATTGTAATTAAAAGCTGCTAACACAAATCCAATGATTGCACCGGCTATGCCGCCTCCAAATTTGGTTGCAAAAGAACCGGCAGAGTAAACGAGTCCGGTAGCTCTTCGTCCATTCCTGAATTCCGAGTAATCGGCAGCATCGCCAAGCATAGCAAAAAAGAGCGTTGGGAAAATAGCAGCTCCAAACTCAGAGATGATACCTATAGTGAAAATGGCTGATATATTTTCCGGACTGCAAAAAACAAGTAATGCATTTACAATACCGGAAAAAATCAGGGCATAAATGAACAAATTGCGTTTGCCCAGGCGTTTGCCCAGGGGAGATGTTATCATAGCACCTGCAATTGAAGCCAGCATTAATCCAACCATGTAAGAAGCTGCCAGCAATTGATTGTGCAAATAGTGGCTAAAATAGATTACTACAATACCTTGCTTAATTGAATTGTAAACATTGAATAACAAACCGATGATAAGAAGGATGATCCAGGGCCTGTTTCTGACAAGATCTTTCAGGTCCTTGCCCAGGTTGGTTTTTTGTTCTTTAGGAGGTTGAACGCGTTCCCTTGTGGTAGCGAAAGTTACCATCAGGAACAGAGATAAGAAGACCGATAAAAGATAAATGGAATGACTATAGCCTCTCTTCTGATCAATAATGGTTATTTGTTTGGCCTCAAGGTTTTCTTCACCGGATACTATAAATGAGTATTTTTTCTGGGCTTCCATCGAAAAGCTTTTGCCCTGAGTAGGGAGGTTAAGACTGTCGGTTAATTCGAAATTGGCCCAGGTGAACATAGCAATTCCATTCCTGGTCTTGATATTTACATTTTTAACATCCTTATTGGTTGATACTGTTACTTCATACTTTTTTGCATCAAGCTTATTGATATCAATTGACGGATTGATATTGCCAAAGTGTACAACTAAAAACAACAAAGCTCCCTGAACCACTATACCACCAGTAAATGCTCCAACCATACGATACGAACCCAGACTGGTGCGTTCCTTGTCGTCGCTGGTCATTACAGCCATTAATGCACCGTAGGGGATATTATTCGCTGTGTAAATAATAAAAAATACCAGATAGGTGGAATAGGCATAAATTATTTTCCCAGTCGGATCCAGGTTAGGGGTTGTAAACAGCAACGATAATGTCACTCCTAAAGGAATGGCTGTCCATAATATCCAGGGACGAAATTTGCCATATTTAGAATTTGTTCTGTCGCAGATAACACCCATTATAACATCGATAATTCCATCACCGAACCTGGCAATTAACATGAGTAATCCCACAGCGGCAGGATTTAATCCAAAAACATCCGTGTAAAAAATAAATAAGAAAGTAGCCACTCCGCGCCAGGCTATATTTGCAGCCCCGTCTCCAAGTGCATACCCGATTTTTTCTTTTAATGCCAGTTTTTCCACAGTTTACGGTTTTAGAAGTTATTACACAAAGTAACACAAAGAAGTAGAATACTTTAATTAAATTTGTGATAATTTAATTTATATCTAATTTAATAATTGTCTCATAAAAGGATAGAAAATCCCATTAAAATTCTTCATATTTAATGAAAACATCAAGACGCGATTTTATAAGATTCTCTGCATTAGCGGGAGTTTCTCTTTTAATAAGACCATTTAATGTATTTAGCGTTGTTTCCGAAGCAGGTAAATTCCTTGAGAAGATAGGGATATCAACGACCATCACAAATAATGGAATCCTTGCAGCTGCAGGTTATTCATTTGTTGAAGAAAATGTGAGAGAGTTTCTTGTCCCGGCAGAACCCGAAGCCGTCTTTGAACAAAAACTTGCACTTTTAAAGGAATCCAGGCTTCCTGTTGATGCCTGCAACTCTTTTCTTCCGGGTAATCTGAAATGTGTCGGTCCGTCTCCTGCTCATGAGGAGATATTAAAATTTGGTGAGATTGCGTTTCGCAGAGCCCGGATGGCCGGCATTAAGACAATTGTTTTTGGTAGCGGAGGTGCAAGATCAATTCCCGAAGGTTTCTCAAGAGAAGAAGCTAAACAGCAATTCATTTCAATCTGCAGGCAGCTTGCTCCTTTTGCACAGAAATATGATGTGGTAATATCACTTGAACCGTTGAATACCAAAGAGTGCAACTTCATAAATTCAGTTGCTGAAGGAGGTGAGATTGTTGAGACTGTAAATCACGAAAATTTCAGATTGCTGGCTGATATCTATCACATGCTTATGGAAAACGAGAGTCCGGCAAATATTACAAAATATGGCCATCTGCTTTATCATACTCATATTGCCGAAAAAACAGGACGCACGGCTCCGGGAGTCAATAATGAGGATTTTACACCATACTTCAAAGTTTTGAAAAATGTGAATTATGAGGGACGGATGACAATTGAGTGTTTATGGAAAAACCTTGAAGAACAGGCTGCTACAGCACTTTCTGTTATGAGAAACCAGATAGCATCGGTATGACATTGGGTTAAAAATTTAAAAATAGCCAGCAGATCTCGCGGATTAACACGGATACAATCTGTGGAAATCAGCGCTATCTGCGGGAAGATCTTTTTTAATAGCTTTGTTTTGAGTATTATTTTACTAAAAGATTCACTTTCAGTTTGAATTCGTCATAAATGGTTTTGTCTCCAAGGTTATCGAAAAAAGAACCCGAACCATAACGAATATTATATTTCGTGCGGTCAACTACAATGTTTGCAAAAAACCATATGCCGTCGTCTTTTTTCTGCATGGCAGCTTTAAATTCAATCGGGTTTGTTACATCTTTGATAGTGAGTGTGCCACTTACTACTCCAGTACCTTTATCGAACGGAGTACTTCCCGTAATAATAAGTTTTGCAACAGGGAATTTCATAACTCCAAAAAAATCATCAGATTTCAGATGACCAATGAGTTGTTGATTATTTTCAGACTCTTTAAGAGACGCCATGTCGATGTTGAACTCACCAGACAAGATCTTATTCTCCTGCCAGTTAAGCCAACCCGATCGTAAGTTAATAGTACCGGTGTGCTGACCCATAACTTTTTCACCTAACCATAATAATTTGGTTTTTGCTGTGTCGGCAGTTAATTTACTCTGTGCTCCGACATTTACTATAAATAAAACTGATACCGTCAATAATAGTAGAGCTCTTTTCATTTTAATAAATTTAGAATTTACTATTAAACGTTAGAATTCGTCCTTTTGTTCAATCTTCATCAAATATTCTTTATGACTTCCTGTTTCCTTTAGTAATGAGATGGCTGTTGATGTATTCAACAAAAATGATTTCAGAGCTTGTGGATATTTAGACCTCCACTGATTTCAAATACCATTCCTGTGGAAAAATTCCAATCTCCTCTGGAGATTGATGCAACAGCTTTACCGATATCGTCAGGTAATCCCCATCTTTTTTGCGGAATAAATCCTTCGCTTATAAGTTTGTCGTATTTATCTTTGGTTTTTGCTGTCATATCGGTCTGAATAACACCCGGACGAACTTCGAAGACAAGGATTCCCTCACGGGAGAGCCTGTCAGCAAAAACTGTTGAAGCCATACTTAGTCCGGATTTTGAAATGCAATATTCTGCCCTGTTTGTCGAAGATCTGACAGCAGAAACTGATGTCATAAAAACAATAACAGGCTTATAACCAGTTATCTTTTGTTTAAGCCAGATCATCTCCCTGGCAATCTTTTGTGCAAAGAAAACTGGCCCTTTCAGATTTATATTCAGAACCCTTTCATAGCTTTCCTCGGTCATGTCCAGAACATCATTCCTCTGAAGTGGTGCTACTCCTGCATTATTAACCAGAACATCTATCCTCCCGTATCTTTCAAGGATATTTGAAACGACCTCCTTCTGGTAACTTGTACATGAGATATCGAGACCAATAGGAAAAAACTGAGCGCCTCTTTTTTCAACTTCCGGACCAAGGTTTCCCATTCCTTCGCTATCGGCACAACGGGCTATTGCGGCAATATCATACCCTTCGGCTGCTAAAGCGATTGCAACCGACCTGCCTATTCCTCTGCTGGCACCTGTAATTACAGCTACAGGCTTGTCATTCATATGTAAAGAGTATAATCAGGTTTCTCAGTAAATTAGGGTTTAAAGGTAATGATTTGCCCGACTTTGTCAACAATCGAAGCAAATATCTTCAATATATTATTTCCAGACTTTTTCAAACCACAGATCCTGCTTAGGTATTTCACTCACTTCTGCCATATTAATTCAGTACAATTTTAGGTACGGACCGATACACATTTGCCAATTAAATCTATCTGCAAGTTTCTTTATCCGACCTGAAATAATTCCACACGCATAATTTGTTTTTAAGATTAAACCTTTTCACAACGTTTCAATTCATAGTGTAACGGAAAACCTTTTGCTATTTTTTATTTGTATTGTAAAAGATTAGTATCCTGATTCTACCCATTTTTTATAGATTTGTGAATAAATATCATTATTGCTTGCTATTCACGACGACAGCGAGATATTAACTATGAGTCTTCAAAGGAATACACTAATCTGTCAAAGTAGAATTAAAATAAAATGAAAACACGAAGCTATTTAAAAGAGTCTCTTCGTAGGAGAAAAGCTAGAAGAGTTACGCAGGAATATCCAGCTAAAATCGATTCATTTGATTTAAAGGATGAAGGAAAAGTAGATTTTGCTAATTGGGATAACCCCCTAATTAGTCCTTTATTAATTAATCAGGAGATGATTGATTTTTTTAAGAAGTTCATTAAAAAAGGAGATTTAGTAATAGATATTGGTGCTAATATAGGCGACACTACTGTTCTTATGGCTTTAGCAGCGGGTAGTTTTGGTATCACGTTAGGATTTGAACCTAATCCTTATGTTTATAAAATATTAGAAAAAAATGCTTCTCTCAATAAAGAAAAGCAAAATATTGTTCCTCTCCCTTATGCTATAACTCTTAAAGAAGAAGAATTTTATTATATATCATCAGAAGCATCGTTTGCCAATGGAGGTATTTCTCCGACAAAAAATAGTGCACATGGAAAATTCATCTACCCGGATAAAATTAAAGGAGTTAATTTGCAAGTACTTCTCGAACAGAAATATAAGGATAAGCTTAAAAATCTCTCCTTCATTAAAATTGATACGGAAGGATACGATAGAGAAATTATAAAATCAATATCCGATTTAATTGAAAGATATAAACCTGCGATAGTTGCGGAGAGTTTTAAGTATAGTACTCCCGAAGAAAAAGTAGAGTTGTATGATGTGATTAAACAACATAAGTATGATATTTTCTATTTTGAAGACTTTAACATAAATGCCAGAATAATTAAACTAGAGAAAAGTAATGATATAACTAACTGGGAAAAAACCATTAATATTTATGCAGTTCCAATTATCACAAATAAGCAATATAAATAAATGCAGATGATAATAATTTTGAAGTGAAACAAATAATAAAAAGACAAACTCAAACCTCTCCCACACTTTTTTAGCTGTCGGAAAACATTTATTCCCTCTTAAATTCGAAATAGTTAAGACATTATAGGTTTAACTATGGAATGATCCTATAATTCTTATACTCGAACATTCTGTAACCAAAATTTTTTTCCACCGAATAAAGCAGGTAATCTTTAAGATTGAATTGAATTTTTTTTTCATCGAGTTGAACGTGCCAGTTTAACCTGTTCACTAAATCCTTCATAACTTTCGGGTGTGTGCCTTTGAATAAACTCACAGCATCAATTGCTGAGTAGTCAAAAATATTTGCTTTATTTAATTCTTCTTCAAGTTTTTCACCGGTAAAATAAAGTGTCTTAAAAGTTCTTATTTTAGATTTAATAGTTTCGGGGGGGCGAACCCAGCCATAATGGTAAATGTATGCATCTATATGTTTTACATTAAGCTTTCGATTGTTAATCCTAAAGCCTTGTGCATCTTTATATGATCTGATACGTTTGTCATTTTTAATCACCCTGATTTCACGGCGATACCAAGTCCTGCTGACACCTACGTAGTCGAATGTACCCCAAAAATGCAGGTAGTTGAAAAGCAAACCTTCCACATCAGGTTGATCAACCCTTCGTTCCATTTCTCTCAGAATAACCGGATGAAACTTTTCATGAACCACTTCATCAGCCTGAATGTAGAAACACCAGTCGATATCATCAGGAATTGCATCCATAGCCTTGTTGGTTTCCATGGCAAGAACACGGCCTCCTATCTTGAGTGTATCGTCCCACACAGTTTCGATAATGGTTATTTTTTCATCATTGATACTTTTAATCAAGTCAAGAGTTCCATCGTCTGAGTTACCAACTGCAACTACCATCCGGTCACAAAGTGGCAGGATCGATTTAATTGATTCCACTACAGGATAACCATATTTATTGGCATTCCTAACTATGGTAAAACCGCAAACTTTCATTTTCGCTTCTTTATATGTTGAGAATTACTTTAACAATGAATAATAGAGTTTCATACAGGTATTGGCAATAACATCATCCTTAAAATTATTGGCATAATCTGCACCAATGGTTATCATTTTATCTTTAAGTTCCTTACTATTGACTACATTATGAATAGCTTCGCCAATTTTTCCCGGGCTGTAGGGATCCACGTAATAACTTCCGGGTCCGGCTGCTTCAGCAAAACACCCGCCTTTACTCGTGATAACAGGAGTTCTTGAAACCAATGCCTCGAGAAGTGGTAGCCCAAACCCTTCGAAAAACGAGGGATATATGAAGCATTCTGCATTTTGGTAGAAGACGGGTAATTCAAGATTTGAGATATGCTCGGCGAATATTATATTATTAATTTTATGAGTAGTAATATAGTTTAGAACGTGTTTGTAGTAAAGATCGACCTTTCGGCCAATAACAACAAGTGGAATGTTGATATTTGTGATATGCATTGCCTTAATTATACCAAATAAATTTTTGCGTTCCTCAATGGTTCCAACATATAATAGATATCTCTCCGGCAAGTTATATTTCGTTCTGACTTCCTGAAGGAACTTTTTGCTGTAATTATTCCAAAAATAAGGGTTACAGCCCTGATAAATCACAGATATCTTATCGGGAGATATATTAAGGTACTTGACCAAGTCGTTTTTGGTTTGTTTACTTATAGAAACAATATGGTCAGAAACTCGGCATGCATGAATTAATTTTCTATAATAAATTTTTGCATCAATCCATTTGTAAAACTCAGGGAATCTCAAGAAGATCAGATCATGAACTGTAACTATTGACTTCACTCCGGTTTTTTCGATACCGAGAGGCATCTCCTGGCTTAGCCCATGAAATATTTCCAGTTTTTGCCGTTTTATGTCGTTTATCATGTACTTTCTGCGCCAAAGTGGATTGATCAATTTGAAAAAAGCCAAGTTTGGCTCAATCAAATTATACTGTTCTTCATTCTCCATCATAAACCGATTTTTTGTTTTAGGTGTAAAAAGGTAATAGGAGTTTTCAGGGTGGTTTTTTGCAAGAGCAAATAAAAAGTTACGGCTATAATTTCCTAATCCACTATAATTGAAAAAGGCTCGTTTGGCATCAAACCCGATTGAAATTGGCTTTGATTCTTCTTCATTGTCGTTGATTTGATTTGTTTTGGTGATGTTAACATGATGTTCTGTTTCCCATCTTGATTGTTTTTCCTGGATATAAAGCTTTCTAAGTTTTATGTATTTCAGGAAGCATGTGGTAGCAAGAAGCCTACTCACAACAAGTCCATCGTACCCATCAATAAACCCGCCCCTTAAAAAATATGAATAAAAGAACCTCCATAAGGGACTAAACAGGAGTTTTTTTGCATTAACTTTGATCCCTTGTTTAAAATATTCATTTGCCAATAAAGTTGAATACTTGTTCATCTTTTCAACACTCTCCTCATAACTAGCATAGAGCCAATGGAGTAAATCTCCTTTCAGATATTTTACACTTCCAGGATTATCAAGGATTACCGTTTCGTGAATGTTTAATCCACCCCAGTGAGCTTTCTTTCTGTTGAAAAGACGGATTTTACGTTCAGGGAACAAGTTGGCGCGATAAATCCACCTGCCACAATAACTATTTAACCTGTTAAATTTATAGCCATCGTATCTTAAATCTTGCTTTATTGCAAGAATAGATTTCTCTAATCCGGGAGAAATTTCCTCATCAGCATCCAACGATAGTACATAATCGAAAGAAACTTGTGTCAATGCAAAATTTTTCTGATCTCTATATCCATTAAAAGGATGTTCGATATATCGAGCTCCAAGCGTTCTGCAAATTTCTGGCGTTTTATCGGTAGAAAGTGAATCGACAACAACAATCTCATCTGCTACTTCTGCAACCGATCTAATACATTGCTCAATATATTTTTCTTCGTTAAAAGTTATTATTACAGCTGATATCTTAGACATGAATACAGTTTTGTATGGTTCAAAGGTATTTCTTTTGTTGGTATCATAGCAATACAAAATAATGACTTAAGGAGCTTTTATAGATGAATTTGAAATATGTTTGTTGCACGTTGCTTGTTGCTTGATGATCGTTTTGCGTTTAGGGTTTGGGGTTTAGCGTACTTGTTTCCCCATCACCCACTCCCCCAGTCTCGTCTTCTCCCATTCCCCCCCTCTCCTTTTCTCCCACTCTTTCTTCATCCTCCTCCATCCATTCATAAACAGGCTTTTGAGGACCTTTATTCCTAAACCAGATTGCAAGAACAACACCTGAAAAAAAACCCAACATATGCGACTCCCAGGAAACATTTCGGTATACTCCGGGAAATAGGCCCCATATCATTGATCCATAAAGAAAAACTATAAGCAGTGATAAAGCAATGAGTCTGAAGTACCTGCGTATTATACCGCTAAAAAAGAGAAATGATGCCAGACCATAAACTATTCCGCTTGCTCCGATATGCCAGGCATCTCTGCCAGCAATCCAGACCAGGAATCCGGTAAAAAAGAATGTCCAGATAAAAACTTTTAATGCTACTTCTGAATAAAAATAAAAAAGGGCCACTGAAAGAAAAAAAAGTGGTAAAGAATTATTGAAAAGGTGAGTAAAATCAGCGTGAATAAAAGGAGAAAAAAAAATTCCAGTCAAACCGTGAACTGTCAGTGGATAAATTCCAAAACCGGAAAGATCTATTTCAAAAAGCACTTCAATAATCTTCACCAACCACATTAAGAAAACAAATATTCCCGGAATGATCATACTCAAAAGCAGTTTCTTCCTGTAAAAGGCACCTTCTTTTTTTATATCTGAGATGGGTTTTGACATGGTAAAAGCTGGTGCTGGTTGCTCGTTTCTCGTTTCTCGTTAATGGTTGTTTGTTGCCCGGTATTTGCATAAACTAAATTATTGGCAGCATAATTGCTGAGGAGAAAAGCGACGAAGCAATCCCTCTCTCCCATCATCAGTCTCTCTCCGGAAACACAATGCCAGCTGCCTGCCTTATCCTGTCAAGTGTGTTCATCAGGTCGCGGCTGAAAGAGTGAGGAACTACATCACTCTGGAGTTTCCCTTCATCAAGACAATTCATTACCTCTGTTGCTTCGAACTGGTAACCCATTCCATCCGGTAAAAGCGAATATTCCTTATTTTCTTTGCCATCCATAGCAACGATAAGTCGTTGTGACATATCTCGTCTACGCGAGAAAAAAAGATTACCGTTCTCACATAGCAAGTCACATCCTATCCTTCCGGCAGTGCGGAATGAGCTGTAGAGAGTTGCCATACGACCGTCATTATAACCGAATATTATACTTACAGAATCTTCCGATCCCGTCTCTGCAAATGAAGCTTTTGCGATTACCTCCGAAGGAACCCCTATAAAGTACAAAGCATCTATTACCGGATATATTCCTATATCGAGGAGAGAACCGCCTCCAAGATTTAGATTGAATTTTCTGTCGATGGGGTCAAAAGGAGGCTTAAATGAAAAACAGGCGTTAAGATGGACAATTTTCCCCGGTTCGCCCCCTTGAAGAATCTCTTTTGTTTTCTGGTAAATTGGCTGGAAAGGCGGCCATAATGCTTCCATAAGAAACACCTTTTGTTTTGCAGCTTCCTTTATCATCTCTTCCATTTCGCGACTGTTCAATGCAAATGCTTTTTCACAGATAACTGCCTTTTTATGTTTCAGGCACAGCAAAGTATGTTCGTGATGATATGAATGTGGGGAAGCTATATAAACGACTTCCAGATCAGGATCTGAAGCCAGTTCTTCATAACTGCCATAATACTTTTTAAATCCAAATTCATCTGCGAACTTTTTTGCCCTTTTTAGATCCCTGGAACCAACTGCATATAATTCAACATTCCTCAGTAATTTAAGTCCCTCTGTAAATTTTGCTGACATTTTTCCGGGAGCCAGGATGCCCCATTTATATTTCTTCTTCATACTCTTAAAATATTTTGATAAATATAGGAATTAGTTAGCTATTTTGGCACCCAACCCCCCTGAAAGGGGCTAATTCGTTCCATTCCGTTTTCGCCTCCACCCTCTAATTTTTTCAACACCCCCCTAATACTCGATACTCAAGTGTAATTCAACTGGATACCACTGAATTAATCCCCTTTTAGGGGGAAGTCCCGCTTCGGCGGGATAGGGGGTTTTACTCGGCGATAGGGACCCCCTTGTTGCCATCCCTGCAGTCAGGCTTCTCGCTAAAACAGCCCACTGGGCTGTTTCTTAACGCTCGTCCCCCTGAAAGGGGGAAAAAAACTGTCTTTTAAACCTGTTTTTTCTCCCCCACCGGGGGAGATGTCATCCGCCAGTTGGCGGATGACAGAGGGGTCCAAATCCCAGAAATAAAAGTCATTAAATGAAACTTAAAAAAAGTTAAAAAAATATTCAACTTTTATCTTCCTGATTATCTTCCACTTAAAAAATATTTTAAAAAATAAATGATTTTTTTAGTACTAGGTATTGCATAGTATATAATTAAATATATATCTTTGCATTGTCATGTTACATGTATCAAACAGTAGTAAATTATAAATGGTAGTAAAAAATAAACAGAACTATGAAAATCACTGTAAGCATTAATCTCGGCGGATATTCTTTCAACATCGACGAAGACGCCTATGCCGAACTTAAAATGTATCTCAAGAATCTTGAGCTTCACTTTGCCGGAGAAGAGAGTTCATCCGAGATCCTTTCAGATATTGAGACCCGAATGGCAGAAATATTCCGAACTAAACTTACCAACTTTAAACAGGTAATAAACATTGATGATGTTCGTCAGGTTATATCAGTGTTAGGAACTCCTGAAGATATTTCTGACAACGAAGGACCAACAGCACGCGAAAAGTTTTCCTCACCCGGTTATCACCGGATGTACCGCGATACCGACCATAGAGTTATTGGAGGGGTTTGTGCAGGAATAGCAGCCTATTGGGATATTGAACTCTGGCTTGTCAGGCTGATTTTCTTTGCACTTGCAATGATGGGAGTAGGAATTCTGATTTATCTCATTTTATATATCGTTATCCCCGAGGCAAAAACAACTGCTGAGAAAATTGAAATGAAAGGGAACCCTGTCAATATCCACAATATCAAAGATTCCGTAAAAAAAGAATTTGATACTGTCAGGAAGAATATGAAACTATAGCAGATAGTTAATTTAAAATATTTGAAGTGTAACCTCTTAAAATTACATATCATGGATTTAGAAAATAATAAAGCTCAAATGCGCAAAGGGATACTGGAGTATTGCATCCTGTCGGTTCTCTCCAGGAATTCCTGTTATGCAAGCGACATAATAAAAGAACTTAAAGAAGCAGAGGTAATTGTGGTTGAAGGCACCCTTTATCCGCTTCTTACGAGGCAAAAAAATGCCGGATTGCTTAGCTATCGCTGGGAAGAATCGCAGCAAGGCCCCCCCCGCAAATATTATGAACTTACTGAAACAGGCCGCACTTACCTTGTCGATCTCGATAAATCGTGGCTGGAGCTTGTCGAATCCGTCAATCGCATCAGAACCAGATAACCTAATATTAACCATATAAAACTGACAATAATGGACAAGACAATAAATATAAATATCGCTGGTACTCTGTTTCAGATTGACGATGAGGCATTCCGGATACTTCGTGATTATCTTAAGGCGATTAATAACCGCTTTAGAAATGTTGAAGGCGGACATGAAACAACTGAAGATATCGAATCGCGTATTGCAGAAATATTTCAGTCACAGAGAGGTTTGGCCGGAGTTATTACGAAGCAGAATGTAGAGGCGATGATATCAATAATAGGCAAACCGGAAGATTTTGAAAATAATGAGCCTGTGGAAGAAGTCCCTGTTTACCATTCCATGAAAAAAAGAATGTACCGCAATCCCGACGATTCAATTATCAGCGGTGTTTGCGGTGGTATCGGGACCTATATGAATACCGATCCTGTTTTATTCAGGATCCTGTTTATACTTTCAGCAATGTTCGGCATAGGACTTTTCGTTTATCTCGCTTTGTGGATTGCACTTCCTGTTGCCAGAACAGATTCTCAAAAAAGAGAAATGTACGGCAATTCATATCATACAGACAAGTCGCAGGGAAGACAAAATGGGGGCGTTCAAACTACAACTACAAGCGTACCTTTGTACACAAAGGGATATAATAACACCTCCAGGGTTGGAAACGCCATCGATGAAGTTTTCAGGGCAATTGGAAGAGTGTGCTATATCATATTGAGAATCTTACTGATAATCATAGGCATGGTGCTTGTGTTGACAGGATTTCTTTTCATTTTATGTTTTGTACTGGTCTTTGTTTTCGGGGTATTCTCAATTGATTCTTCAGGCGTTAACCTGGTCTACTTCTTCGATTTTCTGAATTATATTGTAAAACCAGCAGCTGTTCCATGGATAATTATATTGACTTCCATAGCCTTAATATTACCAATGCTGGCTCTTATTTACTGGGGAGTCAAAATGATTTTCTGGTTCAAAGTGAAAGATGGTGTTGTCAGTCTTGCTGGCCTGGTCTTATGGGTAATGACCATTGCAGCGCTTGCTATAACCCTTTTCAATGATGGAATCAGTTTTGCTCAAACAGGTAAAACTTCAGCAGTAACTGTCCTGCCAGATTCACCTGATACTCTTTATATAATGACAGATCATAAAATTGCCGACCTTAAATTTGAGAAGGAATTTTCTCTTCCACATGAAGAATATACGGTTTTTATTAATGACGAAAAGAAAGAATTGTATATCCGTCCTTATTTATCTGTGGACAGATCATATAATAAGGCAACAAGAGTTGAAGTTAGAAAACGTTCATCAGGTCGCACAGAGATTGATGCTATGAAAAAATCTGAAGAATTGCAGTTCAATTATAATATTAATGGCGATACACTCCATCTTGATGAATATTTTACAATACCTGCAGAACGCAAATGGTCGGCCGATAATATTGGTATAAACCTTTATGTTCCGAAAGGTACTATTCTGAAATTCGAAAAAGATTCCAGGATTATTCTTCACACGTCATTCAAAAATGAATATGACGAATATTCTGAATCCCGATGGGAATCTGTTAGCAGTTTATGGGTTATGACAGATGATGGGCTCGATCCCATTGCTGAAAACACTGTTAAACAAAAATAATTCCTTGTTTTTCATTCCTGATATCTTCGATGACATCCGGTATCCGTTCTGTGGTACCGGATTTTTTTTGAAACTGATTTATATCATCCCCCTGGGGAGTGTCTAAAAAGTCAGTTGAAAAAGTCCCTCCCTCCTGGTGGAGTGGTTTGGAGAGAGGTAGAAAAAAGAAATGGCTGGAGAATGGATTAAAAGTTTTTTTAGCAAAGGTTAATAATTTTTTAAACCTAACTTTTTAGTTGTAATATAATAATCCGTTGTGTAACTTTGTTTTCATTTTGATAAACTAACCATCTGACCATCCATGAAAAGAATACTAATTTTAATTGCTTTTGCAATAACTTTTTTCAGTGCATTTTCACAGGAAAAAACTAATCAGACTGACACCTTACGAAAAGATGCCTTAAATGTTTTTATGGATGCCAGTGATTTCTTTAAGAAAGAGATCCCATTCATTAATTATGTAAGAGATATTAAGGTCGCAGATGTTTACATTATCACAACTGAGGAAAGTACCGGTTCCGGTGGTTATGTTTCTACCTTCTTTATTGTTGGCCAGGGAAAGTACAAAGGTATGGCAGATACTCTGAAATGCAGCTTCAGTCCTGATGAAACTGATGACAACCGGAGAGCCCAGCAAGTAAAAACTCTGAAGCTGGGACTGATGAGATATGTTGCCAAAACTCCTCTGGCACAATTCATGAACATTAATTTCAGCCAACCTCTGTCAGAAACTGTTTCATCAGATAAATGGAACAGCTGGGTTTACAGCGCAAGTATGTATGCCTCCTCTTATGGACAAAAATCTTACAATTATACTTATATGGACGGCACCCTATCTGCAAACAGGATAACTGAAAAATCGAAGTTTGAATCAAGTATCAGTCTTGATCTGCAAACTAATAAAAACGTTTATATAGATACAATTTACAGGAGCACTATCCGCGATGAATATTTATATCTCAGGTATGTAAAGAGTATTAATGATCACTGGTCAGCAGGAGGTTTAACAAACATTCAGACATCGAGCTACAGCAACTATGATCTGTCTGTGAGGATTATGCCGGGAATTGAATATGACATATTTCCTTATTCACAATCAACCCGTCGTCAGTTAAGACTTTTATACAATGTTGGGCTTGAGATAAATAATTATTCTGAAGAGACCACACTGAACAAATTTAAGGAGACACTTGCAAAACAGTCCTTCTCTTTAAATTTGTCGATAATTCAGAAATGGGGTTCAGTAAATTCATCACTTACCTGGAATAATTATTTTTTCGATTGTTCCTATAATAACCTTCGCCTTTATATGAGTGCTAACCTGAGGATAGTAAAAGGGCTTTCTTTCAACATGAGTGGAAGTTTCGCTTTTGTCCATGATCAGATATCGCTCCCGCTTGGAGTATCAACCCTCGAGGATGTACTGCTTCAACGAAAAATGCAGGCAACAGATTATTCTTATTCTACCTATTTTGGATTCACTTATACATTCGGTTCCATTTATAATAATGTAGTAAACCCGAGGTTTGGGAACTGATTATCAACACATAATTCAACAATGCTGAATTAATCTTACTAAAGGAAATACCCAGTTGTTCCCAATATCTCTTTTTCAATAATTAAATCCGATCCTGTATCACTCCATGATCGGATTTATCTTTTCTGATCTCCCTAAAAAAAGAGATGATTGTATAGCCTGTTATATTTAATTTTTATTTAATTTTAATATGAAAAGTGAAAGCAGAGGTCGGGCTCATTGTATAATATCAGTTTGTTTTTCAGCATGTTGACTGAATTTTACCAGTGTGACTGACGTGACGGAAGTATAATTTGAATTTTGATTCCACCCTGAAAAGTTGCAAAAATGCAATTGCCATTAGGACTGAAAGACGTTGCGGAGACTCTTCCTTCAAAAAATGCAGAGCGCTGTTTTATTTGCAGATAAAAATTTGTCTTTATGGTCAGAGGTGAAGAGCACCGTAATTTTTAAAAAAGTTATATTTATATTTGAGAATATTTTAAAGCTTACAGTATGAAAAAGTCAATTTTATTTTTACTGGCAATTTGCATTTTTTTTGGAAATCCGGTTAATGCACAGGTTGGCCGATTATTTAATAAGGTTACAAAATCTGTGACAAATGATCCTGCCGGAAACTCCAAAGCGTCATCCAATACTGCAAAACAAGAGCCTGAGCCAAAATGTGCATGCGAGCAACCTGAACTTGTATTTGATCTTGGAGGAAACCTAAAACTCATGTATTCGGAGATATCTATCAGTGTAAAAGACGATGGATCCATTCTTGTTAAGGACATGGTTAAAAGTGACTTTTATATTGTTAAGAACGGCGCCACACAGGGACCGATCAAAGCGGGAGATCCGAGATTAGCAGGATTTGATAATATGAATGATGCTGATGCAGACAAGGTAACAACATCATGGGCCAATAACGAATACATTAGCAAATCAGATGAAAAATACCTGATAAAATTCGGAGGGAAAAGCTATGGCCCTTATGGCGAGATCAGCGAATTCATAGTAACAAAATCGAAGGATAAGTTTGCTGCAATGGTGGTTGAAAATGTTCCCGTAAGTGAAGCCGAAGGAAAGAAGATGGAGGAAGCTATAAAAAATGCAAAAACCGACCAGGAGAAAATGGACCTTTCAATGAAATATTCTCAGGAAATGATGCAAAAAATGCAGAAGGGAGGCGGTCCGACGAGTATGATGTCTAAACTTGTTACCAACATACCAAATGCAAACTTCGATCCTATGAAGGCAGGCGGAGGTAAATTAAACGGGAATATTAAATATGATGATATCCTTATTACATCCTATGATAAAATTATTGATCTCCAGATGAAGACTGTACTGACTCTTAAGCAAGATGCCATCGGCGTAAAAGATTTGTTCGTCAATACTGCCAACACCAAATATGCATTTTATATCTACGGTACACTTACATTCAGTGATAACACATCTTGTTCGGAGGTTTTTAATCCACACCTTATAAAAGTGAGCGGGCAGGTTTACCTTGCTTATATGTATTATTCTCCAAAGAAGAATGCAATTATGCAGTGTAAAATACCGTTCTAGACCTGAATAAAAAAATAAAATCCACTTAACCGCAAATTCCGATAGTTATCGGAACGCAAAGGTCGCAAAGGACAAAATAAAAAGGTTTTGAGTGAGGATAATATCTATTTTTCTTCTTTTTACAGGATTTTTGAAATCCTCCTTGTCTCAACCAATTAACTATCAGGATCTTTTTGGTGACGACTGGAAAAAGGCTCAGGCTTTTGAAAGGGACAACAGAAGCTGGATGGAACCTATTCTTGCCAAAGATCATATCTCATATCCGCTGGCAATTGCAATTGTTTTCCCCGAGCTGGTCCGATATTCAGCTCTGCGTGATAAGATGGAGATCACGTTGCTTAAGGCTCTTTATGTTAATATGGGTGAGGATTATGCCAACTTTTCAATAGGACAATTCCAGATGAAACCATCTTTCGCCGAGATTATAAGAGAACAGGCCCCTTTTGCAATGAAACGCCGATCGGAGATTACATTCAAAAACAGATCGGATTTTGATGATATTAAAGATTTCAGGAAATCGATTGTATCAGATCTTGAAGATCCAAAGACTCAGATTAATTACCTGGTGGCATTTATCAAAATCTGCGAAAAGAGTTATAAAACCGACCGGAAAGACGAAGTTGCAAGGTTGAAATTTATTGCCACAGCATACAATTATGGCATTGACAAAAGTGCAGTCCAGATAGAATCAATGATCGATAAGAAATTCTTTAATACAAAGCTATTTAAAACTGAGAATTATTCATATGCTGACGTTTCGTTATTCTGGTATGAACAATTCCTTGCTGGTAAATAATTAAATCTCTCGAAAATTTATTATCTTTCTCTGTTTTCTTCAATGTGCTATTATTTTTCTCGTTGCGAGTATGAAAAAGAAGATTATTCTCAGACGGATATTCCATCGTAATGAATGGAGGTATGCTATTATTTTCGATTATGATAAAAATCTGACCGGGCTCGTAAGAGCCGTCAACAATGTAACCTGGAGTCAGACTAACCGATGCTGGTATGCCGGAGCGGATGAAACGACTCTAAAGCAAATATTAACCGTGTTCAGAGAATCGGCAGATATCGATATTTCTGCAATTGTTTCAGGGGAACAGGAAAAGCCGGCTTCCGAACCTGAAATTCTTAGTAGTAAGCCGGATGAAGACATTGTAATGCCCCCTCCTGTTCGTAAAGTAAAAACAACTGCAATAAAAAAGACCATTTCTCAATCAACAGAGGGATACTCTCCGGTCCTTTTTACGATCAGCGAACCAGACGGGCGTCTGGTTATTAAGTTCACCGGTCGGTATGATAAGGAATGGATAAGGGAATTAAATGAATTCGGAAGGCCTTATTATGATGCTACGCGGAATGAGTGGTTACTAAAATGGACACAACTCACTGTTGATTCATTATCCGACTATTTTTCAACGAGGGGTGTTGAAGTAATTGTGAAGAAGAGGGAAGTTTCCGGCGTATTAAAAGAGTTGCGCGATGAACAGAGCCTGGAGGTACGGAATAATATTCTGGGGGAAGGGGCAATTAAAAGCATTGATATGGTTCGAAGGTATCTTGAGGAGAAGCGATACAGTAAACGAACCATCGGGTCCTATCTGGCACATCTTGAATTATTTTTCAAATATTTTCATGACAAAGATCCATCTGACATTAAAGAGGAGGATATTTCCGGATTTATAGATGATCATATAATAAGATTAGGGTATTCTGCTTCGTATCAGAATCTTATAATCTCTTCTATAAAGATATATTTCAGTTTATGTGGATCGAAAAGGTTTAACCCGGATTCAGTTGGAAGGCCCCGTCGCAGCAGGGCATTGCCTAAGGTTTTATCGAAAGAGGAAGTAATGAAGATTTTCGGTGCCACCAGGAACACCAAACATAAACTGATATTATGGCTGATATATTCCTGTGGTTTACGTCGCAGCGAGGTGATCAATATTAAGCTGACTGATCTTGATACTGACAGGGGTATTCTTCATATACGTGAAGGTAAAGGTAATGCTGACCGGATAGTCCCGATTCCCAAGAAAGTCTGGGAGAAGATCGGAACTTACATAAAAGGATATGATCCAGTTACTTATCTTTTTGAGGGTCAGACGGGAAGTAAGTATTCAGTTGAGAGTGTATATTCTGTTTTCAAACAGTCGATGAAGCGGGCCGGCATACATAAGGACGTAGGTGTACACTGTCTGAGGCATAGTTATGCCACTCATCTTCATGAAAGCGGTCTCGATATCAGGTATATTCAGGAATTGCTTGGTCATAAAAGTACACGGACAACTGAGATCTACACCCATGTAAGCCGACGGAATCTGTTTGCGATAAGGAGCCCGATTGAGGATATGGAATTGGATTAGAAGATTCAAAAACATACTTCTATCTAACCATAAAATGAACAAACATGCAATTTTTATACTTTTATAAACGAGTTATGTTTAAGCGGGCTTCGCATACCGGGACAAATTCGCCTTAAGATCAAGTCTTTATCCGTCGTGACAGATTCCGCCTAAACATAACCGAACAAATCCAATTTGCTATAAATCGTGACAAATCCTGCCTGCTCATCGGGACTCACTTATCTGGACAGTTTTATCGTGACACTTAGATTTCTTCCATCTATCGGGACTCTGCATAGACTACAAATCAAAATTATTGTCAACGGATTATATTAAAATAGCAAATAACTATTATTTTTAGTAAATAAACTACATAATATAGTTTGTAAACTAAATATAATAGTTATATTTGCATAAATAACTACTACGTCATGAAACATTTGACTAATCGTGAAGAAGAAATTATGGAAATATTTTGGGGTAAATGTTCCATATTTGTCAAAGACATAATCGAACAGCTTGCTGGTCCAAAACCCCACTATAACACAATTTCGACCATTGTACGTGGTTTGGAGGAAAAGGGTTTTGTCGGTCACGAGCAGTTTGGAAACACCTATCGTTACTTTGCTCTCATCTCACGTGAGGAGTTCAGCAAAAACTCCATTAAAAACCTCGTGAGCAAATATTTTAATACCTCATATGCTTCGGTTGTATCCATGTTTGTGGAAGAAAATAAAATTTCAACCGAAGAGATTCAGGAGTTAATACGTCAGGCTAAATCCCGTAAAAACAAAAAAAATGAATAACTGGTTATTGTTCCTTCTAAAATCGACAATAAGTATAAGTCTTTTATACTTATTCTTCCGGTTACTGATGCGGAAAGAATCATTTTTTAAACTAAGCCGAATGACATTGCTATTTATCGTGCTGACTTCTACAATTATTCCTTTCATAACATTACCACAACCAATTTATTCTGGATTACCAATTAAGGTTGCTCCCATTTTCCAAAACAATACAATTATTGAAAAGACTGCTCAACCAAGTGGAATTCCAGCAGCAATAAACTCAACTGAACCAACTTCAGATACTTTACAACCTATAGTTATTTCAACAAAAACAATCTTATTAGTCGTTTATCTGGCTGGAGTCTTTATTTCACTCCTATTACTGGTCTTTCGTATTAGTTCGGTTTTAATGTTGTTTAGAAAATCCAGAAAGACAGTACTGAATGGAATACGCATAATGATCGTAAATGATGATATTCCTGCTTTTTCATTCAAACGACATATTCTGATTTCACAACAAGATTATGAAACCAATTCGGAAGCAATCCTAACACACGAATTATCTCACATCAATCAGGGACACTTTTACGATCTTTTTCTTATGGAAATGGTTAAAATCATCTACTGGTTCAATCCGCTTGTTTACCGTATAGATAGCGATATGAAAGAAATTCACGAATTTCAAGCCGATGAACACACGCTTAACTCAGGCATCGATGCAACTAAATATCAATTGCTTATTATTCAAAAATGTGTCGGACATAAACAGTTCGCACTTGCTAACAGTTTTAATCATTGTCAAATTAAAAACAGAATTACTATGATCAACAAATCAAAAACCAACAAAGCATGGTGTTGGAAGGTGGCGACCTTTCTACCACTGCTTGCCCTGTTGCTGATGGCTTTCGGCAAAAGGGGTGAAATTGTACCTGAAAAGATAATGTTACCGGAGAAAATTCTAGCTCAGACACTAAATTTTCAGAAACAAGATAGCACCAGTCATAATATGTTTACAGATAAAGTGACTGGGAAAACAGCATTTGTTTTAGCTGATGTGATGCCGCGATATCCGGGAGGTGACCATGAACTTTTAAATTTCATCTCAAGAAATATTCAATACCCTGAAAAAGCACTGGCAGAAAAGATTGAGGGTAAAGTTATAATAAGGTTTATTGTCACCAAAGAAGGGAAAACTGATAATGTAACAGTTATTAAAGGAATACATACCCTACTTGACGCTGAATCTGTCAGAATAGCAAATATGCTTACCGGATGGAAACCAGGAATGAACAATGGGAAGGCAGTAGATGTGTGGTATGTGATTCCTGTTAAATTTGAACTTCCGGGAAAACCTAATTAATGTAGTTATGAATGTATCCAATAATGCCTCACATTGTTGGTGTATACTACAAGATGATAGTTTACCAAGGTCACTATCTGTTCTATCAAGATAAAAAAGCTGTCGGCTTTGGTGCGTCTCCATTGCCGGCAGCTTCAATCATTGTCAAATATTGTATCGCTACAACAAGACAAAATTAGGAATTTAACCCGAGAGACGATCCTTTTATAGCAAATTTCTCAGTCTCATCGAGACAGGGCATTCCCTCCGAGACAAAACAAACGTGACAATTTCGTTACCATTGACAAATTTGTTTGGACTGACAGTTTTAAAACCCCGCCTAAAACATAACAAGCGGGTATAAGCAAAAAGACTTGTCACAATTTTTGCTCGCCACCTCGACAGTTTTATCGTGACACAAAACTTATCGTCCTTTTACCAGTTTCGTAAAACCGGCTCTGGACAAATCCTGCAACCGGGACAATTTTATCTTTCGCCGGGACTGGCAAAAATTGCGCCATGGTGGCTTGCCCACCGGGACAGTTTTCTGGCTAAAGTACCGGGACTCGTAACGGTGGGCTTCGCCACCAACGCTTTCTGCTCATACCCGCTGGCCGTTAGGTGCCATTCCTAGTAACTAGCATGATATTCGAAAATAAAGACAGAAGCTACTTAGGTTATCAGGACTATTTCGAGTCCGATTTCGAATTCTATGACAGGACCTCCAATCCAGAATTTTCAATTGTGAGACAAATGATTAACAATTGGGCGCAATCCTATCCAGAAAAAGATTTAATTAGCATCAGACAAAGAATAAAAAATGAGTTCTCAGCAGTATTTTACGAGCTAATTATATACACAATTTTTAAAAAACTTGGATTCTCATTAGAACCTCATCCAAATCTGAATGATACTGACACTAAACCCGATTTTTTTGCAACCAAAAATGACTTCGAACTTTTTATCGAAGCTAAAATAACATCAGAATACAAGAAATCAAATCAGATTGAAACCAGTATATATCAGAGCCTTACCAAGATTAGAAATAGTGGTTTTATGCTCCTCATTGAATCATTAGAACTTAAAAATGGGAAACAACCTCCATTGAAAAAAATAAGACAAACTATTGAAAAGGAGCTTAATAAACTAGATCCTGATGGTCTTGGTTCGGATCTTGACAAATACCCAAAGCTGAAGTATTCTGATCAATCCATAGAAATTGAAATCATACCTTGTCCTAAAAAACCAGATTATAGAAAATCAAACGAATTTGTAAGTATCGAATCATATCCAATTCAGACTAGATGGGGTGGATCAACTAGCACTTTTAAAAGGGCAATTTTTAAAAAATCTGGTAAATACAAGGACCTTGGAAAGCCATTAATTATTGCTCTTAATTTTATTAGCCCTTGGGGTATGTACGAAAATGAAATTATTGATGCCCTATTTGGATCATTTAAAACCACCTTCAATTTTAGAAACAATGAAGCTTACCATTTCAGGCTAAAAGATGCAGTTTTTAATGGACCAAATGGTCCTCAGTGTACAAGAATAAGTGGAGTAATCATTACCTCAGTAAATCCTTTTAATTTACATAATACAAATATCCTTTTATATCATAATCCCTACGCCAAATATCCAATTAAACTTGACTCTCTATTAATTCCACAAAAATTTGTGGCTGAGAACGGAATTCTAACATTCAACGACGGACTAAGTATAGATGAGATATTAAAAAAATAAGAACAGCACCTAATAAAGAGGACTTCATGTGGCATGTAGTGCCAAGCATGAAGTCTCACGTTGCTCTAAATCCGGTCACCTGACCTTTTTCTATGTACTTACAACCGTTATTCCTGTTCCATGAGTAGCCTAATTTCAGGCCGGTTTGGTGGTTTTTGGGTTATATGTTGGTGTTTTTTTACATTTTCATTCGTTTTTCGTTTCTCAATACACTGGGTATACTCGTTTTCGGATGATTTCTTAACTTTTTGGGCATACTCTTCCCATCCCGGCAAAACGGGTAGTTTAAAATGTCCATAATCAGCACGATAATATATTTGTTGCATATAGAACATTTGTTGGTGCACGGATCTTGGGAAGCAATTCTATAGTATGCATGAACCCTGTTTTACACACCGGGCACAGGTTGTAATTAAACCCCGTAATTCGTACAATGCGTTCCTGTCTGGTTTCAGTGACCTTTGTCTCCGGCTTTTTTACAAGCAACGATCTAACCCTGTCTTTTTGCTTTGTGCTCAGCAAACCGAAATGCCTGATCTTTACAAACCGCTTGGGCAGAATATGCAGGCAAAAACGGCGCAGGAACTCAACCCCTGATAATGTTGTGGGTTTTACTTTGCTGTCGTCCCTATAATCCTTATAAAAGAAAGTGACCCCTGAATCGGAGACGTTTATAATACGATGATTACTGATAGCAACCCGATGAGAGTACTGGCCAAGATATTTAACAATTTGCTGTGCATTGCCAAAGGGTGGCTTGCAATACACTACCCATGGTTTTTTCCAGACATCATCCAGAAGTGACTGATACTTCGGTAATTGGTTGCTGAGGTTGAGCTGAAGTTTGAGTTTTCTGAGCAATATGCTTCGGAACGTGGGACTAAGCATAAGCACCGGGTACAGGTATTTACCTTGTTTGATAATCCGCTTCATGTTCCCGGTTAACGTCAATCCTGCAGCCGGAACGATACAATGGATGTGTGGGTGTAAACTCAGGTTTTGTCCCCAGGTATGTAATACACAAATGGCTCCGCTCTCAACCCCATATCTGGTGTAACCAAATTGCAGCAATACGCTCCATACACACTCAAAGAGGGTTTTATAAAACTGGTTGCTTTCGAGCAAACATATCTGGTTTAATTCTTCGGGAACCGTAAAAACAATATGGAAGTACTTAACATCAAGTGCATCATTCATCCGGTCCTCTACCCAGAGAGCCTGTTTTGCACCCTGACATTTAGGGCAATGACGATTACCACAACTATTATAACTTATCCTCTGTTCCCCACAGCAATCGCAAAAATCAATATGCCCACCCAAAGCTGAAGTCCTGCATTTATGAATGGCATCGAGGTTTCGCACGATATAACTGTTAGGCTGACACTCATTAATATATTGCTGTCCAAACCAATCTATGATCTGGGCAACCTCAAACTGAGGGCGCTGCACTATTTCTGAGGGTACAATGTATCCAGCGGACTATGTGCAGATGTTAAGGGACACTGGGCAACATGCAGATAGATCATTGTTGTCTCAATTTTGGCATGGCCAAGCAGTTTCTTGATGATTAAGATATTTAATCCATCTTCGAGCAAATGGGTTGCATAACTATGACGAAGGGTGTGAAGAGAGACTTCTTTTTTAATATCGGTTTTTTTCAGAGCCTCCCGCATTACCCAACTAAGGCCTTTGCTGCTGTACCGGCCATCGGAGTCCTTACCATTAAGCGGAGTATATTAAAGTGAGAGCTATCCTGTGCTTTAACAATGTTGGCGCTTTAAACAGTTGGCGCAGCTCCTCACGGTTCAATATTACAGGTAGTTTTGCTTCTTTTTTAAGGGATGGCAGGTTAATGGCCCTTTTGGTTTGTCCGATATGACGATAATAGTAACGCAGACCATATATAGCATGTTTAAAACTGCTTCGTGAAGGAGATTTTGGACTCAGAGCAAGAGTAGTCAGGTACCCGTTGATATCATCTTCAGAGAGATCTTCAGGGAGCTTGTTAAACTCCAGGCTGATAAGAGCAATCTGCCGGATGTAGTTATCGAGGGTACTTTGACTCTGACCCCTCAGGATAGTTTGCTGTTGTAATGTGTTAAATACTTTCCGGAAGCCATCAACAGTTTGGATAGCTCGTTCGACAGTTGTAAATTCGCTTTTTTTTCTCATGATACTGGACATTAAAATTATTCACGTAATTTTTAGGGAGCTCAATCTCCCGTTCAGTATCATTTTACTATTTTTATTTTAAATAAAGCTATCCCACCCCCAAAAATGGGGTGGGATTTAGTGCAACACGGACGGTTTAATTAATTGCCTTCCGCAGCCCGGACTAATTCGTAATCGCCCCAAAAGTCTATGCGAGAAAACTTTCACCCACTTATAAAATTTTGTTGCACCCGGACTGATCCTACAACCGAGACAAAGTCAATAGGGCTGCCGGCTGACGCGCATGTGTCATGCCTGCCTGCCGGCAGGCAGGGTTTTTGCAAACTCCACCTAGACTATTTTATCGTGACCAGACAACTTTCGTACACTTATCGGGACTTGGTACCGGCTAGACAACTTCATCATGACCAGTGGGTACTCGTCCGTCTACCAGGACTGGCAAAAACCACGCCATCGCGACGCTGACGGCAACTCAATTAAACCGCCGGGCCGTCAGACTGTCTAATAACCTGCTCGTTTAATTATGAACCAGGAACAATACATTTTCAGGAATTGTTTAATGTGTTAACAACCAAAGCTATATTATTCTCAGCCCCTTATTAAATCAGTTTATTTTAATCATTTTTTATCGACAAAAATGGTTATTAGACAGACTCCCGTTAGGTGGCATAGCATGGCCTCCTACTCACGAACAAACAAAAAAATCTTGCCGAATAGCATGCATCATGACAATTAAATAACTACTTCCTAATGAATTGGTTTTTATAGAAACTCTGAAAAAAATACAGGTTTGCCCCCGTAGCAAGAAGACTCCCACAGGCTACCCTTCGCAAACCTTTACTTCTCTACCTCCAAGACAAAAATATGCTACGTCACGGTTTAAAAAATATTTTCTGACCAATAACTAATTCATTGACTCGAAAAGATATTCAGAAATGTATCGGACTATGCTGAGCAAGAGACTTCCGATTATTTATATTTAATTAATAGTCTCAAATTGTAATTAAATCTATCTGATAAAATAAAATTGACTTTGGCTTAAACAGGGTGTAACTTTGCTAACAGGTTTGTTATTTGATTATTAACAAGAAGTTTTATTATTAATATTAACCTTAAATCAAATCAGGATGAAAAGAATTGTCGTTTTCTTAAGTTCCATTGCCATTTTATTTGGCTGTAACAGAGCGCCCAATGTAAATGTTAAGGCCGAAGAGGATGCAATCCGCAAACTCGAAGCCGACTGGACTGTATTAAACCAGAAGAGAGATATTGCAAAAGTCATGGAAATGTACGCACCAGATGCTATGATCATGACCCCCGGTCAGAACGTTACTACTGGTCTTGAAACGATCCGGAAACAATTTGAATCCATGTTTGCTGATACAAGTATACTTTGGGATACATTTTCGTGGACAAGTGAAAAGGTTGAGGTATCTGCCTCAGGAGATCTTGCATATATTAAGGGTTCAAACACGATGAAAGTGAAAACGCTTAATGGTATTATCGAAGAAGCAGACAAAGGAGTTGATGTCTGGAGAAAGATCGATGGGAAATGGAAAGCTGTACTAACAATCTGGAATAGCAATAAATAATAAACCGCAAAATTCTTATCTGAAATTCAGAATCTGTCCAGTCATGATCTTAATAATGTTGACTAGACGAATTTTGCTTTTAAAAATATCATTTTGAAAACTCTGACTCCACTGGCAGAAATGGAGCATCTATGACAGGAAAAGAAATTGCCATTGGATAGCATAGTTCACCCAAAATGAGGAAAAGAGAATTTTATCATATAGCTCTTTTATAATGACAAAGCTCTCCTGTTGCAGGAAGGTTTGTTAGTCACTTTTTGGAAATGATTAAAAATTGCTACGACCACCTAACACGGACAATGCTATGAAAAGCACAGCCCCGGGTTAAGCAAATTTAAATAATATTCTTCTTTTATAAACTTCTTAAAAAATCCTATAAAATCACGCTGCTATATGTGGTCAGTATTATTA
>Ga0187886_1000308_pt1 | contig 63112 bp, 60 predicted proteins | sample June2016WEW_20_1_FD_133001 | JGI IMG/M metagenome (GOLD analysis project Ga0187886, IMG submission 133001) | Peatland microbial communities from SPRUCE experiment site at the Marcell Experimental Forest, Minnesota, USA - June2016WEW_20_150 | ecosystem: Environmental > Terrestrial > Soil >... | reverse complement strand
CATCCGCGAGCTTAACATCGATATGAGCAAGACCAACCTGCATGGCGGCGGTATTTCCCTGGGTCACCCCATTGGCTGCACCGGCGCCAGGATTATCGTTACCCTGATGCATGAGATGAAACGACGTAACCTTCAACTAGGCCTGGCGACCCTCTGCATTGGCGGCGGCCAGGGTATGGCTATTATCATCGAAAGAAAATAAAAATCCCCATTTTAAGCCAATAAACCGTTAACGGGGCATACCATAAAAGTATGCCCCGCACTTTTCATCGCTGATATTCTTCAGTCGCTTTATATATCGTGCCTAAAAATTTTTGGTAAGTATCCCTTCGTGACACGTATACTCATTTTTTATCACCTTTATAATATTTATCAATAGCCTCTATGACTTTTGGTAATAATAGTTTTCTACGATTATTAGTTTCTTCTATCTTAATTTCAGCATCCAAATCAAAAATTTTGGGTACTATATTTTTTATCGGTGTTTTGCTATCCTGAAAACTTAGTATTGGCGTCCAAGTTCCGATTATTTGCGATGTATAAATGAAATCAAATATAGATTGCTGTATTTCGGAAGTAGGTATATTTATTCTATTAAGTTGTTTCTCTAATTTGTCATATCTCTTATCATTTTTTAATGCTTGTTTAAGTCCAATTTTTTCAAATATAAAACGATGGGTTCGCCATACAGCATACGCATCTGATTTATCTCGCTCAGCAGCATCTGCTCCCAATTTTATCATATCAGGTGCAACTTCTTTAAGAGAATCCATATCTTTAACTGTTGATTGGAACGCTTGAAGTTTGTTTATATCAACACTAGTAAGTGAAAGAAATGCATTAATGTCATCTTGTGATAAATTGTCTACACTTAAACTAGATGATAATATCATTACTCTTTCATGCATTTTTTTTAGTAAAATAGGTATTGCTTTTAGTGGTTTTCTTAAACTAGCCCAGATAAGAATAATGACACATATTACAAACACACAACCACATATAATAACAGTAATTCTTTCTCCATCACTTAGAGCGTGCCATACTGCATTTATTGCTATTATCATAGCGACAACCACTGGAATACTGGTAAATAATTGGAGCGGATTAAGTTTAGAAAATAATATTTGCCAAAAAGTTGACATATCATCCATGTGATTGCACTCCTAGTTTTAGTGCTAAGAGTATAGATGAAATCGCTGCATTGATGCAAGTGGCAATAATTGTCAAAAGTCCATGTTTTACAAGAGTACGTGTTGTCAAGGGATAGTTGCCAAATTTTTTATCAGATTTAGTACTAAATAATGACTTGAAAATGTTGTGCCATCGGGGGCTATTTGTGCTAGAATAAGTAAAATAATCCAGACTTAAGAGGTTAAAGTCATGGTACATATATCAGACCGGAATAAGGTAACTGATAAAAAAGGAGAAACCTCCGCGGCACAGTCTCCTGAAAAACCCCTAAACATCGAGGCGATTACCTGGGGAGATTTAACCTGGATTAATATTGAATCGGCCACGGAGCGGGAGATAAATTGGCTGGCAGAAACATATAGCTTTCACCCTCTCGCCCTGGATGACTGCCTTAGCCGCAAGCAAATTTCCAAACTCGATGTATATCCCGGATATCTTTTCTTCGTTTTTCATTATCCCCTTTATCATAAAGAAACACGTATTGCTACCAAGCAGCAATGGTCGGCATTTATTGGAGAAAATTACCTGATTACAGTTAATAGTGTCGAGATTAAGACGCTCATCGCCCTCTTCCGCGACTGTATGGCTAATGAAGATGCTCGCCAGGAATACATGCAGCAAGGCCCCGGTTTTTTGCTTTATCGTATCCTCGACCGAGCGATAGATTCTTTTTTCCCTGTTCTGGATAAAATACTTAGTCTGATCGAGAATGTGGAAGACGCCGTCTTCGACGAAGACGTTGAGGCAGCTAAAGAGTTAAGCATTCTGCGGCGGGATATCATCACCCAGCGTTCGGTTATGTTTCCTACTCGCACCTTGTTTGTGGAAATGGAAAATAAGCTCAAGCGTTTCAGCAAAACAGATGTAACCGCTTATTATAACGACCTCATGGACCATATGAACAAGATTTGCGATACTTTAGATGAGTGCAAAGAGATTATCGAAGTATTCAAGGATACCGATTATGTATTAGGCACTGACCGCCTTAATCGGGTAATGCGCGTCCTCACGATTTTTTCTACCATTCTTTTGCCATTCATCACGATTTCCAGCATCTTCGGGATGAATGTCTTCGCCCCGGGAGGTATCGAACAAGGCGAGTTAACCACTTTCATTGTATTGATGGTCGTCATGGCTGGGATAGCCATCAGCATGCTTATTTTCTTCCGCCGTAAGCGCTGGATTTAATACATGAAAATATCTTATCGACTGGCGATAATCACGGCCGTTTTTGTTACTTGCCTTATCACCGCTAATATTATCGCTGTAAAAGTAATCAGTCTTGGACCATTCACCTTACCCGCAGCTATCTTTGTTTTCCCGATTAGCTATATTTTCGGCGATGTTCTCACCGAAGTTTACGGCTACCGTGCCGCCAGAAGAGTTATCTGGCTGGGCTTTATCTGTAACCTTATTTTTGTTTTCTTCGCCTTGATAGGTCAGATACTGCCGCCGGCTTCTTTTTGGGGCGACCAGTCAGCCTATGTGAGTATCTTAGGTTTAGCGCCTCGTATCCTGGCTGCCTCTTTCTGCGGCTATCTGGTCGGGGAATTCGTGAACTCGTACGTGCTATCCAGGATGAAAATCTTTACCAAAGGCCGCTGGCTGTGGAGTCGGACCATCGGCTCGACGATATTCGGCGAGGGATTTGATACCGCCATTTTTATCACACTGGCTTATATCGGGACAGGAGCCACCGTGCCGACGATGATTTTAACCCACTGGATTGCCAAAGTCCTCATCGAAACTATCTTTACACCAGCCACTTATGCTATTGTTAACTGGCTGAAACACAAAGAGGGCATCGATACTTATGATTATCATACAAAATATAATCCTTTTACCATATCGGAAAGGGAGAAAGCCTGATGAAAATACGTATTCTTGGCGCCCATAATATCGAGTCATCGAAAACCAGCTTTGCCAGCTTTCTCATCGATGGCGTCTTGGCAGTTGATGCAAGTGCCCTGACTTCCAATCTTTCTTTTACCGAGCAACAAAAACTGAAGGCTGTTTTGCTGACCCACCAGCACTTTGACCATATTAAAGATATACCATCGCTGGGTATGAATTTCTTACTTTTGGAAAAGGCAATAGAAATATATGCCACCAAGACCGTCTATGAAGCCATAACGGCATACCTACTTAATGATGCCCTCTATCCAGATTTAACCAAAATGCCGCCGGAAAATCCGCCATTGCACTTTAATATTGTAGAGTCTGGCAAGGCAGTATCAATCGCCGGTTATAGCGTGCTCCCTGTAAGAGTCAATCACTCGGCACCAAGCGTGGGTTATCAGGTTACCTCAGCAGATGGGAAAAAGGTGTTCATTACATCAGATACCGGCCCGGGCCTCGAAGCTTGCTGGCAGCAAATTTCTCCAAACCTGCTGTTTATCGAGGCCACCGTGCCTAATAAAGATGAGCAATTTGCCCTTCAGGCCGGGCACCTTACACCCAAACTCCTCCTTAAAGAACTGGAGTCTTTCCGCAAGATAAAAGGCCACCTCCCTCAAGTTGTCCTCGTGCATTTGAACCCCCTTATCGAAAAAAGCATCAGAGCTGAAATCCACGAGGTGGAAAAGGCTTTAAACATAAAAATACGGTTCAGCTACGAGGGCATGAGGCTAAATATCTAGGCAGGGGAAGCCTATTAGCGAACTAAGCTTTATCGTCGACGAGAATGTGGGTAAACTGGCGCGGTGGCTGCGGATGCTGGGATACGATAGCCTGTTCTTCAGCGGCGAAGACGACTCTCAAATGGTCAGGCAAGCCCTCGCTGAAGGCAGGGTTTTATTGACGCGGGACACCGGAATCATGAGAAGGCGGGTTATTACCAGCGGACGACTTAAGGCGATACTGTTCGAGAGCGAAGAACCGGAGCAACAGATGCAGCAGCTTGCGTCTACCTTAAATGTTAAGAGCCAAGCGCATCCTTTTACCATTTGTCTGGAATGTAACCGGCAGCTTATCGATAAAAGTCTAGCCGAGGTTAAAGATAGAGTGCCCCCTTATGTTTACCGGACGCAGACCCAGTATATGGAATGCCCTGCATGCCGCCGTATCTACTGGCGGGGAACTCACTGGAAAGCCATGCTGAACAAGCTGGAGAAAACAGTCGGTATTGGAAATCAGGAGGTGATGTGATGAAGGTTTACGAAGCGATATTGCAACGTCGGGCGATAAGGCGATTCAAGAATAAAGCAGTGCCTTATGAAGCGTTAGAAAAATGCATCGATGCGGCGAGATTGGCGCCGAGCGGTCGCAACCAGCAGCTTGGTGAATACATCGTGATTAACGATGCTAAAGTGCTGCCCGGGATATTCGAGAACATCGGAGGGTCAGCCAAACTGCCGCCGGATAAAGGCGGCCCTAAACCGGAGCAGACGCCGCAAGCTTATACCATCGTCCTGATTAATAAGACGTTTGAGGGCGACCCCAATCGGCGGCGGGTAACGCTCATCGACGTAGGGCTGGCGGCGGAGAACATCATGTTGACGGCTCTGGAGCAAGGCATCGGTAGTTGCCCGATATTGATGTTCAACGAGGTTGATTTGAAGCTGCTGCTTAATATTCCGGAGGGGTACGACATCGCCCTGGTAATCGCCATGGGTCATCCGGATGAAAGCCCGGTGGCGGAGGTGGCTAAAGACTCGCTGAATATCTGGGTGGACGATAAAGGCGTGCGGCACGTGCCAAAGCGGAAGCTGGCAGATATTATCCATCATGATAGGTTTTAGGGAGTAAAATCAAATCTCACCCTTCGACAAGCTCAGGGCAAGCAAATTTCAAAGACAAAGATAAAAAGTAATAGATAACCTTAATCCTTGAGCACTTTTTAAAATACTCATCATGAGCTTCTCTCCCCTAGTGGGAGAGATTGAGTGAGGGAGATAGGGATTTCACCCTCACCCTGCCCTCTCCCTTCAGGGTGAACCTTCAGGATGAACCCATCAAAGGAGAGGAGTATTTTTCTGGATTCCCGATCAGGTCGGGAATGACGGGTGGTTATGAAAGAGCAAGACTATTATTCCGAGCCCCCAGCACCCGACGAGCTGCGGCTGCGCTACCTCACTGTAGACGAGGCATTACCCAAGGTGGAGAAATTTTTACACGACGCTTATATTGCGGGATTCCAACAAATTAAGATAATCCACGGCAAAGGGTCGGGCACACTGCGGCTATTGGTGCGGCGGGAGCTGGGGCGGCACTCGCTGGTGAAGAGCTTTAGGGCGGGGGAGAAATGGGAGGGGGGTGAAGGGGTTACCATCGTGGAGTTCAGCGAGAAGTGACTGGGTATATATCACCTCTAGATAGGCAAGCAGTCGACTATTCCATACAATGAGATTGCCACGCCTCACAACTGCGGTCGTGATGGCTCGCAATGACAGATACGCTGATTGAAGCTAACCTATTTTTCCGCTATAATTATAGGGTTCTTATGGTGAGTGTAGCCCAGGGGACTAAGGCGTCAGGTTGTGGCCCTGAAGATCGAGGGTTCAAATCCCTCCACTCACCCCATAATTTTCTAAACCACCCCACCATTTACACTATCTAAGCGCCTTCGGGTATTTTAAAATCCGAGCAAAGCTTACCACTAACCGCCCAACAGCTTTTAGGGTTTTCTCTCATAATAATATTGATATTATCCGGAGAAATACCGAGCTTCACGAAGGCTTTCGTAATATCTTTAGCCAACTGCCTTCTCTGGTCAATAGTATAATTTTCCCACATTTCTATAGTGACAACGGTCATAATAGCCTCCTTTAATATTGCCATGAATCAACACTCTGCCAAATAACATAATAGAATTTTAATGTGGTGGGGAGGAGAGTGTAAGCGACTTTTATCACTTGATTGGAGAGTAGTTGCCTAAAAGACTATCATAAGGTAAGATTTAAATTGTGTTTATGCGCCTGTAGCTCAGCGGACCAGAGCATCGGTCTTCGGATTTTTCAGGAAGTGTGAAAAAAGGTCATTTTAGCTTCAAAATAGTAAAAATTGGTTATAAGTGGTTAGACTATTTTGAAGCTAAAATCTTTTTTAGGTTTAACCTATTAGTAGCAAATTTTTCACGTTATTTAACATTCAAATTGATAATCTTTTTGACTGTCATATTTTGGCTTCAGTGACTGTCATGACTGTCAATTTGACAGTCGAGAAATAGGCTCGTTCGAGACTAAATTTTGAAAGTCAATTTTTAAAAGCATTCAAAAAGAGGTAATCTTGTCTGTAAAAAGGTCAATTATCAACAATAATTCCAATAATGCCACTTACAATTGTCACATTGTACCCACTAAGTGTAAATACTGTTTAGACCTAAGCTTTTGAAACGCGTCCTCAATAGCCTCTAGCCTTATCATACGCTTACCTTTGGTATCTACCGGCGTGTTTAAAGCCGCAATTTCGAGAGTATTGAGGGCCATACGTGCGTTGCTGTTAGACATTTTTATCAGTTGCTCTAGGGCGTTTTGTTGCAACTCAACTTTAAGGTCGCCGATGCCTTGCAAGATATCCGTGGTCGCCCGGGAAATGAGTATCCTTATTTCTTCCTCGGTTAATGGCTTGAGCGGTATAACGCGCATTCGTGAAAGTAACGGCGACGTTACCTCGAAGAATGGGTTTTCTGTCGTCGCACCGATGAGAATGATAATACCATTGTTGATGAAGAGCAGTACAACATCCTGCTGGGTTTCACTAAATAGGTGGATATCATCGATAAAGAGAATCGTTCGTCGTGAGCTGATTTGGTAGCGTTCTTTAGCCTCAACTGCGATTTTCCGAAGGTCGGCGACTCTGACGCTTACAGCATTAATGGGCGCGAAATACGCTCCGACGCTAAAAGCAATAACATTTGCTAGTGAAGTTTTGCCACTGCCTGGCGGCCCCCAGAATATCATCGGAGGAATATGGTCGCTTTCGATAGCACGCTGCAATACTCGCCCCTTCGCCAGAAGATGCTTCTGTCCTATGAACCCATATAAAGTTTTAGGTCTCATCCGCGTCGCTAGGGGCGCTTGCTGCAACTGCTGCTGTTTAGCATACTTTCCGAACATTTCCATGTTCATTTTTACCACACTGGGCATTACTGACAAGTAACTTAAAGTATATAATTTCAAGGTCGTCTTCATCAAGTTTTTAATTTAACCGCTGTGGATAATACGGTCGGCTTCGTAAATTTTCTAGGCGAGGATGTTGGACGGTTTTAAGGAGGTGAAAAACTTTGATAACGAGGTAAGATCTGGAACCACTATTTGGACTAGATCAGTTTGAAGCTAATTTTATCTAAAGAAAAATAGCTTTCGAGGAAGAGAAGCTTTTGAAATATTATTTGCGTCAATCATATGAACGAGTATGATACCTAATGTATTTAGTTTAAGTTGTGATATAATAGGGCAAGCAAACTCATCAGGATATAGGCTTTTTTTAAAGGTGAATAAAGTTGCAGGGATGCTAAGTGATGCAATACTAGCGGCTCAACCACTTTTCGCGATAGGTATATATCTCACATTTCTAATAGGAAATCCCCCTTTATGGATAAGCTGGTGTATTGCGCTCATCCCCTGGGTACTTCGTTTCTGGCATACCAAAAAACTGACAGAACGCACCCCTTTTGATATACCTATCCTTATCTTTACCATCGGGATAATCATCGGTTTCTTTGTCTCCCCAAACAAAGATATAAGCTGGCAGGGACTGCATACATATATAGCCAGCATCTTAGTTTATTATGGAATAATCAATAACCGTAATGCCAAAGCAAATTACTGGCTAGCAATAGGCGGGGTGATATGCTTTATTTTCATTGGTCTGACTATATTTACATTCTCACAAGGAGATAACAGGCTTTATTTTTTCAACGAATGGATTTATAATTTACCAAAAATATTCCCGAAAATCGATGATTTATTGCCTTCATATAATACTACCGGAGCTTTTTTAGGTACAGCTATTCCTTTTCTATTAGCCCTGGTTCTTTTCCAAAAGCACTCACGGCTACGGGTGTGGGCAATAACGATTTTTATTCTCTTTTCAATACTATTATTCCTTATTGGCAGCGGTGGCGGTTGGTTATCTGCTATCATCGGTACAATATTTATTCTCTCATGTTGGAAAATATGGACCTTGTTTATAACCTTACCGGCTTTCGGGGTCAGTAGTTGGGTGGTGATAACCTCATTGAATAAAGCTTCAACGCTAGCTAGCACCTGGGTTGCTACAATGTTCCCTTTATCAGATGTAGAATCCAGAATAAGATTCTGGAGGGAGACAGGCAACCTTCTTAAAGACCATCTCTTCTCCGGATTGGGCATAGGTAGTTGGCATGATTTATATGCTGCCCAAGTTGGACATGCGTTAGTTAATCCACATAACACTTATCTCCAACTTTATTCTGATACAGGGTTATTGGGTGGTTTAGCTGTTATCATTGCCGCGGTGGTTTTTATTTATATATGCTGGAATACCTTACATTCATCCATTAAAAGAGATTGGGATGGAATAGCAATTGGTGTAATTGGAGTTATAATAGCCGGCATGATTAATGCCGTTTTTGAAGTCAATATCTCAGTGCCCCTATTTAAGGGCGCCACCATCACTGGCTATATTGCGTCACCCTTCTTATGGGTCTGGGCTGCTTTCCTGGTTGTGGCATATTATCGTCTTCATCCTGAATATTATAAAATACCAATAAAAGCTGGATAAATAAAAGTTCAGAATGACACTAGATATTATGCCTCGGTATAATCCTATTTCTTTGCAACTTATAGCGATAACTCAAACAATCGTGATAAGAAAACGGTTATATTGCCATATAGTTAATATATAACTCATTACTTTTAAATTTATCACCGGTATAAATTTAAACAGCATCGCGATTTTCGAAGTCTTTTGCAAATCTGTGAAAACTCTTCCCTATTAAATTCACTAAAAAGTCTTCTCTGTATAATGGTCTTAAAACACAAAAGTCGCTTTAATTCAGTTTATATGTTATTATATGATATTAAATAATCCTCCTGCCTGAAAATATGATATTCGCCCCAAGATGTGGCGAGAGTCATCAGATCTTAGAATTATATAAATACACATGATAATACCTATTTTTTATCTCTTTGCTATTGCCGGGGCAGAGCTCGTAACCGCCTTGGTGAACCCTCTCGGGGGCATCGCCATGCACATCGTCATTATGCTCGCCCTAATAATTCACGCATCGTTTATAACCAGAGACCTAAGACGTGAACTTTATCTAACTATGGCATTGGCACCGATGATTCGACTGCTTAGTCTTTCTATGCCGTTGGGTAATTTCCCTCAGATCTACTGGTATGCTATTATCGCCGTACCATTATTCCTAGCGATCTATGTGGTGGCACGTAGATTGGGTTATACCCGCTGGGAAATCGGGCTTAATCTGAATAAATGGCTACTTCAGATTTTTATAGCATTGACTGGCATCCCCTTAGGGATAGTCGAATATTACATACTAAAACCGAGCCCACTGATATCTAGCTTTACATGGCAAGGGCTACTTCTTCCGGCTTTTATACTGATTGTAGGCACGGGATTTGTTGAGGAATTATGTTTCCGGGGGGTGATACAGCACTCGGCTGAGGCAGCAATAGGGCGATGGGGATGGATATATGTAGCAGTACTTTTTAGTATTATGCACATCGGCTACTTATCAATCTTGGACTTAGCTTTTGTGTTCGGAGTGGGGCTTTTCTTCGGTATAATGGTAGATAAAACGAGGTCGATCTTAGGTGTAACCCTGTCACATGGAATTGCGAATGTTGTCCTTTATCTGATAGCGCCTTTCTTTTTCTAAGAAAGGATGCCCCAGACTCTGGTACAAATGATAGAAAGAAACACTAAAAGCAAAGGTAAAATGGTGATTTCGAGATTACGCCCCAGTATCCTGAATCCCGTCTTCTGACCAGTAGATAGCTCTTTGATAACCAACCCAGCAATAAGTGTCAGCACAGCAGCTATACCTATCGATAAGCCCAAGCCTATCATACTTACACTACTTACAATCGTACTGACTGTAGTCGTTACGCTTGATATCATTTATTAACTCCTTGTAGCCAACTTATAGGCTAGCACTAAAAGTTACTTTTGTCAAGTGTATATACTCGTTTATTGAGATAATTTACACTCGATATCGAAATATTTAATGGATTTCTTTCGAATGATAATGACTATACCGGCATTTTCAAGTCTTCAATCATAACTTCCCATGAGTAGATTTAAACACAGCAAGGTCTACATGAGGGTTAATTTATCCTAATCAGATAATAGTTTACACAACAACTTAAAAAGAGCCTCCCCAAAGGAGGCTCTTTTTTTAGCATTTCACGTTACGAATTATTTTTTTGATTTTTATGTGATGGTTTCTGTTTTCAATGTGACAGCTATGTGAGTTGCCACTCATAGACTTACATTAAGGGTTTTAAATGAACATAAAAGTAGCTATGCCAATTAGCAATATTACCGAAACGTTTATTTTTTTTATTTTTTTCTTTATCGGTTGTTTACCTAATCTTCAATACATTTACTCTTGGGAACTAGTTTCACCTAAAGCAATAAATCAAAGTGGAAAGGCAAGTCAATAGAATGCAACTCCAAAGAGTTAAGCTTCTAGTTCTATTGATAACATTAGTGGCGTTATTTACGATGATAACACCAGCTTCTGCTGCTGCGTCCGAAGCAGATTCCCAATCGACCAGCTCTGTTGATAAAAATTTGCCAGAGAAAGGTATAAATTATCTGTCGCAATGGCATTGGTATAACCCCACATACACTACAGATGAGATTTTACAGAGGGACTTCTCTCGTTTTAAAAATGATGGCATAAAATACATCAGAATCCCTCTTTATTGGTATCGATTAGAAGGCAATACAAAGGGGGACTTCACGAGTTCAATTTGGTATGGTAATGCGTTCCTTGACAATATTAAGAGGGTTATTAATACTGCGAATAAGTATGGAATTGAGACTATGGTGGATATCCATACTCTATGGGGTTCAGATAGCCTCTGGTGCACCCCGGATTATGTAATTGACCCGGTAACTGGTTCAAATGATGGATTGGCTGTAGTAAGAAGCCAAGAAATGCAAAATGCTTTCATTGATATGTTTTCCCATACTGTAGAATACTTGAAAGGAACTCCTGGTATCTGGTGTTGGGCACTTAATGAGCCGTGGTATTCACCAGATACTCTTCCAGCCCCATTTGATAAAATAGACCAGAAGGAAAATTTCATCACCTTGTTTCAACGAATGGAGAAAATCGTCAAATCTTCAGATGGAAAACCTTTCACTGTTTGCTTCCCGAGCGTCCATAGCGAGTCTCAATACGTAACAGACATTTTTGCTGACAATTGGAACTGGGATGAACGAATCTTTGAAATACTGGACTTCGTAACGTTCACCACTTATCTTCCTGACAATCCATCGCTTCTTAAGGATTGGCAAACCATTATGGGTAAGAACATATTAGGTTGTAACCAGAAAGGCACGAAGGTCTGGATAGCAGAATTTGGTAGCAAAGATGCCGATGGTAATCAAGGTGTGGAAGCCTATAAAATTATGCTTGACTACTTATTAACCCTGCCCGTTGAAGGAATTCTCCCCTGGATGTGGAGAAGTGATACATCTATTAATAATCCAGAAACGCCAGGTACTGGGTATAATATATGCGCAAATGTAACTACAGGAATAGGTGACAAACGTTACTCAATGTTTCTTGATGAGATGGCGGGACATCAAAGTGTCCCTTAGGCAATCCCCAGAAATAAAACACACCCCCCGGACTAGTAAAAGCATAACAGCAAGCCTAGTATTGGATAACTGGAAAAAGGATATAGAGAAGATATTTGCCTTCATGTTTGACTAAAATAGTATCTAGTGAAATACGATTGTTACTTCATCTACGACCATCCTTCTATCTTATGAAAATATAGAAAACATTTGTTTAAACAACAACTTTAACCATTTTTGATTGAATATAATCCAAGTTGCCGCTATGGTCTGACCTATTAACCATCCAATACCAGCCCCGATTAATCCCCAAGCCGGCATTAACAAATAAGCTATTATCAAAGTAATAGCCATAACAAAAAGACTAAGAAAAACATATGGCATTAGTTTATTTCTAACCCTGAGAGTGCTGATATAAATCTGGTTGACCGCCATTGGAAATAAGGTTATTGTCATAATATCTAATAATCCGGAAGCATTAGTCGCATAGTCAGTGCCGAACAATTGTAATAATTTTCCGCCGAAAATAAGAACGACGACAGTAATAGGTAATAAAACGAGAAAAATCATACTTAGGCTTTTAATCGTCTTAGTGTCCATATCAGCTTCTTCGTTAGAACCTTCTGCAAAGAGTGACATGGAAACAGAATTAGCAATTAAAGAAATGGTCGTAGCTATTGTCCACGCAATGTAAAAATATGCATTATTTGCGGCTCCCAATATATCAACTACTATAATTGGTAATATGCGTGCAGGAATATCCCATAAAAGGACTGCAATATTATTGACTATAGAATATTTTATGAGGATGAAAGATTCATGTAAATCGAATCTCGGCCACGGGAAATAATTATGTTGAGTTCTAGGGATTAAGATAAATACAGTCATCAGAAAAGTCATTATTAACCCGATACCCCATGAGCTTAATATTCCATAAGACTTTAAGACACCGGCTAAAAGTACCACAAGAATAACTTTAATTAAATTGAATGCAATTGTTCGAATTGTAGTATATTCAGAGAGCCGCTTAGCAATTAATGTATTGTCTCCAATATTGTTTAAGGCTGTGGCAGTTGTAAATGCTACAAAGCCAACAAAATAATAAATATTATGTTTAATAAAAAGCAGATCCGGCGACCATATATTCAAACCTAGCACAAAAATAATAGAGATGATTATTGAGGAAATTGTCGAAATAGTGAAGCTGGAGTTAATCATCGGTGTAGCTTGTTTACCTGCACCTGGAAGGAATCTGACGATGCCTATACCCATCCCCAAGTGGGAAATAGTACCCATTAATACCATGGCAGCAATAGTCGCAGAGGCTAACCCCACTTGTTCGGTAGTATAAAACCTAGCTGCTAATATCCAAAAAGCAAAACCTAAAAACGCGCCGATAACATTACCGACAATCAGGTAAATGGCATTACGATAAAGCGATACACTCCAAATTGTTTTGAGTTTATCGAGATGAAATTTTGAACCTGATCTCAGGATTTTGGGTATCTTCATTTTTTATCTTGTTACAATTAATATATTCAACATTAGCACTTTGCGATAGATTTGAAAAGTAGAATTAATAGAAATAAATATAAGGATAAGTTAATGAACATAAAGCAATTAATTTGTGCTATAATCTAGAGAATAAATAATTCAAATTGGATATTAATAAATTGCGAAATAGGCCTGGAATTGATTTATTAGTAGTTGTTGGAGTTACACTCCTGCTGATTCTAGTGGTGATATTCTCACCTTCTAACATTCCTCGCGTAGTTCTGGGGCTACCGTTTATCCTTTTTCTGCCTGGATATACTTTAATTTCTGCTTTATTTCCCTCGAGAAGCCAGCTGAGCACCATTGAGCGTGTAGCTTACAGTCTAGCACTTTCGATAGCCATTGTGGCACTTATCGGCCTTTTGCTCAATTATGTTTGGTATATTGGTATCTACCCCTTACTTATTAGTGTTTCATTGATTACTCTGGTATTAGCGGTTATCGCTTGGCTCCGGCGTAGAAACTTACCTGAAAACCAAAAAGACTTTTTGAGATTTAAAATCAACTTTAACTGGAATAAAATCGCAACTTTCGATAAAATTTTATACTGCGTCCTAATTTTGGTTGTAATCGGAGCAGTAGTCGTATCAATTCATGCATACAACAAAAATCAAGAAGAATTCACTGAGTTTTATCTTCTGGGACCGAGTGGTAAAGCCGAAGACTACCCACAGAATCTTGATATCAACCAACAAGGCGAGTTAACCTTAATAGTAGCCAACCACGAAAACAAAGATACCAACTATACTATTAAGGTTATACCAGAAGACTGCACCGTTTGGATAAATGGGGTCGAACAATACGAACTGAATTTATCTCTGGCAAACAATCAGCAGTTATCGTATAACGTGACGTTTGTCTTTAATAAAGCGGGTAACGGCAAGAAGCTTGAATTTGATTTGTACAATGGTAGCGGAAAGACCGTGTACCTTAACACATATGTCAGAGTAAAGGTGACCGTAAAATAATAGCCAACTGGCGGGATAATTGAGGGTTAAAAATATTACACATGGTAGAACAAGGAATTAATAGGTGGATTATTAAACGTCATCAAGTATCCCTTTTATTGACCATTTTATCTATAGTTTTTTGGTCAGTAAGTTTAATACAAGCGAAGCTAAATTTCGGCTTCTATGGTCTAATAAGTAGCTATTCAATCAACTATTTTATCGCTTTGGGATTGTTAACAATCGCATCTTTCCTTTTATGGGTATCTAAAGAGGCACAAGGAAAATTACTATTATTACAATTGCTTATTTTAATTACGATGTTGTGGTTAACGCCAGTTTTAATTGGTAGTAACCCATTATTTACGAATATTGTTTATAGAGATATAGTTCATACGAGTTATCTCACGGAGAACGGGCATCTAAATCCAGCTATTCTTTTTTATCATAATTGGCCTAGTCTCTTTATCTTCGAATCGGGCTTAATTCAGATTACCGGCGCAACCGGAATTCCCAATATATTAATTTTATTAAGTGCATATTTTTTACAATTCTTGATTTTATTACCGCTATATATATTTTTTAGAAACACTATTGAGACTCCGAATCTCCGGTGGCTAGCGATCTGGCTTTTTTATCTCGCTAATTGGACCGGACAGATTTACATGGAACCACAAGGCATTGCTTTCTTTTTCTTAATTATATTGTTAGCTGTACTAACGAGCGTTAATATCCAACAAAGAAATATCTTGGCACCACGATATTCGACAATTATTATTATAGTTCTAGCTGCCTTGGTAACAATTCATCTATTAACTTCAATTGTTGCTATACTACTAGTTTTCGTATTCTGGATGCGTAAAACATTAAAGTTCAATTTTGTTATACTTATATTTGTATTTGTTGCTGCCTGGACGATATACGGAGCGACTTATCAATTCAACCACAATTTGAATAGTTTTATTCAACACGCTTTCAATATAGACGTATTATTTTCTCAACTGACAACACCATTAGGAGTGTCAAGTACGTCTCACTCGGCTATCAATGAATTACGAATTGCATACAGTGGTTTTTTTATTATTATTGGAATAATCGGAATTTTAATCTCTCGGAAACACCGTAGTGAAGCAGATGTGGTTAGTTTTTGGCTGTTAATATCTTCATTTTTAATTCTTTTTACGGTTCTGTACGATAAAGAGCAGTTAATGCGTTTTTATCTTTTTGCATTAATACCACTAACATATTTCGCCTACAAATTATTCAAAAATAAGATAGCACAAATAGTATTATTGGTACTGTTTATGCTCGTGTTGCCTTTAAATATTATTACACACTATGGAAACACATTTATTGATTATTTCCCACCAAGCGAAGTAGCTTATACCAATTTTATGCGTACCTTCTCAGCCTTAAATAACGATGTCTTTGGAGGTCAAAATTTATTTCTGCCTGGAGGCCATTATTATTCTCTCGATAGTAGTTCTGTTTTAAATGGCGAAATAACTACTAAAGATTATGTTTATTCCGGTGGTTCACAATATGTTCACATCGGCACAAGGGATCAAAATACCGAGATATTCACTAATAATGATGATACGCTCGTTCCTAAACTTGACGAATCACTAAAAAAATCAACCGATTATGGCATTATCTATAATAATCCTACAATTAGTGTCTACTATAAATCAGTAGGGAACTAAATATAAAAAGAGGTCCTATTTAAACGTTATTTTGTTAACGCATACAATTTTAGAAAGTCCTTGGATATGTATAATGCAACAATAGAATAAATTGAAGAATGAAAGCGAAAATGAAACCAATAATAAGTGCTGTAAAATCAAATTATAATAATGTCTATCAAAATATCACTAAAGGGCTTAATCTCATTGGAGAACCTAAATTAAAAAATGGTGATACGGTCATTATTAAAATCAATCTTTGTGCGGCAAGGACAGCCGATACCGGCGCAATTACACACCCCCAATTTTTGAATGGCGTTTTGCAATATTTAAGGGAAAACTATGATAACTTGAATATTTACGTTGTAGAAAGTGATGCAACTGTTGTAATAGCAGATAAATTTGTAAAATGGCTTGGATTCCAACCTGTTATTGATAAATGGGAAGCTAAGTTTGTTAATCTATCCAAAATTAATATAATACCGAAAACTTTTAAAACTCGATATTTTAAGGAAGTTCCAGTCCCTGAAATATTTGAAAAATGTGATTACTTTATTAACATGCCAAAACCCAAAACCAATCCCATGTCAACTATTACATGTGGCCTTAAAAATATTTTTGGTTGTCTGCCTAATGTTGATAAGAGCATTTATCATCCTCGTTTAGACGATGTCATTTCCGATATCAATGTAGCCATTCATACTGATCTAGTTTTGGTTGATGGTATTATAGCAATGGGAGGTTCCCAGGGACCGAGTTATGGTGTTCCTATACCGTTAAATACCATCATCTGTGGCACTGATGTAGTAGCTGTCGATTCATATTGCGCTCGAATCATGGGTTTTAATCCTTATTTTATAGGGCATATACGGAAAAGTGCTTCCTCGGGCGTGGGCTTTATGAAATATTCTTTAGTCGGAGATAAAATAGAAAAAGTGAATTTTGAAACTAATAAATTAGAAATGCAACTTCTCAAGTTTGGCGGTAGTTTAGGAAGGCGAGCTCAAAATCAATTAAGAACCTCATGGAGAAAATAAAATTGAGAGTTGGCATTGTTGGAACCGGAGCTATCTCCCGCAGAGCTCATTTGCCTGCATATCGCACTATCTCTAATATCTCTGTAGCAGGTATTGCTGATACCGATAAAGATACAGCAATTCGGACAGCCAAAGAATTCGGTATTCCTAGGATTTGTAGTAACGTACAAGAGTTACTTGAAGATGATACCATTGATATGATTGATGTATGCACTCCCACGCCTACACATGCTCAGATAATTGAGATTGCTGCTAAAAAAGGAAAACATATACTGGTAGAAAAACCTCTTGCTATAACTCTTTCAGATTGTATTAAGATACAAAAGCTCGTTGTTGAAAATGGCATTAAGCTTTGTGTTGTACAGAACTGGCGTTATTTCTCTGCGGTCACAGAAGTAAAAGAAAGAGTTCTTAATGGTTTCATAGGTAATACCGTTTCTATACATGGCATTGGATTGGTAACTTTCCCTTCTAATTGGACTTTAGGGACATGGCCATACCATAAAGGTGGGGTCCTTTACGATTTCGCCCCGCATCTTATTGATTCTATACTCTATATCAAAAACTTTAGCCCGGTGAAAAAAGTATATGCATCCGGGGGTGATTTCAGCGGAGGCAATATGGATTTCATCAATTATACGGTTATGAATATAGAATTTGCTGACGGTAGTGTTGCTACCGCCGATACTTCCTGGCTGACATCAACAGCTCCCAAATTCACAATAGATATTTATGGCACAGCTGGAAATATCTTTCTTGATGTAAGAAATAACATTTTCTATGAAACTCACGGCTTCCCTACTCCGATTGATGATATAAAATATTTTATAAAAAAGACTGCACGAACCGGCATTGGAGTAATAACTGGTAATTATTTTAAGAGAATTAATGCCAATTTAAAGCCAATAATTCTTGATTTTATGAATGCAATTAATGGCTCTGGTGAAATTCCGGTACCAGTAGAACATGCCATATCTACTGTAGCCATCTTGGAAGCAGCAACATTGAGTATAGAGAGCAAAGCACCTGTTACAATAGAAGAGATAATGAAACAAACGCGCTAACATAAAAAGCATAGATTGTGAATATAAAGATAATTGGAGAAGTATATTATTTAGGAGACTAATGTCCGGTATTTTAGAAGCAATTTCGAGTTTTATTATCGTATTTTTTACTATTCTCTTTTTGCCTATTTCTAAAACAGTCCGTAGAAATAAGAATATGTGGATTTTTGGATCCTTAGGTGGTAAGGATTTTATGGAAAATTCAAAACATTTATTTTTGTATATTAATAAATATCACAAAGAAATCAGAGCAATATGGTTGAGCAGAAATAAAAAAATCATTCTTGAACTAGAAAGGAATGGATTCGAGTCTTATTATATTTATAGCCTTCGAGGATTTTATTATTCACTCACTGCAAAATATTTTATTTATTCGAATTTTATGTTATATGACCTAAATTATATTCCGAGTGTCGGAGGTACGAGGATAAATCTTTGGCATGGCATTCCCCTAAAAAAAATCGGTGAGGATGCAAATATGAGTACTTCTGGTAGTATTACCAAGCTAAATACATTCAACAGGTTAAATACCGGGATATATAGAATAGTGTTTCATTTTTTACATAAGACAACCAACTATTTTATTGCATGCTCCGAAGAGCATCGAAGGAAAATGTGTTCTGCTTTTGGGAAAGTAAATAGTTCTGTTCCTATTACAGGCTATCCAAGAAATGATGCCATGTTTTTACCGGTTTCATCTTGGCAAAATGATAATATGTTTTGGGATTTTATTAGTAATATGATCAAGTTTAAATATTTATTGTTTTATCTACCGACTTTTCGTGATTCAAAAAGAGCTGGGTATGACTTGTTTACTCCATATAGTTTTAATGCTGATGAAGCTCAAAAAACATTAGAAAAATTAGATGCGGTTATGATTATTAAGGCACATGACGTAGGGAAAATGAAAATTATACAGCAATCATCTTCCCCTCGGATTATTTTTGCATCTAACAACCAACTACCAGACATATATCCATTATTAAACAAAACTAATATACTTTTAACAGATTACTCGAGTGTCTATTTTGATTTTTTATTATTAGACAGGCCCATTATCTTCACTCCATTTGATTTGGGAAAATACATAAATAATGACAGGCAACTATATTATGACTACGATGAGGTCACACCAGGCCCTAAAGCTAGGAATTGGCCTGAGGTGTTCAAACTGATGGAACATGTGATTGAACGAGATGAATGGAAAGCCCAGAGGGAATTGGTTCGTAATCGGTTCCATAAATACATTGATGGCAACAGTTCCGAAAGGGTTTTTCAGATGATAAAAGGTTTGCACACTCACGCTAAATAATGGTGATACTTTAAAATTATTTTTCTATCAGATTAAATTGACTATTTCCCCAATATTATTAACAATCAGCAGAGGCCAATAATTAGATTTTTCTATATCCTCACGTCTCGTTTCACCACTCAGAACGCAAATAAAGTCACAATTGATTCGTTTTGCTAACTCCATATCCGTATATAAACGGTCAGCGATTATTACCACATCTTTAGGTGTAACATCATGATTCCTGAGAACTTTTACTACCATTTCTATATTAGGTTTACCAAATATCTTATCAGGAATCTTCCCCGTAGCTGCTTTTAATAAAGCCAAAAAAGAACCTATATCAGGAATTGGTCCTTGCGGGGTAGGGCAAACCATATCGCAATGAGTCGCAAAAAATTTAATATCTTGCTGTAATAATAACGCTGTTTCAATTAATTTATGATAAGTTAATTCGGTATCATATCCCAGTATTACACATTGCGGTTTGGTAGAACTAATATTGAAGCCAGCCTCTTTAAACAGGAGTTTCATTGAATTAGTTCCTAAAACATACACATTTTTATAACCGCCATTTAAAAGATAATCAATCACTCCATCGGTTGATAATATTATCTCTTTCTCGGACACTTTGATATCCATAAATTTTAATTTTCTCACATAATCCTTCTTGGATTTCGACGAATTGTTGGACATAAAGTAAAAATGTTTTTTATATCGCTTTAAAGTTGAAATGAAATCAGAAGCACCAGGAATAACTTGATCACCTATATAAACCGTGCCATCTAAATCTATTAAAAACAATTTTTTATGCTTTAATGATAATAAGGAACTAAACACTTTATCCGCTTTAAGAAGATCATCTATATTGTCTATCTCAACCCAAGGTCTTTGTGATATATCAAAAGGTCTCATTTTTAATTGTCCATTATCCAACAAACGATCTAATCCAACCTCAACCCAGCTGTTGATGTTATTTTCCACCTCAATTATCTTTGTGATCTCATTAAAAAAAACCTCTGAAGAAATATTCGAAAATTTGTATAAATCTATTGAATTACCAAAAGCTGAAGCTGGCATTATTTTTTTACTGATTTTCTTTATAAAACCTTTTTCGTTTACCATTATTTTCATTGCTTCTTCGTCATAAGAGCCTTTATCGCAGGCTATCCTATCGGATGGGATATTATTGACGATATCATTTATTATAGTATCGTCAAATACAACGTCACCGTTACTCAATATAAATTCTTTGCCAAATAAAAATTTCTTGGTTAAATAAAGTGAATACATGTTATTGGTAATTTCGTAATCCAGATTAAACACAATATTAATTTTAGATTCATTAAATGATTTTAAGTAAGCTAATACAATATCATTTCTATATCCTATGATCACATTAATTTTGTCAATACCAGCATCTAAATATGCTTTTATTTGGTGTTCAATAATCGGAATCCCTGAAACTTTTACCATACATTTGGGTTTAGTTTCAGTGATGGATCTTAATCTTGACCCCATCCCGGCTGCTAATATTACTGCTTCCATCTTCACTTCCTTCTTTATTCACTGATAAGCCATACAATGAACTGGTGTCTTAGATAGACTTAAGTCCCGTATGCTTAGGTAGGTTCAATGTATACATAAATCGAGTTTGTTGGCGAGGCTAATAATAGATAAAGCGTATTTTCAACCCAATCAAGCCCCTCCATCTCATTACATCCAAAACCTATTAAACCTTGATATACCCCGGTTTCACTTACTTTTAATATACTATACATTTTTTGTGAGCTAAAATAGAAATAATGGTTTTTTAACGTTATACCTTGTACTTGAGTTATGGGTGAAGAAAGCGAGAGCGTCCCATTATAACTAAAGTCGTTAAGTTTATATTTATACAATAGAGGGCCATCTCCATCAAAACGGGCGACATAGATAATCCCTGCCGAACTATCTATACATAATGCTGAAGCATCTATTTGCTGTGCGGAAATATCATAAGAACCCACAAAAGATAAATCAGACGTGTTCCACACACCTATATGAGCTTTATAGGTGGTAGGAGTGCCAGGATAATCGTTAACAGCAACATATAACTTCCCATTATAAACTTTTCCGTCTCCGAGATGATTTTCCCTACAATCGCTAGTTGCGGCCTTATCACGAGATGCAAGTAAATTCCAATCAGAGTCAAATTTGTTGATTTTGTTTGTACTTATTAAGTAATAATTAGTGCCGTCGTAGGCGAATCCTTGTGTTGCGTCTCTTCCTGATATATTGGTTTGGTATTGTAATGCTTCTGTATTCAAAATATCACTACTAAAATTAGTGCAGCTAATTGTGATATTGCCCGAAGCAATATGCCTCATTGTTGCATCTGAATTTGACTCAACTACTATTCTATTATCCGATGAGTCTCCGATTGAAATGAAATTGTTTGTGATTAACAAATCATCACTTAACTTTATTTTCGTAGAAGGAATTGCCTTACCATGTATAAATAAGTTTCTAATAGTTCCCGGAGAAACGAAACCATTACTTATTATATGCGATGTACCGTTAAGTTCAACATTATAATAATGTTGGCCGCCTCCGTTAAAATTACCTGTTCCAGTCACTTTGATAGTAGATTTTCCAAAGTCTGATATTAGTTTATTACTATAACTCAAAGTCCAATTCGTGCAGTTAATAACAGAGGAACCGAAATAATAATAAGAACGCTGAAGACCGTTGATATTGGTAGAAGTTCCGCATGTGATAGTGTGGCTATTAGTATTGATAGTTCCGAATCTCCATGTTAATTTATTTGAACCGATATCTATATCTGAATATAGAGTGATATTCGCAGTTGAAGCACTGCTACTTCCTAAATACAGTGCACCTGATAAAGGTACTGATATCGAAATGTCTACCATCCCGCTTGTGGCATTTATATAAGTCGCACCCGTGTTCGTAACTTTAATGCCAGGAATGATAGTTATATTATCCCCAAAACATAAAAGATCATGATTTCCCGCAATCGTTGGATTATTGACACATCCGGTAAAATCAAGTCCCTTCACATTTGCTTGTTCATCTAACGTCACTATTCCAGTTCCAGACTGAAACGATTTACTATCAAAATGAACATTGTTATAGGTTGTTGGAACGGCATGTCCCCCTACCCCGCCGGATGAAGTTGACCAATGGTTAATGTCTGACCAATTGCCAGTTCCAGACCCCCCAACTTCAACCCAAAATAAATCTACTGAATCGGTTTTAACTGCTGTAGGGATTAAAACAAAGATAATAATGAGTTCAGCCACTAAACCAAGTATGAGGATCGTCCTCTTTAAGGGCTCTTTAATTTCTATCATTGTATTTCCGCCCCGGGACCAAGGACATCGCGTATAGGACTGACACGGCTATTTATAGGGTATCATTATACCCATTCGGGTGTTTTTTATGCCATTGCCAAGCGCTCTCAATAATCTCTTTAATACCAGTGTAACTGGGACGCCATCCCAACCGTTCCTTTGCCAACGTGGAGTCGGCTATCAGCACTGGTGGGTCACCGGGGCGTCTACCCTTATATGTTACTGAAATATTGCGGCCGCTGATACTCTTTATCGAATTATAAATTTGTAGGACGGAATACCCTTGCCCATTTCCCAAATTAAAGGTATAGCAACCCGGGTTGCTGGATAAATAGTCCAAAGCGAGAAGATGGGCTGAGGCAATATCAACTACGTGGACGTAATCCCGGATACAGGTGCCATCAGGTGTTGGATAGTCATTCCCGAAAACCGCAACATTTTTACTATTGCCCAGCGCTACCTGGAGCAATAGTGGTATTAAATGGGTTTCTGGGGAGTGGTCTTCACCGCGGCGTCCGTTAGCCCCGGCGGCATTAAAGTAACGCAGAGAAACAGAATCAAATTTATAGGCGCCTGCATACCAGTGTAAAATACGCTCGAGCATTAATTTTGCCTCTCCGTAGGGATTAACAGGGTTTTTAAGAATATCTTCTTTAATCGGTACTTTATCGGGATAGCCATAAACAGCGCAGCTTGAGGAAAAGATGAGTTTGGTAACGCGGTATTCTACCATTTTATCAAGCAGGTTCAGACTGTTGGCAATATTGTTCTGAAAGTATCGGGCAGGGTCAGCCACCGATTGGGAGACAATAGTAGAAGCCGCAATATGCATAACCGCGTCAAACATGTATTTGCGGAAAAGAATGTCTAATAAATCCTTGTCCCCAAAATTCCCTTTGATAAGAAGGGCTCCCCCAGGAACTGCCTGCTGGTGCCCGAGAGAAAGGTCATCCAAGGCGATGATACTGTGTCCGTTTTTTACTGCTTCTTCGGCGACAACACTGCCTACATAACCGGCAGCGCCAGTAATTAGAATATTCATCTTTTAGTTAGTATATCATATAATTTTGCTAAGTATCTTAAACGATTCTTCGGCATGTTTTTCTTTGGAAACGCCGATGGCAACTCCTGTCAACTGTGGCAGGCTATTAAGATAATTGACAGCATCTAGTAAAGTTAGATATCCCGATGCCAAGACGCCGTAAGCGATAAACTCCGTTTCGGGAATATCCTTCAAAACAACTTCGCATTCCTCTCTTGATGGCGTCATCCCGAAGCCCAGAGAGTTAAACTGAGTGGTCAGCGTAATCTTACCCGTGTCAATCCCCCATTTTCTAAACTTTTTTACTAGGGAGGGCAGATTGTGAGTGTGGATACCGGGTTTTATACCGAGTTTTTGCATCAGTTCAATATGGGTCCTAAAAAGCCACTCCATATCCAGGGAGATAGCCATATCGGTAAGCACTTCATGGAGAAAGATGCACGATATTTCACCGGCTTTACCTGCTGCTCTTCTTATTCTTGTCTCTTCGTAGAGTAGGTAGGCTTTTAGCAGACTACTCGGGTCGTTAGTAATTACCCCTTTCATTCCGTGAGAAACAGCCCTGATGTTTACGGAGGTGATAATATCCGCGCCTACTTTTTTTACCAACCCGAGTATACCACCTTCGGTTACCGCCATACGGACGAACTCGAAAACATACGGGACAATGGCATAAAGCCTGATACTGCCGGGCTTCCTACCTCGGCAAGCCGATTTGAGAATTGAAAGGGTGGTATTGCTGACGGAGAACATAAAACCCCCGGCCCCATTATCCAGGGCGATGTTCACTAGACCTGCCGCATACGCCGGGTCGGTCAGATTCTTGCCCCGAGCGATAGCCCTTTCCTGGGAAAGATGGCTGATCCCATGAAATGGGTTGTCACCCACCAAGAGAAGTCTTTTATTAGTCATTGTGCCGCTCCTTTGGCTAACTGATTAGCCGCGTCAACCAGTTGATTCACCTTGGCGGCGGTAAGGAAATCCGGATAGGCTTTTTGCCCTTCTCTTATCGCCCGGATAAACATCTCTCCCTGACGCTGGTATTCCGAGCCGCCGATAAAGAAAGGAACGGTATCGTTTAGGTCGTGTTTGTACCAGACGGTTGATTTCCCGTCATTCAACTCAAGCTGAACTCTATCCTCGTTTACAGTTAGGATGCCTTTTTCAGCGGTAATGGACAGGCAAATATCCGGCAGGCGATAGCCTTCTTTACACCATGAAGAGTTCAATTCACCTTTTATCCCTTTGTTGGTTATTACCAGTATCGATGCCTCGTCTTCCGATCCTGAACCGAGAAGCGACTTTACGCTGGCTTTAATCGGTTTCATATCGCCCAGCATCCAAAGAGCAATGTCAATAACATGGCAGCCAGAATCTTCGATAACGCCACCCCTGCCGATAGCCTGCTTTGTTGTTTTCGCCCCTAGAAAATCGGCCGAATAGGCGTGCCCTTGAAAAGAAATGGGGTTACCGATATCTCCGGATTCTAGTATTTGTTTCGCCTTCTTGAAGGTAACCGAAAAACGGCGTTGATAGCCGACCATGTTCACTCCACCGTTTTTTTCTGCTAGACCAATGAGCTCTTTTGCCTGTTGGTAGTTAATCGCCAGTGGTTTCTCGGTAAACACATGCCGGGCAACTACTTTCTCGTATATTGTTTTGATAATCGGGTAGTGGGAAGCAGGCGGGGTGGTGATTAAGATCGCATCGAGGCCCATCCCCCGGAACCCATCAAGATTTTCCAATATTTTAATATGTGGGATTACTTTTTCCCCGAATCTGCGGATTAAACCGTTCTTCTCACAGATCGCTGTAATTTCGACGTCGTTCATCATTCCCATGATGCTAGCATGCATCAATCCCATTTTCCCTAGCCCAACGATCGCGATTTTAGTTTTCATCTACAGCTTTAACTCTTATATTGCTGCCTTCCTAACAGATAACCGATGGTAATAAGGGACAGATTAATCATAATCACACCAATTTGAAAAAGTGACCTTATGGTGTAAAACCTAACTAGTTTGGCCGGTATTGATTTGTAGAGCAACTGGCGTAGGAATAGTCTTTCAGCTGACAGCGGCTTATTCTTGTACCGTGAAACGATTTTCTTTATCATAGCCCTAGTAATGCCTTCCCTAAAGGAATAGCTGAATACGTATTTCAACGTAGCACGCTGAAGAGCTATTTTGTGATGTATCACCGCCTCTGGCCTGAAAAGGATGATTCCATCCGGGAAATTAGCCTTGATTCTGAGGCATAATTCCGCTTCCTCTCCGCCTGAAGGATTGAATTTAACATTGCCCGTTTCGTTCCTCCCCAATTTGGTGTCCCAGCCTCCGATTCTTTCGAAGACTTCCTTTCGGAATGCCATATTACTCCCGGTTACATTTCTTATCGTGCCGCTGGGTTCCATGATGAGACGTTTATGGTTCGTACACCCTATTATGAAATCAAAATCCATAGGAAACCAAAAGGGAAGCACACCATTCGGCCAGCGCGGCAAAGCCTCACCGCCTACAGCCAGGACTTTAGGTTCTTCGAAGACCGAAACGAGCTTTTCAAGCCAATCTCTTTCAGCAACGGCATCATCGTCAAGGAAGGCGATTATTTCGCCACTCGCAGCGTTAATACCGACATTCCGGGCTCCAGATAACCCGGGATCTCCTTCACTTAGAAACAGTTTGATATTGGGTGAAAGTTGAGTCTTGAGTGCATTTAACAGTTCCAAATTATGATCGACAACAACTATTATCTCATGGGGTTTCTTCGTTTGGGAACTGATTGAATCTATCGCCTCGATGGTATCACGAAAACGTTCTAGAGAATAGCAGCATACGATAACGGATACCTTCTTTGTTTCATTCATTTCCATCTGTTTAGCAATCACGATTTTTAAAGGTAAGGTTGTAATAAGAACCTATTTCCAGATAAAAACTTACCTCTAAAATATCACACAGTCAGCGCTTGCTTTATAGCAGACAACAGTATTTAAAGTAACGAATATCGGTGTAATAGAAACCTAACTATAATTTACAGAAAATTTATGGTAACGGATTCTCCCGGCAACGATTATTTTCAATATCTTCCAGCCGTCTTTTATACTCCTAAGTTTGCCTTTCCCATAAATTCTTTTATTTTCGAAGCTGGGAATTTCCTTGATCTTCAATCCTGCTTTTTTAGCTTTTAAATACAGCTCCGAATCTATTTCAAAACCATCTGACTCTAACTCTAACTTTTCAAGAGCCTCCCTTTTAAAGGCATGGAAGCCATAAACTAGGTCAGTGTATTTTGTGCCATAGAGTATATTCGCTACTATTGTAAGAACTCGGTTTCCAAATCGCCTATGCCAAGGCATATCTATAGTAGCACCGCCGCGGAGAAAACGAGAACCTTTAACTAGATCGCAACCATTAAGTAGCGAATTAACATAGCTTGGTATTTCATCAGAGTCGAATGATCCATCAGCATCAAAGGTAACAATAATATCTCCTTTGGCATGTTTGAAACCATAACGCATCGCATCACCCTTACCTCTTCCTGGTTGCCATAAGATGCGTATATCGGGACGAAGCTCTTTAGCGAGTTCTAAGGTCCTATCGCTTGAGTGCCCGTCCACCATGATAACCTCATAATCATTTGGAATTCTGGGAAGGACATGATGTAGATTCTGCTCCTCGTTGATAGCTGGAATAATGATCGAGACACTAGTTTTTTTGTAGAGAAGATTAATGTCATCAATTACGACAGGTAAAGGTTTATACTCCTTTGGTTTACCCGGATAGTAAATACCATTGGCTTTGGAACTATCTCGATTTACAATAATTGTTTTGGTCGTTTTTTCAGAATTAGTAGTCATAATACTATCTCCAGTGAATTGTCTTAAACAGCGATGATCGCTATAGAATTAGTACAACTTTCTTTTTTAATGAAGATATCCTTTAATTTAGAGCAGATGGGTGTTAATACCCACTACTAAAGTCATAGTACCATACATAATATACAAGAAATAATGCAAATGTCAAGTATTATCAAAAACTATGTAATCGTTTAATCTGTTCAACCTATGTTAAGTTTGTTCAACCTATGTTAAGAAGGGAGTTATTGTATTAAGACCTACCCTTACTAATCAAATATTTTGGTTTTCTGGCATGATAATGGTAAATAGCGATATAAATTCGAAAAATATTGTCTATATCTCTTTATTTTATTTACCCAGTACCAAATAATGGTGTTACTTAAAAACTAAATCAGTATTAAAGCCAAATCGTCTGACCCGTCCCCCGAATATAAAGCCAGTTTCATGTTGGACCGGAGTTTGAACAAAGGAAGAAGCTATGAACCTTATTAAATTAAACACAATAAACGTATTTCAGGTGGAGTTGGACTTTACCCCGTCTCCACTACAAAGCGACACTTTATGGTATTTAAATACTCGTGATAGCAAGTAATAATAAATCCCCGATCTTGGAACTCATTATAGGTACCTGTTCTAAATTCTTTCGTAGAACTATCTTCTAATCCCGGTGCAAGTACCAAGTGGCCTCTTTGATGGAGAGCAAGTGACAGGTTCTAGCTTTCGAAGTCGTATTTCTATTTGGTCTGTTTTGTTAACAAACTCATTTTTTAACTTGCTCAGTCGTTCGTCCAATTGCTTATCCAATCGTTGATCCACTTGCTCGAGTAACTCACGATGTTCACTATCATAGCTATATTTGCCATGAGAATGCTGATGTTGATGAGTGTGATCAGGCACTTGGTCACCTCTAAGTTGAAACACTTCAGCTAACTCAATAGCCCGCTCAGCAATACTGGTCGTTTGTTCAACTTTAGTCTCCAGCTGCTCCACTTTACTGGCCACCTGCTCGAGTTTACTCGACAGTTGCTCGGTCGTAGTACTGAGTAGCTGCTGAGTTGCTGGCTTCCTAGTATAACTGATTCTATCACCGTGTACGAAATTCTTGTGGCCCCTTAAACCCTGAGTGTTTTTGAATTCTTTACCACAGATATCGCAAGATACCATTGTTATAGTCCTCCATTATTTTATGTTGGGATTATTTTAGGTGATTGATATTAGCTGTGCTGAAACTGTCCGGAACTAGTGACAATTCGAAAAATGTCTTGATTTTCGGTTTTAAAATAGGGTCGCTAGACCCGATAAAAGCGCTGCGCTGGGGTAGTTACGATAGACATTTCCAGCCCCTTTTATCATACCTTAGTGCTAGCGCTGGCAAGATACCTTTCTAGAGCTGCTATTGGAATCAACACTCTATGCCCTATCCTAATAACCGGGATTTCACCTCTTTTGATTGCTTGATAAAGAGATGGTCGAGAAACACCGAGTTTGATAGCGGCATCTGATACGTTCAATGTTAATTTTTCCATAAATTTTCCTCCATTTCTGCTTTTTATCACTTGACAGAACTATATTAACAGATTATAATATGTGCGTACAAGGATAGAATAAATCTACTAGGACGGAATAAAAATGAATGATAACAGAATAAAACGATTAGCCCGAATAAAACCATTAATAAGACAGCTTATTGCTTCGCAGGCAATAAGATATCCATATAAACCACGCATTGTTCTTGCTAGTGATTTGAAATACAGCATTGAGCGCATAGGAGAAATACCACCAAGCGAAGAAACACTAATAAAGATGATTTCCAATGCTCGTAATCAAGAAACTAGCCCACTTGATAATCCCTGGCATTTAGGCACTTTATTTCAAGACGAAAAAGGATTGCCCTCCGATACCTTGGAACAAAAATATACACTTTCTTCCGAAGCAATCCCTTATATCCTTAAAGCCTTATGGTGGGGGTTAGAGTATTTTGAGGATCTGGAATTCACTATTCGACAGGCCAAATGGGCGGCTCGCCTTAATGGGTTTGAGTCCCTCAACAAACCAGGATGCTTATATCTGGCATCATTTTGGTATGCACATTATGAAAAAATCTGTGGTTTGTCAAAAGCTGATTTTGATACGAGATGGTTCGATGATGCCTTAGATGATTTCCAGAAGTTACAAAAAGAGGCAGCAGCATATAACTATGGAGTACCTGAAAAGATGTTCAAGGCAGGTATCGAAAATTCGCCCACACCAGTACCACACAAAAGCCGTGTAATAACTATTTGAAAGAGGCAGACAATGAGGGGGCATATTGTACAACGAAGTAAATACAAGGGCACATGGTCAATTAAAATCGCCACCGGCAAGGACCCCGCCACAGGAAAATATAAATACCAGTGGTTTACGGTTCAAGGTAATAAAAAGGACGCGGAGAAGCGTTTAAGTGAATTACTACACCAATTCGACACCGGCGCTCTAATGCAACCGGGGAAAACTACCGTTGCCGATTATCTCAATAGATGGCTGGAAGATTATGCTAGGCCCAATTTATCGCCTAAATCATTTGAAGGGTATGAATATATCTTGACCAGGTACTTTATACCGGCATTGGGGACAATGCTGCTTAGCCAACTTAAACCCGAGCATCTTCAAAAATATTATGCTGAAAAACAAAGAGGTGGCCTCAGCGATCAGACGGTCCGTCATCATCACACCGTATTACATAAAGCTTTAAAGACTGCAATGGAATGGGGACTAACAAACCGTAACGTAGCTGATTCCGTAAGCTGTCCTCGTGCACAACCAGTTGAAATGCAGACGTGGAACGAACAGGAGGTTAACAAATTCCTTGAGGTAGCTAAAACTACCCCCTACTACGCTTTATTCTACCTTGCTTTATTTACAGGTATGAGACGGTCAGAACTGCTTGCCTTACGATGGCAGGACATTGATTTCATAGTCAGCGAAATCTATGTTAATCGTAGCCTGCATGTTCTTAAAGGCGGTAAGGTTATTTTACGAAGTCCAAAGACAAAAGCAGGTAAGCGTACAGTCGCCCTACCACCATCTGCGTTTTTAGTTCTTAATGAACACCGGAAAGCGCAGGAAGCGAATTTCTTATTGCTTGATAAGGTACTTTCGGATACCGATTATGTATTCAATAACCTCGGAGAGCCATTATTACCCAATACGGTATCTCATGCCTGGATTAAAACCGTCAAGCGTAACGGAATCAAATATATCCGGTTCCATGATGCCCGTCATACTCATGCAAGTCTTATGCTTAAACAGGGAATACACCCTAAAATAGTTCAAGAGAGACTCGGCCATTCCAGTATCTCAATTACTCTCGATACCTATAGCCATGTAGCTCCAGGTCTTCAAGAGGCTGCGGCAAAAAGGTTTGACGAGGCTATGATAATCAAGCATAATGAGGTTGTTCTTGAAAAGCAAGATTAGCAATAATAAAATGTCAACTAGTAGCAAATTAGTAGCAAATTATAGTTATGTCTAGTAGAAAAACCTCAATTTAGCTTCGGGCGCCTGTAGCTCAGCGGACCAGAGCATCGGTCTTCGGAACCGGGGGTCGTGGGTTCGAATCCCTCCAGGCGCGTATCTAACTCGTCAGAAACGCAAAAAATAGATAGAAATATTTTAAGATATCGCGGTTATCAGCTTTTCCGCTATGTCTTTATTATTGGCTATTTGGTTTAAAAGGATGCTGTGCATGATATCACAGGCTTCGACGATTTTAGGGTCGACCAGGCTGTAAATCATGCTCGTCCCCCTGCGCCGCGCCTTCACGACGCCGCGCTCACGCAGTAATGCCAGGTGCCGCGAGACGACCGGTTGCGGTATGTCCAGCGCCTGCTGGATGCGACCTACCACTTTCTCGCCCGACCGCAGCTCATTGATTATCATCAGCCGGGTGGGGTCAGCGCAGGTCTTACATAGCCGGGATTTTAGCTTATACAGCTCCATATTATATTGAGTGGACATTATAGCACCCCTTAACCATTAATATGTCTATATATACTATATGTATATTATATCATATACTATATGATATAATATATAGATAAAATAGTAGAGGGGGGAGAAATGATGAATTTTTATCAGAACTTGAAGGCCAAACACCACGGGTAAAGTGGATTGGGGAATACAGGAGAGGTTAATTACTACGGGCGCGGGAGAATTTAAAGCTAAAAAGCTCTGCAATACCTTAATGGCGTGAGGCTTTCCTTATTAAATGGCACTAATTTGGCACTAATTTACCTATATACAATATCTATTGATTTTAAATAAAAAGACTGGAAATTCGAGTCCTTGAGGCTCTAGCTTTACTGCTATGCAATTTTCATTTCACTTTTATTTCACAAAAGTTTACAATTAGTCCCGTATAGAAAGCTAAGAAGTACTAATAAATCAAGGAAAATGAATAGTATGAAGACAGTGTATATTTTCGGTGCGGGAGCTTCCTACGCTTACGATCAATCCCCTACGGGTGTCTGTCCACCGCTTGCTCGTGGATTTTTTCAGGCATACAAAGACCTTCCCATTTCAGAGGACTTAGAAGTTAGAGTAGGAGAATTAATCAATCATGTAAGAGATACCTATGGGTTGTCCTACGAAAAATTTAACAGCTTCGATCAAGATATCGAAAAATTCATGACGCACTTAGATATCCAATTGAGGCAAATGGCTTTGATGCGTCCAAAAAATAAAAAGACTGATACACCTGACTCATTTATTCGTTTCTGGCAATCGGTAAGGGTTTATGATGAAATGCTTTTCTTAATTGCTCACGTTTTGAATGAGATACAAAACGGTCCTGTTTCAAGCTTGTATTCAGCAATAGTAAATACTTCTGGGCCTCAGGACATTTTCATAACCTTCAATTGGGATACTTTGATAGATAGAAGCTTAATGTCTTTAGGTAATTGGAGTCCTGATGACGGATATGGAGTGCCCTTCCTAAAAATATACGATAATGGCTGGAAAGTTCCTAAACCAAATGCTGTTAAACCCAGACTGCTAAAGCTGCATGGCTCCACGAATTGGCTGGTTCCTTATCTTACTTGGCGACTAGACACTGGTGAACGTTGTATTCTTTCTCCTAATGATCCAAAGGGTGCCACAACGTTAGGCATAGATTATCAATATGATCCAGTTGCTCCAGGTGCTGGAATAAAACTACATATTGGCAATCAACCTTGGATTGCCAAACAACTTCCCAAGCCTCCAGATCGACTGGCATATCCTATTTGTATGGTTAATTCAAGTGTTTACTATTCAAGTTATAAAGACAGGTGGCGTACTGGCTATAACCCTTTCTCTTACTTTTTCCCCCCAGACCATCCAGAGACTAACGTTCCTTTGATGCCGTTGATTGTGGCTCCAGTATTATTCAAGATGTATGATGAATTCGCCTATGTTCTAGACAATTTATGGAAGACATCAGAACAGGAGCTTAAGCTTGCCGATAAGATCACGATTATCGGTTATTCATTCCCCAAAACCGATAATCGCACTGTAGATTTACTACGCGTGGCTGCTTCGAGAAAAGAACAACCTCTTGTTGAGGTAGTTAATCCCAACCCAGAGAATGTTGCGAATCTTTTGGTATCTCTAGTTGGCTTCGATGAGACTAGAATAAAGCAAATTCCAACCGATTTCGCGAAATATATCCAAGAGATATTCAAAGGAACTACCATTCATGTAAATCATGAAGATGATGGAAATAAACCACGATTAGATGAACATCATCCTATTCCAATTATCAAAGGTCGATTCGAATCTTTCCCACTTGCAGCAGGTTTCGAACGTTTCATAATTAGTGATGAAAAAGAATGGTATGAGTACCCAGTAAAGAATTCACTAGGTGTATTGTGCAAGGATAGAATTGATAACGATTGGGCATATGCAATATTAACTCAATCTGATGATGGCCTATATAGTTGGAACGATGGAGAGGTTAGCCTACATAGTCGAGCTGATGCAAGAAAAAAATTATTAGATAAAATGGAAAAATAGAATGTTATATCAGCTAAAAACTACTTGGTTTTCTTTATGTAGCTTAGATTCCCTATTCATAATTTCGTCAAAGCTCCTGGCAGTTGCTTCTTGAAGCCCAGGCGACACATGGCTGTAAGTATCAAGGGTAATTTGTATATTGACACTTAACTCGCCAAAACAAATGCCCCCTTCCTTATTAGGGAGAGGGGGCATCTTAATCTATCGTAAAATTTAAGCTACTTCATATTCCCAAAAACCTTGCGCACTTTGGCGTTTAAGCCGCTGCCGATTTTCTCAATGGCTTCGTAGCGGATTTTGTTGAGCTCTTTTTGCTTTTGCTCGAACTCGGCGGCGGAGTAAAGCCTTTCCGGGTGCACCAGGATATCATCCACGGCGCGGATAGCCGCCGGCACCTTAAAGCCGGAGGGGGAGTCCACCCAGTCCTCCAGACCACCCCGCAGGAGGGAATCCAGGATGCTCATCGTATGGCCCACGTCGATGTCCTTAAAATGGTAGCCCTCCCCTACCGACCCCGTATTCATCAAATAGTAGTTCATGTGGGGGAGGTTTTGGAGGATATCGTAAAAGCGGTTGGCATGCTGCGCCCTATCGCCGGCCACAAAGGGGTCGTAGAAAAACTCCGTCCTTATTTTACCCGCCTGGGTGGGGTCGCCGGCGGAGGACTCCATCGCCTGCCCCAGCACCATCAGAGCGGCAGCCTGCTGTAGACTCAACTTACAGATTGCGGGAATGGTGGGACCCCTGGTAATAAGCACGATATTATCAATGGATTCGACATCGATATGCGGGCTGGCGTGCATAAAGTCCCGCCTTAAGACCACCGCCCGGCCGTTGGATGTCCGCTCGAAGTTCTCGAAGTCAAAATCGCCATCGGCTTTAACGCAGACGTTCTCGCAGACGGTTTCAGCCTTCAGCAAACCGTAAAAAATCTCCACCTGCTCGCCCGGATTAACGCCCTCTGTTTTGACGAACACGCCGCCGGCCTCAAAGCCATGGAAAGAGCCGTCCGGCATCAGCGTGCCGCCGTCGTCCTGGATAAGCCAGGAGCGCTCCATACCCTTACGCGCCAGGATTTTGCAGGTGGTAGTGGTCTTGCCATTAGCGCTCAAGGCGATGAGCAAAGTGCGCACCGGTCTATAAGCGCCGTGGGTTGTTTGGAGATAGTCCTCACGGCAGCCGGCATGGAGGAAGATGCCGCCGCGGCGGGTTTTAGCCACCCAGTCCTCCGAGGCAAAAACGCCCTTCTTATATTCGCCGATATAGTTGCTGTTGCGTATGATTTTCACCACCCGGCCGTCATCGAGGTAAGCCAGGCGGATGGTGATGTCCTTCTGGGGGAGGGGCTTGGACTTATTGGTCTGCCAGGCGGCATCGCCGAAAAAGACGATTTGATAGTCCGGTTTTTTCACCGCTTTGTGCAACGGCGCGAAGAGGTTCTTGCCGCCGTAAGCCACATGGGCGAACTTGGTGGGGACGATGAGCCGGACGACCGTATCGCTATCAGGGTTGCCGACGGTGCGGTCGATGGAAATCAGCTTTTCATTAGCCAGGGCTTTTTCGCAGTTCTTTAGGAGCTTTAGCTCATCCTCACCGAAATCGTCATCGACGCTGTTTTTGGTGAACATCTGCGAGCGGGAGGTCGGCTCACTCTCCGCCACGAAGTTATTATAAATAGTTTTAACGACGGTTTCCTCTTTAGCCACTAAGGCGCGCAGGACTTCTTCCGAGGGGTTATCCAGCAAGCGGCTCTCCGCTTTGGCTTTTTCCCTGATTCTTTCCGCCGTCTTAGCAAACTCTTTTAAATTCATCTTCGTAGCCATTTTAGACCTCCATGTATCCTTATTTAGCGTAACACAAAAACACTTTCACCCTCAACAAGAATAGAAATGAAAAAACGGGCAGGATATTTGCCCTTAAGAAGATAAACCGAACTATATAAAAATTATAGCATAAACATTATGCGAAAAACCAATAACCAAGATATAATAACCAATTACCAAATAAAAACAAAAAAAGAGGGGTAAAAGGGCTGGATTCCCGATCGGGTCGGGAATGACGTGGTTTTTAGGCATTTTTTACCGTCATTCCCGTGCAAACGGGAATCCAGGGGAGGGGAAGACTCTGGATTCCGGCTTCCGCCGGGATGGTTTTTATTGATGTTTTTATTTTTCAACCTCCCCCCACACCCCCTCCCGATAAGGTTTAACCAGTTTTACGGGAGTAATCAGGTTAGTCAATGCCTTGCTGCTTCTGGCGTATACCTTGATATAGTTGCCGGTGAGGCCGGACCAAATACCACCGGACTGCTGCTCCCAGAGGACATCCATAGTTTTGCCAATAAAGCGCTGCTGAAAAGCTTTGACGCTTTCTTTCGAGAGGGCGAGCATCTGACTACTGCGTTCTTTCTTGAGCGCGTCCGAAATCTGCTGCGGCATAGTGGCGGCAGCCGTGCCGGGGCGGGGGGAAAAGGGGAACACATGAATACGAGCGAATTGTATCTCCCGGCAAAAGTTATAAGTCTCCTTAAATTCTGCATTAGTCTCACCGGGGAAACCCACAATAACGTCCGTGGTAATCGCCACATCCGGCACGACATCACGGATAAGCTTAACGACGTTTCGGTAGTCGGCGATAGTGTAGCGGCGCTTCATCCTTTTAAGAACGTCATCGCTGCCGCTCTGAAGTGAGAGATGAAAATGGGGACACAAGCGGGCATCCCGCCAGAGCTCGATAAGTTCGGGAGAAATCTGGTGGGGCTGCAGGGAGGATAGTCTTAAGCGCGGCAGGGGTGTTTCCGCAAGTATCCGCCTGATAAGCCCAGACAGATTGACATCATTACTTTTATACGCGCCGATTTCCGTGCCGGTCAGGACCACCTCACGATAGCTGTTAGCCACAAAACCCTTGATTTGAGCTAAAATGCTATCCACCGCCACGTTTTGCTCCCTTCGGCGTACATAAGGCACGATACAGTAGGCACAGAAATTCTTGCAGCCGTCCTGGATTTTCAGGAAGGCGCGGGTTCGGCGGACGGCATTGGGTCCGGACGGAGGCGTAGGCGCCTGACGCTGGCTACCGGAGTCCATTAATAAATTAAGAAGATTCATTTTACGGTCGTTGCCGAGAACCAGCTCCACCCCTTCAATCTCGGCTAGCTCTTCGGGGGCGCGGTGGGCATAACAGCCGATGGCGATAAGGCGGGCGGCAGGATTGCGGCGGCGTGCCAGCCTCAAGAGATGGCGCGATTTACGGTCGGCGACATGCGTGACCGAGCAGGTGTTAAGAACATAAATATCCGCCTTAGCGTCAGCTTCCACCAGCCGATAGCCCGCGGCTTCTAACTGGCGGGCAAGCGACTGAATTTCCGCCTGGTTCAATTTACAGCCGAGGCTTTCTAGAGCAACCGTGGGACGTCGTGTTTTTTCATTCATAGTAGTAGGGGGATATATAAAAATTATACTGTTACGGCTGGAGGGTGGTCAAAGGGCGGAAAAAGGGAAGGGTCATTGCGAGTCCTCACGCTTCGCTCAGGATAAACTTCGCGTGGCAATCTCTATGACAGATTTAATCCAATGATGGGGATTGACACGTCGCTATGGTTCGACAGACTCACCACGAACGGCTTCGGAGGGCAAGCAAGATAAAAGGTTAAAGAGAGGGGAAGGGGGACGGGTAAAGATGGCTGGATTCCCAATCAAGTTGGGAATGACGTGTTTCTTACGCTTTATTTAGCCGTCATTCCCGTGAAAACGGGAATCTAGAGGGATGGCGAGGAAGGAGTAACCCAACCTTTTACCCCACAATGACAGTGATACGATAACAAAAAGGGCAGTTCAACTTGAAAATAAGCGTAAAATATGTTAAAAATAAGTGTAATCCCCCTATCGATTAAGTCTCACCCCCGCAGCACGACAAGGAGGTCTCTACCATTAACGATACCAACCGAGTTGTAGTCACCGGCATTGGCGCGATTACGCCGTTGGGTTTAGATATGCCGACAACGTGGGAAGCGCTTATCGCCGGAAAATCCGGCATCGACTATATAACGCTATTCGACGCCTCCAATCTGGAGGTCAAGTTCGCCGGCGAGGTAAAAGGGTTCGACCCCAGCGCCTATATTAGCCACAAGGACATGCGGCGCATGGACCGCTTCGCGCAACTGGCCGTGGTGGCCGGTTACCAGGCAGTTAAAGACGCCAACCTGAAAATCGATGCCACCAACGAAAACGATATCGGCGTCTTTATCGGGAGCGGCATCGGCGGGCTAACGACACTGTTCGAACAAGCCAAGGTGCTGGTGGAAAAGGGAGCGGACCGGGTCAGCCCTTTCCTGGCGCCGATGATGATTGCGGATATCGCCGCCGCTCAAATATCTATCGCGCTGGGGGTTAAGGGGCCTAACATGTGTATGACATCCGCCTGCTCCAGCGGGTCGGACGCTATAGGTTTAGCGGCGGAATATATTAAGTTCGGCAACGCGGAGGTAATGATTGCTGGCGGCGCCGAAGCGATTATCAATCCCCTGGGCATGACCGCCTTCAGCCAGCTGAAAGCTCTTTCTACCAGGAACGATGCCCCGCAAAAAGCCTCGCGTCCCTTCGATAGAGACCGAGACGGCTTTATCCTCTCCGAGGGAGCGGTCGTCCTCATCCTGGAAAGTCTGGAACATGCCAGGCAGCGCGGCGCCAATATCCTGGCGGAAATCGTCGGCTACGGAGCCACCGCGGATTCATTTCATGTTACACAACCGCTGGAAAGCGGCGACGGCGCCGCCAAGGCAATGCAGATGGCGATGAAAAGGGGCAATATCAAGCCTGAAGAAATCGACTATATCAACGCCCACGGCACGTCCACGCAGCTGAACGACGCCATGGAAACCAAAGCCATCAAGACAGCCTTCGGCGATTACGCCTATAAAGTGCCCATCAGCTCTACAAAGTCAATGACGGGGCACCTCATCGGTTGCGCCGGAGCGCTGGAGCCGGCTATCTGTATCATGACGATTCTCAAGGGAATCATCCCGCCGACGATTAACTATGAAAACCCCGACCCCGCCTGCGACCTGGATTACGTGCCTAACATCGCCCGCAAGAAAGAGGTCAAAATGGCGCTGACCAGCTCGTTCGGATTCGGGGGACATAATTCGGTCATTATATTAAAAAAATACACCGAGGCTTAATTTTGAGTCATTGCCGCTGGAATTTGCTGCCACCGGTAACCGTCCTGCCAAAGAAGGACAGCGCTTCCAGCTATTCACCTCTATTAATACAGTTGCTGTATAACCGTGGTATTTCCCGTCCGGAGGATTTCCCGGCTTTTCTCGCCAGCGACCGTAGTCTGATGGCCGACCCCTTTCTGTTTGCCGACATGCAAAAAGCCGTGGGCAGATTATACCAGGCGCTAATGAAAGGTGAGGTCATCGGCATTTATGGCGACTTCGACGCTGACGGCATCACCGCTACCGCCGTTCTCGTCCAGGGACTGGGTCTCCTACAGGGAAAAACAATTCCCTATATACCCCACCGCCAAACCGAGGGTCACGGACTGACCACCCAGGTATTGAAAAATCTGTATGAGCAGGGGGTGAGCCTCGTTATTTCCGTCGACTGCGGTATTACCGACGTGGCGGAAGTAAAAAGGGCGAAGAGTATGGGACTGGACATCATCATCACCGACCACCATAGTCCCTTAGATGAAATACCAGAGGCTTTCGCTGTAATTAATCCTAAGGTAAATGGAGCGCGATACCCCTTTACCAATCTGGCGGGGGTGGGGGTGGCTTTTAAGCTGCTGCAGGGACTCTTCCGAAATCTGGGTAAAGAGGAGCAAATAGACGTCGTCATGGACCTGGTAGCCATCGGGACCATCGCCGATATGTCACCGCCGCTGGGGGAAAACCGGTTCCTGATTAAAGAGGGACTTAAAAATATCAATACCAGTCCCCGACCCGGCATCCGGGAACTGATAAACCAGACGCGACTGGAAGCCGGCAACCTCGATGCGGATAGGATTTCCTGGGTTATCGCGCCGTGCCTCAATGCCGCGGGCCGACTTGCTGATGGACTCACCGGTTATAATCTGCTGATAACGGAATCGGATAAAGAGGCACAGGAGTTGGCTTTATGGCTCGCCAGAAAAAACGAGGAAAGGCAAAGACTGACCACGACCACCCTGGTTAGGGCACGGGAGCAGGTTATCGCCCTGGGACTGCCGCCGCTGCTGATAACTGCCGACCGGGAATACCCGATGGGCATCGCCGGTCTGGTGGCCAGCCGACTCACGGAGGAGTTTTACCGTCCGTCCGTGGTCATCCATATGGCGGACACAATCTGCCACGGGAGCTGCCGCAGCATACCGGAGTTCGATATTATCGCCGCCCTGAATAAATTCAGCGGCTATTTTTCACGTTACGGCGGACATGCCGCCGCTGCTGGCTTTACCATGCCGATCAAGAACTTGCCGCAGCTGGAGAACGAGCTATCCGCCATGGTAGCGGAAAAATTGACGGGTGTAGAGCTGCGACCGCACCTGAATATCGACGCCGAAGTCAAGCTTAGCGACCTCGGTGGGGACACCTATCCGACCACCCAGATGCTGGCGCCCTTCGGGCATGGCAATCCAGTGCCTTCATTCTTGAGTCGGGGGGTAGAGATGCTGGAAAGGCGTACGATGGGTAGCGGCAATGAGCACCTGCGTATGAAGCTGCGACAGGCAGGCTCGGTTTTTGATGGCGTGGCTTTCCGGCTGGGCAACCATCAAGGGGAATTTGCCTCACGCATCGATATCGTCTATAACCTGGAGGTGGATAACTGGGGGGGTAAAAAACAGCTACGGCTGAACATTCTGGACTTTAAAAAAAGCGGGTAACAGGAGCAGATAAAATGAAAAATCCTAATGGTCCTTACCCGGGCAGGCAGCTATTCTTGGGGCTGACCAAAGAGGAAAAACCGGCTTTTGCCTACCTGGTTACCGGGCGCTCATCGCAGAGCAGGGAGAGAAGAGCGACGCAAAAAGAAAACACCATCATCATGGGTCCCATCGGCGATATGCCTTATGACCCATTGCGACATTATACGGCCGTTAAATACGATAACAGCACCGGGCTACTGGCGGTGAGCAACGGCATCCAGACCGAGGCTATTTTCGAGATGTATAAACTCCTCTATAATGTAAATTCTAAACCGACCGGCAGCTACTTGAAGAAAATTATGGACGGCGCCAATTACGAGGCGGATAGTTTAAAAACGCCGCGAATCGGCGGGGTGATAACCAACCGAGGGGATAATAATAAACCCATGTATATCGTCAGTATCAAGACAGCGGGCAAACCGGCTTACACGTGGGAAATAAAGCCAAAACCAGGCGTACTGAATGGTGTAGCAGTTTATAACGGGAATATGGAAAACCCAGGACCTTTTAAGGCAGATAAAGGCCCAGTGGAACTGAACTTTAGCGCCGTCACGCCGCAGGAAATAGCCGATTTTATTTACGAAATATCCGCAGCAACGCACCAGGGGGATGATATCCGGGTCTGCGCTATCGGGGGAGTGAGAACAGATAACGTCTGGAAGGTTGCGCTTATCAACCGGCACAAGGGATAGAAAGTGTCATTCTGGCGCAGGCTTCAGCCCGAGTTCAGCCCGAGGGCCAGAATCTACACTATGGATACCCTAAATTACTGCCATTATAAATGGATTCCCGCTTTCGCGGGAATGACGGGGTTGGTCCAGGCTAGTCCGCTACTTTATCAGAGCTAACTGTTGCCTCCCCTTTTTTTACCCAGCGTGTACGCCAGGCAAGCAACACAATGCAGATAATCAGGACGATGACGCCGATAAACTGCGCCTGATGCAAGCCGAAGAGAAAGTCCGTACCCTCGCGGAGAAAGTCGCTGCCAATGCGCCACATGGAATATAAAGCCAGATAGACGACGAACAACGAACCATCCGGCTTAAGTTTTTTCCGTAGCAACATTAGAACTCCAAAGATGACAAGAAGATACAGTATTTCGTACGTGACAACCGGGTGGGTGGGAGTATCCATTTGAGGGTATTTCTGAAAACTCGGGCTTTCGGGGCTGGTATAAACGAATCCCCAGGGTAGAGAGGTGGGTAAGCCGGTATCGTCGCCGAGGATAGTGCAGCCCACCCTGCCTATCGCCTGCGCCAGGATGATGCCGGGCGCCAGAACATCCGCCATATGAGCGAAGGAATGCTTGGAGAAGTGATTGTAAAGCCAGATGCCCAACGCCGCTCCCAGTACCGCCCCCCAGATAGTTAGACCCGACCCGCCGATTATTTGCCCAGGGTTATGGAAGTAGTAATCCCACTGGTCGATAACATGGAGGAGACGCGAGAAAATAACACCAGAGGGGATACCGACCAGTGCGGCATTGATAGCCATATTAGTCGTAATACGCGGGTCTTTTTTCACCGAGAGTAGTAACCAGATAACTAATGCTACTACCCCCAGCGCCACCATAATGCCGTACCAGCCGATAGGTTTGGAGCCGATATAAAATGCTATAGGGTCGATATTAACGTAAATCATTTTGCCTCTTTACAGGACTATACTAAACTTTTTACCCCACCCCCCAACTGAATTCCAGCTGGAGTTTACCTTGAGCGAAGCGTGAGGGCTGGAATGACATTAAAGGGAGTTTATGCAGTCAATGCCTCAACAAAGTCTGCCGCATTAAAGATTACCATATCTTCCAGTCCCTCGCCAATGCCGATAAGCTTGATGGGGACTTTCAGCTCGTCACAAATGGCCAGGACGATGCCTCCTTTAGCCGTGCCGTCCAGCTTGGCGATAAAGATGCCGGTAACGCCGACCGCCTCGGTGAAGTAGCGCGCCTGGGTGAGTCCGTTCTGACCGGTGGTGGCATCCAGCACCAGAATAACCTGATGCGGAGCTGTGGCGTCAAGTTTGGCAGTAACGCGCCTCACCTTCTTTAACTCTTCCATAAGGTTGTACTTGGTATGCAGGCGTCCGGCGGTATCGATAATGAGGATATCCACTCCGCGGCTCTTCGCCGCCTGCCAGGCGTCGTAGACGACGGCTCCGGGATCGGCGCCGGGCTGGTGGGCGATAACGTCCACCCCCGCTCTCTCCCCCTGTTTCTTAATCTGGTCGATGGCGGCGGCGCGGAAGGTATCCGCCGCCGCGAGGAGCACTTCCTTGCCTTCCTTTTTATATGTATAGGCTAGCTTGGCGATGGAGGTAGTCTTGCCACTGCCGTTAACGCCGACAACGAGTATAACCTCCGGGGGCGTGATAGTTGCGGCGGGTGCACCCGAAGGAACGGATAGGATTTTAACCATTTCCTCTTTGAGAAGGGTGCGCACATGAGAGCCATCCAGCTTTTCTGCGGCGGCGCGCTCTTTAACGGCAGCGATGAGTTTTTCCGCAGTGCTGACACCGACGTCGGCGGAGATGAGCAGCTCTTCCAGCTCCTCCCAGACCTCCTTGCCGATAGAGGCGCGGTCGAAGAGGCTCATGGCTTTGCCGAACCAGGTATCACGGGTGTTTTGAAGGGCTTTCTGGAAGATGTTGATGGAATGGCTCCTTTTGAGTTTTCAGTTATCAGCTTACAGTTAACAGTATATAAGAGATGGGGGGTAAAGGGGAAGTGCGAAAAGAAAAATCAAGCTAGCTTTAAAAATGTCATAAATCTGTAACACTTTCGCATTGGATTTTGTAACTAATACACCATGATAATCATATGATAGACTTAGAAAATTATTAGCATGGAGGTACCGAAATGTTTAAACGTCTTCTTGTTCCATTGGATGGTTCCACGCTGGCAGAAATTGCCTTGCCCTATGCCGAAGAGATAGCCAGGCACTTCGGCTCGGAAATTATTTTAGTAAATGTGAGGACACCTACCGAGAACCTGGATAAGCCAGAACATAGAACGTATCTTACTAGAATGGCAGCAGAGGTAGAGCAGAACATAAAAAAATCTAAGGATATACCCGCAGGAGAAAAGGTGAAGGTGACATCTGCTATCGTCGGTTCGCCGGGCATGTTGACCCACCCTGCCGAACATATTTTGGATTATGCCGAGCAAGAAAATATCAACTTGATTGTGATGTCTACCCATGGGAGAACCGGAATCAGGAGGTGGACGCTGGGAAGCACCGCCAATCAAGTGGCGAGGGCTTTTCAATGTCCGTTGCTGTTAATCAGAGCCAGCGCCGGTATCCCCAAGAACGTCCATTTTGGTAATATACTGGTGCCAATCGACGGATCTATACAAAGCGAGGTGGTGCTGCCATATATCGAATTTTTTGCCTCCAAACTCAAGACCAAGATAAATCTCCTGAATGTCGTGGAGCTTCAGTATCATCTTTACCCTTATTCAGAACCAATAGCTTACTATGGCGCTGCAGGTGTTGTAAAAGTGCCATATACCGAAGACGAGATGAAGCCGATGAAAGAAGTGGCGGAAGAATACACCAAAAGCGTGAATGATAAACTGACCAAAGCAAGTGTCAAGACGAGTTACGAAGTGAAAATAGGTTCCCCCGGCGAGGAGATTATTAAAACCGAGGAGAAGATGCATCCCGACGTTGTGGCGATGTCAACGCACGGGCATTCGGGATTCGGGCGGTTCGACCACGGCAGCGTTACCGATAAAGTATTGCACGCCGGAATCACACCGCTGCTGCTGGTGAGACCAAAGAAAGAGGATTAAGTTATCAGTTTACAGTTAACAGTTGACAGTTTACGGTGGGAGATAAGGGGGTTACAAAATCCCTCTCAATCTCCCTTTTACAAAGGGAGAGGCGGTTGTGCCCCTCATTTACCCCCTATCCAGTTTCCCTCTTTGTAAAAGAGGGACTAAGGGAGATTTTGCCCGTCATTCCAGCCCCGACTATGTCGGGGTAAATTACAACGGGAATCCAGAGGGGCGCCGTTAAAATCCTCCTTAATCCTCCTTTACAAAAGGAGGACAAGAAAATGAAAGTTGTAAGGAAATAACTTCGTCTCCCTTTTCTAAAGGGAGAGTGAGAAGGATTTTTACCCGTCATTCCCGTGCAAACGGGAATCCAGATGCACTTTACAATTGAAACGCTCGGGACTATAATAATTTCACACAAATAATGAGGGGCTAATTATGGATAAAATACCTATATGGATGGACTTAATAGCAGGTATTTTTTTAGCACTTGATCTTTTCCGAAACTATAAAATCCCATCAAAAATATATGACCAAATAAAGAAATTTGTGAAAAAGATCGATACTAATAATTTTACTAGTTTTAAATCGATAATATTTACTTTTACTTTAAGTCTCTTTGTTTTTATAATATTACTTTTATGGGTTTATTACACCAACAGAACTAATCTTGATTATAACGTTTGGGGAGAAATCGGGTGGTTTACTTTAGGCATTGTTATCGCCTGGGGTGTAATTACATTATTAGCATTTATATTAAAAAGGAAAGGTGCCAGGGTTATATTTGCTATAGGATCAATTTTGACTGTTCTATCTTTGTTTTTATTTCTACTTCACCCTACAAATGAATGGGCTGCAACAATTACTTCTTTTGCCTATATTTGCTTCTTATATCCATTTGGAATGATTATTGCAGAAACTGTAAAAAAATTTTTATTACATGATGAAAAAAGACCATTCTATATGTTTGCAGTAATAGGTTTGATATTGTTTGTAATAAGTAAGAGATTTGAGTTAAATGGGTAAAGCCTAAATAATATTAGGAAGTGTTACCCTCCCTGTAGCTCCTCCAATATCACGCGCGCCGCTGCTTTATCTAAAGGCTTATTATTGTTGCCGCACTTGGGGCTTTGCACACAGCTCGGGCAGCTGTCTTCGCAGGGGCATTCCGCAATTACCCGTAAAGTAGCCTGCCATAGCTCCTCTATCATGTCGTAGCCTTTTTCCGCGATGCCGATGCCGCCGGGGTAAGCGTCGTAGATAAAGACCTGCGCGCGGCCGGTATCCGGGTGTAAAGGGGTGGATACGCCGCCGATGTCATTACGGTCGCACAAGGCAAAGAGGGGCAATATGCCAATGGCGGCATGTTCCGTAGCGTGTAATCCGCCGGCAAAGTCCTGTCCCTTTTCCGCAATGCGGGCGATGGCGCGAGGGGGGATATCGAACCACAAGGCCACCGTATTGAACCGGATAGTGGGGAGGTCTAAAGGTTCGTCCCCTATTTGCTCCTCGGAGAACTGGCGGTACTTCTTGAAACCGACGACGTCGATAGTCACTTCAACATCCCCGACGCTTACGTTAGCGGGACCGACCGATTTTGTGTGTCTTACCTGGAGCACATGCAGGTCGTGGATTTCTTTCGTCTCCGTATAATAGTTAGCGCGGGTAGGCTCGGCGTAAGCGACGTGGTTGGTCAAGTCTAATTTAGTGATAAGGTACGAATCCCCCTGATGTAAATAGATAGCGCCGGGGTGCACCTGGAAAAAAGCGACGGAGCTTTCCACCGTTTCCATCAGCGAGCCGGTGGACATATCCACGACGGCGTAGTCCTCCCCGGAGGAGGAGCGGATGTTAATCTTGGGCGCGGGGGCGGTAAGGGAGGGGGCGAGATACCATTTGTTGCGTCGCTCGCGGAGTTGTGCCTCCTCGACTAAAGCGTCCCGCTCTTTAGCAAAGTCCAAGCCGAAGATAGTTTCATCTGTGCTATCCAGCGGACGTTCCCAGGCGGCGCAGAGGAGGTGGGCTTTTAAGATATAAGGGTTAGCGGGATTGACCAGGACATGCTCGAAGCCCTTTTTAAAAAAGTCGGAGGGGTGGCGCATAAAATACTGGTCGAGGGGATTATCCCAGGCTACCAGAAAACTTAAGGACTCGCCCTGGCTCCGTCCGCTCCGGCCCGCCTGTTGCCAGGTGGAGGAGATGCTGCCCGGATAACCATCTAATATGGTAGCTTCCAGGCCGCCGCTGTCGATGCCCAACTCCAAAGCATTGGTAGCCACCACCCCCAGCAGCTTCCCCCCGAAAAGCTCCTGCTCGATACGGCGGCGGTCCTCCGGCATATAGCCGCCGCGGTAAGGCATGACTAATTGAGAAAGCTCGTAGCTCTCTTCCTTCAGGCGGTCGCGGGCGTAGATATAGATAAGCTCCGTGAGACGGCGGGTGCGGGTAAAGGTTAAAGTGCGGGAGCCTTGCAGCATCAGCTCGGTAAATATGTTCGTCGCTTCCCAGTGAGCACTGCGGCGGGCGGTCTTCTTCTCGTCCATGAGCGGCGGATTCCAGAAAACAAAGTCCTTCCAACCGCGCGGGGAGCCATCATTAGCCACCACCTCGCAGGGGAGGCCGGTCAGGGCTAAAGCGTGCTCGCCTGGGTTGGCGACCGTAGCGGTACAGAGGATAAACTGCGGCGAAGAGCCGTAAAGTCGGCAAAGACGTCGTAAGCGGCGTAAAACACAGGCGACGTGCGAGCCGAAAACGCCGCGATAGATATGCGCTTCATCGACGACCACGTACTTTAGATGACGCAAAAGGGTAGCCCACTGCTGGTGATTGGGCATGATGCCAACATGCAGCATGTCCGGGTTCGTCAGGATAATCCGTCCGTGTCTCCTGATATCCGCCCGTTCTGAACGGGGCGTATCGCCATCGAAAGTGGCGAGCGATTCGGGGGGTAAAAGGGCGGGGGAGAAAAGCTCGTTCAGCTTACGCAGCTGGTCCTGGGCGAGGGCTTTGGTGGGGAAAAGATAGAGGGCGCGGGCGGCGGGCTCGGTAAGCATCGCCTGCATCACGGCAATGTTATAAACCAGACTCTTCCCACTGGCGCTGGTGGTGGCGATGATAACATTCTTGCCGGCGCGGACGTGGTTCACCGCTGACGCCTGATGAGAGTAAAGGCGCGAGAAACCGTGTTTATCCAGGCAGTCCTGTAACGCGGGGTCTAAAGGCTCGTCGAGCTTAGCGTAGGCGGCGCGGCGGGGATTTATATGCTCGATATGGGCAATCTGATTTTCATAGTTTTTCAGGGAGCGGATATGGTTGAGAAAAGCCTGGATTTCCATGAATAGCTACCTTAAACATCTATTATTTCGATGGAATAGTCGAGGAACTCAACGTCGAAACGACCTGTTTCGATAAAGTGCACCACCTTGGATAGTACCTCGTTGCTGTGGCGTTTATCATTGCTGATGCAGCAAATGCCGATAGTCGCTGCCTGCCAGCTATCGTTATCGTCCACCTCCGCCACGGCGACATCGAAACGCGACTTAACACGCCCGATGATGGACTTGATGACCATGCGCTTGCCTTTAAGGTCCATGTTTTCCGGGATACGCAAGCTAACACGAGCGACGCCGACATTCATTGGTTTTAATCTACCATCCGCATGGAGGAGTGTCAAACAAGGGAGGGAGTAAACAGTTAACAGTTTACAGTTTGGGGTAAAGGTGTGGAGAACTGTTAACTATCTACTGTTTACTGTATACTGATAACTTTAAATTCTGTTGCTGTGCCGATTACCATATGTTAATATACAAATATATAACAATCGTCAATTGTGCCGGTTTGGGAGGTGGTGCTAATGCCTAACAAGATATACCTTATCGACGTTACCAACCGTGACGGCGTGCAGACCGCCAAGCTGGGACTATCCAAGCTGGAAAAGACCATGATTAACATCTACCTGAACGAAATGGGTATCTTCCAGTCGGAGTTCGGCTTCCCCACCACCAGGCACGAAAGGAATTACCTATTAGCTAACCTGGAGTTGGCGAAGATGGGCGCGCTTAAACCTATCCGTCTGGGGGGGTGGATAAGGGCGGTGGTCGAGGACGTAGAGACCACTTTCGATAGAGTGCCGAATATCAAACACCTCAACCTTTCTATATCGACATCCGACCAGATGATAAACTTCAAGTTCCGCGGCAAAAAGAGTAAAAGTAGCATAATTAAAGATATGGTCGCAGCGGTCAAACTCGCCCGCAGGCACGGCGCGGAGTCTATCGGTGCTAATGCCGAGGACGCCTCCCGCACGGATATCGACTATTTAATCGAGTTCGGTCTGGCGGCAAAGGGGCATGGGGCTGACCGCTTTCGCTACTGCGATACCCTGGGCTACGATAATCCCTTCACGATTTACGAGACCGTGAAAACGCTGGCGGAGAAAATCCGGCTGCCCATCGAGCTGCACTGCCACGGCGACCTGGGAATGGCCGTCGCCAACTCTATCGCCGGCGCCAAGGGGGTTATTGACGGTGGGCAGGACGCTTATATCAACACCACCATTAATGGTATCGGGGAGCGGGCAGGTAACGCTGACCTTATAGCGGTAATCCTCGCTTTGACAAAGTCGAAGGGCTTTGGGGAGAAATACAAGCTAGCTGGAGACATCAAACTAAAATTAGCCTCAAAGATTGCCAAGTTCACCAGCTATGCCTTCGACGTGCCCATACCGTTAAACCAACCGGGGGTGGGGGCTAATGCCTTCGCCCATGCTTCCGGTATCCATGCCGACGGAGTTCTGAAAGACCCCGGCAACTATGAGCTCTACAACTTTGAAGAGCTAGGACGCGGCGAGCCGATATCCGTAGAAACGGGACGGGAGATTATTACCGGACAGTATAGCGGTATCTCCGGGTTCAGTCATGTGATGGGCAAACTGGATGTATCGTTTAAAAATAAAAGTCGGGCGGAGGCGGACGAGATACTGGAACTGGTCAGATACGCCAATGTGGAGTCGCACAAGCCGCTGGTAGAGGACGAGCTTAAGTTTATCGCCAAATACCCGGAGATAGCGAAAAAGCTCCTGACGATGTCACCGCTGGAATAGAAAAACATCTGGAGAAAATGAAAGAATTACCCAGCGTAACTTTTAAATCTATCGGCATCGTCCGCAGCGAGCTGAAAAAACGAGAGCACCGCGACGTAAGGAATATTGTTTCCGAAATAATACTCGACCCAGCGTTGACCGAAGGGCTGGATAACCTTGACGAATTCTCGCACATTATCGTTATCTACTGGCTACACCAATCGCGTCAGCCGTTCCCACTAAAAGTCCACCCCAGGTACAGGAAGGAACTCACGCCGGTGGGTGTTTTTGCCAGCCGCTCTCCGGACCGCCCTAACCCGCTGGCGAAAACGACAGTTAAACTGCTGGCACGCCGTGATAATGTCCTGAAGGTGCAAGGGCTGGATGCTATCGATGGGAGCCCGGTTATCGATATCAAACCGTATATACCGGAAATAGATTCCGCTAAAGACGCTAGAGTGCCGCCATGGATGACCAAAAGCTGAAGCGGACTCTACTTCATATTTATCAGCGCCTATTTGCCAAATACGGTCCCCAGCACTGGTGGCCAGCCGAAGAACCATTTGAGGTAATTGTCGGCGCGATACTAACGCAGTCCGCCGCCTGGACGAATGTAGAAAAAGCCATTAAAAACCTCAAGCAAGCCGGAAAGCTTAAACCACGAGCCCTACGCCAACTGCCCCTGGACGAACTGGCGAGGCTGATTCACTCCTGCGGCTACTACAACGTCAAGGCCCGCAAGCTTAAAGCCTTCGCGGATTGGTTCGAGGAGAGATATAACGACAACCTCCGGAGGCTTTTCGCCCAAGATACCAGCGAACTGCGCAAGGAGCTTCTCGATATTTTCGGCATTGGCGAGGAAACCGCCGATTCTATAATATTGTATGCCGCTAACCAGCCTATCTTCGTCATCGATGCTTATACCCGCCGTATCATGGGGCGACTGGGGCTGACGCCTCACAGCAACAGCTACGAAGCCTGGCAAACGCTTTTCATGGCCAACCTGCCGGCTGATACCGTCCTCTTCAATGAATACCACGCCCTTCTAGTACGCGTGGCTAAAGAGGTCTGCCTCACACGCCCTTTATGCCGGCAGTGCTGCCTGAATACATCAGCTAAAGCATCTAGTAAGCAATTTCCTTGTAGAAATGCCTTAAAATAATCGTAGTAATCGTTATTTCTTATATATATCCACCCTATATCGTTGCGTTCCAATTTTTCTATAATTCCTACGTAGACTTGCCATAACTGTAATGAAATATTTATATGCCAGCCCATGATTTTTATGTGTTAGTTACTGCCCTACTGGTATTCTAAAGACGTTACTGAGTGAAAAGGAAGCAAAATAAAAAGAAGAAGATAATCACTGCACGAGCAGTGATCTCACTCTTTATACAGAGGAGGTAGTTAATATGTGGAAGATGTTTGGGAAGAAATTTAAGGGAGGCCAGAAAGGCATCACCGGTCTTGAAACTGCCATCATCCTGATAGCCTTCGTCATCGTGGCTTCGGTGTTCGCCTACGTGGTACTATCCGCAGGTCTGTTTTCTTCACAAAAAGCGAAGGAAGCTATTACCAGCGGTCTAGGGTCAACCATGAGTGTCTTGCAGTTGAAAGGTGATGTCATTGCTCAAATGAATGGCGGCAATATGACGCAGCTCCAGATAACAGTAGGTATCCCTTCCGCCGGCAGTCCAGTTGACTTTAGCACGACGCAAAATGGCACGAAAATGGTGATTGTATCCTACACCGATGACTCGGTTATTATACCTTCATGTAACTGGACACTGGTCAAATTGAGCTCTCTCAACGGCGATGATTTACTGGACCCGAACGAGCTGTTCCAGATCCAGGTAGATCTGTCCACTTCTGGTAACGGGTCTGTATCTATCGGGCCTTATCACCGGTTTACTGTCGAAATTAAGCCGCCGGATGGTCCAGTTCTAAGCATCGAGCGTACCCTTCCTGCCAGGGTAAGTCAATTTGTGAACCTGCATTGAGGACAACTTCAGGAAAAGCAAACAAAGCGAATTTGAACCGATAGTAACCAGATAAACTTGATTAAAGGTTGAATATAGGGGGTGACGCAGCCAGCGTCACCTCTTTATTTTTATAGCCCACAATGACCGTAGAATACGGCGCTTATAATCCAAAGGCAGCGGCAGACTCCGCTCAAAAAGGTCGATATCTTCCACGGTAACGCCAGCCAAAAAAGCCAATCTCTGGCGGGTTATATGCCCGGCGAGACGCAACTTACGGGCTTTGAAGCCCAGCGATGTTTGGCGAGTTAATGTTAAAACTGCCGTCATAACGTACTCTCTTGTGTATTAAGATAGCCTCCTTTAAAACACCCTGCCAGCAGGTTTACACTAGAAATCACTAAGGGATTCCACCCATTTATAGTTTTTGCATTTGTAGCGCTTGCATCAAGCTAAATAGTCTGCTAAGCTTTTTGACAGAATCTAAAACAGGCAAGGAGTGTAAAGTGTCTCCAAATCTAAAAGTGCAGCTAGCCAAAGGACTGCAACTGGAAAATCCTGTGATGACATCCTCCGGCACCTTCGGCTACGGTATAGAATACAGCGAGCTTTTCGATATCCAGAGGCTGGGAGCCATCATATGCAAAGGTACCACCCTGAAACCGCGTGAAGGGAACAAACAGCCGCGCCTGGTAGAAACCGCCTCGGGCGTTATCAACTCCATTGGACTGCAAAATATCGGGGTGAAGGCAGTTATCAAGGAAAAGGCGCCTATCTGGGCGGGATGGCGGGTGCCGGTTATCGTGAACATCGCCGGGGATACGGTAGAAGAATACGCCGAGCTAGCCCGAGAGCTGGATGGTATTAAGGGCGTCAGCGGCATCGAGGTAAATATCAGCTGCCCTAATGTTAACGCCGGAGGCGCCGCTTTCGGGGCAATCCCGGATTGCGCTGCGGAGGTAGTAAAAGCAACCAGAGCGGCGACATCTTTACCGCTAATGGTTAAGCTCACACCTAATGCCGCGGATATTGTGGCGGTGGCTAAAGCGGTGGAGGCTGCGGGTGCCGACGCTGTATCGCTGGTTAACTGCTACAAAGGCATGGTGATAGATATTAACCAGAGAAAACCAGTAATAGCCAATGGCACCGGCGGACTATCAGGTCCGGCCATCAAACCACTGGCGCTGGCGCTGGTTTACCAGGTGGCGGGGGCGGTTAAGGTGCCGGTGGTGGGGTGCGGGGGGATTGCGGCGGGGGAGGACGCGCTGGAGTATATTATGGCAGGGGCGAGCGCGGTGATGGTAGGTTCGGCGACATTCAGCAATCCACGGGCGGCGCTAGACGTGGCAGAGGGGATAGGTCGGTTCATGGAAAAAGAGGGGATAAAGAGTCTTAATGAGATAATCGGGGCAGCGAGGAAGAAATAAAAAGGGGAAAACTTGGATTCTTTAAGTCTGATAATGGGGATTGTGGTGACGGTGATGGGGATATTATACCTCTACATGGGACTGAAGGGGAAATGGATTGTGCTTAAAAGGGCCGATGAAGCAAGACCAGAAGAAGAAAGATTAAAAAAGATACGGCAGATAAGACGCACCTATACAATATTAGGAGCCGTCGCGGTAATATTGGGCATCATAGGAATTATAACAGCGATGGTATGGACGTCATAGAAGGACACGAGAATCATTAATGTCGGGGGTGGCGATATTTTGCAATCCGCGGGTGGCGAGGAAATAATAACCAATAACCAAGACCTGTCCCGAGCGAAGCCGAAGGATACAAATTCCAAACGTTTGGTTTTTATATCTTGTATTTTGTATCTTCTCCTCACTGCATTGAGCATCTTCCCCAGTTAATATATAATTAATTGTTGAATCATTCCTTTTTCCCGTTTGCGTGGAGGGGTCGCATAGTGGTCTAGTGCGGTCGCCTGCTAAGCGATTTCCCTGGGAAACTGGGGACGAGGGTTCGAATCCCTCCCCCTCCGCTTTACCCTGAGCGAGCATAGCGAGTCGAAGGGCTTAGCCTACATTACTTTTCTTCAAGGATTTACTTATGCTAACCTACCATATCTGGACCATCGGCTGCCAGATGAATAAGGCAGAATCAGAGCGTATCGCCGCCCGCTTCGAGGAGCTGGGATATCGGGCGGCGCCAAGTATTAACGATGCCGACCTGATTGTGCTGAACAGCTGCGTGGTACGGCAGAGTGCCGAGGACAAAGTCATCAATAAGTTGCGCGAACTCAAGCACCTGAAAAAAGAAAAACCGCAAACTCTTTTAGCGCTCACCGGCTGCCTGGTGGATTCCGATACCAGTGGCTTACGTCAGAGCTATCCTTTTATCGACCAGTTTTTTAAAGCAGGGGAGTATCCACCGTGGCTGGAAAAAGCGGAGTCGCCGTCTCTGCCGGCACGTCCTGCACCCAGCGTTTACGTGCCCATCAGCCAGGGATGCGATAACTTCTGCTCTTACTGCATCGTCCCCTATCGGCGCGGACGAGAGCGCAGCAAGCCTTTCGAGGAAATCGTCTGTGAGGTAGTGGAGCTGGTGCGGCGGGGGGCTAAGGAGGTCATTCTGCTGGGACAGAATGTGGACTCCTACGGGCACGACCTGAAAGACAAGCCTGACCTCGCTGACCTGCTTCAAGAGATGAATAAAGTCGAAGGGCTGGCACGGCTCCGTTTCCTCACCAACCATCCTAAAGACATGAGCCAAAAGCTTATCGATGCTATCGCCGAACTGGATAAGGTCTGCGAGCAGCTAAGCCTGCCAGTACAGGCAGGCAGCGATACCATCCTTAAAGTCATGAAGCGTGGCTACACCGTGGCACGATATCGACGGCTCGTAAAAAGAATAAGAGACAAGATACCTGATATCGCCATCAGCACCGATGTTATCGTGGGGTTTCCGGGAGAGAGCGAAGCCCAGTTCCGGCAAACGCTAGACTTGCTCTCCGAGATAAAGTTTGCTACAGTTCATGTAGCGGCTTATTCACCGAGGGAGGGTACTACTGCCGCGCGCGAGCTGGAAGATAATGTACCGTCTGACGAGAAAAAGGCAAGACTCAATAGAATAGAGCTTTTACAAGAGAAGATACAGACCGAAGGCAACGCCCGCCTCAAGGGCAAGAACGTTGAAATACTGGTGGAGGGCAAGAATAAAGGCAAATGGTACGGCCGCACCCGTACCGATAAACTGGTATTTTTCAGCAGCGGCAGGGATTACCTCGGGCAAATAGTAAAAATAAAAGTCGAAAAGACCAGCCCGTGGTCGCTGCAGGGTAAAATAGAGTAAGCTAACGTAAATTTGGAGGAATAATGAATAATATCTGGAAAATAGGTCTCATCGCAGGACTGCTCATCGCGGTTCTGATATTAAGCGGGGGCTGTCTCGCCACGACGCCCGCCTCCGTAACCAGTGCTAATGCTACAACTACTGGCGGAGAACAAAGCGCCTTCGAAGGTATATGGCCAATGCTCGTCTTTCTGGTGGTGATTTTCGCGATGTTTTACTTCTTGATGATAAGACCACAGCGCAAGCGCCAGAAGGCACAGGAGACGATGATGCAGGGGCTGCAAAAGGGTGATAGAGTCGTCACCGCCGGCGGAATCTATGGAACGATTGAAAGCGTTAGTGATGACAGCGTCGTTATCAAGGTTGAGTCCGGCACCACTTTGAGGGTCAATAAAGGCAGCGTAGCCTTACGACGCGATGAAACAAGAAAATGAATGTAAGCCAGCTTACGGAAAAACAGATTGATACGATTATCGACATCGCTCTGGACGAAGATATCAGTCGGGGCGATGTCACCAGCGAGGCGCTAATATCGCCCGACCTGACAGGCAAGGCGACGCTACTGGCGAAAGAAAAGGGCGTTCTGGCTGGCATCGAAGTCGCCCAACGCGTCTTCCAGCGCGTCGACCCGGCAACCAAGTTCGATATCTTTTCTAAAGACGGAACGGTTATAAAACCTGGTGATAAGCTAGCTATTATCACCGGCAGCGTTATCAGCATCCTCAAAGCGGAACGCACCGCGCTTAATTTTCTGCAACGGCTTAGCGGTATCGCCACGCTGACAGCAAGGTATGTGGCGGAAGTAAAAGGCACCAACGCTAAAATTTACGATACCCGCAAGACTACCCCGGGACTACGCCTGCTGGAGAAGTACGCAGTGAGGATGGGTGGGGGACAGAACCACCGCTTGAATCTGGGAGAGGCGGTACTTATTAAGGATAACCATATCGCCGCGCTGCGAGCTATAGGCATGAGCCTGAAAGATGTTATCGCGAAAGCCCGAAAAAACGCCCCTGCAGGCGTAACTATCGAGGTGGAAGTAACGAATACCCATGAAGCAACGGAGGCACTAAAAGCCGATGCAGATATCATCATGCTGGATAATATGAACATCAATGAAATGCGGCAGGTGGTAAAGAGCACCGCCGGTAAAGCCACCCTGGAAGCCTCGGGACAGATTACACTGGCTAACGTCCATGAGACAGCGAAAACAGGTGTGGATATTATTTCCATCGGGGCTTTAACCCACTCCTATAAAGCCCTGGACATCAGCCTCGAGATGGAGCCCCAGACGCTCAAGCTGATTTAGTCAACCGGCTGTGTTTTAGCTTTGGGCATAACCCTGGTTTTAATTTCGGCAACCAGCACCATGATTCCCCAAACTACGGTTACAGCGGCGGCCATCGCCACGCCTACCGTCGCCATCTCACGCAGCATCACGGCAGTATCTGCCGGATTTTGCAGCGCCGTGAAAAATGGGGGACGGGCAATAATTTCTCCGTTTAAAATATGATCTATTACCAGCATTAAGGTACCGCCCCATAACATTTTGTTCAGCCAGCTTAGCCGCTTGCTCCACTTAATACTAATATTCCCGGATTTCTGCTCTTTCTTTTCCACCACCTTCTGCACGACAGTGGTCACGATAGCCTCTCCCATAGGAACCAGGAAACATGCCATAGCTTTTACCTCCTTGCGTTATTGCAATTAGTTGCAACTAAAAAGATAAAAAAATAATATCCCCCCATCCCTTAACCTTCGATTCATTATAATATCAAGCGGATGCAATTGCAAATGGTGGTAAAAATAGACGAATAAACATATGGTTATCAATAGTGAGAAAAACACTAAGCACGAAGCTCTAAATACTAAACAAAGGCGGAAGTAATTAGTTTACAGTGAGAGAAAGGGGTAAGAGACGGCTGGATTCCCAATCAAGTTGGGAATGACGGTTAATTAAAAAGCCTAAAACCTACGTCATTCCCGCGAAAGCGGGAATCCAGCCACCCCACCTCCTGGATTCCGTATCAAGTACGGAATGACAGTCTAAATAAATAGTGGGGAAAATGTAACTCATAACAACAACTAAATGAGGTGGCTAGCCATGATATAATACTTTAGCCCAGCTTATCACGACTATCCAACATAATAGTGACTGGCCCGTCATTATGAATTGCAACCTGCATATGCTGCTGGAAACGGCCGGTGGCAACCTTGAGTCCGCTTTCACGGGCCAAGCCGACCGCGTAATTGAACAAAGCTTCCGCCTGCTCTGGCGGGGCAGCATCAACGAAGCTGGGACGGCGCCCATGGCGGGCATCGGCGAGCAGGGTGAATTGACTTACGAAAAGGAGCTCGCCTTTAACGTCAAGGAGAGACAGGTTAAATTTATCCTGGGCATCGGTGAAAATGCGCAGGTTGATAATTTTCGGTATCAGATATTGCGCGTTTTTTTCCGTATCGCCGCTAGCCACTCCCAGCAATACCACCAGCCCCTGCCCTATTCTCCCTACCTCCTCGCCGGCGACGCTGACAGATGCCTGGCTAACCCGCTGCAGCAGCGCTTTCAATCTTTACTCTTCTTTGTTTCCGATTTTTCTTTAGTAGATTCTGGTACTGGTTTGCTCGTTGAAGAATCCGCGTGTTTACGGTGGTCGGTTACATAAAACCCGCTGCCTTTAAAGATAATCGGAGCGGGATGGAAAACGCGCTTGGCTTTCTTTTTACACTGTGGGCATTCAGCCTGGGGCTTATCGTGAAAGCTCTGTTTTAACTCGAAACGATGACCGCAGTGAATACATTCGTATTCGTAGACTGGCATATTATGTCACCTCATGCAAAATCAACCGCTATATAGTATTTTAGCATTTGATAGCTAGGCAGACAAGCTGGAAATAGCCAGTCAGTTTAACCATAATATTGTCCGGCCGAGGCGTTTTCTGCTATACTGGACGGGTACGCCCCCATCGTCTAGTGGCCTAGGACAGCGGCCTTTCAAGCCGTCAACATGGATTCGAATTCCATTGGGGGCACTTGAGTATCCATCACCCTCAAGGCATTCTTCCCTTTAAAATAAAAGCGTAATGCCCGCATCTATCCCGCGGGCGATGTTGTGTCTCCCGAATTATCAGGTTTACTCCCCGTCCGCAGGCTTAAAAGTTTTTTAAGCAGGTCGAACCAAAAGGGGGCTCCCATAGTCAACGCAAAAACCGTTATCAGTATCCCGAATACTTTCGCAAACCATCCCCATAAATTATCAGGTTTTTGGTTAGGGTTATTTTCTGTGTTCCAACTGAGGTGCAGATCGATGCCGGACATATCCTCGCTAAGCTGGGCATAGGTTGGCAGATTAGAATTATTAGAAACCGATTCGTTGACTGTAGTTTCGGCGGCGGCGACAACAACGGAACGCAACGCGGGGTCTCTATATAGGCTGTTGGCAATACCGACGGTATCGACGTTCATGCCAAAACAAATCAACAACGCCAGGCATAAGACAATGACCTGTGTTTTACGTTTATACCACCCTGTTACCCGCTTCATTGAATTGTCGAACCAATTTTCTAAATAAGTCTGAAACCCCTTTATAACACCATCCGGAGTGGTTGACGCGGTTTTAGCCGCAGAAAGGAACGGACTAAACACGCCTTTTGTTTTATCAGGGAGTGACTCTATACTGTCTCCCAGGCTCTTAACCACTTGTTGGTTGCCTTTGTTCAGAACATTTTTATCCTTAATCAGGGTATCTATAACAATCTGGGAAAAAGCTGATGGCGGGATTTCCGAAGGGCCATATTCAGTTTTTGTAAAAAGTTGCCATGTTTTTCCTATCTTGATATTGTCCCACCAATGCTTCTTGGCAGTTTTGGCAGATAGCGCTCGAAAAAGTGGGTGTCGAATTATCTTTTCTTTTAACCCTTTGTCATCGTTAATCAGGGTATATATACCATCTTTGAGGGTTCTAGCACGCAAGGCAAATAACCGCGCTATCCATTCAGTAACCCCGGAACATATCATGCTCATGACCAAATAGACCATAACCAAGCCAATGGCAACTTCTAAAATATTCGACCCAAACATTTTATCCTCCTGCTTAAGGCTATTTCAGCCAAGATTTAACGCTTGCCAAACGTATGCCGTAAATACGGCAGAAGTCACGGACTAGAGCCATTATACACCTGCGTACGGTTTTGTCAACTGTCTCACATATTGGTACTTTTTGGACAATTCAATAACTATTTACAGAGCAAACCGTATGACTTTAAAGTGTATTTAGTCCAATGCCCGCATTATTATCGGCTCTGTTTGCATTGCATCCCCTAATAGCTTAGAATTTGCCTAAATATCGAGCAAGGAGGATTTTCTTGTGTTCGAGACCAAATACGGAGATCTAGTTAGAACATTAAAATATATCAAAGGGCGGGGCGGCGCTAACGCCAAGGAAATGACGTTCGTGGGTGGCGACCAGATTCAGGGATTCAATCTCAATTTCGTCATCGGGGTTTACGACCAGACCGGCGATTGGGCGCCCGACATGGGAGCGCATGTACACCCCTTTGACGAGTGCCTGGTCTTTTTCGGGTACGACGATGATGATATGAACATACTGGGGTCGGATATGTCTCTATCGATGGGCAAAGAGTACGAAACACATAAGTTCAGCGTGCCGACCGTCGCCGCGGCTCCAGCGAACCTGCCGCACTGTCCGCTGATTACGGAAAAAGTCTATAGGCCCTTCGGGCATTTCCACCTGGCTTTAAGCGGTAAATACTCGGGCACCAGGGTCGAACAGGAAGGCGCCACTAACGGTAAAAAATACAGCTACCTCTTTAAGACACTAAAAGTGAAAAAGGGACCGGGCGGCGCTAATGCCATCCAGCAGTTCTCCGCGGTGGGGAAAGACCTGGGCGGTATGCCTATCAATTTCACTATGGGACTGCATAGTAAAACCGGCGAGTGGTATCCTGGTAAGGGTTCCTGTTTATACTCTTATGATTCATGCCTAGTATTCTTCGGGCATAACACGGATAACTTGAGCTATTTGGGCGCGGAGATTACCATCGCCATCGGCAAGGAGCAGGAAAAACATTCCTTTAACGTGCCGACCGTGGTGGCGTTGCCTAAAGGAACGCCATACGCGCCGATAACCTGTAGTAAGATAGAAAGACCTTACAGCGTCATGCAGGTGGGGTTAAGCGCTAAATATGATTGCGCCTGGGTGTAGTTAGGGGGTTAAGAGAGGAATTTCTTCAACTCGAAGAGGGCGCTATAAGCAATCCTGTTACCAAGCTGCGTAAGCCTTCCGGGATAGCTTAGCACCAAGGACTGCCCGGACTTAGGGCCGGCGATGGCGATAAAGACTTTAGCCGTGGGGTTATCATCCGCCTTTTCTATATAGCCCTCGATGCCGATGCCGATACCAGCCTGCATTTTATCTCGCACCAGCTTCGCCATAGCGCTGGCTGTTTTCGCCGTATTGCCGGCGCCCCAGACCAAACCGATGGAAATTTTAGCCTGATCGGAGGCGGTATAAAATCCCCCTTTGAAGAAACTGTCGCTTTCCGGAGCGCGCGCCAGTATCTGTATCAGCGAGCCGCTGGTGAAAGATTCCGCCACCGCCAGGGTCAATCCTTTGGAAATAAGCATCTGCCCCACCATTGTTTCCAGCACATCATCGTCCGCGCCCCAGATATGTTCACTCACAATGTCTCTGACGGCTTTTTCGTGAGGGGTTATTATTTTCCTGGCTTCTTCCAGGTTTTTGGCTTTCGCCGTTATCCGCAGGTGGATGCCGTCCTGTTTAGCATAAATCGCCAGGGTAGGATTGATCGACTTAAGTAAAGGAGATAGCTGTTCATCCACCGAGCCTTCAGGAAGTCCAAATATCTTAAGCGTTCGCGAAAGGATAACGCCCCCCGACCGACTCTGCAGCGCCGGGGCAATGTGCTTCTGCCACATGGTCTGCATCTCGGCGGGGGGACCGGGCATGGCGATAATTATCTTGCCGTTTTTTTCCGCCCACCAGCCGGGTGCCGTGCCCCGCGAGTTGGGAATGGCTTGCGCTGAAGGAATCAACATCGCCTGTTTGAGATTGTTATCGCTCATCGCGATGGACCGCTCGGCGAAGAATTTCTCCAGGACTACTTTCAATCCCAGGTCTAGCTCCATCTTCTCGCCGAGCAGACCGGCGATAGCATCACGGGTAATATCGCCCTGGGTGGGACCAAGACCACCGGTCATGAGAATAAGGTTCGACCTCCGCCAGGCGAGTTTTAAACACCCCAATAACCTATCGTAGTTATCGCCGACGGTTGACGCGTAATAGAGGTCGATACCCAGTATAGCCAGCTGCTCCGCCAGAAATGCAGTGTTGGTATCCGCTATATTGCCGAGGAGAAGCTCGGTACCGGTAGAGATGATTTCCGCTTTCATTGATTTTCTCTAAGATTGTACCGTTAAAGCAGTCTCCAAAGCAAGGCAAGGGAGAGCACAGTCCCGCCCTCCCTTGTGGATAGCATTATATCCAGTAAAACTAATACGTACCGTACTCGATAGCGGCTTCCATAAATACTTTAAGGTTCCGGGGATTTTTAACTTCCGTAGCCGAGGCACCGCCGGCAAGCGTATAGCCGCCGCCGGGCGCGCAGGTCTCGATAAGCCGGCGGCAATTATCTTTCACCTGCTCCGGCGTGCCGGTAATCACGAGCGAGGATGGCACATTGCCGGAGATGTGGCACCTGCTGCCTATCATTTTCTTAACTTTAGCCATATCCGTCTGGTCGAACGACCACGATACCCAGCCCTTGGGGAAATCGCCGATATACTCCAGCCGTTCGTTATATTTACCCTCGGCGAAAAGCGAGACCTGTACACCCTCGGCGATTAGGGCATCAATATACTTTTTCAGGCTAGGCCAGTAGAACTTTTCGAACTGTGCACGGGACATAAAAGCGTCATCACCGCGGTGCAAAGGAAAACCGACGGAAAAGCCGCCGGAGTCATTGATGTTACTTATCATGCGCGGTACAATAATGTTATAAATCATGTCGATACATTCCAGGAGCTGCTGTGGCTTGCGGAACATGTCGATGGCGATGCCCTGCGTGCCCCGCAGGAAGTCCCCGATGACATCGAATGGTGCAATGCCCAGGCCTCCCCTGCCCGCCGGAAAGCCGGCTTCAACAGCCTCATCGCTAGCATCCGCCAGCTCCTGCTGCCACTGCTCCATTGCTTCGCCGGCGGCGATGAGCTTTTTAAAGCTTTCCCTGACCTCTTTGCGGGCGAAGGGATAAGCCATGACCATCGGGGTGCCCAGCATTGTGTTTAGGGGCGGAAAATACTGCAGTCCGGCGGCAGCGCCCATGGTGCGGGGCGTTAAAATCCTGAAACCATAGTCCGAGGGGTCTTTCATCAACAGGTCATACTCATCGCCCTTCATATACTGGGCTTCGATAAACTGGAAAGTGCTGACATTATCGCCCAAGCCATGCCCCGGCCAGGAATAGTTCTTAAAATCGCATATGTCCATGACCTTACCAGAAAAGGTGAAACCCGGACCCATGAAGGAGTCCATATCCTCATAAAAATCCTCCATGAATTTTCTCCAGGCGGTCTTTAGTGCTTTAGCGTCATACATCACCTTTTTAAAGTTATATCCCGCATAGTAAGCTGGATAGTTACCTGTGGGCAGCATCACCGGCACGCGGTCCGGCTCTTCGCAGCGAGAGACTTTCATCATACGGGTAACGCGCTCTTGATAGAGCTTTTTGGCTTTAGCATCGCGGAACTTGATGCCGGTGCCTTCAAGATAGTCCTTCATTCTTTTATCGCGTTTTTCTTCTTTGGTCATCTGCGACCATTCCTTTTCCATGGCTATTCTCTCCTTTGATATAATTCTGTGAATGTATACCAGTTATCCCAAAATGCCAGGGGTTTTAATGATTTTACTCTTAAAAGTATAAGTCTGGCAACATTTCAATTTTAAGGTATTAATTGCATCTGGTTGGATAAATACTCACCCCCTTGTTCCCTTCAGGGTGAACCTTCAGTGTGAACCCCCTCTCAAACTGGCTTATTTCCCGTGCCCGATTTTTTATATGTTTGAGAGGGGTCAGGGGTGAGGTATAATTTAAACTAAATGCAAACAGAGCCAATTTTGACGTAACAATGCCGCTTCTGATAAGTTTATTATTAGTAGTAACCAGGCATCTAGTATAATAGAAACAGGAGAAAAACAGGATGGAAGCGCTTAATATATT
>Ga0187886_1000307_pt1 | contig 63124 bp, 63 predicted proteins | sample June2016WEW_20_1_FD_133001 | JGI IMG/M metagenome (GOLD analysis project Ga0187886, IMG submission 133001) | Peatland microbial communities from SPRUCE experiment site at the Marcell Experimental Forest, Minnesota, USA - June2016WEW_20_150 | ecosystem: Environmental > Terrestrial > Soil >... | reverse complement strand
GCTGCGGCCTGGTCCCTTGACAAAATCCGCGCCATATCAGGACGCAGGGCGCATTCGTATCGGTCAGAGATACGGATGCGTCCGAGGACAACGTCCTCGGGCCGCGAGATCGTGCTCAGCCGGTGTTTCTCTGTTTCCAGCCGAGCTCCGATAGCAGCGAGCGGATCTACGGGTGCGACTGAAGACGCAGCATCGCGCCGCCGAGCGCGGTCAGGCGGCGGAGTGCTTCATTTGAAACTCGCTCTTAGTTCAGCCGACCGCGGTGTCGCTGCCCGCGGGCTGAAGAGCTCCCGGCGTATAGGTGCCCGTCGCATTCCAGAGAAGGAAGCCGCGGGCGGCGCTCGTCCTGCGAACGGCCAGCACTTCGTCTTGAACATCCGCGAGCGTGAACGGGCGCCCCTTCCACGAGAAGTCCTGCAACCAGGCGACGAGATCGGCCTTCTTGCCGTGCATCTGATCGGCAAAGTCAGCTAGCGCGTAGCCGACGGTCGTTCCGGGCACAGCCTGCGGATCCGGGAGACCGTACTGCTCCGGGCCGAAGTGCGATGGGTAGACCATCGGACAGATCGCGTCAACGATCCGCGCCATCTTCCCCGGCGACTGGCCGATGCCGAGGTTGTTGGTGGCGGCGAGGCCGAAGACGTCGACAGAGACGCGGACGCGGAACGGCTTGAGCTGCTTGGTCGCATAGGTGAGGAAGCGATCGATCGTCACCGACTCGGGCTCGTTTCTCTTTCCCGGCCAAACGGCGCTGGAGACCGGGCCGTCGGAGGGGAATCGGGCGTAGTCGAACTGGATCTCGTCGAAACCGGCCCTGGCGGCAACCTTGGCGATCGAGACGTTGTAGTCCCAGACTCGCTTGTCGTATTGGTTCGTCCAGCCGAGTCCTCCGGAGTCGAGCCAGGGCGAGCCATCGGAGCGCTGAATCGCCATATTCGGCCTACGGGCCGAGAGCACCGGATCTTCGAAGACCGCGACGCGACCGATCAGGTAGACGCCGTCGGCGTGGACCTGATCGGCTACTTCGGCCGGTTTGTAGAAGCTCCCGGCAGCGCCGACCGCGCTGGCAAGGGGCACTTCGGGTGAGGAGAAGGCAACCGCGCCGTCCTCGTCCTTGACGTCGAGTGCGATCGTATTCAAGCCCTCGTCTTTCAGGCTGAGGTACTGAGCGAGCTTGCCCGGCAACGACGCGAGGCCCATGGTGACGTGGATACCGCGGATCTCCTTCGGCAGGTAGCGATTCCGCTGTGTCGACGCCTTGGTGGTGGTTCCAGCGCGCGGAGTGGCGTCGTTCGTGGACGGACTCGCGCCGCGGCCAGCCAGCCAAACGACTACTCCACCCGAGATCGCCGCGATTACGAGAGCGAACAGGAAAGCAGTCCGGCGAAGCTTGCGCCGGTGCCGGGCACGTTGGCGCCGCTCGTGAAAGCGAGCGTTAGGATCGACGGGCTCGAGTACCACGCAGCCGCCACCCTATCGGACCCGTCGGCAAGTGCAAGCGAGTACAAACCGAAAAGGTCGCAGTTTGCAAGTAAAAAGCCCTTGGCGGAGTCGGGCGGGGATCGAGTCGTCGCGCGGCGGGCATACGATCCTTGCCGTGAGCGTTTCCGTTCGCTCGATCAGGGTTCAGTTCGCCGCCGCGACGAGAAAGTCATGATTCTCGTCACAGGCGCCACCGGCTTCATCGGTAAGCACCTCGTCGCGGCTCTTCGATCGCTCGAGCAGCCGACTCGTTGCCTCATTCGCTCGAGATCGCGCGGGCGCCAGCTCGAAGCGCAGGACTGCGCGCTTGCACGAGGCGATATGACCGATCCGGCGAGCCTGCGCGCGGCGTGCGACGGTGTGGACACGGTGGTACATCTCGTTGCCATCATCCGCGGTCGTGCGGGCGACTTCGAGCGGGTGATGACGTCGGGAACGCAAGCGCTAATCGAGGCCGCGAGCGAGGCGCGAGTACAGCGGTTCGTCCTCGTCAGCGCTCTGGGACTCGATCAGAGCACTCACGAGCTCACACCCTACTACCGGGCCAAGTGGGAGGAGGAGCGTTTGCTCAAGGCATCGGGCCTGGAGTATGTGATCTTCCGTCCGAGCTTCGTCTTCGGGCACGACGGCGGCGTTCTCCCCACCTTTCTACGCCTCGTTCGTTACTCGCCGATCACGCCCGTACTCGGCCCTGGAACCCAGCAAATCCAGCCGATCTCGGTTGAAGACGTCGTTGCGCACTTGGTCAAGGGACTCGACCTCGGGCCCGCACGCGACCGCAGCTTCGACCTCGTCGGCCCTGATCGCGTCAGCTGGGACGAGCTTTACGCCCTGATCGCGCGTGTGCTCGGTAAGCGGCGGTTGCGCGCCCACATCCCCTTCTCACTCGCCCGCGCTCAGGCCACACTGCTCGACCGCCTGCCCGGCTTTCCGTTCACCCGCGACCAGTTGAAGATGCTCGCCGCCGGCGACAACGTCGGCGACACCGAATCTACTCGGAGGGTTTTCCAGCTTCCGCTCACGTCGCTCGAGGATCAGATCCGTAGTGCGGTCGTGCGGGCTTGACGGAATGGCGATCGTTCGATTGGGCGCGTAAGGCAACAACTCCGTTTACTGCCGGGGCGTGACAGATCTTCTCGGAGTCCCCGAGGCGGCGGGACCCACCTCTCCTCCCCCCACCCTCCCACGGGGCGTAGCACGGTATCGAGAAAACGTACTCAGGACTGTGCCGGTTTAGTGCCGAAACAGCATCGACTCACCGTAGACGGCCGCGTCATGAATGCTTCGTTTCGTTAGAGGTTCAAACAAGAAGGAGGGCCGCACGAGGCGGCCCTCCGGTCCGGTTACCAGCGTTGAATTAGTAGAGGCGCTTCCTGCGGCCGAGCGACCGCGGTGCGGAGTGCGCAAGTCCCCTACGCTGGCTAGGCGATTCCCGATGGTCCCGGGGACACGCCTCTACCCGCTGGTACCTCCGCTGCCAGTACTACAAGAATCTTCCACTGGACCACCTCCTTTCCGCGTACAGCCATGATAGGCAAGCGGTCAAGACATAGCCGCCGAAAGTCGGCGGCTATCCAGTCGAGCGAGTTGCGCGCCTTCGGCGCGCTGACTCGCCTGCTCTTACGAGAGGGGCAAGCTACCGGAGTCGGGAGCAGGGTCCGTGTGCGAGGGGTTGGGGACAGCGACTTGTGAGCCGCGCCCGCTCAGGTCGCTCGCGGCGACCGGCCGGCCGACGATCGCGCTCAGTTCGAGGCCGTGATCGAGCGGCACCGTGACGCTAACGAGGGTGGGGTCGCTCTGCCGGACCTTCACGTAGGCGGCAAGCGTCTCGGAGTGCGAGAGCACGTTGTCGGCCACGATCAGCCCGCCTACTGCGATCTTCTTGCGTGCTATTGCGAAGAGGTTCTCGTAGTCGTCCTTCTCGGCATCGAGGAAGCAGATGTCGAAGCTCTCCTCGAGGTTAGGAATAACCTCGAACGCATCGCCTTCGATCAACTCCGTCCACTCGTCCAGACCCGCCTCCGCGATGTTCGCGCGCCAGGCCTCGACCTTGCGCGGATCGAGCTCGAGCGAGACGACGCGGCCGCCGCGAAACGCCGCGGCCGAAGCGAGCCAAATCGCGGAGTATCCTCGCGAGCCTCCGATCTCGAGCACCTTGCAGCCCTTCCGAGCGACGGCAAGAGCGAACAGGAACCGCCCGGTCGCCGGCTGGATTTGGCGCGCTCGCTCGGATCGGGGTAAACCCAGCCGGCGTTCCTCGGCGTCCTCTTGCTCCAGACGCTCGAGCACGCGCCGGATGCGGGGCTCCGGTATCACCTCGCCAGATCCCGAGTGGTAGGCGCGGCCGGCACTACTCGAATTCGACTTCCTCGACGCCCGCCCACTCCTCGGGGAGGGGAGTGCCGACGGACTTGTGCAGCGCGACCTTGAGCACGCCCAGACCGAGCAGAGCGCACTTGAGCCGGATCGGAGTCAGCGGCGTCCCGCTCTCGATCATCATCGCCACCAACGGGGAGTCGTCCTTGTCGATCGCCGCCACGTCGCTCGCGCTGCGGCCCACAACCTCCTCGCTCAGCATCGAGGCGGCCGCCTGGCTGATCGCACAGCCGTGACCATCGAAGGCGATCTCCTCGATCGTCTCGCCGTCGACGCCAAATCTGAGCGTTACCGTGAGCTCGTCTCCGCAAAGCGGGTTCTGCCCCTCGGCGCAGGCGTCGGCGGGGTCGAGGCGGCCGTGATGGCGCGGGCTCTTGTAGTGATCGAGGATCAGCTCGCGATAGAGATCGTCGACGCTCATCAGGCGAATACCTTGCGCGCCCGCTCGAGACCGGCGACGAGGCGGTCGACCTCCTCGGGCAGCGAGTAGAGATAGAAGCTGGCCCGGCTCGTCGCCACGACGCCGAGCCGGCTCATCAGAGGTTGGTTGCAATGGTGCCCCGCGCGTACGCACACTCCCTCCGCGTCCAGGATCTGGGCGACATCGTGCGGGTGGATGCCCTCCAGATTGAAGGAGACGATCCCGGCTCGGCGCTCGAGCGGAGGCCCGTAGAGAGTCAGACCGGGCTGCTCTCCGAGTAGCTCGAGCGCGTAGGCGGTCAGCTCGTGCTCGTGGGCGGAGATCGCCTCCAGCCCGATTCCGCCGAGGTAGTCGATCGCCGCGCCGAGCGCAACCGCCTCGGCGACCGGCGGCGTGCCAGCCTCGAACTTGTGCGGCAGACCGGCCCATGTCGTCTTCTCGACCGAGACGTGCCGGATCATGCCGCCACCGGTCTGGAACGGGCTCATCCGCTCCAGCAGCTCGCTGCGACCGTAGAGCACGCCGACGCCGCTGGGACCGCACATCTTGTGCCCCGAGAAGGCAAGAAAGTCGCAGCCGAGCGCCTGCACGTCGATCGCGCGGTGCGGGGCCGCCTGGGCCGCATCGATGACGGCGATCGCACCCTGCTCGTGCGCGAAGCGGATTAGCCTCTCGACCGGGACGATCGTGCCAAGCGAGTTCGAGACAGCGGTGACGGCGACCACCTTCACATTCCCGGCGCGCCCGAGCTCGTCGAGCGCCTCTAGCTCCAGCTCTCCCTCGGCGGTCACCGGAATCACCGTGAAGGTCGCGCCGGTGCGCCTGGCGACCTCCTGCCAGGGAACGAAGTTCGAGTGGTGCTCGAGCTCGGTCGCCAGCACCACGTCGCCGGGACCGAGGTTGTCGAGACCCCAGGCGTACGCCACGAGATTGATGCCCTCGGTCGTATTGCGCGTGAAGACGATCTCGCGCGGCGAGCGAGCGTTGACGAACTCGCGTACCTTTTCGCGGGCCTGCTCGTAGGCCTCATTGGCGCGCTCTGCAAGCGCATAGACGCCGCGCCCGACGTTGCCGTAGGAGTGCTCGTAGAACTCCTCCAGCGCCTCGAGCACGAACCGGGGCTTGTGTGCGCTCACGGCGGAGTCGAGGAAGGCAAGCGGCTTTCCGTCGACGAGTTGATCGAAGATCGGGAAGTCAGCGCGGATACGCGCGGCGTCGATTCTCGCTAGCGATTGCTTTAGGGTCATCCAAGCAATCGTACCGAGCCGCTCATCGCTGCCCGGCGGCGGTGTCCGGAACATTCTTTGGCGGAACAACGCGGTGGCCCGCCACCTCGAGAGCGCGCACGGCTCGCTCCAGATCTCGATCACCGACAAGGAGGTAGTCGGTATCGAAGGTCGAGAGCGCGAAGATCGGGATATCCGCCCGCGCCAGGACTCCGCTCAGCGCCGCAAAGATTCCAACCAGCGAGAAGTCGAGCGACCCCGTCGCGCGCAAAGCTCGCCAGCTCCGCTCGCTCTTGACCGATGCAGGCACCGATTCGGCCGGCGAGACAACCGAGAGCTCATCCGGCGTCCGCGTCAGCGCCACGAGCTCTCCCTGCGCCCATTCCGGCACCGGCGCGTCGGGAGAAAGCCGGCTCACGGCGTAGGTGTCGGCGAGTATCTGAAGCTCGAGCGCGATCACTGTTCGCGCAGACGGATGATGATCTTGTCGCCCGGCTCCGCGCCGAACATGACCGCCGCATCGCCGCCCGAAATGGCGACGGCGATGTTCTGGAAGGAGTCCTCGTAAAGCATGATGTCGCCCCGGCGGGCGTCGGAGAAGGTGCGAGCCATGATCGCGTAGTAGCGCTCGCCCTTGTGCTCGAGCTCGATCTGCGTCCCGACGGCGAGGCCTGTAGCCTCGAGGTGGGTGTGGCGAAGGTTGAGCTGCATGTTCCCGAAGCGATCGGTGTCGACAATGGCCGCTTTGATCCGTCCTTTGCGCACCTCCGGCTTCGGGATGTCCAGCCGGATCAGATCCGGCACCTTGATCTTCGGCCCCATCTCCTCGAGCGGCACGCCCAGCGCCAGATGAGCCGCCGCCGGTGAGAAGACGTCGCGGCCGTGGAAGGTCGGCGAGACATCTTCCAGCGAAAACTCGCGATTGGTGATCTGATGGGCGCTCGCGATCCCACCCATCCGCTCGGCCACCGGAAGCAGCAGGCCGTTGTCGGGGCCAACGTAGATCCGCCCGCTCTTGTCCTCGAGCGCCACGGCCCGACGATCGGTGCCGACTCCCGGATCGACGACGGCGAGATGGACTCCCACCGGCATATACGGAATCGTGTCGGCGAGCGTCAGTGCTCCGTGGAGGAGGCGCCGCGGCTCGATGCCGTGCGTGATGTCGATGATCTCGACATCGGGAGCGATCCGCTTGATCACCCCGTGGCAGGTTCCGACGAAGTCGTCCTGGAGACCGAAGTCGGTCAGGAAGGTGATGAAGCGAAAGCGCACGAGTTCTCCTATTCTCGCCGCTTCGTCGCCGATTGCCCAAGCCCTGTCACGGTCGCTCCATGCGGCGCTCCGGCGAGCGCGCAACTACTGACGGGGAAGGCGCCGCCGCCGGGGACGGCAGCGAAAGCCCTTTGCGCCGCATTCGAAGCAGCGGCCACGGCGATACGTGCGAATCCGCACAAACGCCGTCGGTGCCTGGACCGGCAGCGGTCGTCCCACCAGCGATCTCGCCGTCTCGTTCACGAACCGCTACTTCTCGTATCGCCGCGATGACTCACGAGGCCAGAATAGAGAATAGAAGCGTAGGCGTGCGAGGCGCATGGCCCATTCCGTCGGAGATGTGCGCTCGAGGGGATCAAGGCGTGGATCGGTCACGCCGGGCATGCAGACCCGGCGAAATGGGCTCTAAGCCAAAAGGAGCGCATCGGCGAGAACGAAGCCCAAGAAGACGACGGCGATTACTCCGTTGACCGTAAAGAAGGCGGCGTTCAGGCGCCGTAGGTCGCGCGGCGAGACGATCAAGTGCTCGTAGGTCAAGAGCGCCGCGACGGCCGCGACCCCGAGGCCCCAGAGAACCCCGGCGTGGCCCGCGTATCCAGCAAAAGCGAGAGCGGTCACGGCGACCAGATGCAGCAAGCGGCCGCCGCGGAAAACACCGTCAACCCCGAAGCGCACCGCGAAGGAATGCAGTCCCTGAGCGCGATCGATCTCGAGATCGAAGAACGAGTAAAAGAGGTCGAAGCCCGCGATCCAGCAGGCGACGGCAACCCAGAGCGCGAACGGCGCCGCCACGACCGGGCCACCCAGTGCCAGCCAGGCCCCGAGTGGAGCCAGGCCAATGGTCGCGCCCAGCCAGAGATGGCAGAGCCAGGTCGCCCGCTTCAGGTAGGGATAGACGACGAAGGCTAGCACCGGTATCGGCCAGAGGTAGTGAACCGCGGGCGCGAGCCGGAACGCAGCGAGCACGAGCAGGGCGAGAGAGGCGAGGCAGAAGACGGCTACCTGGGACGAGCTGAGCCTGCCACTCGGAAGCTCACGACCTGCCGTTCGAGGATTTCGAGCATCGATCTTGCGGTCGACTAGCCGGTTGATCCCCATTGCCAGAGAGCGCGCGCTCACCATCGCCAGCGTAATCCAGAGCATCTCTAACCAGCTTGGTAGCGCCCCCGCTGAGCGCCGGACGAGCAGGGCGCCCACATAGGCGAACGGTAGCGCGAAGAGAGTGTGCTCGATCTTCACGAGCGAACTCAGGCGCCAGATGACCGGCGCCCACGATGACTGTTCGGTTGCCGTCATGCCCTCTTGCGTAGCCTGGCGACCGGAGACAGACGCGCCGATCGCCGGTCGCCTCTGTTCGTGCAGCTGTCGAGATCGGCCAGTTGGGCTCCGATCCACCAACGGAGGTCGTGCTCACGCACCTGCGTACGGATCGCATCGATCCGGCGCCGGCGCTCGTCGGCGGGCATCGTCAGAGCCTCGAAGATCGCGTCGGCCTGCGCACGGACGTCGAACGGGTTGACCGCTACCGAGTAGGGGCCAAGTTCTTCATACGCGCCGGTGTTCTCCGAGAGCACAAGCACACCGTCGCGGCCGTTTATAAGCGGAGCCTCTTTGGCGACGAGGTTGAGGCCGTCGTAGATCGCGTTCACGAACAGGGCGTCGTACTGCTTGTAGGCGGCCACCGACTGATAGAAGTCGTCGTGGATTTGAAGATCGATCGGTGTCCAATCGGGACGCCGGAGACGCTCGTTGACGGATCGCGCCTCGCGCTCGATCGCGACCAGATACTCCGCGTACTCGGGGATGTTCTGGCGCGACGGGTCGAGTAGCGCCAGCATCGTCACCCGTCTGTGCAACTCGGGGTGCGTCTCGAGGAGGAGTTCGAAGGCCTCGAACCCCCGCACGATGTTCTTCGACGGATCGGTGCGATCGACACGCACAACCAGGAACTCCGGTCTTTTCGCGAGGATGAGACGCTCATGCTCGAGAACCCGCGGGTGCTCGCACAGCTTTTCGAACTCGGCGACGTCGACCGAAATCGCTCGCGCGCTGACGCGTGTTCGCTTGCCCGCGTAGGAAATCGTCGAGCCGTCCGAACTGCGCTTTCCAGCCACGATCGCCTCGGCCGACTGAAGGAAGTTCCGCTGCCACCTTGGCGTGTGAAAGCCGACCAGGTTGTTGGCTAGTAGACCGTCGTGGATAGCGACGCGGATCTCGGCGGGGAGAACGTGCCAGTAATCAGACTGGACCCAGGGGATGTGGACGAAGTGAAGCAGCGCGGCCTCGGGAGCCCGGTTTCGGACGAACCGAGGCGCGAGGTAGAGGTGGTAATCGTGAAAGAAGACGACGGCGTCAGGCTGGCGAGCCAACTCGTCGAGAACGGCTTGCGCGAACGCGTAGTTGACCGGGACGTATCCCTCACGCCAGGCTTGAACGAGCCGGCCTTTGCCGTGCGTGGGCTGGTGGACGAGATCCCAAAGGTAGTGCTGTATGAACCAGAGCGTCGGGTTGGCGACGACGTTGTAGAACAAGTCGTACGCCGCCGGTTCGTGCGCTACGAAACGCAGGCGGTAGCTCGCCCCGGTGTAGGCGTGCTCCTCTATCCCCGCGGAACCGCTCTCGAGAGCGGCCTCGAGATCGGCGTCGCTCATCGCGCTGGCGATCCAGGTGACGCGATGGTGGCTCGCCAGGCTGGCCAGAGCGGTCACCAAGCCGCCACCGCCGCGAGCGGCTTCACGGGTATTGCCGGACCCGTATTGATAGGTGACCGGGCCCCGGTTTGAGACGACGATGATCGATCGTCGCTTACCCACGGCGCTTGAAGCCTACCCGCTCGTCGCCCGAAACAAGCGAGGGCCGCCCCGTCGGCGGGCTCAGACGCTCGCCACCATCTCGACTTCGACGCCGCCGGTGTCGTTCCCGAGCTGATGGTTGAAGAGCACTAGCCAGTCACGCAATAGGCGTGGCGTCAGGAACTTGCGGCGAACGTCTTCCTTGCCTTTGAGAGCCTTGGCGTGCGCGCCCGCGGGATCGTTCATCGCCTCGATACAGGCGCGAGCGCACTCCTCCGGCGATTCCACCAGCCAGCCCGTCTCACCGTCACGGATCTGACTGACGATGCCGCCGACGCGGCCGGCGACGGTCGGACGGCCTTTCCACAACCCCTCCGAGACGGTCAGACCGAAGCCTTCGCGGATCGACTTCTGGATCACGACGTCGGAGTGGACCTGGAACGCGTTGACCTCGACCGAGCCCACGTTGTTCAGGTTCGAGAGGATGAAGATGTCCGGGTCGCCGTCAGCATAGGCGAGAGTGCGGTTGTAGAAGTCCCAGCCCTCGGGATCGTCGTGGGCCATCGAGCCGACGAGCGCCAGCTGGACGTCTGGGAACTTCTCCTTGACTAGGTGGTAGGCGTCGATCACGCCGAGCGGATCCTTCCAAGGATCGAAGCGGGAGACCTGTGTCAGGAGCGGGCGCTCGACGTCGATCCCGAATTGATCGAGTATGTAGGCCGCATCCTCTCTCGACAGGGCCATGTTCTTCGGCGCGAGCGGATCGATCGCCGGCGGCCAGATGAATGCCGGAGGAAGACCGGGGCGGTCGGGGATGTACTGCTTTAGATGAAAAATCATCGCATCGTAGTGCGAGATCGACGGCACCAGAAAGTCGATCACGTCCGAGTTCGGCGTCGAGAGATCGATGTGACAGCGCCAGATCCACTTGGCCTTCGACGAACGGAAGTGGTCGATCACCGCGACGGGCTGGGGATCGTGGATGATGATGATTTCGTAGTCGGAGTCGTCGAGCTGCGCGGCGTTGAGCTCGTTATAGCGGCGGAAGATCGCGCGGTCTTCGGTCGAGAGGCCTCGGTGATCGCCCTGGAGGGCGTTGTGAACCGCCTTGGTGACGTTGAAGAACTCCTCCTGACCGTGAATGACGCGCCATTCGACGTCGAGACCGGCGTCGCGCATCAGCGGTATCAGCGTGTACTGGATCTCGGCGACTCCGCCGCCGAACGCCGTCGCCGAGAGGTGCAACACACGAAGGCCTTGGATCGGCTCGGCCAGCCGCTTGATCTCTTCCATCAGCCCACGGGAGACGATCGTCCCATAGTCGGAGAGCGACTTGTGGCCGGTGTTGACGAGCTGCAGCATCGCCCTCGGGCGACTCGATCGAGACGAACGCTTCTCGCCGCCGCTGCGAGCGTCTTTCAATCGCAGAGTTTTTTTACGAATCGAAGACGTGATCCCCCGCCTGCCTTTTCGGTGATTTCGAGATCGTCGACGAGTTCGCGGATGATTGCGAGTCCGAGCCCGCCTTCACCGGGGTCGCCCAGCTCTTCGAGGCCGCTCGGCGGTTCGAAGCCGCTCCCCTCGTCGCTCACCTCGACGACCAGCCGGTCGGGCCATAGCTCGTAGAGGAGCTCGACGGTGCCGTCGCCGGGCCCGTATGCATGTCGAACCGAGTTGGAGCACGCCTCGGTGAGCGCCAGTTTTAGATCGGCAAGGGTCTCTTCCGAGAAACCTCGCGCGCGAGCGAGCGCCGTCAGCGCCAGGCGGCCGAGCGTGATGTACTCCGCCTTCGCCGGAATCGTCAGATTGATGACTGCGCTTTCCGAGCTCATCGTCCCATTCTCGCGCCTTCGTTCTCGAGCCGAGACGAATCTAGCGCGCCTTCTCGACAGACCTGCAGTCTATTCCCTCGTTGTGTTCGCGCCATGCTGTTCATTCGTGTAAGTAGAGCAAGCGGTTGCCTACGCTCGACACCGTTTCCACGTGAAAACGGCACCCCGGCTAGACCTTGTCGTCGGCGAGCGGAAGTTCAAGCGAGAACCTTGTTGAGCCGGGTTGAGAATCGAGCGTCACGGTTCCACCCATCCTCATTGCCCATTCTCGGGCTATCGCAAGCCCCAAGCCGCTTCCCGACGACCGCTCACCTTCCAGCCGGAAAAAGCGCTCGAACACACGCTCCTGATCGGCTGTGGGTATGCCCGGACCCTCGTCCGCGATCGTGAGCACGCCGTTTTCGCCGCTTTCCGTCACGCGGATAGCGACCGCGGTTCCGCGAGGCGTGTGCACGAGAGCGTTCTCGAGCAAGACACGGCCTATTTGGAGTGTCCTCTGCTCATCGACCCGCGCGACGGGCGACGCCTCCAGAGAGATCGTTAGCGGGTGCTCCAACAGCTCCGCCGCCGCCTTGAACTCCTTTTCCAGCGCCTCCGCGACAGGAGCGAGCGCGAGCGGCTCGAGAATCAGATCCAGGCCCGCGTCGAGTCGCGACAGATCGAGCAAAGCGGTCGCCAGCTTGTGCAGGCGCTCCACTTGACCGCGCATCGTCTCGATGAATTCCCCCCTGCTCTGCTCGTCCATCTCTTCCTCGGCCAGGAGCTCGAGTGAACCCGATAGCGCGAAAATCGGTGTTCTCAGCTCGTGAGATGCGTTGGCGATGAATTCTCGCCGTGCCTCCTCGAGTTGCGCGAGGCGAAGCCGCATGCGCTCGAAACTCCGAGCCAGCTCGCCGATCTCGTCGTCGCCGCTGTCTTCGACCGGTCCCTCGAACTCCCCCGCGGCAATTCGATCGGCGGCGCGATCGAGCCGTCTCACCCGCCGTGAAAGCCCGCGCGCTCCCAAGAAACCGAGTGCGAGCGCGAGCGCGAGCGACGGAAAGGCGGCAACCAGGAGCTGCCTTCTCACGCTCGAGACGGCTCGCTTCACGCCGCTCAGGGAACCGGAGAGAAGAACCACCTTCGATGTTCCCGGGGCCGGCTCGGCCACCTCCGCGCGAAGCACGCCTCCCCTGTCCACGGTTCCGCGCACCACGCGTCCGGTCTCGGCGGCCTCTAGCGCGATCTTGTCTTTCGAGATAGCCGCAGTCCCTGTTCTCAGCGAATCGGCTTTCACGAGCAACTCGAGCGGCGGGCCGAAAATCTCGAAGACGACGACGCGGGCGTCGACCGCCGAAGCGTTGTCCTCGGCGTACGACTGCAAGTAGAGCTGGCTCACTCTGGGGACCACGGCTGCGGCGTTGTCCGCCGAGCGCTCGAGCTCGTCCAGCCGGTTGGAGACAAGGTTTTGGTCGAGCGTCGGTACGACCATCAGGTACGTCGTCGCGAGCGCGATCAACACCACTCCTATGAGAGCGGCGAGGAGCTGCCCGCCGACGCTTCTTCGCAGCTTCACGTTTCCCGGAAGCGATAGCCGACGCCGCGTACGGTCAACACCAGCTCCGGTCTGCTCGGATCTCGCTCGAGCTTCTCACGCAGGTGCCGTATATGAACGTCGATAGTTCTCGGATCACGGTATTCCGAGCCACCCCAGACCGCTTCGAGCAGATCCTGCCTCGAGAACACGCGGCCGGGCGCCGCGGCGAGAACGCGCGCGAGCTCGAACTCCACGTAGGTGAGCTCGGGCGATCGCCCGTCTATCGCAATCCGACGCCGCGCTCTATCGAGACGGAGCGGCCCGGCGACGATCTCCTCACCCGGGTCGGTAGCCACCGCCATCGAGGCTCGCCGCAGAAGCGCGCGCACACGGCTGCGGAACTCACGTATCGAGAAGGGCTTCGTGATGTAGTCGTCCGCGCCGATCTCCAGACCTATGACTTTGTCGACCTCCTCATCGCGCGCCGTCAGCATGATGATCGGCACCGCACTGCGCGCACGCAGGCGTCTGCAGACCTCGAGCCCGTCGAGCTTTGGGAGCGCCAGATCGAGAATAACGAGATCGACCTTCTCCTCGGCGAACCGTGCCAGCGCCGCTTCTCCGTCGCGGGCTTCGATGACTTCGTACCCATCCCGCCGCAACGGGAAGGAAAGCATTTTCTGGATCGCGTCTTCGTCATCGACGAGGAGGATCGTGGGAGAGTCAGCCATACCTTGCGCCCGCCTGATGCCTACTATAGCCACACGGTGAGAGCCAGCATGCGGCCCAAACCTCCGCGGATCAAGCCGCGTCCGGGGTCGCTCGAGCGGCCGGTCAACGCGCGCATTTACCGCGGTTCCTGGGTCGTCGTTGCGATTCCCCTACTCATCGCTGCCTTCAGCGTCGCGCGCGGGCAGCCGCTCTCGGCTCCCTCTCTCCGTCCCGTATTCGGCGAAGTCGCCGCCCAGCAAACGATGGACGAGCTGGTGAACACCTACGCCGACCGCAGCCCCGGGGCAGCAAGCAGCGCCAGCCTATTAGCCTGGGTCGAAGGCAAATTCGCCGACTATGGGCTGACTCCAAAGGTCGACCGCTTCTCGGCCGATATCCCGGGTCTCGGCAAGCAGAGCCTCGCCAACGTGAGCGTCACCATTCACGGCCGCTCGCCGTCCTCGATCGTCATCCTGGCTCACCGCGACAACAGCGGCCAGGGGCCGAGTGGCGGTCCTGACGACAACGCATCCGGAACCGCCGCGATGCTCGAGCTGGCACGTGCGTACCAGAAAAACTCGGAGCTCGTTGCGCCCCCCGAGCCCGCTCACACGATCATCTTCCTGTCCACCGACGGGGGTGCCTTCGGCGCGATCGGCGCGGATCACTTCGCCCGGCACAGCGGCTCTCGTGGCCACATCGCGGCGGTGATCGTGCTCGACGCCATCGCCGGGAAGGGGCCACTTCGAATCCTCCTCAACGGCGACGCACCCCGATCGCCTTCGCCGGTGCTCGTGGCCACCGCATTCCAACTTCTTAGCGAGCAGCCCGGAGCGAAAGTCACCCACGCCGGTTTCGTCGACCAGGTGCTAGATCTCGCTTTCCCATTCAGCCTCTACGAGCAAGCCCCCTTCGTTGCCCGCGGTATTCCTGCGATCACGTTCACTACCGGTGGCGACCGGCCGCCGCTTCCCCTTTCCGACACGTCTGCGAACATCTCGGGCGAGCATCTGTCCGTGATCGGGCTCGCGACCGAACAGCTCATCGCCGCGCTCGACCAGGGCGCCCCTGAACCACAGACCAACAGCGCCGGATACGTCTATCTCGGCGGGCGCTTCGTGCACGGCTGGGCGCTGCAACTGGTTCTGATCGCAGCGCTTCTTCCCCCACTCGTCGCGATCGTCGACCTGTTCGCTCGTTGCCGTCGGCGCCAGATCCCGCTCGAGCCCTCTTTACGGAGTCTCGGCCGCCGACTCGGCTTCTGGCTCTTCGTGCTTTCTCTCTTCCTGCTCTTCGTCTTTTTTGGTCTGTTCCACGGCGGGGTGGCGAGACCACTCTCGCCCGATATCCCGGCCTCCGTCTCTCCGCCCTTCGGCGCGCTCGTGCTCTTTGCCTTTTTCGCCTTCGGTGCCTGGTTGATAGCCCGCGAGCGGCTTCTACCGCACCACCAAACGAGTGCCGAAGACGAGCTCGCTGGCTACGCGGCGGCGCTGCTGTTGCTGCTGGTCACAGCACTCGTCGTCGCCTCTCTCAACCGCTACATGGTCCTGTTTCTTCTGCCCCCTCTTCATGCCTGGATCTGGTTGCCTCAGCTACGGGACTGGCGGCCCTGGGCTTCGCTCGGAGTGATGTTTATTGGCCTCCTCGGACCGCTGCTCGTCTTCTTCGAGCTGGCGTCTCGCCTGCACCTCGGCTTGAAAGTCTTCTGGTACGTCACCGAGCTCGGCGCGGTCGGCTACCTGGGGCTCCCGCTACTGCTCGTCGCGGTCGCGTTTACGGCTGCCAGCGCACAACTTGCCGCCCTCAGTGTCCGTCGCTACGCGCCTTACCCGGCGATCGGCGAGCGCCCTGACGCAACGCTTCCACAGCTAGCTCTCCGTCGCTTCGCGCCTCTCTCACGGAGGTGGGACGGGTTCAGAGCCGCCCGCCGCTCCCGCGGCTGACGTAAGGCCTATCCCGTTAGGGATGCGCGGTCGAAGGGGTTGAGCCGTGGATGCCAGGGGTCGGACGGACCGTGAAGGCTCACTGGTAGTGCGGTAAGCGGTCCGGGCGGGCACTGGCGCCCCGGGGCGGCCGCTTCGGGCGTGAAGGCCTGGCGGGATAGGGCCTTAAAGACGATCCGGCCTCGTCAGGGACCGACCGTCGTCGTGGTCGGTGTGGTCGTCGTGGTCGGTGTGGTCGTCGTGGTTGGCTCCGTTGTCGGTGGCGGCGTGGTCGTCGTTGTAGGCGTCGACGTGGTGACCGGCGGCACCGTGATCGGCGGCAGCGTGATCGTCGGAGGAGGAGGAGGAGGAGGAGGAGGAGTTTCTTCCGTCGTCGTGCTTTGTGTGGTCGTGCGCTTTGTCGTGGTCGTGGTAGTGCTCGACGAGCTGGTCGATCCCAGATAGCCGTAGCGCCCCTGTGGCCAGTACCCGAACTCCGCCGCGGTTTTCGGCGGCCGGAAGTCGAGCACGCGCACGTTCCAGAGAGCACCTGCCATGAACTCGTGCCAGATCGAAGCCGGCAAGTTACCGCCCGCGATCGCGACCCCGTGTACGTACACCGGCGTCTCGGCGTTCGGGTATCCGATCCAAACCACGGTCGCCAGCTGGGGCGTGTAGCCGCAAAGCCAACCGTCGTCGTGGTTTTCCGTCGTTCCGGTCTTGGCCGCCGCGATACGACCGAAATAGGCGCCGGTGGCGGTACCGCCGAGCATGTTCTGCTCGAGGATCTTCGTCACCTCGTAGGCGACCCAGTCGGGGATCACACGCCCGCGCTTCGGCTTGCCCCATTCCGCACTCTTGTCGACGGTACCGTCGGGCAGAACGACCTTGGTGATCGCCATCGGATCGGAATGGATGCCTCCGGCCGCGAGCGTCGCGTAGGCGACGGCCATCTCGAGCGGCGAGACGGCGCTAGTTCCGAGCGCCATGGCGGGAACGATATCCCTCCCCGCGAGATGAATGCCGCCGAGCTTTTCGGCCATGTCGGCGACATTCTGAACACCGGTATCCAGTATCAACTGGGCGTAGACCGTGTTATCGGACTGCAGCGTCGCGTTCGCCACGGAGATCGAGCCCACGTAATGGTTGCTGTAGGTGTGCACCTGCCAAGGCTCGCTGCTCGGAGAGGGCTGATAGGTGAAGGGCGCCGAGGTGTAGTAGGTGCTGTAGGGGTTCATGCCCTGCGCGATCGCAGAGGTCAGAACGAAGACCTTGAAGGTTGAACCGGGCTGGCGCTTGGCCTGAGCCACGAGGTTGAACTGGTTGTTCGGGCGGCCCGGAATGATGCCCGTCATCGCCCTGATGGCGCCGTTGCGCGGATCGATAGCGATGACCGCGGAGGCCGGATCGGTGCTGTAGTAGAGCGTGTCTTTGATCGCCTTACGCGCCAGGCGCTGCAGCCTCGGGTTGATCGTCGTGTAAACCTTCAGGCCGCCGGTGCGTACGGTTTCCGCGCCGTACTGCTTGATCAGCTCTTCCTTGACGTAGCTGAAGAAGTACGGCTCTTTGATGCTCGTGTACATCTTCCCGGGCTTGAGCCGGATCGGTCGGGCAACCGCCTCGGCGTACTGCGCTCGCGTGATGTCGCCGTTGTCGACCATCGCTTTGAGAACCTCGTTGCGGCGGGTGAGGGCAGCGGCCTGGTTAATAAACGGGTCGTAGTTGCTCGGCGCCTGCGGAAGCCCGGCGAGAAGCGCCGCCTCGGGCAGTGTAAGCTTGCGGGCAGACTTGGAGAAGTACGTCTGAGCTGCGGCCTCGACCCCGTAGGCGTTGCTGCCGTAGAAGACCTGGTTCATGTAGGCGGTCAGGATCTTCTCCTTCGACCAGGAGGTGTCGAGCTTGCGCGCGAGACACACCTCTTTCAGCTTCCGGTCGATGGTGCGCTCGTGGTTGGAGATCCAGAGGTTGCGGACGAGCTGCTGGGTGATCGTCGATGCGCCCTGAACGGCTTTCTTGGCGCGCAGGTCGGCGATTGCAGCGCGGATGATGCCGACGTAGTCGACGCCTCCGTGCTCGTAGAAGCGCTTGTCCTCGATCGCGACTACCGCTTTCGGCATCCAGGGCGAGATCTCGTCCATCTCTACGACCTGACGGTTCTGCGCCGTTTGAATCGAGCCGAGAGACGAGCCGTCGGCGGCGTACACGAAGGAGTTTTGGCCAATAGCGACCGGCTTCAGCTTCGAAAGGTCGCAGTTGGTGAAGACGATCCCGGCGCCGGTCATGCCGACCACCACAAGCAAGGCCGCGAAACCCCCGAAGCCGGTCAGGATCATCTTCTTGGTGCGGCGGCGGCGCTGAACACGGCTCCGCTGCCTGCGGCGGCGGCGCATGACGTCGGTTTGCTCATCGGCGACGTGGCGCCTTCTGCTCGCACTGGTTTTCCTCGACGGAGGGCTCAAGGCAGGATTCCCTGTTCGCGCAAGCGCTCGTGCACGCGTAGCCGGAGCGTTCGTTCGGCCTCCTCGGCCGACCTGGCGTCGGACGCGATCGTTCTCACCTGAAGAGTCGCCTTGTCCGATAGCTCGCTCACATAAACCTCTAAGCCCGGCTCTCCTGCCAGCATCTCTTTCAGACCGCTTACGACTCGCTCTAGATCGAGTCCAAGCGGTATTTGCACACTGACCTGCGCAACCGCTTCATGCCTCCGGATCGAGGCGTTCCTTATGGTATCCGAGGCGAGCTTCTCGTTCGGTATCACCAGTCTCGAGCCGTCTTCCAGGTTGACGAAGGTGTAGATCAAACCGATCTCCTCGACCACACCCTGCTGGCCGCCCGTCTCGATCAAGTCGCCGAGGCGCAAGGGTTGCGTAACCGCGATCATCAGGCCGGCGATCACGTTGGCGAAGGTACTGCGAGCCGCGAACCCGACAACGATGCCGACGACCGCCGAGGAGGCGAGAATTCCCCCGGCCACCGCTCTCACCTCGGGAATCACGAGTAGCGCCGAAAGTACGCCGATAAAGACGATCCCCGAGCGGATGCTTTTCCTGAGCACGCGGTAGCGGGTGATCACCCCGGGCTCGAGCTTCCGCTGCGTCATCGCCCTATCGACGATCTCCGAGACGAGTAGCGCGAACGCCACCACGCCGCCGACGACAGCAAGCCGGTGCCAGTCATGCATGCGCTCCTATTCCACGGACAGGCGCGTCTTCCTCAGCGGCTCCTTGAAGAACGGCCGCGGCGAGGGCGATCTACCGCCGCCGATATCATCGGCAACGACGTGCGTACTCTTCGTGCACCTCGTCGTCCTCCCGGCGCTTGGCGCTTCGCTCGTACCTGGCTCGTTCTGCTCGCGCCGGCGCTTTTCTGCGCCCTGATGCTGTTCAGCGCTTGCGGAGAGAAGCGCGAGCCAACCGGCGCGCGAGTACCGCTCTATCCGGTATCTGTTCGCGATGCCGACCAGGACTCGGTCACTCTGGCCAAGGCGCCCACGCGAATCGGGGTCGCCGGGCAGGCGCCCGCAAGGATCGCCGAAGCGCTCGCGATCACGGTCACGTCGGTCGGCGACAACGCCGGCAACCTCGATCTCGGTCTCATTCGCAAGCTCGAGCCCCAGCTCATCGTCACCGGCTCGGAGGTCAGCAAGGCGGCGCTCGACCAGGCGCGGGCGCTCAAGATCAGCGTTTATGTGGTGCCCGACCGAACGCTCGACGGGATCGAGAAAGCCCTCTCCGACATCAGCCTGCTGGCCAGCGTACCGATCCGCGGACGGGAGGTCCGTAAGCAGTTGGCACGCACGCGAGAGGATGTGAAGGCGGCGATTGCCGGTGCCAAGCCGGTGCGCGTTTTCGTCGATCTCGGCCACTTTGCGACCGTCTCCGACAACTCGTTCATCGGCAGCATCATCAGTGAGGCGGGCGGGATCGATGTGGCCGGGCCCGATCCTCAAGAGGGCCCGTTCCCAATCGAGCGACTGCGCCAACTCAAGCCGGAGGTCTACGTCATCTCCTCCGACTCGCAGGTCACTCTCGCCGACCTGCGCCGCAACCGGAGGTTGAATTGGCTGCCGGCGATCCGCTCGGGTCGCTTCGTCCACGTGAACATGAGCCTGCTCGAGCCGGGGCCCCAGGCCGCGGCGGTGCTGAGCGGCCTGGCGAGAGCATTCCACCCAGATGCGTTTCGCTGATCTCGACTGCGTCACCGTCGACGCAAGCGGGACGCTGATCGGGCTCGCCGGTTTTCTTCCCGGGCTCGAGCGCGTATTGCGAAGGCACGGCGTGGAGCGCTCTCTCGACGAAATCGAAGCCGCTTCCCGCACCGAGTTCGCCCACTACCGAGAGCGGGCGCTAGACGGACGCAACAGCGAATCGGTTGCGCAGATCAGGCGCGAGTGCTGCGGGATCTTTCTCGACGCGCTGGCTGCCGGGCTCGACATCGACAGCTTTCTGCCCGACTTCCTCGGCTCGTTTCGCTTCGAGCCCGAGCGGGGAGCCGTTGAGGTGCTATCCGATCTGCGGGGGCGAGGCTTGGCTATCGCGGTTGTCTCCAACTGGGACTACTCGCTCGACGAAACACTCGAGCAACTCGGCTTGATCGAGCTCGTCGATCTCGTCGTCACGTCCGCCGAGGTCGGCGCTGCAAAGCCCGATCCCCGCATCTTCCGCTACGCGATCGAGAGACTCGCGGCGACGCCCGAGCGCGCACTCCACGTCGGCGACGAGGAGAGCGATCGTGCCGGCGCGCTGGCCGCCGGGATGCTGTTCGCTCCGGCTCCGCTGGCAACCGCGTTCGAGGGCTGGACGTGACCGGACGCGTGCATTCGATCAGGCTGGCGATCTGGATCGTCTTCGCCGCGCTGCTCAGCGTCGGTAACTTCGTCGCTTACAGCTCGAGCGGTAGCACGAGCTCGATGAACGCGCTCTTCCAGTGGTCGACCGCGGCTGGTTCAGCTATCGGCGCCGTTATCTGGGTTGCGATCTCTTTCGCCATCTCGAACGGCAAGCCCGAGCTGCGCGCGCTGCGCCGGTCGCAGATCTCGCTTCCGGCCGTGTTCGGACTGGGTCTTCTTGCACTCGTCGCCACGTTCGTTGCGAGCGCAATCGTCTCGGTGTTCGGAGGTAACCCCGCGCGCGAGCAGGGACTCCTGACCGAGCACTGGCAGTCTGGACACAGCGCGGCGTTCGCCGCCAACGCCGTCGCGCTCGTCGTTCTCGCTCCTTTTACGGAGGAGCTGTTCGTTCGCGGTCTCGGCTTCGGGCTCTTCCGTCCTCTCGGACGAAGCGTCTCGATAATCGTTCCGGCCCTTGTCTGGGCGCTCATGCACGGGATCCCTGCGGGGATCCTTCCGCTTGCGGTCTTCGGGATCGGGCTCGGTTACCTGCGCGAGCGCTCGGATAGTGTCGTTCCCGGGATGTTCGTTCACGGACTCTTCAATGGGATGGCGCTGGCGCTCGCGTACGGCCTCTGAGTCTCGGCGCCCTTCCCCAGAGCCGGCGGCCGGGGTATTCTGCGCAGCTATGCGGCTCCCGGTGCTTCTTGCGATCGCCTTAGTTGCGGTACCGCTCGGAGCTGCCGCACCGGCACATGCCTCTATCTGCTCCGCCGGCGCGAGCATTCTCTCCGGGCCTGCGCCGCTGCCCGTGACCTTCACCGCCGCCGATTGCGGCGGTTCTGTCTATCACTGGGACTTCGGTGACGGCCAAACGGCCGACGGCGCGACGGTTGCACACACATTCACGCCGGGTGCTTTCACGGTTACGTTCAGTGTCGACGGCTCGGTCGTCACCACCTTCGCGATCGAATCCATGGCACTCCAGCTCGAGTCGCCGGCGGTGACCCGGTACGGCGAGACGGGCTCGATCGGCGGACGGCTTCTGCCGGCCAATAACGCCGTAGATGTCGATCTCCTGCTCGGCGACAACGTGGTCGCGCACACTCTAACCGCGGCCGACGGCAGCTTCGTCTTCAACCTCATCCTCGAGAGCCCGGGGCCTTACGTCGCTCGTTCCGGCGCGGTCGTGTCCGATCCCACCATCGCTCCGATCCAACCGCGGCTCAAGACCTCCCTGAGGGGTAAGCGGATCGTTGGGCAGTCGCTCCTGCTCTACTCGAGCTTGCGACCGGCCGCCGCCGGCGAGCTCCGGCTGGTAGTCGTGCGCCGCGGACATCGCGTCATGACTAGCACTTTCAGCACCAGGAAGCCTTTCCGCCTCCCGACCTCTCGAAGCGGGGCCTACGCGGCCTGGGTAAAGGTGATGCCCCGCGACGGCTACCGGTCAGCCGGGGGCGAGTTCCACTTCGAGGTGACGGCGCCCCCGCTTGGTATCGGCTCGCGGGGGCCCAGCGTGCGCCTGCTCGAGCGCGAGCTCGTCGCCCATCACTTCGCGCTTCCACGCACCGACTCGGTCTTCGGCGCCGATACGCTCGAGGCGGTCTACGCGGTTCAGAAGCTCGCCGGTCTCCCGCGCACCGGCTCGATGAACGCTGCAACGTGGTTAGCGCTAGACCGCGCCAAGCCTCCGCGACCGCGGCTGCGGGGTAGCTACGTCGAGATCGACAAGACCAAGCAGGTCCTTTACGTCGTGCGCAATCGCAAGGTGACGTTGATCGTTCCTGTTTCGACCGGGGCGTCGGGGAACACTCCAATCGGGGTTTTCCACGTCTACAGCAAGGTCCCGGGCGGGGCGATCATGTACTACTCGAACTACTTCACCGGTGCTTTCGCCATTCACGGCTACGTGGTCGTGCCTCCTTACCCGGCCTCCCATGGCTGCGTGCGCGTGCCGATGTGGGTTGCGATCCGTCTCTACGGTCTCATCCCTTTCAACACTCGCGTTCTCATCCATTACTAGTTGCCGCGAGCTTGGCAGTGAGATCGGTCCACGGATGGGCTACGATCTCCGGCCCATGAGCGACCAAGCCGCGGACCCCGTCCTTCTTTCGCTGCGCGAGGAGATCGCCGCCGCCGACCGGGATCTCGTAGCAGCCTTCGCCCGGCGCCTGCAGGCTGCCGCCAGGATCCGGAGCCACAAGCAGGAATGCGGGTACGCCCTCGTCGATCCCGAGCGCGAGCAGCTGCTGCTCGCAGAATGGCGCGAGGCCAACGACGGGACTATTCCGGACGAAGCCCTGCTGGAGCTGTACGAGATCGTGCTAGCGCTGAGCAAGCGCGAGGCTGCCGGCGAAAGTCGGCCCGCGGAGCCATCCTAGACTTTCGCCGGCGTACCTCTACGCACGAGCCACCGCGCCTGCGGCGCGTGTTTCTCCTACTACTCCTACATTCGGGGCGCGCTAGCCGGAGTTGAAACCAGGGTCCGTGACGCGGGAGTTGGGGACATCGTTTTGTGAGCCGCGCCCGCGCAGGTCGGTCGCGGCGACCGACCTATCGCTAGGTCTCTTCCTCACCGCCCTGCTCGCCCTCTTCGCCGAGAGCGAACTCCTCCGGGGAGACGGTCTCCAGGAACTGCTTGAACTGGTCGACCATCTCCTCCTCGCTCTCCTCGCCCTCGAACTCGATCGCGGATTCCTCCATCACCTCGTCGGAGGCGAAGATGGGGGCATCGACGCGGATGGCGATGGCGATGGCGTCGGAGGGGCGGGAGTCGATCTCGATCTCGGTGCCGTTCTGGCGCACCGTGATGCGAGCGTAGAAGGTGCTGTCGCGCAGCTCGGTCACGGCGATTGAGACCACCTCGCCGCCCAGCTGCTGGACGATGTCGGCGGCAAGGTCGTGCGTCATCGGTCGTGGAACGGGCGCTTCTTGCAGCTTCATCAGGATCGCCGCCGCCTCTGGATGACCGATCCAGATCGGCAAGAACTTGTTGCCCCCGACCATCTTCAGCAGGACGATCGGCGTCTTGCCGACGAGATCGAAGCTAACCCCGTAGATCTCCATCTTGATCATCGCTCGGCCCTGCTTTCGATTGTAGCCTCGGGGTTATCGGAGGGAACCACCAACTCTTCATCCCCGGCTCGCGCCGGGCCTTCGTGCGAGCTATCATCCGCAGCCGCGCGGGCGATTAGCTCAGTTGGTTAGAGCGCCGCTCTGATAAGGCGGAGGTCGGTGGTTCGAATCCACCATCGCCCATCTCGCGCACTCGGTCGGCGGCTCCGCTGGCCGGGCGCGGCCGGCCCACGGAGCCGCCTGGCACCGCTGAGCGCACGATCCTCTCCGAGTTCGTGTGTCAACACTGCCCTCTCCGGGCTCGCACGCTCAGCGGCGCCCCGGGAGCGCGAGAGGCAATCCTCGTTGATCGGGCACTGGCCGGCGCTAGCTTCCGCGGTCGCACGGCTAACGATCCGCGAGAGACGCGGTGAGTGTTAGTCGTCCTCGCTGGCCCGATCCCAACCGGTCACCCGGCCTTTCGGATCGAAGCGGATCGTCAGGTGTCCGCATTCCGAGAGCAGGGTCAATGGGCCACCGATCTCATAGCTCCAGGTGAGATTCCGCCTTGTTTGGTCTCGGTCATCTGACCGCCCAAGGAGCTGAGCGATCTCGCTGCAGCTCAGGCCTCGGTTGAGGTGGTGTCCGACGAGATCCTCGACCATCCGTCCGCGCGTTCCGTCGCAGGGCTCGCTCGAGCGCCACGCTTCCGAATCGAAGGAGCCTACGAATACCGAGCGGGGATGTCGGAAGAAGCGCACCAACTCGACCGTGATCGGAATGCCGCCGATGACAACAAGCGAGGCACCGGCGACGGCGAGCACTCTCGAACGGCGACGCATACGCTCTGAAGTCTGTCAGCGTCCTCCTCACTTCGTGGCGGAAGGTCGCCGAAGCGAGGTCAGGTGCAATCCGCCTGCTCGAGCACCTCGGCCAGCTCGGTCTTTCTACCCGCCCTCGCCGACACCGGCCTCGTTCCGGTCTCGCGTCTCCGGTAGAGGTCCGCGGCTCATGTCGAGCAGCACGAGCGCGTTCCCCCAAGGATCGGAGACCACGGCGCAGCGGCCGATCTCGATCTCAATAGGGCCGCTGACGAGAGTTCCTCCGGCCGCGACGAACCGCTCGACGGCACGCTCGGCGTCATCGACCAGGAGATCCACCTCGATGCCGAGCTGCTCGGTCTGGAGAACGAGCTCTGTGCTCGACTCTGGCAGTCGCAGTCCCGCGGTCGTGGGGCGACGCCAGATCAGGTTGTGCCCGAGGCTCTCGTAGAAGCCGATCGCCGCGTCGAGGTCGTCAACCGCCAACCGGATGCAATCGACCTTGCGGAGCAGTGGCGGATTCACAAGCGGGTCGCCCACGAATGAACGCGACTAGCCGGAGGCTCGCTCGAGCGCCTCGGCCAACTCGGCCAGCTCGGTCTCGTTCTCGAAACGGATCTCGAGCTTGCCGGGGCTGATCCGAGCACGGAAGCCGGTCAGCTGCTCGGCGGCGGTGGCGGCTCGCGAGGCGAGGGCGGGATCGAGCGGCTCGGGGCGAGCTCGGTGCTGGCGGGGTGCTCCCGCATCGCGGGTCGCCTGCTCGACCTGGCGCACGGAGAGACCGTTCTTGGCGGCGCGGCGGGCGAGCGCCTTTCGATCATCGTGGTCGGGGAGGGCGAGGACGGCGCGGGCGTGGCCTTCGCTCAGCTCGCCGGAGGAGAGCATCTCCAGCACCTCGTCGGGGAGCTCGAGCAGGCGCAAACGGTTCGAGACCGACGGCTTCGAGCGGCCGACCCGGTCTGCGATCTCGCCCAGCGAAAGTCCGAACTCGTCGAGCAGCACGGCGTAGGCGCGCGACTCCTCGACGGGCGAGAGCTGCTCGCGGGCGACGTTCTCGACCAGGCCCAGGACGAGGCTCTCGCGGTCGTCCGCCTCCCGCACCACGGCCGGAACCGTGCTCAGCCCGGCCTCGCGGGCTGCGCGAAGGCGCCGCTCGCCGGCGATCAGCTCGTAGCCGCCCTCGCTGCGAGCGCGAACGAGCAGAGGCTGCAGCAGGCCCTGCGCCTTGACCGAGGCGGCGAGCCCGGCGGCCGCCTCCGAGCCGAACGACTTGCGCGGCTGGCGCGGGTTGGCGTGGATCATCTCCAGCGGTAGGTGCACAAAGTCTGACTCGCCGGCGCCGCCGACCAGCACCTCGAGCCCGCGCCCTAGTCCCCTTCGGTTAGGCACGCTCGACAAGCTCCATCGCCACCTTCCAGTAGGCCTCAGCGCCCGAGGAGCGCCGGTCGTGGACTATTACGGGAAGCCCGAAGCTGGGCGCCTCGGCCAGCCGCACCGATCTTGGCACCGCGGTCTTGAAGACGAGCTCGCCGAAGTGCCGCTTGACCTCCTCGGCGACGTCCGCCGAAAGCCTCGTCCGCCCGTCCACCATGGTCAAGAGCACACCGCTGATCGCCAAGCGCGGGTTGAGGCACCGGCGCACCAGCTCGATCGAGCGCATCAGCTGGGAGAGACCCTCGAGCGCGTAGTACTCGGCCTGCACCGGCACAAGCACGCGATCGGCGGCGGCGAGCGCGTTCACCGTCAGCGGCCCGAGCGAGGGCGGACAGTCGAGAAAGACGAAGCGGTAACGCTCGGTCGCCTCGGAGAGCGCCTCGGCCAGGTAACGGCCGCCCCCGGGGCGCTGCGCCAGCTCCACCACGGCGCCGGCCAGATCGGGCTTGGCGGGAACGAGGTCGAGGTTGCCGAAGCGCGTGTGCTTGATCAAATCGTCGAGCGGTACACCGTCGAGCAGGTCGTAGGAGGAGGTGCCGTTGGCACGCTCACCGAGACCCGAGGTTGCGTTCGCCTGCGGGTCGAGATCGACCACCAGGGCGGGCTCGCCGGCCTCGGCCAGGCAGGCGGCCAGATTGATCGCGGTGGTCGTCTTCCCGACGCCGCCTTTCTGGTTTGCGAGCGCGTAGATGTGGCCTGCCATACGACCCCACTCTACCCACGAGCGCGGACAGGTCCCAGGACTCAGACGAGCGGGCGCTTGCGCGCGATTCCGGGCCGCCGCGGGAAGCCCGGAGGCGTCGGCACGAGCTTGGGAACCAGCAGCAGCAGACGCTCGCGCGACCCCCTGACCGGGTGCAGCTCGGGCTCGCCGCCGCCGAGCAATCGCGCCACCGAGGCGAGATCGCAGTCGAGCGCGCCGCTAAAGAGGATCGCCGCCCCGCCCGGGCTAACGAGCGGTAGGCACCACTCGAGCGCAACCGCCGGCGGAGCAAGCGCCTTCGCCGTCACCACGCCGAAGGAGTCGGTCGCCTGTTCCTCCGCCCGGCCGCAGATCACACATAGATTCGGGAAATCTGCGCAGAAGCGCTCGAGAAAGCGGCATTTGCGCTCGTTCGATTCGATTAGCGTCACTTCGCGCTCGGGGAACGCGGCTGCGAGCGGGATCCCCGGCGCGCCCCCGCCCGAGCCGACATCGGCGATCGGGCCGGCGAAGCGGGCGACGAGGGGAACCGCTTCCAGACTGTCTACGACGTGCTCTTGCCGGGCCGGTTCGCGCTCGCGGATCGAGGTCAGCCCTGGCGTCTCGAGCAAAGCTTCAAGCCAGTGCTCGAGCCGCGGGTCGTGCTCAGGCTTCATCCGCGGGGAGAACGACGACGTACCGGGTTGGATCCGTCCCTTCGCTCGTCGTGGTCACCCCGGCGTATCCCTTCAGGCGCTCGTGCACGAGCCGGCGTTCGAACGGACTCATCGGCTCGAGCGCCTGCCGCTCGCCGCTAGAGATCACGCGCTTGGCCGCCTGCAGGGCCGTATAGCTGAGGGCAACCTTCTGGCGCTCGCGGTAGCCGCCGGCGTCGACCGTGATCCGCTTGGCCTCGGGTCCGAGCTGGTGGTGGGCGATCGCATTTGCGAGCTGCTCGATCGCTTCGATGGTTTGGCCGCGCCGGCCGATCAGGACGCCGAGATCGCCGCCGGCAAAGCTCACGGTGATCCCGTCCGCGTCCTCGTTCAGCTCGACGTGTGACTCCGCCCCGATCACGCGAGCGACCCGTTCTGCGTAGTCGCGAACCGCCGCCGCGAGCTCGCTCTCGTCCCGCTTCGGAGGTTCGGACACCTGCGCGAAGGCCACGACCCGAGCAGGCCGCGCTCCGATCCCGAGCAAACCGCGCTCTCCCTCCTCGACAACCTGCAGCTCGACGGCGTCCTCCTCGACCCAGGGCGCCTGGCGCCGGATCTCCTCGATCGCCCGCGCTCGCGCTTCGGCGACGTCCGCCCCTTCAACTTCGGCTCGCAGCTCGCCCATCAGCGGCGCTTACTCTTCTTGCGTTTGACGCGCCGCGGCGGCTGCGGTGGGCGCTTCTGAACCGCCTGCTCTCTCTCTTCGGCCGTCGGCGTCCGCGAGGAACGCTTCACCGGGGCTGCGGGCTTCGGGATCAGCGTTCGCGTAATCAGGCCCTGCCCGACCGTCCAGAGGTTTGTCGTCGCCCAGTAGAGAACGAGGCCGGTCGGGAAGCGGAGGATGAAGGGCAGGATTACGAAGGGCAGGATCATCATCATCACGCGCTGCGACTTCTGCGCCGTGGCCGACATGAAGTAGGTCGATGCGAGCTGGCTACCGACGTAGATGACGAGCAACAGGTAGCCGCTCCAATGCGACATGATGTTGGCGGCGATGTTGGGGAAGAAGTGGTGGCCGAGCCAGGAGAAGTCGCCCCGCGCAACGCATGCGGCCCCGGCCTTCTCGCCCTTAGGGGCCGGGAGGTTGCAGGGCGGGTGCTTGGAGAAGTGCTTCAGGACGAAGTAAAGAGCGATGAAGACCGGGAACTGCGCCAGCATCGGCAGGCAGGAAGCCATTGGGTTGATGTTGTTCTCCTTGTAGAAGCGCATCAGCTCCTGCTGCTGGCGCTGCTTGTCGTGCCGATAGCGCTTCTGGATCTCCTTCATCTCCGGCGCGTGCGCCTGCAGACTCTGCATCGAGTGGATCTGCTTGACCGTGAGCGGGACGATCAGCACGCGCACGATCACGGTCAGCGCCACGATCGCCCAGGCCCAGGGGAGATGGCCACTGTTGTGCAGCCAGTCGAGGATGGCTCGGAACAGGTTCTCGAGCGGGCTGAGGATACTGGCCAGGATCACGCCGGCTGCCCCTTGTGCACGTGGCAGGACCGCCCGAACAGACGCGCATCTTCGGGCATGTCCACTCCGCCCGGGCTCCACGGGTTGCAGCGCAGAAGGCGCCAGCCCGCGAGCAGCGCGCCGCGGGCGAAGCCGTAGCGCTTCAGCACCCCGATCGCGTAGCTGGAGCAGGACGGGTAGTACTTGCAGCTCGGCCGCACGAACAGACCGAGCGTGTATCGGTACACGTAGACGAGTGCTATTGCCGGGTACTTCACGGGTTTGCCTTTCCGATTACTTCATCCACTCGCTCGATCAGCCACGAGAAGCCGTGTGACTCCGCCGCGTCGGCGAGCCCGGGGCGTGCCACCAGTACGAAATCGAGGCCTCCGGGTCGCTCCTTCGCGCGCCAGGCCTCTCGTAGCGTACGTTTGAGACGGTTGCGTTTGACGGCGGTACCGGCGCTCCTCGGGATCGCCAGACCGAGCCTTGCCTCGGCGCCCCCCTCGCGTGGGAACACGTAGAGAGTGAAGAAGCGGGTCGATATCGATCTTCCGTGACGGTAGACCGTGTCGAAATCTCGCGAGCGAGAGAGGCGATACCGGCGCTCCACCTGAGCACGCCTCGTCGGTCAGGCCGATAGCCGCTTGCGGCCGCGTCCTCGGCGGCGCTTCAAGACCGCTCGCCCGGTACGGGTCTTCATCCGCGCGCGAAAGCCGTGCTTGCGCTTGCGCCGGCGTACGTTTGGCTGGTATGTCCGCTTCACGGTATTTGATAGCTGAGAGAAGGTCGGTGTCCGTCGGGCGACCGCGGCGCCAGTATAGACGAGCGCCGGTGCTCATAAGTTTTCCACAGTTGTTTCCACTCCCCCAAGAAGCGGGCGCGTGAGGTTCTTAGCCGGTTCGAGCGGCCGGAGCGGTAGTTCTCCACATCTGTGAATAATCGTGTGGATGTGCCATAAGCCCTGCAAAAGGCATGTATCTCTGTATCTCGCCCTGTGAACAACCCCCGTTGTTCGATCGCGAGCGCATTGATATGCTCGCTCTTCCGTCGGGGCGGGCGGGGAATCGGTCAGGCGCGTGGAATCATCTCTTCGAGACAACGCTGAAAACCTCTGGAGTGCGGTCGCCGAACGACTTCGCGAGTCGCTCAGCGAGGCCACGTTTCAGACCTGGTTCGGCGGTGCCGAGGGGAATGAGCTCACTGACGATTTCCTCGTCGTCTCCGTTCCGAACAAGTTCACGCGCGAGTGGATCGAGGGGCACTTCCTCGACCTCCTGCGCGCCACGGTTCGCGATCTGGCCGGGCGCGAATGCGGCGTGCTCCTGTCGGTGGCCGATCCCCTCGAGGCGCTGATCGCCGAGCCCTCCGCTCCCGAGATCGGGCGAGCCGAAGGCGAATGGACGCGGGTTGGAAGCTCGCCCAACGGCGTCAATCCCAAATACACCTTCGACCTCTTCATCATCGGCTCTTCCAACCGTTTCGCGCATGCCGCCGCGCTTGCCGTGGCCGAACGGCCCGCACGCGCCTACAACCCGCTCTTCATCTACGGCGGCACCGGCCTCGGAAAGACCCACCTCCTACACGCGATCGCCCACTACGTCTCCGAGCACTCACGCAACCTGAGCGTCTTTTACGTCACGAGCGAGAACTTCATGAACAACTTCATCGACTCGCTCCGCGACAAGCGCATCGACAGCTTCAAGCAGCGCTACCGCAACTACGACGTACTGCTCGTCGACGATCTCCAGTTCTTCGAGGGCAAGGAGCGGATCCAGGAGGAGTTCTTCCACACCTTCAACGCCCTTTTCGAGGCGGGCAGCCAGGTCGTGCTCAGCTCCGACCGGCCGCCACGCGAGCTGGCGACGCTCGAGCCACGCCTGCGCTCGCGCTTCGAGTGGGGCCTAATCACCGACATCCAGCCGCCCGATCTCGAGACGCGGATCGCCATCCTGCGCAAGAAGGTTCACACCGAGGGCATCCACGTCCCCGATCCACAGGTCCTAACCTTCATCGCCAGTCTGATCTCCTCGAACATTCGCGAGCTCGAGGGTGCACTTACACGTGTCGTCGCATTCTCGTCGCTCACGGGGAGATTGATGACCGTTGAACTCGCACAAGATGTTCTTCGCGACGTATTCCCACCAGAGGCAGCTGAGGTCAACATCCACCGGATCCAAGAAGAGGTCGCCGACCGTTTCGGTCTCTCACTCACCGAACTCTGTAGTGACAGACGCTCTCAGAACATTGTTTACCCCCGTCAGGTTGCGATGTATCTCTCACGCGAGCTGACTGACTCATCGCTGCCGAAGATCGGTAAGGAGTTTGGTGGTCGTGATCACACAACCGTCATCCACGCCACCTCAAAGATCGCTCGTCTCATCCGCGAAGACCGCTCTGTCTACAACCTCGTACAGGAGCTCACCGCTCGCATAAAGCAGGTGCACTGAGTTGTGAGGGGTTCATCGAAGATTGTGATCATTTCGAGTGAGACGTCATATCTCGGTTCTCGTCCTCCCCATATGCTTATTTTCTCCCCAGGCGCACTCCTCAGCCGAAAGACGCTCCAGAAGCGACAAAAGCGGCATTTCCCCCATCTCTAACAGGCCCTACTATGACTACGAGGTTTTAAGTCTCATGATTGAAACAGATAGGGGCCTTCGCTCCGGGATAAAGATCACGTGCTCGCGAGAGCACCTCGCCGAGACGGTTGTGATGGTTTCACGTGCGGTCTCTTCGCGTACCTCGGTACAGGTACTGGCGGGAATACTTATTACGGCCGAAAACGGTCAGCTACGCCTTGCAGCCACAGATATGGAACTTTCGATCGTGTCAGCACTCGAAGCGGAGGTGGAGAGTGACGGCGCTAGCGTAGTACCGGGGAGAGTGTTTGTGGATGCCTGTCGTTCTCTCCCGAACAGTGAAGAGAGGGTTGTTCTAGAACACACAGTAGGAGCACGGATGATTGAGCTAAGGTGCGGCAGCGCGTCGTACAAACTAAATGTCTCAGTGCCTGATGACTTTCCACGTCTACCTGAGATAAAGGGCGAGGCCACCTTCAAAGTTGATCGCGAAGCCTTCCTCGACACCGCAGCAAGAGTGTCACGAGCGGCCTCGAGAGATGAATCCCGGCCAGTACTGACGGGGATCCTGGTGCAGTTTGAGAAAGGTGAGAACGACGCCAGTAGGAAGCTGACCATGGCTGCGACAGACTCCTACCGACTGGCGGTGAGAGAGACGACGCTCACCGGTAAAACGCCGGAGCTCGAGGCGATCGTGCCGGCGAGGGCGATCGCGGAGATCGCGCGGATTCCTTCGACCGGCGACGAGCTCGAGCTAGCGATCCACGAGAACCACATGATCTTCCTGGCGGGGAAAACAACGCTCACGACGAGACGCATCGACGGCCAGTTCCCGAACCATCGCCAGCTGCATCCCGAAACCTTCGCCCACACACTCAAGCTGCCGCGAGCCGAGTTCTTGGATGTAGTCCGCCGCGCCGCCGTGATGGCGCAGCGGACCAGTCCCATCCGACTGCGCTTTGAGGATGGGTCACTGACCGTTTCGGCCCAGACGCAGGACGTCGGCGAAGTGCATGAAACCCTTCCGGTGGCTTTTAGTAGCGAGCCGTTCGAGATCGGCTTCAACGCGGAGTTCCTGCGCGAAGGCATCGAATCGGTGATCGGCGACGAGGTCGAGCTCAACCTGAACGGCCCGCTGAATCCGGGGCTTTTGCGAGCGGAGGGCGACAGCTTCTGGTACCTGATCATGCCGATTCGCCTCGCGGGCTGAGCGTCCGCCGTCTCGGGCTGCGCAACTTCCGTTCCTACGAGCGCCTCGAGCTCGAGCTGGCGGACGGCCTCGTCCTGGTCGTCGGCGCGAACGGATCAGGCAAGACAAACCTGCTCGAATCGGTGCACGTGGGCACACAGGGCTTCTCACCTCGAACACGCGCCGATGCCCAGCTGATTCGCTTCGACGCCGACTCAGCACGAGTCGCCGTGGTCGTTGAGCGACAGCGCAGCAACGCCGAGGTCGAGGTTACGATCGTGCGCGGCGAAGGCAAGCAAGCGCGAATGAACGGAGCCGCGCTGCGCGCGACCGAGCAGCTTCGCAGCGAGCTTCCAACCCTCGTCTTCACCCCCGACCGCCTCGTGGTCGTGAAGGGCGGTCCGGCCGTGCGCCGGGCATACCTCGACCGGACTCTCTCGCGGCTCTTGCCAGCGCGAGCGAACCTCCCGATTGCCTACGGCGAGGCGCTCGGGCAGAGAAACGCCTGCCTGCGCAAGATCGGGCTCGGGCTGAGCACGAACGAAGCACTATCCCCCTGGGATGAGCAGGTCCTCACCCTCGGGGCTTCGCTACAGCTCGTCCGCCGGCAGGCGATCGAGCTACTCTCTGCGCGCTTCGCGGATGCCGCCGCCGTGCTCGGGCTCGACGGCTGCAGGCTCGAGTACTCAGGCGATCCGCTGACTGCGCAGCTGCTCGCGCAAAGACTGGGTCGCGATCTGGAGCGCGGAACCACGAGCTGCGGCCCCCATCTGGACGAGATTCTGGTCTGTGCGGGATCGCGCGAGCTTCGCTCCTTCGGATCACAGGGCGAGCAAAGGGCGGCGGTGCTCGCGCTGCTGATCGCCGAGGCGGAGCTTTTGGCGGAGCAGGCCGGCGGGCCCCCGATCCTGCTTCTCGACGACGTACTTTCGGAGCTCGACGGCGGCCGCAGGCAGGCTCTCGCCGAGCGCCTCGCCGTGCTCGGGCAGACGATCGTCACAGCAACGAGCGAGAGTACGCTGCCAGTGGAGGCGGACCAGGTCGTCCGCGTGAGCGAAGGAAGTGCGAAGGCCGCCTGATGGACCGTCTCGAGAGAGCGATTAGAAAAGAGGCGAAGCGGATCGGCTTGCCGGCCTCGAGTCCGCTCGTGAGCCTGTGGCCGGAGGCGGTGGGCGAGACGATCGCGGCGAACGCCTGGCCGGCGCGGCTAACGCGCAAGGGCGTCCTTCACGTCAACACCAGCTCGTCGACGTGGGCTTTCGAGCTCAAGCATCTGGAGCCGATGATCCGCTCGCGCCTACGCGAGTCGCTGGCAGAGGAGTGCCCGAGCGAGCTTCGCTTTGCGCCCGGCCCGATCCCCAGCCGAGGCCGGAATACCGATTCGGTGGAAGGCGCAGAGGTGCCTAAAGCCGGTCCCGACGAGCTCGCGCAGGCGCAGCAGTTTGCCGCACCGATCGGGGACGCGGAACTACGCGCCCTGGTCGCCCGCGCGGCGGCCGCGAGTCTCGCTCGCAGAGCTGCGAAGTAGCTGTTTATACACAGCCGCCAGCCGCTTGTTCTGATACAATCAGTCAAGCCCGTAAGCGCGCCATTTGCAGGGCTTTTTTCATGACTGAGACGTCGTATACAGCAAAGGACATCACCGTCCTCGAGGGCCTCGAGCCGGTTCGCCTTCGCCCGGGCATGTATATCGGCTCGACCGGCGCCCGCGGCCTGCACCATCTCGTCTACGAGGTCGTCGATAACTCGGTCGACGAGGCGCTGGCAGGGCGTAACAGCCTAATCGAGGTGACTCTTCATCCCGACCACTCGGTGACCGTCAAGGACTACGGCTCCGGAATCCCCGTCGGCCTCATGCCTGAGCAGGGAATGTCGGCCTTGACGGTGGTACTGACCAAGCTGCACGCGGGCGGTAAGTTCGGCGGCGCCGGCTACAAGGTTTCCGGCGGCCTGCACGGAGTCGGCGTCTCGGTCGTGAACGCGCTCTCCGAGTGGCTGATCGCCGAGGTGCGGCGCGACGGCAAGGTTCACCGCCAGGAGTTCGCTCGCGGCGTCCCGACGACCGATGTGGAGGTCGTCGGCAAGGCCTCGGACACCGGTACCACCATCACCTTCCTCCCCGACGCCGAGGTGTTCGACGAGCTCGAGTACTCCGCGCAGGCGCTGGTGCAGCGACTCCGCGAGACGGCCTTCCTCACCCGCGACCTGAAGATCGTCCTGATCGACGAGCGCGCTGAAGAGGCGCGCTACGAGTTCCACTACAAGGGCGGCATCAAGGACTTCGTCAACTTCATCAACGAGGCGAAGGAGCCTGTACACAAGCACATCGTCTACTACGAGGGCGGCGACGAGCGGGGCACCGTCGAGGTGGCGATGCAGTGGAACAACTCCTACGTCGAGTCGGTGTTCTCGTTTGCGAACAACATCAACACACACGAGGGCGGCGCGCACCTGACCGGCTTCAAGAGCGCGCTGACCGCGACCCTGAACAAGTACGCGCGCGAGAAAGGCCTGCTCAAGGAGAAGGAGAGCAATCTCGAAGGCGAGGATATGCGCGAGGGGCTGGCCGCGGTCATCTCGGTCAAGCTGCGCGATCCGCAGTTCGAGGGGCAGACGAAGACCAAGCTCGGCAACCCCTGGGTGGAGGGCTTGGTCAAGCAGACCGTCAACCAGAAGCTGGCCGAGTTCCTTGAAGAGAACCCGACCGACGCGCGCCAGATCGTTCAGAAGACGATTTCGGCCTCACGTGCGCGCCAGGCTGCTCGCAAGGCGCGTGAGCTAACGCGGCGCAAGAGCGCGCTCGAGGGTTCGTCGCTGCCGGGCAAGCTCGCCGATTGCACGATCCGCGACCCGGAGTCGGCGGAGCTCTTCATCGTCGAGGGCGACTCCGCCGGCGGCTCGGCCAAGGCCGGCCGCGACCGCGCCTACCAGGCGATCCTGCCGCTGCGTGGGAAGATCATCAACTCCGAGAAGAACCGCATCAACAAGGTTCTCTCCAACAACGAGATCCAGGCGATAATCACCGCGATCGGCACGAGCATCGGCGACGAGTTCGACATCTCGAAGCTCCGCTACCACCGCGTGATCGTGATGACCGATGCCGACGTCGACGGCTCGCACATTCGCACCCTCATCCTCACCTTCCTCTACCGGCACATGCCGGAGCTTTTCGACCGCGGCCACGTCTACATCGCCATTCCGCCGCTGTACCGGGTCAAGATCGACAGCCGCGAGTTCTACTTCGAGAAGGACGCTCAACTCGAGGAGTTGCTCGTGCGCGAGCGCCTCGGCGGTCTGGAGATCCGCGATCGAACGGGCGAGGAAATGAAGCTGAGCGAGGCTCGCTGGAAGAAGCTGACGAGCGGTCTACGCTCGCTCGAAGGCCTCGTCGCCCGCCTGCGCGCCGACTTCGGGACGCCGGCGGCGGATTTCGTCGTTGCGCACCGCCTGATCGAAGTACCGGACGAGGCGGCACAGGACCTGGTTCGCGCACTCAAGGCGGTGGGAGAGAACGGCTACGAAATCAAGGTCGAATCTTCCGACGCGGACGGATTCCGGGTCAAAGTGACCGAGAAGGAAACCGGGGCGGCTCAGCGCTTGACCGTGCCGCAGCAGCTGCTCTACTCGCAGACCTACCGCGACGCCCGCCGCGTCTACGCGAAGCTCGCGGGGCTTGGCCTACCGCCGTTCACACTCGGGCAGGGTCGCAAGACGCGCACCGCGGAGACCTTCCACGCACTCCGAAGCGAGGCTCTCGAGCTCACCAAGGAGGGTGTGCAGCTCTCCCGCTTCAAGGGTCTAGGTGAGATGAACCCCGAGCAGCTCTGGGAGACGACGATGGATCCCGAGCGGCGCCTGCTCGTGCGGGTGGACGTAGATGACGCCTCCACTGCCGATCGTGTGTTCTCGATGTTGATGGGCGACCAGGTCGAGCCGAGGCGCGAGTTCATCGAGCAGAACGCGAAGGACGTCAGGTTCCTAGATGTTTGAGCCGATGACCCCTGACGAAACAAAGCACTCCACCGCCTGGCCCCGCTCGGCGGCCCGATACTGTGTCCTCAGTCGCGCCCGTAGCGCTGCAACGAACGCTCCCTGCGTTCTTGTCTCGAACCACCGATCGAACCCAGTCGGCGGGTCTTCATTCCGCCAGGGGTCGGTAGCGAAGAGGATGTCCGATGTCTGAAGTAGACACCGGCGCTCTCGGTCCCGGGCGGATCGAGCTGCGCGAGCTCGAAGACGAGATGCGCTCGAGCTTTCTCGATTACGCCATGAGCGTGATCGTTAGCCGCGCGCTTCCCGACGTGCGCGACGGACTCAAGCCGGTCCACAGGCGCGTGCTCTTCGGCATGAACGAGGCAGGCATGCAGCCGAACCGGCCGTACAAGAAATCCGCCCGCGTCGTCGGCGACGTGATGGGCTCCTTCCATCCGCACGGCGACACGGCGATCTACGACACCCTGGTGCGCATGGCGCAGCCGTTCTCGCTGCGCTATCCGCTTGTAGACGGGCAGGGGAACTTCGGCTCGATCGACGACGACCCGGCGGCGGCGATGCGCTACACGGAGTGCCGGCTGGCCAAGATCGCCACCGAGATGCTCAGGGACATCGAGGCCGATACAGTCGACTTCGTTCCCAACTACGACGAGTCTCGGCGCGAGCCGGTCGTACTTCCGAGCCGCTTCCCCAACCTGCTCGTGAACGGCTCTTCGGGAATCGCCGTGGGTATGGCGACGAACATGCCGCCGCACCGGCTCTCGGAGGTCGTCGACGCCGTCTTGGCGATGATCGACGACCCGGACATTTCCGTCGATCAGCTCGCACAGCACGTGAGAGGGCCCGACTTCCCGACCGGAGGCATCATCGTCGGACGCCAGGGAATCAGGGAGGCCTACCGGTCGGGGCGCGGCCGCATCGTGATGCGGGCGCGGGCTCACATCGAAGAGCTGCGCGGCGGCAAGACGGCGATCGTCGTGACGGAGCTTCCCTACGGCGTCAAGAAAGGCGGCGACGGCGGTGTGATCAAGAAGATCGCCGATCTCGTGCACGAGAAGGTGCTGACGGAGATCGCCGATCTCCAGGATCACTCCGACCGGACAGGTATGCGAATCCAGATCGACCTCAAGCGCGACGCCGTACCGCAGGTGGCGCTGAACAAGCTGTTCAAGCACACGTCGCTGCAGACGACTTTCGGCTACAACGGGGTCGCGCTGGTGCGCGGCGTTCCGCGCACGCTCTCTCTGCTCGAGCTGGTCCGCGAGTACCTCGACTTCCAGCGCGAGGTGATCGTCAGACGCTCGAAGTACGAGCTACGCCAGGCCGAGCGCCGGGCGCATGTGCTAGCCGGTTATCTGATCGCGCTCGACAACCTGGACGCCGTGATCGCGCTGATCCGTTCTTCGAGCGACGCCGAGCAGGCGCGTACGGGGCTGATGAAGAAGTTCAAGCTCTCCGAGATTCAGGCTCAGGCGATCCTCGACCTGCGGCTCGCCCGGCTGACTCAGTTGGAGCGTCAGAAGATCGATGCGGAGTACGCCGAGCTGCAGGAACTAATCGCCGGTCTGCGCGCCATCCTCGGCGACCAGGCCCGCGTCGACGGGCTCATCCGCGATGAGCTGCTCGAGCTCAGATCGATCTACGGCAAGCGTGACAACCGGCGCACCGAGATCGTCGCCGGCGAAACCGATCTCGAGCTTGAGGACCTGATCGCGGAAGAAGACATGGTGATCGCCATCACTCGCTCGGGCTACATCAAGCGCCTGCCCGTGACCGCCTACCGCGAGCAGCGGCGCGGCGGCGTCGGCGTGATGGGGATGGAGCTCAAGGAGGACGACTACATCGAGCACCTGTTCGTCGCCTCGACGCACGACTACATCCTTTTCTTCACCAACGTGGGCAAGGTCTACCGGCTGAAGGTGCATGAGCTTCCGCTCGGCTCGCGCCAGTCGAAGGGGCGTGCGATCGTCAACCTGCTGCCATTCCGCCAAGACGAGCAGGTGCGTGCTGTGATTCAGACAAGAGAGTTCAAGGAGGCCGAATACCTCGTTTTCGCCACCCGCAACGGCCTCGTCAAGAAGACGCGCTTCATCGACTACAACACACCGCTTAAGGCCGACGGGATCATCGCCATTAACCTGCGCGAGGATGACGAGCTGGTTGGAGTCCGCCACTCAACGGGTAGCGACGACATCCTGCTCGTCTCGCGTAAGGGGCAGGCAATCCGCTTCCACGAGACGAATGCTCGCCCGATGGGGCGGCCCACCTCGGGCGTTCAGGGTATGCGTCTGCGCGCGGGGGACGAGGTGATCGCGATCGAGATCGCCCGCGACGACATGGAGCTGCTCGTGGTCACCGAGAACGGTTACGGCAAGCGCACGCGTATCGCCGACTACCCGGTGAAGGGACGCGGTGGCCTCGGCGTCAAGACGATCAAGTTGATCGAGGCGCGAGGCCGGCTGGTTGGCGCTCGAGCCGTTCGCGACGGCTACCAGGTGATGCTGATCTCTACCACCGGCACGATGATCAAGATCCCGGTCGAAGATGTGCGGCGCATGGGCCGCTCGACCCAGGGAGTGATCGTGATGAGACTTCGCGGCGAGGAGGAGCGGGTCTCCAGCCTCGCGCCGGTGGTCGAGTCGGAGGAGAACGTCGAAGACGAGTCGCCGGGCCCCGACGCAGAGTCCACCAGCGAGGAGCCCACCAACATAGAGCCAAACGGTGCGGAGCCGACCGGCGCGGAGCCCACCGATGAGGAGCCCACCGATGAGGAGCCCACCGGCTAGGGACCCGGCCGTCAGCCGCGAAGGCGGGCTGCCGCCTCTTCCGGTGCGAGCGTGTTGACGTAAATACCTGCGCCGAGCTCCATGCCGGCGAACCCGCTCAACCGTGGCACCAGCTCGAGGTGCCAGTGGCCGTCGCCCTGGAAGTTGTGCAGCCAGAGATTGAAGGGAGTCGGTCCTTCGACGGCATTCAGGCGTCTGATTCCGTCGGCCGCGAGCGCGAGCGCGGCCGCGAGCTGCTCGGTCTCACCGAAGGCGTCGGCGAGGTGCTCGCTCGGTGCGATCAGGAGCTCGTAGGGTGCGCGCCCGGTCGGGGAGACGGCAAGCAAGACGGTGCCCTGCTCGAGCTCGCGCTCGGCAAGGCGGAGAGCCGGTGGAAGATCCGCGAGAAGGGCACAGAGCGCGCAACCGTCACGACGAAGCCGCGGTGCCTCGGCGGCGATCTGCGGCGGTTCCCGGTCGAGCCAGACTGTTTGCGAGTGAGAGTGATGGCGGCTGGCGCCGGCAGCCTCGCCCTCGTTCACGAACACGAGCAGGTGGTCGAAGCCCTCGCTCCAGGCCTCCTCGGCGATCCTTGCCCAGGCCTCGACGATCAGCGCGAGCTGCCCGCCGGAGAGATCGCCGAGCGAACGCACGTGATCGGGGGAGTGGATCACGACCTGCTGGCGCTCGAAGGCGGGATAGAGGTTGGGCGCGACTCGCACTCTCCAGCCCGGGCTGTCCGGCGGGCGACCTTTACGGGCGCCAAGAGCGAAAAGTTCAGGCGGCGTGCTGTGCTCGTGACCCTCGCAGAAGGGGCACGCTTCCGCCTCGCCGTCCGCCGCCGAGGGAATCAGGGCGCCCGAGCTTCCGGGACGCTTCGCCCGCCCAGGCGCGAAGATCACTTCCCGGCCCGAGAGCGGATCGACGGCCGCTCGCGCGGCTGGCCGGGCGCCTTCTACGCTCTCTTCGCCGGAGTTACTTGGAGCCACCGTCTGGACCGAGCAGCGGCTTGAGCAGGTCGATCGGCGCCGGGAAGACGATCGTCGTCGCCTGGTTGTTGCTGATCTCGAGCAGAGTCTGGAGGTAGCGCAGCTGGAGCGCGATCGGCGTGGCTTCCATCACGCGCGCGGCGTCACGCAGGCGCTCGGAAGCCTGGAACTCGCCTTCGGCATTGATGACCTTCGCCCGCCGTTCTCGCTCGGCTTCGGCCTGGCGGGCCATCGCCCTTTGCATTCCCGAAGGGATTTCTACGTCCTTGACCTCGACGATCGAGACCTTGATGCCCCAGGGCTGAGTCTGCTCGTCGATGATGCCCTGCAGAATCAGGTTGATCTTCTCGCGCTCGGACAGGAGCTCGTCGAGGACGTGCTGACCTAGAACCGAGCGCAGCGTCGTCTGCGCGATCTGAGAAGTGGCCATGAGGAAGTTCTCGACCTGCACGATCGCCGCCGAGGGATCGAGGATGCGGAAGTAGGCGACCGCGTTCACGCGGGCCGGGACGTTGTCCTTCGTGATCACTTCCTGCGGCGGGATGTTGAGGGTGATCGTGCGCAAATCGACTCTGACCATCCGGTCGATGATCGGAATGAGAAGAAAGAGACCCGGGCCCTTCGGCTGCGGAAGCAAGCGCCCGAGGCGGAAAACCACTCCGCGCTCGTACTCACGCGCCACTCTGATCGCGGCTGCGATGAGGAGCAGGGCGATGATGCCGACGGCGATCAAGAACACGATGAGCGGCTGCATTTAGAACTCCTTTCGAGAATCGTTCGGGTTGATCCTACGCCGGGACGTGATCGTCCAGTGGCCGGACGATCAGTTTCATCTCCTCTACGGCTTCGATGTTCACGTGGTCGCCCGGTACCAGCTCGGTGCCGTCCGCCGTCTCGGCGCGCCACAGCTCGCCCTTGACGAACACCATCCCGCTCGAGCGAACGGTGCCGGTCTGCCCCACGATCGAAACGACGCCGGTGGTCGGCGGGCGCCTTCGTATCGCCACAACCTTGGAGAACGCGAACCCGAGCGCCAGCGCCAGCACACCCGAAACACCGATCAACACAGGCAACGAGACCTTGTAGGTCGGCCCGGCGGGGCTGAAGAGAAGGAGTCCGCCGAGAACAAGGCAGACCGCGCCCGCAAGCGTCAAGGCTCCGTGCGTGGGTACGAGCAAGTCGGCGCCGAAAAGGCCGAAGGCGAAGAGAATCAGCGCCAGCCCGGCCCAGCTGATCGGAAGCACCGAAAGACCGAAGAGCGCAAGGATGAGCGAGACCACACCGACCGTGCCGGGGAGGATGTGGCCAGGCATAAAGAGCTCGATCGTGATCCCGAGCATTCCCAGCGAGAGCAGGATCGTAATCAGAGTCGGATCGATGAGGGTGTTGAGAAAGCTCTGCCAGGCCGACATGTGAACGTTCTCGATCTCGGCGCCGGCGGTGTGGAGAACGAAATGACGAGGCTTCGTGCGAACGCCGTCGATCTGCACGAGCAGCACCGGTAACGAGGGCGCGACGGCGTCGATCACGTTCTGCTTCAGCGCCTCCTCGGCGGCCAGGTTGGAGGCCTTGCGCACGGCCGCATCGGCCCAGGCGACGTTACGTCCGTGCGTGCGTGCGAGCGCCCGCAGCGAGGCCGCCGCGTCGTTCACGACCTTGCGCCGCTCAGCGGAGGGGATGTTCCCGCCTGTGATATTGATTGGAGTCGAGGAGCCGATGTTCGAGGCTGGCGCCATCGCCAAAAGGTCGGCCGCCTGCCCGATCCAGACGCCCGCGGAGGCCGCCCTTCCCCCGGTCGGGACGTAGACGATCACGGGGATCTTGCTGTTCAGCTCTGCCTTGACGATGTCGTGCATCGAGCTCGAGAGGCCGCCGGGCGTGTCGAGAACGATCACGGCAGCACTGGCTCCGTCGCGCTCGGCGTTCTTCAGCGCGCCTTTCACGTAATCGGCCGAGACGGGATTGACGTCGGTGTCGAAACTGATTGCGCGCACGAACGGGCGCGCGCCGAGCGCCGGCGCTGTACCGATCGCGAAGATTCCGGCAGCAACCGCGAGTAGACGCAAGAGACGCCCGGTCACGTCTTGAAATCTACCGCTCTTCTGTCTCGCCGCGGTGACGCCGGGAAGTCGCGGTTGCCAGTGAGCGCGCGCTCGTCAGGTAGCGACCTCGGCCAACCAGCGCTCGTAGTGAATCTCGAGGAAGCGGAGGATCTGAACGAGCAGCTCGACACGGTCGGGCGCGGCTCCGAGCTCCAGCGCGAGAGAGGTCGCCGGGAAGATAGGGCGCTCGGGCAAGTCGTCCGCTCCCTGGCTGACGTTGACGCCGATCCCGAGGGCGACGCGGCCGAGGTTTGCCTCGGCGATGGCGCCGGCCACTTTCCTTCCCGCCATCAGTACGTCGTTCGGGTCCCTGACGGTCGCCTCCGCGCCGGTAGCGGCCGCGATCGCGGCGGCGATCGCCGCGGCAGCCACCGGCGTCAGTGAGGAGAGCCGGGCCGTCTCGACCTGCGGGCGTAAGCAGAGCGAGAAAAGTAGGCTCGTACCGCTCGAGGCCTGCCAGATGCGCCCGCGGCGGCCGCGGCCGTGCCGCTGCTCTTCGGCCACTGCAAGCGCACCTTCGGGGGCGTCGGACGGGAGCAGATCCTGGGTCGAGGAACAGCGCACCGCGTAGAGGTAGAGCGGGGCGCCGAACCGGCCTTCTAGGCGCGGCCGTACCTTGTTAGGCGCGAGTGAGATCGCCATGATCTCTACACTAGTCCCGCCGTGAAACCCAGGTCAGCCGATCGCCGTCGAATCATCAGTCCGCTTAGAGCGGACCCTGCTCTTCGATACGAAAGGCTCAGCGACCCGATCTTGATCAAGCGGGCAAAAGACGGCGATACCAGGGCGCTCGAGACGATCTGCGTGCGCTACGCCCCGCGGGTCGAGAGAATCGCGCGGCGCGAGCTGGCGGACTCCCGCGACGCCCAGGATGCGGCGCAGGAGTCGTTGGTCAAGCTCTGCCAGCGGATCGGCCAGTTCCGTGGCGACGCGCAGTTCGCCACCTGGCTGCATCGCCTCGTCGTCAACACCTGCCACGACACGGCTGCTCGCGAGCGCATCCGTCGCGCGGAGCCGCTCCCCGAAGAGCTGCAGATCGAGCATTCGCTCGAGAACGATCCCGTCCGGGAGCTGCTCGCCGCTGAGTTGCGCGAAGAGCTGTCCGGCTACCTGAGCGACCTCTCCACCGAGCAGGCGCAAGTGGTCGTGCTCAAGGACGCTCTCGGGTTTTCTTTCGAACAGGTCGCCGACGCGGTGCGCATTCCCGTCGGAACGGCCAAGTGCTACGCGCATCGCGCTCGCAAGCGTCTTCGCGAGCGTATCGCCAAGGAGGTTGCCGCATGACGTTTACGCTCCCGTTCGGTAAGACGGAGCTCGAAGCGATTCTTCCGCACCGCGATCCCTTCCTACTGATCGACGAGGTGATCGAGTTGGAGCCTGGCAAGCGCGCCGTGGCCCGGAAGACCGTGCGCGCGAACGAGTGGTTCCTCGCCGGGCACTTCCCCGGGCGCCCGATCATGCCCGGCGTGCTCATGGTCGAGGGTCTCGCCCAAACGGGCGCCGTCATCGTGCTAACGGTGGAGGAGAACCGGGGCAAGATGGTCCTCTTCGGGGGAATCGACGATATCCGCTTCAAGCGAGTCGTCGAGCCGGGCGACACGCTCGAGTACGTCTGCGAGCTCGAGCTCATGCGTGGCCCGATCGGGAGGGGCAAGATCAAGGCGACGGTCGACGGGCAGCTCGCTGTTCGCGGCATGCTTACCTTCGTGGTGGAGCAGTGAGAGGCGCCTGCGCGGGAAGACCCGTCTCGATCACCGGGCTTGGTTGCTACGCGCCGGAGCGCGTGCTCTCCAACGACGATCTCGCCCGGATGGTCGATACGAGCGACGAGTGGATCCAGACGCGCACGGGGATCAAGGAGCGTCGGATCGCCGCGCCCGAACAGGCAACCTCAGATCTCTGCCTGCCCGCGGCCGAAGCCGCGCTTCGCGATGCAGGCGTTCAAGCTATAGACCTCGATCTCGTGATCGTGACCACGATCACGGCGGACATGCTCTTCCCGTCGACCGCTGCTCTGGTCGCCGATCGCCTCGGTGCCAGTAACGCCGCGGCCTACGATCTCTCGGCCGGTTGTACGGGTTTCGTCTACGGACTCGTGCAGGGCTACGCGGCGATCACCGCGGGCCTTGCGAGGCAGGTACTCGTGATCGGTGCCGACACGATCTCGCGGATAGTGGACTGGAGCGATCGGGCCACCTGCGTTCTCTTTGGCGACGGCGCCGGGGCAGTCGTGCTGGAGCCGGTCGAGAGCGGCGGCTTTCACGCTTTCGAGCTGGGCGCGGACGGAGCCGGAGGAATGGAGCTCTACATGCCGTCCGGCGGCTCGCGCCGCCCGGCGAGCGCCGAGACGGTCGCGGCGGGAGAGCATTTCGTACGGATGAACGGCCGCGAGGTGTACAAATTCGCAACCAGAGTGCTACTGAGCTCGGCCCGGGCGGCGCTCGAGGTCTCGGGGAAAAGCATCCGGGACATCGACCTCTACGTCCCACACCAGGCGAACCTTCGTATTATCGAGCACGCCGCCAAGAAACTGGAAATCGAAGAGGAGCGCGTTTTCGTCAACGTCGATCGTTACGGCAACACCTCGTCGGCCTCGATCCCGCTTGCACTTGGGGATGCGCGAGCAGAAGGGCGCCTGAAAGACGGAACGCTCGTGCTCATGACCGGGATGGGCTCGGGGCTGACCTGGGGGTCGAGCGTGATCACGTGGACGGAAGGGAGAGAAGATGAACGCTAAGGGTGTAGGTCGCACGCGAGGGAAGGTCGCCTTCTGCTTCCCCGGTCAGGGATCGCTCGAGGCCGGGATGGGTCGTGAGGTCGCCGAGGCGGTTCCCGAGGCGATGGCGGTATTCGAGCGCGGAAGCGAGTCTTGTGGTCTAGACCTGCGCACGCTCTGCTTCTCGAGCCCGGTTGAAGATATGGTCGACACGTCGATTCAGCAGCCGGCGTTGCTTGCAACCAGCCTGGCGATCCTGGCTGCAATCGAGTCACTCGGATTCAAGCCCGACTATGTCGTTGGGCACTCCGTCGGCGAGTTCGCCGCCCTGTCGGCCGGAAAAGCGATCGCGGCCGAGGATGCGATCGCGCTGGTGCGCGAGCGCGGGCTGGCCATGGCCGAGGTTGCGAAGGAGTATCCCGGCGCGATGGCTGCGATCCTCGGGCTCGAAGACGAGGTCGTCGAGAAGCTCTGCCGGGAGATCCACTGCGTCTGGCCGGCGAACTACAACTGCCCCGGCCAGGTCGTCATCTCCGGACAGACCGACGCGGTCGAGGAGTGCTGCGAGGAGGCCGAGCGCGAAGGTGCGCGGCGGACGGTCAAGCTGCCGATCTCGGGGGCCTTCCACAGCCCGCTCGTAGCCCGAGCGGCCGAGCGCTTCCGCCCGGCGATCGCGAAAGCACGTTTCGGAGAGCTACAGATCCCCTTCATGTCCACCGTCACCGCCTGCCTCGAGAGCCGGCAGAAGCTGTCCTCGCTGCTCGTCGACCAGCTCACCGCACCGGTGCGCTTCACCCAGGCGACGAGAGGACTGATCGCAGACGGTGTGCGCACCTTCGTCGAGATCGGCCCCGGCAACGTCCTCTCGGGACTGGTCAAGCGGATCGACCGCAGCGTCGAGACGATCTCGGTCAACAACCTGGCTTCACTCAAGAAGGCAGAGGAGGTGCTGACGGTTGTCTGACGGTTTCGGTTCTCTGGAGGGTAAGCGCGCCCTCGTCACCGGCGCTGCTCGCGGCATCGGTCGCGCGATCGCCAACGAGTTGGCCTCGGCCGGCGCCGAGGTTATCTGTTGCGACCTGCCCGGCACGAACGAGACCGAAGAGGTCGCGCATGAGGTTGGCGGGCGCGCTCTCTACGCCGACGTCACCAAGGCGGACGACGTCGAGAAGCTGATCGCCGACGCCGGCGAGATCGACATCCTGATCAACAACGCCGGCATCACCCGCGACGGGTTACTGGCTCGGATGTCGGAGGAGGACTGGCGAGCAGTGATCGACATCAACCTCACGAGCGTGTTCCTGATGTGTCACGCGGCGATCCGGGGCATGATGAAGCGCCGCTCCGGCTCGATCGTCAATCTATCGAGCGTCGTCGGACTGCACGGCAACTTCGGCCAGACCAACTACTCGGCCTCGAAGGCGGGCATCGTCGGCTTCACCAAATCGCTGGCGCGCGAGGCCGGCGCCCGGGGCGTGCGAGTCAACGCGATAGCGCCCGGATACATCGAGACTCGCCTCACCGACGTCCTGCCCGACGAGGTCAAGCAGGTGATGCTCAAGGCCACCTCGCTCGGCCGCTTCGGCCAGCCCGAAGACGTGGCAAAAGCGGTGCGCTTCCTTTGCTCGGACGCGGCGGCGTTCGTGACGGGAGAGGTGCTCGTGGTCGACGGCGGGATGGCGATGTAGGGATGCAGAACGGACGCAAGAGGGTCGTCATCACCGGGCTCGGCCTGGTCAACTCGCTCGGTAACGACCTCGAGACCGCCTGGAGCAACCTGCTCGCCGGCGAGTCCGGGGCCGGCCCGATCACGATTTTCGACGCCAGCGGCTACGCGGTCGACTTCGCCTGCGAGCTGAAGGACTTCGACCCCACGATCTGGATCGACCGCAAGCAAGCCCGGCGCATGGACCGTTTCGCGCAGATGGCGCTGGCGGCGGCCCGCCAGGCCGAGGCCGACAGCGGTATCGACATCGCCAAGGAGCGCGACCGCATCGGCGCGGCGATCGCCACCGGAATCGGCGGTCTCTTCTCCTTCCAGGACTGCACGTTGACCCTCTTCAATCGCGGCGCCGACCGGGTCAACCCGTTCTCGATCCCTTCGATCATCCCGAACATGGGCGCGGCCTGGGTCTCGATGGAGCTGGGCACGCGCGGCCCGCTGTTGGCGGAGTGCACCGCCTGCGCCGCCTCGAACATGGCGATCGGGGACGCCACCGATGCGATCCGGCTCGGTAGAGCCGACGTGATGCTAGCCGGCGGCAGCGAGGCCGGTATCACGCCCGTGGGGATCGCCGGCTTCGCGGCCATGCGGGCGCTGTCGCGGCGGGTCGAGGATCCGAAGCGCGCCAGCCGCCCTTTCGACCGCGACCGTGACGGCTTCGTGATGGGCGAGGGAGCAGCCGTTCTCGTGCTTGAGGATCTGGAGCACGCGAAGGCGCGTGGCGCCAAGATCTACGCGGAGGTGCTGGGCTACGGGGTGTCGTCCGACGCACTTCACATCACCGAGCCCGACTCGACCGGCGAGAACCCGGCTCGCGCCATGAAGATGGCGTTCGCCGACGCCGGAATTAACCCGTCCGAAATCGATTACATCAACGCGCACGGCACCTCGACGCCGCTCGGAGACGTAAGCGAGACGAAGGTGATCAAGAACGCTCTCGGTGAAGAGGCGGCCTACAAGACGCCGGTCTCCTCGACGAAGGGCGCGACCGGTCACTGTCTCGGCGGCGCCGGCGCGGTCGAGGCGATCTTCTCGATCCTGGCAATCAGGGACGGCATGCTTCCGCCCACGATCAACCAGGAGAACCCCGACCCGGAGTGCGATCTCGATTACATTCCCAACCAGTCGCGCAAAGCGGACGTGCGAGTCTCGGTCTCGAACTCGTTCGGGTTCGGCGGGCACAACGCCTCGGTCGTGCTGCGGCGGTTCGAGGATTGAGGCCGGAGACGATGTCCGCGCGACGTATAATCGGCGCAATCGCGTCCTGGCACCGGATGTTGCTGGCTGCAACCGTTACCGGCGCGGCCTTGTCTAACCCCGCGGGCTAAACTTCCCAGGCTCTATGGCCAGTCGTATAGACGTCTCAATCGAGCACAAGCACGCGCCGCCGGATTCCGGCGGCTCGAAGAAGCACCCCAACACCTGTCCCAAGTGCAGCTCCCACTACCGTGAAGACGAGCTGATCGCGAATCTGCGCGTCTGCGCGCAGTGCGGCTACCACTTCCCGGTCGGTGCGCTCGAGCGGATCCAGCAGCTTCTCGATTCCGACAGCTTCATCGAGGAAGCGAAGGAGCTACGCTCCGCCGACCCGTTGAGCTTCTTCGACCTCCGCTCATACAAGGAGAGAATTGCCGAAGCCGAGCTCAAAACCGGTCTCGGCGACGCGCTCCTGATGGGCCAGGCGAAGATCGAAGGCCAGGACTGCCAGCTGACCGTGATGGACTTCTCCTTCATGGGCGGCTCGATGGGAAGTGTCGTCGGCGAGAAGTTCGCGCTCGCTTGCGAGCGGGCGATCGAGCGCCACGTCCCGCTCGTTTCGGTGAACGCCTCGGGTGGCGCGCGCATGCAGGAGGGAATCTTCTCGCTCATGCAGGTGCCCAAGACGGTCTGCGCGGTCGAGAACATGCACGACGCCCGCGTTCCGTTCATCAACGTGCTCACGCACCCCACGACGGCCGGACTGTTGGCCAGCTTTGCGACTCTCGGCGACGTGACGATCGCCGAGCCAGGCACGCTGATGTGCTTCACAGGCCCGCGCGTCGTTCAACAGACCGTTCGCGAGGATCTCCCCGACGACTTCGGTCGTGCCGAGGCGAACTATCGCTTCGGCCATCTGGATGCGATCGTCCAGCGCCAGGAGCTCAGGGCCGTGCTCGGAAAGCTTCTACGCCTCTTCAATCATGGCCGGTGAGCTCGAGCTCAGACTCCGCGATCGCCTAGCCAAGCTGAAGGGGTTGCACCTTCCGGGCTCCAGCGTGTCGGACGAGGTCCGGCGCATCGAGCAGCAGATCGAAGCAATGGAGACCGGCAACGAGCGCAGCGAAGACGAGATCTGGCATTCGGTCGAGCTCGCCCGCCATCCCGAGCGCCCCTACACGCTCGACTACATCGAGCGACTGATCTCAGACTGGGTCGAGCTGCACGGCGATCGCGCGCGCATGGACGATCCCGCGATCGTGTCGGGTCTCGGCAGCTTCGCCGGTCGCACCGTGGCTGTGATCGGTCACCAGAAGGGCCGCGGCGACGCCGTCAAGAGGGTGAAGCGTAATTTCGGCATGGCGAACCCGGAGGGCTATCGCAAGGCGATGCGAGTGATGGCGATCGCCGACCGTCACGGCTTCCCGGTGATCACCCTCTTGGACACCCCCGGTGCCTACCCGGGCGTGGCCGCCGAGCAGCACGGTCAGGGCGGCGCACTCGCTGCCTCACAGGCGACCATGGCTCGCTTGCTGGTGCCGACCGTGGCCTGCGTGATCGGCGAAGGTGGATCCGGAGGCGCTGTCGCCTTCGCTCTCGCCGACCGCGTACTGATGCAGCAACACGCGATCTACTCGGTAATCTCGCCTGAGGGCTGCGCCACGATTCTCTGGCGCGACGCCGGTCAAGCGCGCAAGGCCGCCGCCGCCTTCAAGCCCGACGCCTCTCACTGCCTGGAACTGGGCGTGATCGACGCAATCATTCCCGAACCGGAGGGTGGCGCTCACACCGATTTCGACGGCGCGGCGATCATGCTCGGGCAATCCGTGCGCTCGGCGCTCGAGGAGCTGGAGCAAGTGGACGCGGAGGAGCTTCGCCGCCGCCGCCGCGCTCGTTTCCGCTCGCTCGGTGTCGTGAGCTCCTAAGAGCCTGCTCCGCACGTCGGATGCGGCGGTTCGGGGGCCTCTCTCCGAACAGTCGTACGGGTGTATTCCACAGAATTAACAGTTTCTTACCCAGCTCGGGGTCTCGCTTTCTACAGGCGGTGGAAAACGGCGCACGCGCGCCGATATGGTGTTTACCAGGGTTTTTCTGCCGAGACACGGCACCGGGAGAGCCCGAGAATCGGTGAGCTTCCTCTAGACAACACCTAGTGAGCCGAGGTAAACGCCGCCATCGCCTATTGCGCAAAGACAAGTCGAGGAATAGTTGACGGAAGGCGTCGAGTTCTGGTAAATCGATTATTACTGTGACTTCCGGGGCGGCAAACGAAACGATCGGACGGCGGCTACGGCGTCTCCGCAAAGAGCGAGGCCTGGCGCAGCGTGAGCTGACAGGTCCGGGCGTCTCGCACGCGTACGTGTCGCGGATCGAGGCCGATCTCAGGACGCCGTCCGTCAAGGCGATCCGCAAGCTGGCGGCCAAGCTCGGAGTCAGCCCCGATTACCTGGAGCGGGGACTGGACGTGGACGTCGCCGATGAGCGCGAGCTACGGGTATTGAACTCCGAGCTAACGCTTAGTTTCGGCGGAGACGCTACGGAGGCGGAGCGCACGTTGTCGGAGGCGGCGGAAGAGGCATCCAGGGACGGCGACACGCCGGGACTGACGCGGGCGATGATCGGTCTGGGCAATCTCGCGCTCGCCCGTGGCGATCACGAGCAGGCACTTCGGTGCTTCGAGCCGGCGTTGGTTGCGGACGAAGTCTCACCGGCGAGCCATCTACGGCTGTATACAGACACCGCCGCTTGCTACGGCGAGCTCGGGCTCTCCGATCGCGCGGAGTCGTTCCTGCGCAACGCGATCGAGCGACTGGAGGAGGAAGCACCGGGAAGCGCCTTCGTGCGCGCGCGCCTCGAGCTGTCTCTCGGTCTTGCGCTGATCGACTTGGGGCGAGGCGTCGAAGCCGAGAGTCTGCTCGTCGGCGCGGCACAGGAGCTACGTGCCGAGAGCGACTCCGAGCAGACGATTCGCTCGCTCTGGGCGCAGGCGCGATCCGACTCGGAAGCCGGTCGACATCGGGCGGCGCTGAACAAGATGAGGAAGGCGACTGCGCTGCGCGAGGCGATGGACGAGCGCAAGATGCTCACCGAGTCGCGCGAGTTTCTCGCCAAGCGATAGACGCCCGCTCTCGAGCGGGTAGGTAGAGCCCCGTCCCAGCCCGCGCCCGTCAAGATCCGGCGTCTGGCGCGCCGGCCTCCTTGGAGATCGGCTCCAGCTTGTAGCCGACACCGAAGCGCGTCTGGATGAAGGTGTGAACGGAAGCTCGCCTGTCGACCTTGTCGCGTAGGCGCTTGACGCAGACGTCGACGGTGCGGTCGCGATAGGAACGGCGCCGACCCCAGATCTTCTGCAGCAGCTCGTCGCGCGTGATCACGCGCCCGGCGTCGAGTGCCAGCGTGTACAACACCTTGAATTCGGTCGGAGTCAACTCGGCGCTCGAACCGTCGACGTAAGCCTGGACGTCGCGAGGCTCGATGCGAAGCTCCTCGATCTGGATAGCCTCTCCGTCCTGGCGCGCCAGGGCGCTGTGACCGCGGCGCGCGGCGGCACGAACGCGGGCAACCAGCTCCTTCATAGAGACGGGCTTGACGAGGTAGTCGTCGGCTCCGATCTCGAGCGCGTGAATGCGATCGTGCTCGGTGCCGCGGGCGCTGACGACGATGATCGGGGTTCCGATTCCCTCCGCCCGCGTGAGCTCGATGATCCGCCAGCCGTCCAGCTCGGGCAGCATCAGGTCGAGCACGCAGACGTCGGGAGTCTCGTAGCGCAGCCGTGCCAGCGCCACGTCGCCCTTCGTTACCAGAATCGGGTCGTGGCCTGCCTCGGCGAGGGAGTCGGCCATTCCGCGTCCCAGTAGCTCATCGTCCTCGACGATTAGCACCTTCGCCATATCTCGTACGGTACTGCCAGTCGGGCGGATTGAGGGTTGAACATCGGTAACGATCTGGTGAATGTTCGGTACCGGACCGCGGCCGACGGGAAGGCGCATCGAGTCGCGATGGTGGCTTCAAGAGGCTCTTCAACGCGCCGGAAACGGCTTCATGGCGGTTCAAAGGAGGCACGAATCTACTGCTGCCGCCGGCCATTTTTCGCGCGGCGGCAGCGTCCTGTCAGAGCGCCGGTATCGACCGGCTCTCAGGCCGCCCGCTTCTCGGGGGCGGAGTTCAGGCACGAGCGGCAGATGCGCTCGATGGGACCGAAGTCGCTTCGGTGCGCGAATGCGCGGCCGCAAACCTCGCACTTGACCATCTGAAGACGATCGATCGGAAACCACCAGACGTTCATGCAACCCTCCTGAGCGGCGGCTGGATCCAGCGATTGGCTCCGCAGATCGGGCATCGGGAAGGCGTCTTGTCGACGGCGATTCCGTATCCGCAGTTGGCGCACGAGCGATCGTTCCAGTGCCGCGGTATAGCGCTTTCTTTCTTTGTTTTCGTGTTCATGTCCTGAACGTAGCGCCGCCGCGGCCGCGGTTGGGTGTCGTCTTGGTGACGTTCGTGTTCCGTCCTGGAGCGACGCCTCCGGTTACGCTCTTTTCGATGCGTCTATTCCCTAGAGTCCGAACAGTGGCCGTCGATCAGGAGTCCGAACAACCGATGGATCCCGCCCGGGCACTGCTCGAGTACGGAGAGTTGGTGGCGCTCGTCCTGGACGGCGAAGGGAAGCTGGTCGATGCGAGCAGCCGGGCGCGCGAGCTCTTCCCTGCGCTCGAGCTGGGGAAGGAGGTTCCCGAGGCGGTCGAGCTGGCGAATGCGCGCCGCATTCGCTACGAGCAGAAAGGTGAGCGGCGGACGCTGGTCGTGGCGCCGCTTGTCGACCAGGCGGCCTACGAAGAGCTCCGCGTCGGCTTCACGGCCGCAGTCTCGCACGAGCTGCGCACGCCGCTGGCACGTCTGCTCGTGTTACTCGAGGCGATCGAGCGGAAACCGGAGGAAGCAGTCTCGATCTCGGAGCAGGCTCGCCACGAGGTCGAGCAGATGAACGAGCTCCTGAACGACGTGCTCTTCCTGAGCGAGCTGGAGAGCGGGCGCGAGGTCGTGGCTCTCGGCACGACCGCGGCGGCGCCGGTTCTGGGCGAAGTGGTGCAGGAGTTGAGCGCGCGCGCCGAGCTCGCCGGCGTATCGCTTCGCGTGACGGGCGACCCCGAGCTCGAGCTGCCGCTTCGGCCGCGCATGCTCGCCGTGGTCGCGCGCAATCTCACTTCGAACGCCATTCGCTATGCAGGCGAGGGAACAACCTGCACGATCCGCGTTCAGCGCGCCCCGGAGGGTGGTGTCGAGCTGGAGGTCGCGGACAACGGCACCGGCGTCGCCACCGAGCACCTTCCCCGTCTCTTCGAGCGCTTCTACCGCGCCGATCGAGCACGAACGAGTCGTGGCACGGGTCTCGGCCTCGCGATCGTCAAGCACGTGGTGGTCTCCGCCGGCGGCAGTGTCAGCGCTGCCGGTGCGCCCGGCGAAGGCTTGACTGTTCGTTGTCTCTTCCCCGCTTAGCGACTACCAAGATACGAAAACGGGCGCCGGGTGATTGCCCGGGCGCCCGTTTCGAGTAAGGAGCGGCTCTAGCTGTGGATCTGGCTGAGCAGACCCAGAGAGGTCTTCCGAACCGCCTTGGGAATCGCGACGAAGCGAAGCGGGGGGCCGTAGGTGCTTCCCTGGCCCTTGGTCAATGCCCACGTGAAGAAGGTCTTAAGAGCATCGGCCTGATTCGCCTGCTTGGGCACGATCACGTAGGTGAAGGTGCAGATCGGGTAGGCGATCTCGAGCTTCTTGTTCTTCGTGCGTGCCTTTGCGCTCACGTTCTTCCGGTACTTGAGGATCTTCGCTCGCTTGCTCTGGTCGGTCGTAGTGATCGGCTTGAACTTCGGTAGCGAAGGCTTGGGCGGATCGACGACGCTGAGTACGAGGCCCGTGCTGTCGGCCTTGGCGGTCGTGACCAGGCCGGCCGTGGCGGTGATCTGTCTCAAACCGGGCAACACGAACTTGCCCGCGCGGTTCTTGATCGCGAACAGCCCGAAGCCGCTCTTCAGAGCGTAGGCGACGTCGACGTAGCAGATGCCGCCGTCCGTTTTCGCCAGAAGAGCCGATACTCCGGAGCTCTTCGCTCCGCCCACGCCGGCCGGGAAGGCCGGTTGCGTTCCGGCTCCGATCTTCGATTTCCACTCGGAATCGACCGCCGAGAGGTACTCGGTGAAGTTGTAGCTGGTACCGCTCGAGTCGCTGCGGTAGATCGGGGTGAGCCTCTTGTCCGGAAGAGTGACTCCCGGGTTCAGCGCCTTGATCGCAGGATCCGACCAGTTCGTGATCTTGCCGAGGTAGATGTCGGCGAGGACCGGGCCGGTGATGCGCAGGTGCGGGGGAAGACCCGTTCCGTTGTAGGCGACCGCGGTTGCCGAGAACGCCCACGGGATCGTCAGGCAGCCGTTGCAGGTCGCCTGCTGATCGGGCGTGAGCGGGGCATCGCTGGCACCGAAGTCGACGGAGCGATTCGATACCGCCGCGATTCCGGCGCCGCTGCCGATCGCGTTGTAGTTGACTGTGATGCCTGTCTCACTCTTGAAGGCCGGCGCCCAAGTTGAGACGAGCGGGAACACGAACGAACTACCGCCGCCGTTCAGCGTTGCGGCAGTGTGTCTCGTGCCGGCGCCGCTTGCGTAGCTGACGCTCGTTGTGAGAGCCAGTGCGAAAGCGCTAATGCTTACGAGTAACCCACGTCGGGTCATCTGGTTTCTATCTCCTTCGTGATTGCTTTTACGTTCGTATTGAGCCTGCCATCGGTATGCCCGCTCGTGGGCAAGGGGGTGGTGGCGATGTGGTTACAACGTGGTGAAGACCGTCCCGTGACCGCGCGCGTCTGTCTAGGCTGAGTTGCGTCGTGGCTGTTTCACACGCAAAGGAGAAGCCCGCGCTCGAACGCACTCGCAGCCGGCTCGACCGGCTCGGCGACCCGGTGCTGAAGGCGATCACCTTCGGCGCGGCGGCGCTCGCGGTGCTCGTCCTCGTTTCGATCGCGTACGAGCTGGTCACGGGCTCCGGTCTCGCCTTCAGCAAATTCGGCTTGCACTTCCTCGTTTCGCAGACGTGGGACGTCATTCACAACCAATTCGGGGCCCTCTCGCTGATCTTCGGGACGGCCGTCACGGGGGTGCTCTCGATCCTGATCGCAACGCCGCTCGCGATCGCGATCGCCCTCTTTCTGACCGAGATCGCGCCAGGGCCGGTGCGTACGCTCCTAGGAGCGTTGGTGGAGATGCTGGCGGCGATCCCGAGCGTCATTCTCGGTCTCTGGGGGATCCTGATTCTCGGACCGTTCGTACAGAACCAACTCGAACCTTTCCTGGGCTCGACGCTCGGTTTTCTGCCCTTCTTCCGCGGCTCTCCCTCGCCCACCGGCATTCTGACGGCGGTGCTGATCCTGACGATCATGGTCGTTCCGATCGTCGCCAGCGTCACGCGCGAGCTGTTCGCGTCGGCTCCGTCCGAGCTGCGCGAAGGCGCCCTCGCGCTCGGGGCCACGCGCTGGGAGATGGTGCGGGGCGTGCTGCTTCCGGCCGCGCGCCCGGGAATCCTGGCGGCGGTCGCGCTCGGTTTCGGCCGCGCAGTCGGCGAGGCGATGGCGGTCTTGATGACGATGGGCGGTCAAACCGGCATTCACTGGTCGCTGTTCAGCCATGGCGACACGCTCGCCGCCCGTATCGCCGGCCAGTACCAGGGCGCCTCGACCAATCTCCAGATCTCCTCGCTCGTCTATCTCGCCACGATCCTGCTCGTGATCTCACTGGCCGTGAACGTCGGCGCTCAGCTGCTGATCAGGCCGATCGACCTGCGCCCGCGCCGGCGCAGAATCGCGCTCGACCGGGCGCTCGAGACCCAGGGGCTGAGCGCCGACTGATGAGCGAGCCCGTCTTCTCTCTGCGCACGAGCGGCCGCCTCCGCCGCCGTCAGCTCGTCAGCCGGATGATGGGCGCGGTCGCTGTCGGCGCGGCTCTGCTCGCCGTCACGGTGCTCGTGATCGTCGTTGTCTCGGTCGCCAATCGCGGCGCGGGAGCGCTCAACCTCGACTTCTTCACCAAGAACCAGCCCCAGGGGTTCAACCCCAAAGGCGGCGGGATTCTCTTTGCAATCGTCGGGTCAGGCGTACTGGTCGGAATTGCGACTCTGATCGCCCTTCCGCTGGGAGTGCTGACCGCGATCTACATCAGCGAGCTGGCACCGCCGAAGCTCGCGCGCACGGTACGAGTCGCGCTCGACATCACCAACGGGATTCCCACGATCGTGATCGGGATCTTCGTTTTCACGTTGCTCGCCAAGGCCCACGGCCAGAGCGCCCTCGCGGGCTCGATCGCCCTCGCGATCATCATGGTGCCGCTGGTCGCCCGGGCGACCGAGGAGGTTCTTCTGCTCGTACCCACCGCTCAGCGTGAGGCCAGTTTGGCGCTGGGCGTGAGCCGCTGGCGGACGACCTTCGGCGTTGTCGTTCCCTCGGCGATAGGGGGCATCTTCACCGGTACGACGCTCGCGATCGCGCGCGCCGCCGGAGAGACCGCGCCGCTACTCTTCCTGACCTCGCTCGGGTCGAGCAGCCAGGTCGACGCCAACCCGCTCCATCCCCTGCAGTCAATGACGCTTGTGATCTTCGAATACTCCGATCAGTACGATCCGGCTTATCAGGCCAAGGCCTGGGCGGCCGCCTTCACGCTGATGTGCTTCGTGCTCCTGACCAGCCTAAGCGCGAAGCTCGCTCTCGCCCGCTACCGGAAAAAGCTGGGAGGATAGGCGCGTGGAGGCGATCAGGACCAAGATCGACGTCTTCGATCGTGACCGCTCGCCGTTAGCGGAGCAGCGTGAGACCGTATTCGAGGCGCGCGAGCTCTGCGTGTTCTATGGCGACCAGCTCGCGATCGACAACGTCAACATCGACATCTACCGGCGTCTGATCACGGCGATCATCGGACCATCGGGCTGCGGCAAGAGCACCTTCATCCGCACGCTCAACCGCATGACCGATCTCGTCTCGAGCGCCCGCCTGAGCGGGCAGCTGCGCTACCGAGGCATCGACCTCTACGGGCCCGGGGTCGATGCAGTCGAGGTTCGGAGGCGGGTCGGCATGGTCTTTCAGAAGCCGAATCCCTTCCCCAAGTCGATCTTCGACAACGTCGCCTACGGCTTGCGCATCCTAGGCATGAGGAAGGACCTCGACGAGCGCGTCGAACGTGCCTTGCGTTCGGCGGCGCTCTGGGGCGAGGTCAAGGACAGGCTTGGAGACAGCGCGCTCGGGCTTTCGGGAGGGCAGCAGCAGCGACTTTGTATCGCTCGAGCAATCGCCGCAGAGCCCGAGGTCATCCTGTTCGACGAGCCGGCCTCGGCGCTCGATCCAATCGCCACCTCGGCGATCGAGGATCTGATGCACGAGCTCAAGCGCGACTACACGCTCGTGATCGTCACTCACAATATGCAGCAGGCGGCCCGTGTCGCCGACATGACCGCCTTCTTCGGGCTCGAGGTCGCGCCCGACGAAAGCCGGCGCGGCGTCCTGGTCGAGTACGACGAGACCGAGAAGATTTTTACCAATCCCTCCGACAAGCGTACGGAGGGCTACGTCACGGGGCGGTTTGGATGAGAGAGCTATACGCAACTGAGCTGGAGGAGCTCGAAAGCCTGCTGCTCGAGGAGGGCCAGCTGGTTGACAGAGCGATTCGTAGCGCGCTCAACGCGCTCGCCCGCGACGACCTGGAGCTGGCGGACGAGCTGATCGCCTTCGACGACGAGATCGACCGCCGCTACCTCACTATCGAGCAGGGGATTCCGTCGCTCTTGGCGCGCCAGACGCCCGTCGCCGGTGACCTACGTCTGGTGTTGGCGATCCTCTACATCAATCTCCATCTCGAGCGGATCGCCGACTACTGCGTCACCGTCGCCAAGCTGACCAAGCTCTCGCATGACCTGCCGCGGGACGCGGCCTCGCTCGAGGCGCTGGAGGAAATGGGCGAGCGCTGTCGCGAGATGCTTGCCACCGGGCTCGAGGACTTCCACGCCCGCGACGTTCGCCATCCGCAGGCGCTCGTCGACATGGACAGGCCGATCGACCGGGCCAACCGCAAGCTGGTCGATCGCTTCGTCGCCTTCGGCACCGACGAGCAGCAGCGCGGGTGGGCGATGCGGATGATGCTCGTCTCACGCTGCCTGGAGCGGATCGGCGATCACGCCGTCGACATCGGCGAGCAGACCTCCTACCTCGTCGGCGGGCAGTTCGAGGAGTTCACGGACGCCTCGCACCCGACACCGCGACCGGCGTAACGCCGGACTGACTGCGAAATACCAACGCCAGTCGCCGCCGCGACCGAAAAGCGCGGGCGCGGCTCGCCAATCGCCGTCCTCACCCCTCGAGGAACCCGTGCCGCAGGCAGTCCGTCTCTACCCTGCCGGGAACCGTGAAACCGCTGACGACGATGGGCCGTGCAGGATTCGAACCTGCGACCTTGGGATTAAGAGTCCCCTGCTCTACCAGCTGAGCTAACGGCCCGCTAACGCCTGGAAGCACGCACTTCCTCGGCGCAAGGACGTACTGTAGCGGCAGACAGTCGGGAGTTTCTAGAGAAGGAGTCAGGGCTTGGAGGTTCTCTCCGTGGTCGGCAACCGGCCCCAATTCATCAAGTCGGCTCCCCTATCGGCCGCACTCGCCGAGGCGCGAATCGAGGAGGTCGTGCTGCACACCGGGCAGCACTACGACCGCGAGCTTTCGCAGCTCTTCTTCGAGGAGCTGGGACTGGCCGAGCCGGCCTACAGGCTCACAGCGGGCGCCCTACCGCGCGAGGAGATGATCGAGCTCATGCGGCCCGGGATCGTAGCGGCGATCGAGGTCGAGAAGCCCGACTGGGTGCTCGTCTACGGCGACACGAACTCCACGCTTGCCGGCGCTTTCGCGGCCGGCGACGCCGGCGTTCGGATCGCACACATCGAGGCGGGATTGCGCTCGGGCGACTGGTCGATGCCAGAGGAGCGAAACCGGGTCTTTGTCGACCGCTTGGCCTCGCTTCTTCTCTGTCCCGACGAACGCTCACGCCAGATCCTCGCCGGGGAGGGAGTGCATGGCGTGGCGGAGGTCGTGGGCGACGTGATGGCCGACGCGGCCAGGCTTTTTGGCCCGCTCGCGCGCAAGCGCTCGGATGCGCTCGCGCGTTTCTCGCTGGAACCGGGGAAGTTCGTCCTCGCTACCGTTCATCGCGAGGCGAACGCGCTCCAGCCCCGGCTCGGGCGGATCGTAGAGGGTTTGAACGCGATCGCCGGCAGAGTCGTCTTTCCAATTCACCCGCGTACGCGGGGCGCGATCGAGAGCGAAGGACTGACGCTCGCTCCGAACATCACCGCGCTGGCGCCGCTCGGCTATCTCGATCTGACGGCTCTGGCTTCGCAGGCGCGGGCGATCGCCACCGACTCTGGCGGTTTGCAGAAGGAGGCCTACTGGTACGGCGTGCCCTGCGTGACGATGCGGCCGTCGACGGAGTGGGTGGACACGGTCGAGCTGGGGGCGAACGTGCTCGTGGACGACGACCCGGAACAGATCGCGCAGGCGGTCGCCGAGGCCCGTTTACCGGCCGATCTTCCGGAGCTCTACGGCGACGGACACGCCTCCGAGCGGATCGCAACCGCTCTGAGCGCACGAACAGAGTCCGTATAGACCGTCTCCGGTGTATCGGCGCCGGTAGGGTATGCCGCGCGTATGTCCAGAAAGGTCGCAATCGTCGGTGCCGGTTACGTCGGCGTCCCTCTTGCGCAGGTCTTCGCCGAGGCCGGTAACGATGCGCTGCTCGTGGATGTCGATCCCGAGCGAGTCGCCCGGATCAACAAGGGCGACAGCTACATCGAAGACGTTCCCTCGTCGATTCTCGGGCCTCTGGTCGAGTCTGGGCGCCTCAAGGCGACCACCGACTACGACGCCCTGCGTGAGGTCGAGGCGATCCTGATCGCCCTGCCGACGCCGCTCTCCAAGCAGCGCGAGCCGGATCTCACGATCGTCATGTCCGCGGTCGAGCAGATCGCGACCCGTCTGCAGTCGGGCCAGATGGTGGTGCTTGAGTCGACCACCTACCCGGGCACGACCCGCGACCTGCTCAAACCCGCGCTCGAGAGTGGAAGCGGACTCGAGGAGGGCAAGGACTTCTTCCTGGCCTTCTCACCCGAGCGCGTCGATCCTGGCCGCGAGGACTGGACGACCAAGACGACCCCCAAGGTGGTTGGCGGGATCGAAGAGGTCTCGACCAAGAAGGTCGCCGAGCTCTACCGCAGCGCAATCGACACGGTCGTCGAGGTCTCCTCACCCGAGGCGGCCGAGATGACGAAGCTGCTCGAGAACATCTTCCGCTCGGTCAACATCGCGCTCGCCAACGAGCTCGCACAGCTCTGCGACCGCATGGGCCTGGACGTCTGGGAGATCATCGACGCGGCCGCGACCAAGCCGTTCGGGTTCATGAAGTTCACGCCCGGGCCGGGCCTCGGCGGTCACTGCATCCCGATCGACCCCTTCTATCTGACCTGGAAGGCGCGCGAATTCAACTTCTACACCGAGTTCATCGAGCTGGCCGGCAAGGTCAACGAGAACATGCCCTACTTCTGCCGCGGCAAGATCATGCGCGCGCTCAACTCTCAGCCCAAGCCGATACGCGGCTCGAAGATCCTCGTGCTCGGCGTCGCTTACAAGAAGGACATATCCGACATGCGCGAGTCGCCGGCGCTCAAGCTGATCCAGCTCCTGCGCCAGCAGGGTGGGCTCGTCTCCTACCACGATCCGTTCGTGGCCGAGCTGCCCGAGTTCGGGCTGAAATCGGTTGAGCTCAAGCCCGAGGAGTACGACTGCGTTGCTGTGGTGACCGATCATTCCTCGATCGACTACGAAGCCGTCGTCGCCCGCGCCGAGCTGGTCGTCGATTTCCGTAACGCAACCAAGGCGCAGGCGCCTCGAGAAGGAAAGGTCTGGAAGCTCTAATGAGGGTTGGCGTCGCCGGTTTGGGCTACTGGGGGCCGAACCTGGCCCGCAACTTCGATCTTCTGACCGAGATGAGCTGGATTTGCGATGCGTCGCCGGAGCTGCTCGAGAAGCAGGCGAAGCGCTACCCGCACGCTCGCGCGACCACTCGCTTCGAGGATCTGCTCGAAGACCCCGAGCTCGACGCCGTCGTGATCGCCACGCCGGTGCCCACGCACGCGCCGCTGGCAAAGCAGGCGCTCGAGGCCGGCAAGCACGTCTTCGTCGAGAAGCCGATGGCGATGAACGGGACCGACGCCGAGGAGATCGTCGCACTGGCCGAGGCGCGCGATCTCGTGCTCATGCCCGGCCACCTGCTGCTCTACCACCCCGGCGTTCTGATGCTGAAGAAGATCGTCGACTCGGGCGATCTGGGAGACATCCTCTACCTGTACGGAAACCGCCAGAACCTGGGCAAGATCCGCCGCGACGAGAACGCGCTCTGGTCGCTCGGCGTGCACGACCTCTCGGTGATCCTCTATCTGGTCGGCGAGGAGCCGAGCGAGGTCTGGGCGCACGGGCAGTCGTTTCTGACCGAGGGCGTCCAGGATGTCGTCTTCTGCTATCTGTGCTTCCCCTCCGGGAGGGTCGCGCACATGCACCTGTCGTGGCTCGATCCGCAGAAGATGCGCAAGATGACCGTCGTCGGGCGCGAGAAGATGGTCGTCTTCGACGACATGGAGCTCGATCACAAGATCACCGTCTACGACAAGGCGCCCGAGGAGCCGACCGATACCTACGGCGAGTGGCGTACGCGAACCGGCGACAAGTACTCGCCGAAGATTCCGAACGACGAGCCCCTGCGCCTCGAGTGCCAGGCCTTCCTCGATCTGCTGAACGGCAGCGGAGACGCGCTCGCCGTGGCCCGAAGCGGGCTCGTGGTCTCGCGCACGCTCGATCAGCTCCAAAACTCGTTGGTGGCAAGCCGATGAGCGGCGAGGGCGTCGAGATCGCGGAGAGCGCCGTTGTCTATCCGGGCACGGTGCTCGGAGACGGCTGCAGGATCCTCGACAACGCCGTGGTCGGAAAGCAGCCCTCGCTCGGGAAGCGCTCGACGGCGAAACGCGATCCTCTTCCGCCCGCGGTCATCGGCGCGGGAGCGACGATCTCGACCGGCGCGATCGTCTTCGCCGGCGCCACGGTCGGCGACGGAGCCATCGTCGGCGACCAAGCCTGCGTGCGCGAGCGGGTGACGCTGGGCGCGAGCACCGTCGTCGGTCGCGGCTCGCTGGTCGAGAACGACACCACGATCGGCGATCGCACCCGCGTACAGGCGAACGCCTACATCACGGCCTACACGACGATCGAGGAAGACGTCTTCATCGCTCCTTGCGTGCAGACGACCAACGACAACTTCATGGGCCGCACCGAGAAGCGTCTGGCACTGATGAAGGGTCCGACCATCCGCCGTGCTGCGCGCGTCGGAGGCGGCTCGGTTCTCTGCCCGGGCGTCGAGATCGGCGAAGAGGCCTTTGTCGGAGCGGGCGCCGTGGTGACCAAGGACGTTCCTCCGCGCACCGTCGTCGTGGGCAATCCCGCCCGGCGCCTGCGCGACGTGCCCGCCGAAGAGCTGCTCGAGAACCAGTAGGGCGCGCCGGCTTACGAGTCGCTTTGGAGACGGAGCCAGCCTTCGCGTTCGAGTGCGTAGATGGAGAGAGCTTCGCCGCTCCGCCCGGTCGTATTCCGCTCGAAGCGCATCCCGACCTTCTCAGACACTCGGCGCGAGGCCGCGTTTACGGGCTGAAAACGCACGATCATGCGCTCGAGCCCGACTCGCTCGAAGCCTTAGTCGCGAATCCGAACTGCGCCCTCGCTCGCGTACCCGCGACTCCAACTCGCCCGAACGATCCACCAGCCGATCTCGACCTCTTCAGGCGCGATCGCCTCGATCCCGGGCCCGATCTGGTTGAGTCCGACGAAGCCGAGCCATTTGCCGGTCGCCTTTTCGAGCGCCGATCGCCATCCGAAGCCGTGTTCTCGCCAGTGCGCCAGAGCGGTGTCGAAGACCGCATCCGCTCTGTCCACCCCCCAGACCTCGCCGAGGTCGATGAAGCGCATCACCTCCGGGTCGCGGCAGATCCGGTGCCAGACGTCCCGATGCCGCTCGTGCCACGGCTCCAGCAAAAGGCGCTGCGTCTCGAGGGTGTCCACGACCTGACCGTAGCTGCTCTCGGTCGCGGTCGCGGTGCCAAAGACCCGCCTGGTGTCAGGAGATCGCCTCAAAATAACGTCGCCAGGATCAAGATCATCGCCAGGTGCAGGAAAGCGAGGTAGTTGGAGGCCTTCCGGTCGCGGCGGACGGCGACCCTGCGCTTGCTCTTCAGC